>Ga0224512_10001358_pt1 | contig 23606 bp, 24 predicted proteins | sample SF_May12_sed_USG_4_FD_169103 | JGI IMG/M metagenome (GOLD analysis project Ga0224512, IMG submission 169103) | Sediment microbial communities from San Francisco Bay, California, United States - SF_May12_sed_USGS_13 | ecosystem: Environmental > Aquatic > Marine > Sediment | place: USA... | reverse complement strand
GTACGGGTTGTCGACCTGCGACAAATCCCCGCAGAACACGACTTTGGCATCCGTGCCTATTCGGGTGAGGATCACTTTCAGGGTGGGCAACTCCAGGTTCTGTGCTTCGTCAATGATGACGAACTCGCCGGTGATGGAGCGGCCGCGCAAATAAGTCACGGCGGCCATTTCCAGCACGTTCCGTTCTGACAGTTCGGTAATGGCCTCCCGGGCGGATTCCGGTCCGCTTTCGGCGAACAACGCGTAGAGGTTGTCTTGGACGGCTGCCATCCAGGGAGCCAGCTTGTCGGAGAGGTCGCCGGGAAGGTATCCCACCTCTTGCCGCCCGACCGCGATCAGTGGGCGATAGACGGATACGCGCCGGTACCTGCCGGATTCCAGGACTTGTTCGAGAGCGGCCGCCAAAGCCAGGAACGTCTTCCCGGTTCCCGCCATCCCCATGAGGGACACCGCCGGAATGTCCGGGTTGAGCAACAATTCCATGGCAAATACCTGCCGAAGGTTCTTCGGCTCGACCCCAAACGCTCGCGGGCTTCCGGAAACCCGGGTCACCACCGTCGCCGGGTCGGTCTCTACTACGTGGCCCAAGGCCGACTGAGAGGGCCCACTTCGGAGCACGACGAACTGGTTGATGAGGGCGTCGACCCCGGGTAAGGAGACCTTGTTCTCCGAGAAGAGATGATCCACAACTTGGGAATCAACGGCGAGTTCGATGGCGCCCGTGTACAACTCATCGACAGGAACCGTATCGGCGCGATAGTCCTGTACCTCAACGCCCAGTTGGGCACCTTTGATGCGTAGCGCCGAGTCCTTTGTCACCAACACCGGGCGATCGCCGTTGTCCACGAGGTTCAGGCAGTTGGCGAGGATCCGGTGGTCGGTTGTCGAAGGATCGAAGACTGCCGGTAGCCGAGGCGATTGGGTGCCATTCAGCTCGATTCGCAAGGTGCCACCCATCGGCAAGTCAACGGATTCCCGCAACCCTCCCGGCTCCGATGCGCCCAAACCTTCCAGGAGACGGAGAGCGGATCGGGCGTTCGTCCCGACCTCATCCAAACGAGTCTTCTGCCGGTCGAGTTCTTCAACTACGACTAGGGGTAGTACCACGTCATGTTCATCGAATCTGAACAGAGCATGGGGGTCGGCAAGGACAACGCAGGTATCAAGAACATATCTACGGGCCAATCAGCCATCTCCTTGTCGGCAGCTTTCCGTGAAGCCTTGACGCTCGGGAATGGAAAGGCAAGGATCTCCAGTCCCGACCAACCTCAACGTCAGGTCAGGTCCCCTGGAAACTGCTGAGAAAGGCTGCTTCCTCGATCCAGTCGCTCACCCGGCCGGCAGGAACATCGACAATGGCGGCGAGTGCTTCCGCATCAGCGGCACCGAGCCCGGCCAGATTGGCAATGCCGGCGCTTTCCAGGCGAGCCGCATAGACGGGACCAACGCCCTTGATGATCGTCAGATCATCTTTCTGCGGGGGTTGTTCTTCGGTGGTTGCTGGTGGATGGGGAGCCACCCGGAACGCGGGTGGCTCGGGCTCGCGAGGAAGCGCCAAGGAGATGAAACGATCTCGCATGACCCAGATCACCGTGCCCAGACCGGCGAGGACGCCGAGGAATCGAAAGGCTTTCTTCACGGGATCGATCATACCAAGCCTTGAGCGCCATTACCCTCCACAGCGGGGGGGAGAAGCGGCGGTCGCCCAGGACGACGTTGCAGAGGGGAGTCCGGGGGGGCAGCGGGTCTGCGCCACGAGCAGGCTGGAGCCCCATCGGTTCTTCTCGCGACCCCCGTTTTCGGGGAAGACTCCTAGCCCCAGCAGCCCTGTGATGCTGCCCAATGGATCCAACCGCCGCCCTCGTAGACAAGCCAGGCCGAGACCGCGGTGTTGGCATGAGCGTCGTAGATATTGGCTCCGGCCCATCCGGCGGCTGCGGACCTCTCTGCCCAGAAGCGCGGAATCTGCTGGAACAGACCGGCCGCTCCGGACGAATGGTTCGTTGCGCCCGGATCCCAGCGTGACTCGCAATACGCGACGTCAATAGCCAGCTGGACGTCCTGCGGACCGAAGAACAGGGCGATGATGGCTCGGACCTCAGGCTCGCTGATTCTTCCGCCGACCGGCTGGGTGGTCGTGGTCGTCGCGGCGGGTTCCGTCGTAGTGGTGGTGCTTGGCACCGTAGTGGTTGTGGTCAACGGCACCGTGGCCGTGGTAGTCGTCGGTGGCACTGTGGTAGTTGGCGAAACACCAGAGTCCGCCGGAGCCGTCTGTTCTGGCTCGGCCGTTGTCGTCGTCACCTGCGGCCGCTCCTCGACAAGATCCGAAATCAGAGCCTCCTCCGAAGACACCTCGGAGGGACTCGGCGCCGCACGCAAGCCACTGCTGAAGGCGAGTGCGACTACCCGACCCGAGGTTGAGCCCCAGTCGACACCAGCCGACCGCAGCGCGGCGACGGTCGTGGAGGTGGTTGTGGCAGGCGAGGTTTCCGGCGAAAACGCCGCAAAACCGGCGACCGCCAACATCGCAATGATAAGCCAAAGGACGAACGCTACCGAACGAGCGAAACGCATGATGTTCACTCCGCCTTCTCAATCTTCCCGAGCAGGTCCAGCGCGGACCGATGCGGAACTGGGAAGGACCCTAGAGGGGGTCGCGAATCTATTGCAAACCATTCGCTCCGATCCCGGAGGTCCTCGGCTCGGTTCGGGCCGGTCGGTACGATCGCGGACACTGTGCGCATCGACTACTACCTGCCCCCAATTCATTTGCAGCCGGTTGCCCATCACGTGCGGCGAGCCCGGACCCTGGGCTACGACGGGTTCTTCACCGCCGAGACGAGCCACGACCCGTTTCTGCCCCTGGGCGTTGCGGCAGCCATTGCGCCGTCGCTTGAGCTGGGAACGGGGATCGCGGTTGCTTTTGCCCGGTCGCCGATGGTGGTCGCGCATACTGCCTGGGATCTGGCCGCCGCCAGTGGCGGCAAATTCATCCTCGGTCTCGGCACCCAGGTCAGAGCCCACATCACCCGTCGGTTCTCGACCGCCTGGGCGGCGCCCGGTCCGCGCTTGCGTGAGTATGTACGGGCCTTGCGAACCATCTGGTCGGCCTGGCAGGAGGGGGGCCCGCTCCTTTTCGAAGGGGACCACTACCGGTTCTCGCTGATGACGCCGTTCTTCGATCCCGGTCCCATCGAACATCCCGCCATTCCCGTGTTCATTGCAGCGGTCGGGCCCCACCTGGCCAGGATGGCCGGAGAAATCTGCGATGGGCTCCACGTTCATCCTCTCCATACGGTCCGGTATCTGGACAAAGTGACCCTGCCAGCGCTGGAGGAAGGAGCTTCGGCTGGAGGCCGCGACCCGACCGACGTTGCAGTAGCTGCCGCCGTGTTCGTGGCGACCGGCCGTACCCAGGAACAGATCGCGACGGCCAGAGACAATGTGCGGAAGCAGATTGCCTTCTACGCGTCGACCCCGACCTACCGCTCCATCCTGGATCTGCACGGGTGGGAGATCGGGCCGCGGTTGAGCGCCCTGGCCCGACGTGGGGAGTGGGATGCGATGGCCGCGCTGATCGATGACCAGATACTCGATGAGGTGGCGGTTACCGGTCCGTCCGATACGGTCGGCGGCTTACTGCGGGATCGATATGGGAACCGGGTGCAGCGTATTGCTTTCTACGGAGCGGGCCCGGGTGTGACACCTGGTCTTGACGATGACGATTGGATGGCCATCATTGAGGCGATCAATTCATGAGATTCTCCATCACCCTGCTCATTCTTGGTGTGTTTTTCACCCTGACCGGGTGCTCGGAAGAGGACGGCTCACTGCTCGGGGCGGTCGAGGGCACTGCACCCTCGACGATTACCTCGCCGACCACTACGGTCGCAGTCGCTACGACAACCACGACCGAGCCGATAACGACAACATCGACGACGACAACCGTCACCTCGCCGCCGCTGGTCATCAGCTTTGCCGGCGATACCTCCTTGACGCACGGCCTGGCGTCGTACGATCCTTTCGGCGAAGTGGACGAGTTGCTGTCGGCCCCGGATCTGACCCTGGTCAACCTGGAGACGACGATCGCCGAAGCCGACGTGGGCCGCGCCTACGCCAAGGAGTACACGTTCAAGTCGCCACCGGAATCCACCGGATTGTTGACTGCGGCCGGGATCGACGGGGCGGCGCTGGGCAATAATCACACGCTCGATTTCGGGCCACCGGCTCTCTTCCGGACGCTGGAATTGTTGGACGAGGCTGGGTTGGCTCGCGCCGGAGCGGGACAGGACAAGGCTGAGGCGTATGCCCCGATGGTTTTCGAAACAACCGGGCGCAGCGTCGCGATCCTGTCGTTCTCCCGCATCCTCAGCCTGCCGTCCTGGGCGGCCGACACAGATCGACCGGGCGTCGCCTCGGCCTACGAGGACTGGATTCCCGAGACGGTTACCGCGGTGGAGCGGGCGAGGACGGATGCCGACGTGGTGGTGGTCATGGTCCACTGGGGCATTGAAACCAACTATTGCCCGGAGCCCTACCAGCGCGTGCTCGCCACCGCCTGGGTGGAAGCCGGCGCCGATCTGGTCGTGGGGAGTCATCCCCACGTGCTGCAGGGAGTCGAGCAGATCGGCGACGGGTGGGTTCTGTATTCAACCGGCAACTTCGCCTTCCCGTCTGCGCGCGGTCCGTCGGGAGACAGCGCGGTTTTCGAGTTCACCCTTTCCGAAACTGATACCACTTTGATCGCTCATCCGATCCACGTCGTCGACGGGCGGCCACACGCCGCGTCCGACACGAAATTGTCTGAGATCCTCTCTCTGCTCTCCGATCACTCGTTTGGTTTTGTTTTCAACGAGAGCGGGGCGGCCGTTCCCTCGGCACATCCCGGCACGTGCGGATGAACAGGCGGGGCGTCGGGTGGTTGTCGCTGACGCTTGGTATTGGTTTGGTAGCCGCCGTTGTCTGGCCTTTGCCGTCGCGACACGAAGGCGGGTGGATGGTCACGGTCGGCACCGATGATCCCCAACTCATCGGTGTTGGCGGCAGGATCACTCCGCTCCGACTGATCCTCGAGGGGATCGATCCGCTTTCGACAGCCCTCCTCACCCGGCTGATCCTGGCGCCGACTCTGGGGTTGGGTACGGCCCTGAGCGGGTTCTGGTGGTGGCAAAAGCGACCGACCGGGCGGCAAATCGGGATCGGGTAGCGGATAGGCGGACGGCGGTACGTCGGAGTTCAATCACGCCCCCACCAGGTCGGTCGGCAGGTGGCCCACGTCGTTGACTCCCAGCAAACGGGGACCCGGCAAGCCCAGCGTGGTGATCGACGCATTGGCTAGCGGGCCAAAGGGTCCGCCAAAGGCCGGGCCGGAAAAGCCGGCCGCCCATAAGGCCAGGATGGCGCCAGGTCCGCCATGGGTGCACACCACCGCGACATCCTGATCGGTCAGCTCTCGTGCCAGTTCCTCGAAGGCAGCCACGACGCGGACCCGTACATCAGCCCATCTCTCGCCCTCGGGACGGTGCACATCCTCGCCTCCTCGATACCGCTGCCAGGCGTCCGGCCAGCGTTCGGCGATCTGATCGGCCAACAACCCCCCCCACTGTCCATTGGCAATTTCACGCCAGCGCGGGTCTTTCTCGATCTCCAGTCCGAGATCTTCGGCCAGAGCCGTAACGGTGTCCACGCAGCGCCGCAAGTCGCTGGAGACGATGCGGGTGATAGCCAGGGTCCGCAACCGTCGAGCGAGCGCTCCAACCTGCCGCCGGCCGAGGGGCGAAAGCTCCACGTCGTTCTGCCCGATGAAGCGCCGCTCGGCGTTGCCTTCGGCCTCCGCATGACGGAGGAGCAGCACGGTCGGTCGGCTCATGACCGAGATGGTACCTTTCGCCTCCGACTCAACGGACCGCGGCCTGAGCGGTCGGTACCCGCGGATCGGCGGCTGCGGTGCGTAGACCGGATTTCGCCACCTGGATCACCGAGACCGGTCCCCAGCTCCCTTCGAAGTCGCCCGCCAATGCGACTTGATGCCCTTTTTTGGCCAGCGCGTTGGCGATTCTCACACCAGCGGTAGCTTCCAACCGAACTTGTTCCGGTTGGTAGTCGATCACCCAGCGGGGACGCGCCTGAGCCTCTGCCGGAGTGAGGCGGCGATGCAGGAGATGGGCGGCCACCTGCACGAGCAGCTGAGGTTGGTAAGAGGCCCCCCGGGTGCCCAGCAACATCTCGAGCCGGCCATCCCTTGTCCACAGGGTCGGTGACAGGGTGTGCAGCGGCCGCTTGCCCGGAGCCAGCTCGTTCGGGTGGCCGGACTGAAGATTGAAACCGGCCCCCCGGTTGTGCAGAAAGAAACCTCCGCCCTCGACGCCGATGCCTCCCCCGAACCCGGTGAAATTCGACTGAATGAGGGAGACGCCCATTCCTTGCCGGTCTGCGACACACAGGTAGGCGGTCCCACCGGGCGGTGCCGTCGCCGCCGGCCACGAAGCTGCTGACCGGCGGTCGATGTTGGCCAGGCGTTCGGACAGGCGGTGGGGGTTCAGCAGCTCCGTCGGCGGAAGGGTCGTGAAGTCCGGGTCGGCTACCACGTCGCCCAGCTCCCACGCCATCGCCCGGTACGCCTCGATCAACAGGTGGAGGAATTCCGGATGATCTGGGTCGCCCGGGGGATCGAGCCGTTCAAACAACCATGCCGCCGCCAGCGTCAGGTAGCCCTGTGAGTTAGGGGGTACCGTCCAGCCCCTCAGTCCGAACACCTCGAGGGCGAGGGGCTCGACCCATTCGCTATTGACCCCGGTCAGGTCGTCCATCGTTATGCGTCCCCCAGTAGCCCGCGAGATCGCTTCACCGACGCGCCCTTGGTAGAACGCCTCTCGGTCGCCGGATGCGATGATTCCCAGCGTGGAGGCCAGGTCGGGCCGGACAACGACATCGCCCGGTGCAGGTGCTGCGCCACCGGGGTACAGTCCGGCACCCGCAGACTGCGGCGCCAGCTGCTCCTGCGACTCTCCCAAAGCCGAGGCGAGTTCTGCCGAGACGGCGAAACCATCGGTTGCGTACCCGATGGCCGGCTCGAGGATTGTGGCCAGCGGCAGACGACCGAAGCGTTCGTTCAGCACCGACCACCCGTCAACACAGCCGGGTACGGTCACCGCCTCCGGATGCGAGTAGGGCACAGTCTCGAATCCGTCCGCTCGCAACCCCTCGGCGTTGGCGCCGCGCCCGGCCCGTCCCGACGCGTTGAGCACTGCCGGGGCGGCATCGCCGGGGCGGTGTACCAGGGCGAAGAGATCACCGCCGACGCCACATGTCTCGGGTGCCACCACGCCCTGCACGGCGTTGGCGGCCATGGCGCCGTCGAGCGCGTTGCCGCCCCCCGCCATGATGTCGAGAGCGGCCAGCGCCGATAGATGATGGGGCGCCGCGACGGCGTCGCCGTATCCGGACGTTTGTTGGGGCGGTACCTGCCTGGTGATCATCTGGTAGTGCGGGACACCGCCGTTTCAGCGGCGGAGTTGCGGGACCTGGCGATTGAGGGCGTCGAGCACGGCCCGAACGGCCGACTGCGAAGGATCCTGTCCAACGATCGCCGACCCGACCATGAATCGTTCCTCGCCGCCGCTCACCATTACGATCTGCGCGACCGCTACCGGACGGTTGCCCACCATCGGCGTCTCGACGGCTGCTAGGGCCAGGGCGATATCGTCGCCGATCGCCTTCTCGAGAGCATGCAGGGTCGCTTCGCCCACCAGGCGCAAGCGGGTGGCGGAGGCACTAGGACCGGTCGCCTCACCAACCAACATCTCGTTCTGCCATCCGAGCGTGACGGAGACGTGCAGCTTGGTTCCTTCCGGCACCTCTTTGATCTCTATAACGGCGGCACGTTCCTTTTGGCCGATCTCTTCGTTTTCGATCTGCACGACGGAAATAACCCGGCGGTCGATCGTCATGCCAAAAGAAGCCATGGCCAGCGATTGCACGTCGCGCACTACCTGTTTGGCCGACTTACCGGGTGAGGCGAGGACGTGAACTTCGCTGATCGTGCCGTTGTCGCTGACGACGCGGACCGCGTCCACGGTAGGCAGCCGGCAGAGGGTCTCTTCCAATTCTCGTTGTTTCACTTCGCCAGCGTAGCGCTTGCATGGTGGCCTGTTTGCCGTTGGACCCTTGAGCAGCACCGATCCGGCTGCTAACTTGTCCACAGCCGCCACTCAATGTGGTGGTCCGGGCCGGGAAGAGGTCGGCGCGCTGTCGGCTGGGCCCGGAGTCTGAGGTAGGGCAAGAGGCTGCCTCCGTATAACTGACAACTGAAGGTTTCCCCGGCCACACCGGTCGGGGAGGCGCACCGGGCTTGCTCGTCAACCCTTGAGTGATACCCAGCGAAGCGGATCTTCGATTGGACATAGCCGTCCTGTCGAGACTCAAAAACCTGGAGGAACTCTCTTTGAAGAGCAAGATCACGAAGCTAATCGCTATTGCTAGCAGTCTGGCGGCGTTGATCGTCGCCGGAAGCGCAACAATAAAGATCGGGTAGCGACGAGCCCGGAGCGCCGAACTTTCGGAAGGCGTGTGCAGTTGCACGGGGCAAAACGACGCAAGATCCAGATCGCCGCTCTGTACGCAGTGTTGGGCTCGGCTGTTCTGGCTGCTCTGATCTGGCAAGAGACCTTTCCTTCGATATCCCTCTGGCTGGCCTTTGCCGCTGCTTTCGCGTTCTTCGATTGGCGCTCAGTCGAGGTCAACGACCGGATGTTGATGAGCCCCACCGTGATGGTGGCCCTGACCGCGGCAGTCGCCTTTGGTCCGGGCACCGCCGCCTTGGGCGTGGCTGCCATGGCTCCGCTCGGGGCGTTCAGTGCCGACGATTTCCGGCAGCGTCGCTGGTTCCAACCGATCGCCAACTTTGGCCAAATGGTCGTCACCGCCGGGGTCTCCGTCTTCGTCCTCGAGTGGTTTCTGGAGCGGGCCCTAGCCTCGATCGGCGACACGTTCTGGCTATGGATCGCCGGCGGTAGCGCGGTGGCCGCCACCGTCTACGGTCTGATCAACTACACCTTTGTCACCGTGGCGGTGCGGGCGGTGTTCGAGAAGCGCGACCTGCGGCCGTGGTCCAACCTCGGACAGCTGTTGCCCTCGTACTTGCTGATGGGATTTGTCGGAGGCTTGCTCGGGGCCACCTACACGATCCTGCCGGTGGTCCTGCCCCTGGTGTTCGTTATGTTCATCGTCGGCTACTTGTCGTTCGCCTCGTACGGCCAGCTGCGAGAAGCCCACGAAGCCACCCTGCGCGGATTCATCAAGGCGCTCGAAGCCAAAGACCTCTACACCCGCGGCCACACAGAACGGGTGGCCTACTTCGCCCAGCTCGTCGGGGAAGAGATGAGATTCACCGGGACCCGGCTGGAGCGCCTGCGCTGGGCGGCGCTGATCCACGATGTCGGCAAATTGGCCGTGCCCCGCGATCTGATTCGCAAGAAAGGCAAGCTGACCGAGGACGAGTACGAAGAGCTGCAGGTCCATGCCCACGTGGTCGAGGAGATTCTGGCTGAGGTGGAATTCTTGCGCCCCATGGTCGAGATCGCCTCCAGCCACCACTCCCACTACGACGGCGGTGGATACGGAGGAGTGGGCCACACCCACGGTGAACAGCCTTCCCCGGAAGCCTGCATCCTGGCCGTAGCCGACGCGTTCGACGCGATGACCAGCACCCGGTCCTACCGGATGGCCCTCAGCCAGGACTACGCCTTCTCTGAGCTGAGACGTAACGCCGGTTCGCAATTCGACCCCGTCGTCGTGGAAGCGCTGTCCCGGGCGCTGGGCCGCGTCACCGAGCGGTACGGTTCGCCACATTTGGCCAGCGAGGAAGAAGCCCGCAGACTCGCAGAAGGTCGGCAGGTGACCAGCCGTGGGTGATCCAACCGTCCGCGTAAAGTCGCCAATTGTGCCGGTCGTGTGGGCGCTCGGATCGGCCGCTCTTGCGTATCTACTGATGGGCAAGACTGAGATGCCGCTTCTCGAAGTCGGCGTCTGGGCGATTCTTTTGGCTGAAGCATCGCTGGTTTCGCTTCCGGCCAGCAGTGGCAACCGTCTTTCGTTGGCGTTCGCAGTGTCGGCGGCCCTTCCGTTCGTGCTCACCCTCGACGGAACCGGCGATTTGCCGGGCACAGTCGACCTGGCCGCGGCCGGGGCAGCCTCGGCCATGGGCTTACTCGGCACCTGGATGTTCCGGACTCTTCGCAGCGATCCCGCTGACGAGGTCATGGCGGCAGTGCTCCGCCACGGGTTCGGTGTCGCTGCCTACCTCGTCGTGTTTGCCGGTATTGTGTCGATCGCCCACAGCCTTCCGGTGCCCGACGGCAATATCGATTGGGTGCGGCTCTTTGCTTTCTCGGTTGCGGCCTCGCTGTGGTTCCTCATCGAGACTTCGTTCTGGGCGTTCATGGTCTTCGGCCGCAATCGGCTGTCACGGCGATACCTGTGGCTGCTGGCGGTGAAAGACTGGGCGGTGGTGCTCAGCCTTCTCACCTCTGGAGCGCTCTTTGGGTTCGCCTGGGGCGAACTCGGGTTCTGGGCGGTCATCATCGCCGGTATCCCGTACGGTTTCGCCCATCTGGCGTTCTACCGCTCCCAGGAGTCCCGCCGCACCTATGGCCAGACCATTCGCGCTCTGTCCCGTATCCCCGAAGTAGCCGGGTTATCGCCGAAGGGTCACAGCGATCGGACGTCCGGCATGGCGATCGAAGTTGGGCAGGATCTGGGTATGACCCCCGACGAGGTCACGGACCTTCAGTATTCCGCGTTGATGCATGACATCGGTCGTATCACCCTTAACGAGCCGAGCATTCTCAAGATGGGGTTCACGGACGAGGATATCGCCCGGTGGGGTGCAGAGATAGTTGCAGAAGCTCCCTACCTGTCGCACGTAGCCACGTTGGTCCGTCAGCAGCATCAGCCCTACCGCCGACCCGGTGAGGAGCGCGATATCGAGTTGCCGATGGCATCGAAGATCATCAAAGCAACCAGCGCCTACGACCACGCCACGATGGAGTTGGGATTCTCTCCGCTCGAGGCTCTGGAGGTGCTGCACCGCGGGGCAGCCTATGACTTTGATCCCGACGTGGTTCAGGCGGTCCGCCGGGTCCTCGAGCGGCGCGGGGTTGTCTCGGCATAGCGGAATAGATCGGGAGGATTCGAGTTCTCTTGCCTTGGGTAGCGACTCGTACCTATTACCTCGTATCGCGATCACAATTGCCGGAGACCAAGGGGCGAGCGACGACCTGGCTGACTTTTCGAAGTGAGCGCCCAGCCGGACGGGCAAATTGAAACCTGAGACTCTCAACCAGGAACGAGAAAACCGTTCCTATCTGGCGCTGGCCGACCCGCCTTCCGTCCGTTGCCCATGCTTGAACCACCGCACGGGTTGGCGGAGTTCATCCTCGAGGAAAGCCCCCAACCCGACTGCCAGTAGCACATCGCCGAGGGATATAACCTGCCCCTGGCCGAACAGTCGGACCGGGATCACGTCCGCTAGGAAGCTGAAGAAGGTACTGCCGTCGAGCGGTACGTGTTTGAAACCGTACGCCACCCGGACGCCCTCCCCGTAACCAGCGGCAGCTTGCGCGGCCTCCGCCAGGACGGGCATGCCGCCATTGGCGGCGATGACCGAGAAATTCATCAGGATTCCGATCCCCGCCAGCCACATGCCCTTCCGTCCACGGTTGAGTATCACCAACAGGAGAAGCGGTAGGTAGGAGACGAGTATGAGGGCCACCCCGACGGGTGCCCAGGTGGCATCATCGGGCAAGAAGGCCGGCGTGACCTGAATGCCAAAGCCCAGCGGGAGGAGCCACCACAGTCGCAGCCGAATGTCGGCGAGGTTGGCCAGACGGCCTCCACGTAGGAGGGCGATAGTCGTTGCGACGAACATGACTAAAGCCAGCCAGAGCACCTGCGAACGGTACCAGCAGCCCAGAATCTCCGAGTAGGTTTATCGCCGGCAGGGAGGAAGGTTTTGCGATCCTAGGTCGAGGCATCGCGGGCCCATGCCCGCCGTCGACGATAGTTGTCCGTCATCAGTTGTCAGTCGGCGGCCAGACAAGGCAAGTCAATCTCGTGGGGCACGGGATCGTGAACTGGGAGCTGCGAATTGAGAGCAACCGCAGGCCGACCGACCGAGAACTGATGACTTGGTCAGTTTGGGCGCCGGATCGCCGATAATGTCGAGAGGCCGACTACAAGCGACGGGACTGATGAAGCGAGCACTCAAAGCGACCGGATGGACCATGATGGGACTCGGTGTCCTGATGCTGATGTTTCTCGGGTACCAGCTATTCGGGACCAACTTCCTCACCGCTCGCTCCCAGGACCTGGCGCAGCAGACGGTCGAGGACCACTTCGCCTTTGCCCAGGACGAGATCGAGGTTGTCCAGACGCTGCCGCCTCCCCAAGTCGACGACAACGGAACAACCGAAACCTCGCCTCCCGAGGACGAACCGCCCGTCGTCCGCTACAGCGAGCCGATACCCGAAGACGGCCTGGCCTTCGGCGTGATGACGATTCCCAGAATTGAGGCCGAGCACGTCTTGTTCGAGGGAGTCGATCGTGGCACGTTGAAGAAGGGCCCCGGTCACATGCCGTGGACGCCGCTGCCCGGTCAACCCGGCAATGCGGTCGTGAGCGGACATCGTACGACCTACGGAGCGCCGTTCGTCGACCTCGACCAACTGGAGCCGGGCGACGAGATCCTCGTTGAGACAGCCCTCGGCATGCACACCTACGTGGTTCGAACCTCCTTCATCGTGGCTCCAACCGCAGTAGAAGTAACCGACCCGAAGATCGGGGCGTGGTTGACCCTCACCACCTGTAATCCCAAGTTCTCTGCGCGAGAGCGCCTGATCATCTCCGCCGAGTTGGTCGATGGTCCCAATTATGCCTACGCCCTGGCTGAGAAGGAGTTCGTGCCGGCGGAGATGTCCTGATGCGGTGGCTGTTCGCCAAGCTTCCCGGTCCATTTGCGGCAAGGGTGGTGATCGTGATCTTTGCACTGGCGGTGGCGCTGGCCGCCCTGTTCTTTCTGTTTGAATGGGCAGGCGATCTGCTCGACTCGGGTGGTGTGGTGGGTCCGAACCAGCAGTGACCAGTAGTCTGTTGAGCAATGCTGTCGACGGGGGTCAGGCGCGCCAATTGCAGGCAGGCTTCCCTTGTACTGCCGAAACACCGGCGGAACCCCGAGAACACCGCGAGTGGTGGTGGATGGCCGCCGAGATACGTGTAATGCATGGCTCAGCGGTCTCCTGAAAGGCCGAGGGGCTGTGTGAAGGCGGACGATTCCGGGATCAACCGGGAGATCGTGTGCTGTGCGGAACAGCACCTGCCCCTCGACCTTTCTACAATCAGTCAACGCCCGAGGGGCATCGAAGAGTTCCCGGTGTGGCTACAGCTTGTCGGCCAGGGTTTGCTCGAGCATCTCAGCGGTCAAGGCTCCCTGCACCTTATGGACTATCACCCCGTTGCCATCGATGATCCACGTGGTCGGCAGCGCAATAAATGGAAGTTTGAGATGCGCTTTTCCGGTGGGATCGAACCCCAACAGGTATGAGACACCGATCTCGGCCGCGAAAGTGCGCGCATTCGATTCGACGTCGTCTACGGCGACGCCGATGAATTTGACCTCGGGATGGGCTTGCGCAACTACGTTGAAGTCGGGCATCTCGGCCCGACAGGGTGGACACCACGACGCCCAGAAATTGAGCACGACCGGCCGGCCGTCGTCGGTGAAGTGCTCTGCCAACGAGAAGGTGGTCCCGTCAAAGACCTCGAACCGGAAGTCGGGCGCCTTCTCCTGCTCCGTTTGGGTGGGGCCTGTTTCCCCTTGAGCGGCGATGATGAGCCCCACTGTGACCAGCGCGACGACGCCCACGGTCAGGAGACCGGGTTTCGATCTCAGGGGACCGGGACGGGGCGGAGGGTCGGTCATAGCTCAACAGACTAGAGGGGTCTGGGTGGATGGTTTAACGTCCATAGCGCGGAGTTCCCGGTTTTCAGTTCCCAGTCCGCGGATCGCAGGCATGGTGTGCCTTCGATGGCCGGTGGCCTTTGGTAGCTGGTTGCCGGTTCATTTAGGATTCGAAATCAACGAGACAAGGTTTGCGTGAGCTTCTTCACCCGCAAGCGAGAAGAATTGAAGGCGAAAGGCATCGATCCCGCTCGGATCCCACCAGGTCAGTACTACACCGAACGTTTCCCGGTATTACACGCCGGCAGCGTCCCCAAGGTTGACCCCGGGGAGTGGGATTTCACGGTGGACGGTTTGGTGGCGTCCTCGCAGCGATGGGACTACCAGGAGGTGCTCTCGATGCCTGCTGTTCGCCGAGAATTCGATATTCACTGTGTGACGAAGTGGTCGAAGCTCGATACCGAATGGGAGGGAGTACCTGTCACCGATCTGATAAGCAGCGTCCGGGTACTGCCTGCGGCGTCTCATGTGCTGGTGTTGGCCGAGCACGGCTTCACGGCCAACCTGCCGATGGGCGATTTTCTTGCCCGGGAGAATCTCTTCGCCTACCGGTTTGGCGGGGCGCCGCTGGAACCCGAGCACGGTTGGCCGCTTCGTCTCGTCGTTCCCCATCTCTACTTCTGGAAATCTGTCAAGTGGGTGCGAGGGCTGCGTTTTCTCGATCACGATGAGCCGGGATTCTGGGAACGCAACGGCTATCACATGCACGGCGACCCCTGGAAGGAACAGCGGTTCTGGGGGGATTGAAGGGCAGTGACTTTGTCATCGCCGCACTTCGTAGGGCGAACTCGCCGCTCGTCTCTCATGGTTTGTGCGCAAAACGGAGTACGAAATACGTAGCACCAGGCGTGCTCATTCGGGTTAGGCGTCAAGCTGCTTGAACAGCGTTTCCCGGTAGTACTTCAGCTCTTTGATCGATTCCCGGATGTCGGCCAGGGCACGGTGGCCGCCCCCCTTCTCAGGAGTGTTCTCCATTACCTCCGGATACCAACGCCGGGCCAGCTCCTTGACCGTCGACACGTCGACGTTGCGATAGTGAAACCAGGCCTCCAGGGCCGGCATGTGCTTTCTGAGGAAGGCTCGGTCGGCATGCACGCTGTTACCGGCCAACGGCGCGTGGCCGGGTTCGGGGACATGGGATGTCACAAACTCGAGGACGAGTTTCTCTGCGTCGCCTGCCGACAATTGCGATCGTCGCACCGCTTCGGTCAAGCCGGACGTGCCGTGCATTTCGCGTACCACCCGGGCCATGCTTTCGAGTGCCGATTCGTCGGCATGGAGGACGAGGTCGGGCCCCTCGATTATCGCGTCGAGTGATCCGTCGGTAACGAGAACCGCGATTTCGAGAATCGAGTCGACGTCGGGATCGAGGCCGGTCATTTCGAGATCGATCCATACGAGCGGCAGATCCATAGCCGAGACGGTAGCGCAGCACAACGGCCGTGCGTCGATCGGTTGACCCGAGTTAGGAAGGGTCGGCGGCGTCGAGCCCGGGCACCGCAGCCGGATCGTCCCCAGAAGTAGCCATGAGTCGTTCCATGACCTGACTACGGATTCCCGGTATGCCAAAGCCGGTAACGATGTCGCCGGAGGCCAGCACCGAGTTTCCCTCCGGCACCAGCACGGCGCGTCCCCGCCTGATCGCGACCAGCGTGCACCCGGCGGGCCGGTGATCCTCTTTGACGGGTCGGCCGTCGGCCATTGAGCCGGCCGGGATGTGAAACTCGAAGAACTCGCCGTCGGGCCGGGCCCAGAGCCGGTGAGCGAGACGAGTGGATTACTTCAGCTAGTTTTTCGATGCCCCAGCTACTTCCGGAACCCGCTGGGCCCGCGCAGAACCCGAGCGGGGAGCCGGAGGATGGCGCCTATCAGTTCGAGCACGGCGTTGAGCGAAACTCCGATCAACCGGAACGGGAGAACCACCAGCCACACGATCGGATAGAGCAACAGTGCGAGCAGCGCCAGCGGCCAGGCCAGGAAGAGCAAGATCAGCCAGAGAAGGAACCCGACCATCAGCTCTTGGCCATCTTGCGCAGCACGGTGTGCAGGATGCCGCCGTTGCGGTAGTACTCCACCTCGACCGGCGTGTCGGCACGGCAGATGGTGGTGAATTCGATCGCGGATCCATCCGGCCGTTCGGCCCTCACATGAACCTCCTGGCGGGGCTGGAGATCATCATCGATGTCGATGGAGAAAACCTCGCTGCCGTCCAGCCCGAGGCTGTCGGCATCCTGGCCGTGTAGAAAGCTCAGTGGAAGGACGCCCATTCCGATCAGGTTGCTTCGGTGGATCCGTTCGAAGCTGGTGGCGATGACCGCCCGAACGCCGAGTTCATAGGTGCCCTTGGCGGCCCAATCGCGCGACGACCCCATCCCGTAGTCCTTGCCTGCGAGCACTACGAGGGGGATTCCGGCCGATCGATAGTTCAGGCTGGCCTCGTAGATGGTCTTGATCCCACCGTCCGTAAAGTCGGTGGTGTAACCGCCCTCGGTCTCGGGAGCCAATTGATTCCTGACGCGGATGTTGGCGAACGTGCCCCGGGTCATGACCTGATCGTTGCCGCGCCGCGAGCCGTAGCTGTTGAATTGATGCTTCTCCACGCCGTGTTCGATCAAGTACCCACCTGCCGGTGAGTGTTCGGCAATCGATCCGGCCGGGCTGATGTGGTCGGTGGTCACCGAGTCACCGAGCTTGGCCAGCGCTCGTCCGCCATGAATAGGTGCGATTGGGGAGGGATCGGGTGTCAAACCCTGGAAGAAAGGGGGCTCCTGTACGTAGGTACTGGATTCATCCCAGTCGTAGAGGGCGTCCCCGGTGGTCTCGATCGCTTTCCATTCATCTGACCCCTCGAAGACGTCGGCGTACTGGGCGATGAATTGCTCGCGGTTCACCGATGAGGCCACCAAGTCGTCGATTTCGGACTGCGTCGGCCAGATGTCCCGCAGGTACACGTCGGCTCCGTCGGGGTCCTTGCCGAGCGGCTCGGTCGTGAGGTCGATGTCGACGGTGCCGGCCAGTGCATAGGCGACCACCAACGGGGGAGAAGCGAGGTAGTTGGCGCGCACGTCGGGAGAGATACGTCCTTCGAAATTTCGGTTGCCCGAGAGCACCGCAGCGGCTACCAGATCGTTCTGGTGAATGGCTCGGCTGATGGAGTCGGGGAGCGGGCCGGAGTTCCCGATACAGGTCGTGCACCCGTAGCCGACGAGATAGAAACCGGTCGCTTCGAGATCCTCGGTCAGCCCGGCCCGGTCGAGGTACTCGGTGACAACCTTGGACCCGGGTGCCAGGGACGTCTTCACCCAAGGTTTGCGGGTGAGGCCGCGCTCGCGAGCTTTTCTCGCCACGAGACCCGCAGCCACCATCACACTGGGGTTGGAGGTGTTGGTGCACGACGTTATGGCAGCTATCACCACGTCTCCGTTGGTAAGGGAGAATCGTTGCCCGTCGTAATCGACGAGCACCTGGTCGTCCTCAGCGGCTTCTTCGGCGACCGGTCCCCCTTCGTCTTCCCACTCGGTGACGGTGCCGGCCGCCGCCGGACTGGCTTTACCGAAAGTGTTGACGAGGTCTTGTCGCCACTGCGCCTTCATACCCGACAGGTCGATCCGGTCCTGGGGGCGTTTCGGGCCGGCCAGGGCAGGTTCGACGGTTGACATGTCCAGTTCGAGCGTTGAGCTGTACACGACGTTGTGGGACTCGTCGCGCCACATTCCCTGGGTGCGGTAATACTGCTCTACGGTCTCAATGAGAGCCTCGTCGCGTCCCGTCAGACGCATGTACTTGAGCGTCTGGTCGTCGACGGGGAAGAAACCCATGGTCGCCCCGTACTCGGGAGCCATATTGGCAATCGTGGCCCGGTTGGCGAGTGGCATGTCGGCCAGCCCGGGTCCATGAAACTCAACGAACTTCTCGACCACGCCGTGCTCGCGCAGCATCTGGGTTACCCGGAGTACCAGGTCGGTGGCCGTGGCTCCCTCAACCAGCCGCCCAGTGAGCTTGAATCCGACCACCTCGGGGATGAGCATGTAGATCGGTTGTCCAACCATTACCGCTTCAACCTCGATGCCGCCTGCTCCCCATCCGACGACACCGATTCCGTTGATCATGGTTGTGTGCGAGTCGGTGCCGACCAGACTGTCGGGATACAGCTCCCGACCATTGTCCCATACCACTTTGGCCAGGTATTCGAGGTTGACCTGATGAACTATGCCGGTGGCCGGCGGGACAACCCGGAAATTGGCGAAGGCCGACTGCCCCCACTTGAGGAATTCATAACGTTCGCGGTTCCGCACGAACTCGTGCTCTGAGTTGATCTGGAGCGCCATACCGCTGTTGAAAGCGTCGACTTGCACCGAATGGTCGATCACCAGGTCGCAGGGCACGAGCGGGTTGACCTTCTGAGCAGAGTCCGGATCACCAGTCATCCTCACGACGGCGGCCCGCATTGCTGCAAGGTCGACGACCGCCGGGACGCCGGTGAAATCTTGCAGCACGACGCGACCGGGGGTGAACGGAATCTCGGTCTCGGTAACTTTGCGTGCGTCGTACGAGGCCAATGCCCGCACGTCGTCGTCAACTACCACGTGACCGTCGTAGTTGCGGAGGACGGCCTCGGCCAGAACCTTGATCGAGTAGGGAATGGTGTCGATATCACCGATGTCGCGCAGCGCGTCGAGGCGGTAGATGGTGCGGTCGCCCAGTGGCGTGGACATCGACGTGCGAGCCTGGAAGGGATCGGGGGCAGGATTGGTCATGGTCACCTCGAGGCAAGAAGGCTGGTTCCTCAGGCAGTGTACCGCCCGGCCGGCTGAGCCTTCCCGTTCCGGGGGTTTGCTTCCCCGCCGACGCGAGGCATAATTGCAGCTCCACACGTTCACTTTCCCCGAGGAGTACACCAATGGAAGTCACGCTGCGCGCGGAAACGGGAAGGCGGCAGGGCAGCCGGCCTTCGCGGCGCCTTCGCCTCACCGGGCGGGTTCCCGCCGTTGTATACGGTAGGAACATCGACCCGCAAGCGATCGCTGTCGACCGGCGGGAGCTGTACGGCGTCCTGCACACCGAAGCGGGATTGAACGCCCTCATCAATCTCGAGATTGACGGCGCCGAGAAGCAACTCACGATGGCCAAGGTTGTCGACCGGCATCCGGTTCAGGGAGAGATCATTCATGTCGACTTCGTGGCTATCTCGCTCACGGAGAAGACCAGGGCCGAGGTGGCGCTCGATCTGCAGGGCGATCCGATCGGTGTGCGCGAAGGCGGGATTATTGAGACGATCAACAACTCCGTGCTGGTGGAAGCGTTTCCGACCGACATACCGACCAGCATCGTCATCGACGTTTCCGATTTGGACGTCGGCGACACGGTACGTATCTCGGACTTGCCCATCATCGAAGGGGTCGAGTACGTCGAGGATCTGGATGAGCCGCTCATCACGGTCGTGTTGCCTGCCGCCGAAATCGCCGCCGAAGAAGAGCTCGAAGAGGGCGAAGAACTCGAGGAAGGCGAGGTGCCCGAAGAGGGCGAGGAGCCAGACGACGAGGAGAGCGGCGACGAATAGACCCCGCTTGGGAGGGCTGTATGCGGGTGATCGTTGGCCTCCGCAATTCGGGGCGGGAGTACACCGGAACCCGACACAACGTGGGTGCCGAGGTCACAGACGTACTGTCGTCTATCTGGGATGTCCGGCTGAAACGCGGTCCCTTGCGGGTGAAGGCAGATATCGGTAGGCACCTGTTTCACGACCGGGCAGTGATCCTCGCCGTTCCCCGCACGTTCATGAACACGTGCGGCCCGGCGATCGTCTCCGTGCTTCGGTATTACAAAGCGGGGCCGGAAGACCTTCTTGTCGTACATGACGATATCGATTTGCCCTTTGCCCGGTTGCGGCTGCAATACGCTCGGGGAACCGGCGGCCACAACGGTGTGAAGTCGATCGTCGAATCCCTCGGTAACAACGAGTTCCATCGGTTGAAGATCGGCGTAGGGCGCCCGCCCCATCGCGTGGATCCTGCTGCATTCGTGCTGCGCCCGTTTGCGAAGTCCGAGCGGGAGGAGGTCGATGTTCTGGTTCGGGATGCTGCCGATGTTGTCGAACGATGGATCGAAGACCCCGATGCAGCCGCGCAAATGGCGGCGCGACGGAGAGTTCCCGGATCCTGAGTCCTCACCTCAGAGCATGTAGCTTGAGCACCGGCGGCCGCCTTGAGGAGGCGAAGTGGCTCAATACGTTGGATCGCTCGATCAGGGCACGACGAGCACCCGGTTCATGGTGTTCGACCGCCGGGGAAGGGTCGTCTCCTCATACCAGGAAGAGCATCGCCAGATTTTTCCACGACCGGGATGGGTGGAGCATGACGCCGACGAGATATGGCAGCGCTCTCAACTGGTCATCGACGAGAGCCTCGAGCGCGGCGGATTGCGCGCGTCTGATCTGGCTGCAGTCGGCATCACCAATCAGCGCGAGACAGTTGTGGTGTGGGAAGCCGCTACCGGCAAGCCGATCCACCATGCCATCGTCTGGCAGGACACACGAACCGCGGGTCTTTGCGACCAACTCGCCGCCCAGGGAGGTCCCGACCGGTTCCGCTCCAAAACAGGTCTGCCGCTGGCCACCTACTTTTCCGGACCCAAGGTTTCCTGGTTGCTGGACCACATCGAAGGAGCCCGGGCGAGAGCGGAAGCAGGCGAGCTGCTCTTCGGCACTATGGATAGCTGGGAGCTGTGGAACCTGACGGGCGGGCCCGCCGGCGGCAGGCACCTGACCGATGTTACCAATGCCTCGCGAACCTTGCTCATGAACCTCGCAACTCTCGATTGGGATGACGGCCTTCTCAGGGCCATCGGAGTGCCACGGGCGATGCTCCCCGAGATTCGCCCTTCTTCGGGGCTGTACGGGCACGCGTTCGGGGCGCTGGATGGGGTGCCCGTCGCCGGAATCCTCGGAGACCAGCAGGCCGCGTTGTTCGGGCAGGTTTGCTTCGACGTCGGTGAAGCCAAGAACACCTACGGAACCGGTTGCTTCATGTTATTGAATACGGGCTCCGTCCCCGTCTACTCAGAAAACGGCCTCCTGACCACCGTCGGCTACCAGGTCGAAGGCCAACCCCCGGTCTACGCCCTCGAGGGCTCGATCGCTATCGCCGGAGCGCTCGTCCAGTGGCTTCGCGACAATCTGGGGATCATTGAGTCCGCCCTGGAAGTGGAAGCGCTGGCGCGTACGGTCGACGACAACGGGGGGGTCTATTTCGTACCCGCCTTCTCCGGTCTTTTCGCCCCCCACTGGAGGAGCGACGCCCGCGGCATCATTGCCGGCCTCACCCGCTACGCCACCAAGGGCCATCTGGCACGGGCGGCTCTCGAGGCAACCGCCTACCAGACACGCGAGGTCCTCGAGGCTATGAACCTCGACTCGGGCGTTGACCTCACGTCGCTCAAGGTCGACGGCGGGATGGTCTTCAACGAGCTACTGATGCAGTTCCAGGCAGATCAGGTCGGGGTGCCCGTCATGAGGCCCGTAGTCGCAGAAACCACCGCGCTGGGGTCCGCCTACGCAGCGGGCTTGGCGGTGGGGTACTGGGATGGCTTCGACGACCTCCGCGCCAACTGGGGTCTGGAGCAGGAATGGCGTCCTTCCACAACCGCAACGGCGCGTGATGAGCTCTACAGGCAGTGGAAGAAGGCAGTGAATCGAACGCTCGACTGGGCGTAGAGAGAATCGGGTTCGGCGCCTGTTAGCCTCGATTGCAAGAAAAGAGCGAGGAGCGCATGAAGATCGTTGTTGGGTTTGTCAATAACGCGGCCGGAGCGGCGGCTCTTGATCGAGCCATCGAAGAGGCCCAGCAAAGGCAGGCAGAGCTGGTCGTCGTGCATTCGATGGAAGGCGGAGACAAGGAAAGCGCCGAGGAGGTCCTGGCCTATCGAGAAGAGCTCGAGCAGGTCGAGCAACGGCTCACTGATTTGGAGGTTCCCCACGTAATCCACGAATACGTGCGGGGGCAAACACCCAGCGAAGATCTCGTTCAGTGCGCCACCGAAGAAGATGCCGAGTTGATCGTCATCGGCCTGCGACGCCGGTCTCCGGTCGGGAAGTTCCTGCTGGGGAGCAATGCGCAGGAGATACTGCTCGACGCCAAATGCCCCGTGCTGGCGGTCAAAGCTGCTTACTGAACAAAGGCTGCTCGGTTCACACTCACCCCTGAGCTCGGGCGCGGATTTCCATCGTCGGCTCGCTCCTCGAGTACTTCCCCGGGAAGACTCCTAACCTGGAGTGATGGCCGAGTTCACCTGCACGGATTGTGGTGCGGTTTTTTCTCTGCCGCAGCCGACCCTCGACCGCTATCCGGGCTGGCGGCCCTCACGGTGCCTCCAGTGCCGGGACCGCATCAAAACTGTGCGAGGGGGATCCGGCAAGGCCGACCCGAAACCCGACGACCCTGTGTCCGGCGTGTTCACCGATGGGGGTGCGTCTCCCAACCCGGGCCCCGGTGGGTGGGGAGCCGTTTATGTGGTCGGCGACGTGCTCATCGCCGAAGAGCACGGACATGACCCGGCCACGACCAATAACCGGATGGAGCTGACCGCGTTGATTGCCGCAATCGGCCTTGTCCCCGCCGGCATCCCGACCACCGTGTACAGCGACAGCAACCTTGCCGTGCGAACCATCAACGAGTGGGCGGCAGGTTGGGAGCGGCGGGGGTGGAAACGCAAAACCGGTCCTGTGGAGAATCTCGATCTCGTCAAGACGGTCTACCGGGGCTTTCGGGAACGCCCCGAACTGGAGTTGAAGTGGATTAAGGCACACGCCGGTTTTAAGTGGAATGAGTACGCCGATCAGCTGGCCAACCGCTGGCGGGAAGAGCCTGTGTCAGACTGAGCTGACTTCGTCAAGAGGGACCCCATGCCGTATAGAACGATCATCGAACCCTTCCGGATACACAGTGTGCAGGCCATCGACTTCCCGGACGAGCAGCAACGCGAGGAAGCACTGCAACGGGCCGGGTACAACCTATTCGGATTGCGCGGCGACGAAGTCATCATCGATCTCCTCACCGATTCCGGCACGGGCGCCATGTCCGCTCGACAGTGGGCCGGAATGATGGTCGGAGACGAATCGTACGCCGGGAGCCGGTCGTTCTATCGCTTGCGGGACGTGATCGAGGACCTCACGGGCTTCCAGGAGATCATCCCAGCGCATCAAGGGCGAGCGGCGGAGAAGATCCTGTTCACCACGGTGGTCGACGAAGGCGACGTGGTCCCCAACAACACGCACTTTGACACGACCCGTGCCAATGTCGAGTATCGGAATGCAGAAGCCCGCGATTTGGTCGTTTCCGAGGGTAGAGATCCGGCCTCGGAGTTCCCTTTCAAAGGGAATATGGATGTCGATGCTCTGGTCCGCACCATCGAGGAGGTGGGGCGCGAACGGGTGCCACTGGTGATGGTCACCGTCACCAACAACTCGGGGGGCGGCCAGCCCGTTTCTATGGCAAACCTCCGGGCGGTGCGGGAAGTGTGTGATCGTTTTGAGATTCCGTTCTTTCTCGATGCCTGCCGCTTCGCCGAGAACTCCTGGTTCATCAAACAGAGCGAG
>Ga0224512_10001357_pt1 | contig 23608 bp, 23 predicted proteins | sample SF_May12_sed_USG_4_FD_169103 | JGI IMG/M metagenome (GOLD analysis project Ga0224512, IMG submission 169103) | Sediment microbial communities from San Francisco Bay, California, United States - SF_May12_sed_USGS_13 | ecosystem: Environmental > Aquatic > Marine > Sediment | place: USA... | reverse complement strand
CGTTGCGCTTCAGGGCGGCCTCGATGGCGGGGTCGGCGGCCAGAACGATCCGCAGCAGGCGGCGCGGACCCGCCCCGCCTGCGGCGATTTGCGCGAGTCCGGTCAGGCCTTCCTCGGCGAGGTCCTCGGCGTCATCGATCAGGAGCATGATGGTCGCGCCGGCCTGCGATCTTTCGTCCAGGTGATCGCTCAACAGCCCTTCGAGCGTTTTCACATCGGCCGCGGCGCCACCGGAGACGCCGAGGTTCAAGCAGCAGGTCTCGAGCAGGGCGGCGTAGGAGAGCCCGCCGCGGCAGGAGAGGTAGACGCAGGCGGCGGCGCTTCCGCTCTGTTGCTGCAGGCTCAGGAGTAAGGTCGTTTTGCCGCTTCCGGTTTCGCCGAGAACGAGGAACAGGCCGCGGCGTTCGCTAAGGTGCGACAGCATCAACTCCGCGCCGATCTCGTCGAGCGCGCCGTGATGGAAGATGAAGTCCGGATCGGCCTCGAGCCCGAAGGCTGCCCTCGGGATCATCGATTCGGCGGAAGCCATGTCACGCCGCCGATCACCCGGCACCGGACTCTTCGCCGAAGATCTCGACGCTCTCGCACTGCCATTGCTTCAGCACCCGGCGCGCCGTCTCCTCATCGGTATCGAGGAAATAGTTCACGATTTCGGTCAGCTTGTAGGGGTTGAGCGCGATCCTGCCCGGCGCGAGTTTCCGGGTCAGGATGAAGATCGAAACGAACTGAAGCTGTTCCAGGCCCAGGGCCCGACAGGCGATGGCCAGATTGCGGCCCCCGGGTCCGTAAAGGGCGCGTCGTACCCGGGCGCCGCAGAGGCCTGTTATCTGACCGAAAACGGCCTCCGCCTCGGCACGCTCTCCCTGGCGCAGGGCCGACAGAAAGGCCTGCGCGGCCTCACTGCCCGCTGTGGGGTCGCGGTCTTCTGCGGGCAGGTCGTGACCCTCGCCCGGCGAGGCGCCCAGCGGAGCGCCAGGTAAGGAGCGCGTGTCCTCGGCGGGCGCGCGATCCTCGCGGGCCTTGGCGCCTGCCTCTAAATCGGCTGGACCGGACTCCACGGGCCGCAGAACGAATCCCGCGGCGGACTTGCCCTTGCTCCGGGCAAGGAGGGAGCCCGAGAGGGAAGCGATCTTCTTCGACTTGTCGGTCATCTCGGAATGGGCCGGCTTCAGGCCCCCGCGACCTTCAGAAGGCTGGCTTCCTCAGGCGCCGCGGCACCGGGACGCGATATGCCGTGGGCGGCATCCCGGAACAACAGACTCTTCAGGTAGCTCCAGAGCTCGGCGATCTCCTCGGGCGAGCGCGACCTGCCGGGCACCTCGAGCACGGTGCGGCCGTCGATCATGCTGGCCGCGAAGTTGGTGCGCTGATGGATCACCGCGGAGGCGAGCGGTCCGTGCTGCGACAGCGCGATGGCCGCTTCCGTGGTGATCTTGGCCGTCGGATGGGCGCCGTTGATCACGAAGACGATGGGCTTGCCGAGGCGCTCGGCGATGTCCACCGTGGCGCCCGCCGCGCGCAGGTCGTGGGGGCTCGGTCTGGTCGGGATGACCACCAGGTCGGCGGCCTGCATCACATGGCCGATCGTCGAGGTGATGGCCGGCGGCGTGTCGATGATCAACAGCTTGGTGCCGCGGTCGCGCATCTCGGCGACGTGCTCGCCGAGGCGCGCGATCGGCGCCTGGACGAAGGCCGGCGTCTCTTCCTCGCGCTGCCGGTGCCAATGGGTCAGGCTGCCCTGCGGGTCCGTGTCGATCATCGCGACCGGGCCGGCGCCGCTTCGCTCGGCCTGAACGGCGACGTTGGCTGCCAGGGTTGTCTTGCCGGCGCCGCCTTTCTGGGCGGCGAATGCAAGAACGCGCATGCTGTCTTGTTCCATTCTCTCCCTCATTCCAATGAGTTTCGACCACTTCCCTGTCGTCTAACCGCCGCGCCCGATCCACCTGACCGGCCGACCGCTGCTGCTGGGGACCCGGCTGGGGTGCCGCGCCGCCACCGGCGAAGAGATCGACTCCAAAGGGCGATAATTAACCATAGATATGGTATAGCTCTGAGTGTGCATTGCAATATCTTGTTGCCGTGGATCGGCCGATATGCCAACGTCACGCTCTGCGGAGAGTATAAGGAGGCGAGCCTGGGCGCACCGGGGCCCGGCGAGAGGCGACGGATGTCGATGGATTTTCTGAAGCGCTGGTTCGACCGGCCGGTGCGCCCACGGGTGGTCGTGCTGGGCAACCAGAAGGGCGGATCCGGCAAGTCGACCGCCGCCATGCACCTGACGGTCGGACTGCTGCACTGCGGTTACGGCGTCGGCAGCGTCGACCTGGACAGCGGCCAGGCGACCCTCAGCCACTTCGTCGAGAACCGCAAGCGCTTCGCCGAAACCAGCGGCGCCCCGCTCGCCATGCCGACGCACCGGCGGGTCGAGAGCTCAAGCGATAAGTCGCTCGCGGCAGCCGAGGCGGAAGAGGCCGCGGCCGTCGCCGAGGCCTTCGAGGCCCTGCTCGACCGGGACTACATCGTGGTCGACACGCCGGGCAGCGACACCTTCCTGTCGCGCCTCGGGCACGTGCTCGCCGACACCTTGATCACCCCGGTGAACGACAGTTACCTGGATCTGGACGTGCTGGTGCGCATCGACCCGGACGGCAAGACGATCACGGGACCCAGCGGCTACAGCGTCGCCGTGCTCGACCGCTGGGGACTCAGGATGATGGTCGGCGGCCGGCCGCTCGACTGGATCGTGATCCGCAACCGCCTGGCGCACCTGCACACCCGCAACCACCGACACCTGGAGACCCTGCTGCACAAGCTGGCGCCCGCGCTCGGCTTTCGCCTGGCGCCGGGCTTCGGCGAGCGGGTCATCTTCCGCGAGAACTTCGTTCAGGGCCTGACCATCCTGGACCAGCCCGAGCCCTCGAAATGGCGCCTGCCGAGCAGCAGCCACAGCGCCGCGCGCAAGGAGGTCTGGGCGCTCATGGAAGAGATCGGGCTGAGCGAGGGCGGCCGCCGGGCAACGGTTCCGGCGGCCAAGGTCTCGGCGGGTTGAGCAGCGCCTACCAGAAGGCCGGTCACTGCACCACGTTGATCTCGACCCGGCGGTTCCGCGCCTCGGGCGTGGCGTCCAGCGTGTGCACCGCGGGCGCGGTCTCGCCGTACTCGGCGGTGCCGATCTGCTCGGCCTTGACACCAGCCGAGAGCAGCAGGCGCCGGATCGCCGAGACGCGCCTTTGGGAGAGCGCCAGGTTGTACGCCTCCGAGCCGGCGCGGTCGGCATGGCCGCTGATCAGGACGGCCGCATCCTTGCTGGCCTTGGCCGCCTCGGCCACCTGCTTCAGGACCTGCTCCGCGTCGCCGCTCAGCTTGGCGCTGTCGAAATCGAAGTAGACCGTGTAGCGCGGCCCCAGCGCCTCGTCGACCTGGGCCATGGCCAGCTCGAAGGTCTCGCGGCAGGCCGCGATGTCGTCGGGCTGGTGGTCCTCCTCCTGCTCCTGCAGCCAGCAATCGAAGCCAGTCTGGGCGGCGGCGGCCGGCCCCGGCGCCTTCACGGCGGCGCCCCGGTCGAGCGCCTCGACCAGCCGGTTGCGGGCGCCGCGCAGCTCGGCGACGGAGCCGGCGGGCAGCCGGCGCTCGTAGATCGACTCCGGCCCGACCTCCTCGTCCTGGGCAGCGGCCAGGGCCTTGCCGGCGAAGTAGTGGGCGTCCTTCCAGTCGTACTCGGCGCGCTCCGCGTCCGCCAGGTCCAGGTAGTCGCGGTAGAGGTTGCGGTTGAACTCGCTGGCCTGGAGTCTCGAGGCCTCGACCTCGGCGGTCTTGTAGCCGTAGCCGCCGAACTCGGCGCAGGCCGAAACGGCCAGCAGGGCCGCCGCGGTGAGCGCGGCCCGGATCAGGTGGTCGCTCTTGGGGTGAATCTGGTGGTTCATGTCGGCACTCCCTGTGCAAAGCGTGACGAAGGCATCCTGCCAAGCTACCCTGGCCTGAGCGGCCGGGGTGTGTTCTTGCTCTTTCTACTATAATTATTACAAATTTTATGCACAATGTTATTCTTATTAAAAATAAGGTGTTAACCAGTTATTTTAATGAAATAAATGAGATAAAACGGCACCCGGGCCGATGATACCCCCTCAGGCCGCGCCGCGCTCGGGCAGGGGCGGCGCGGGGCGCCGCGCGGCCGGATCCTGGCAGGCCCGGCGGTGCCAGAGATAGGCACCCAGACCGACGCTGATGTTGGCCAGGGCCGCGGCGGCGAAGATGCCTTCGAGGCCGATCAGCCAGGCGCCGAGATAGGCGGCCGGCAGGTAGACGCCGAGCATGCGCAGCAGCGACACGGCGACCGCGCGGCCGGGCAGGCCCTGGCCGTTGAAGGCGGCGTTGACGTTCATGACGACCCCGGCGCCGCCGTAGCTGAGCGGCACGATCCAGAGATAGTGGCTGGCCGCGGCGACCACCCGGGGCGCGTCGCTGAACAGCGCGGCGAGCGGCCCGCCGGCGATCCAGAGGACCACGGCGACCAGGGCCCCGAAGGCGAAGCAGAACAGCGAGCTGAGCCGCAGGGCCTCGCGGATCCGCCCGCGCTTGCCGGCGCCCAGGTTCTGGCCCGCAAAGGGGCCGATGATCGAGGACATGGCGTAGAAGATCACCAGGGTCATGGCCTCGACCCGGGAGGCGACGCCGAAGCCGGCCACCGCGTCGGGGCCGAAGCGGGCGATCAGGGCGACCACGGCGCCGGTGGTCAGCGGGATGACCACGTTGGTGCCCGCGGCCGGCAGGCCGACGTGCAGGATGGCGCGCCAGGAGCGGGCGAGCACCGCCAGGCCCGGCCAGGCGAAGCTCAGCATGCCGAGCCGGGCGTGCAGCACCCAGAGGGCGATGACGAAGGTGAAGCCGCGCGAGATCACCGTGGCCAGCGCCGCGCCCTCGAGCTCGAGGCGCGGCAGGCCCAAGAGGCCGAAGATCAGGAGCGGGTCGAGCAGGATGTTGAGCAGCGCCGAGCCGGTCATGACCAAGCCGGGCAGGCGGCTGTCGCCGGTCGCGCGGATCGCGCTCATGCCGACCATGGGCACCACCAGGAAGACCACCCCCAGGTACCAGATCACCATGTAGTCGCGCACCAGGGGCCGCAGCTCCGGGCCGGCGCCGAGCAGGGCGAAGAGCGGCTCGAGGGTCGCGATGCCGGCGAGCGACACGACCGCCACGACCAGGAAGGCGAGCACCAGGCTGTCGGTGGTCAGGCGCTTGACCCGCTCCTGGTCGCCCTCGCCGATCGCCCGCGCCAGGACCGAGGAGGTGCCGGCGCCGAGCCCGATGGCGATGGAGATCAGCACCATCATCACCGGGAAGGCGAAGCTCATGGCCGCCAGCTCCGGCGCGCCGAGCCGGCCGACGAAGAAGGTGTCGACCAGGCCGAAAGTCATGAAGGCCAGCAGGCCCCAGATCATCGGAACGGTGAGGCGCACCAGGTGAGGGCCGACCGGCCCCTCGGTCAGGCGCGCCTTGGCCGCGGTCCCGCTCATGCCGGATAGGTCATGGCAAGGAGGCTCACGGGCGGGTGCTCGCGGCCGCGGCCCCGGTGGCCGCCCCCGTGGCGACCTGAAGCCGGCGGGTCCAGGCGGCGAGCGCCGCGAGCTGCTTGGCAAGGTGCGCGCGGGTCGCCTGGTCGGTCAGGCGCCCCGCCTCGTCGACGAGCTGGTCGGCCCCGGCGATCATGATCTCGGGCTTGTTGAGCAGGTGGGCGTTCAGGAACCCGAAGCACTGGCGCAGGTGGGCCTGGGCGCGCGCCGTGCCGGTGCGCCCGGGCGAGGCGCCCAGGATGGCGAGCGGCTTGCCGTCGAAGGGCTGGTCCGGCGGGCGCGAGGCCCAGTCGATGGCGTTCTTGAGCACCCCGGGGACCGAGTGGTTGTACTCCGGCGTGGCGATCAAGAGGGCGTCGGCCGCGGCGATCCTGGCGCGCAGCTCGGCCACCGCCGCCGGCAGGCCCCGGGCGCGCAGGTCCTCGTCGTAGGGCGGGATCCCGGCGAGGTCAGCCAGCTCGACGGTCACCCCGCCGGGAACCGCCTCCGGCGCGAGCTCCGTTGCGAGCTCATGGACGGCGACCAGCGCGGCCCGGTTGTAGGACGCCCGGCGCAGGCTGCCGCAGATGCCGAGTACGGTGAGGGGGCTTGGCGTGTCAGGAGCGGGCGGTGTCATCGGAGCTCGGCCCTCGCGTTGCAGGTCGGAGGTCATTGGGCTGTTCTATATGGCGGGGCGCATTCAGCAAAGACATCCCCATGAACCAGAGGACAGTCCTTCGCCCGGCTCGGGACGAGCGGGATCAGATTTGCTGTAAGCATTTCGGGGCCATTCTCTTTTCCGGGCAAACAACCCCATGTAACGGCACTCCCAACTCGTCATCCCGGCCGAGCCACAGGCGAGAGCTGGGATCCATCTTGCGGCCGGCCAGATGGACCCCGGATCTGCGCGGCTGCGCCGCTTGTCCGGGGTGACGGTGTGGGTCTGGGTTTGGGGACTTTCCATTTTTCCGGCATTCGACCCCATGCAAAGGGAGCCGACGGTCGGTTTCGGCGAGTTCGGCCTGCCTGCGCGAAGCCCGCTTCGGCGGGCGAAGGAAGGTCGGCGAAGGCAAGCGGAACGAGCCCATGGAACGCGGCGCGCGACTGCGAATCCGGCGAAACGAGCCCATGGAAGGCGGTGTTCTTGGCTCCCTCCTTTCCGTCATGCCGGACGCTGCCCCGGGCAGCGATCCGGCATCCACGGTCCCGTGCGTGCGGAAAGATGGGCCCCGGATCGCCGCAAAAGCGGCGTCCGGGGCGACGAAATGATGGACTCGGCGGAACGAGCCCATGGAGCGGAAAAAAGTGCTTTGTTTCAATACATTAGAGCGCGTATCTCGTATTAGAAAAGCCCTGTAATAGTTTGAAACCATGAGATTCATTCTGCCCTGCACTAGCGTCACTTGGCCCCCGAACTATGTTCTTGAAATGTTCCCATATCCCGTGTTACTTGGGAAGGGGCTGGTCCGGGGGCAAGGGCGAGGGAGCGGGACGGGCATGAATGTCGAGGCGTTCAGGGCGTCGGTGGCGGAGGACGGACCGCCGGCGGGCCTCGGGCGGGCGCTCGAGGCCCTGTGGCACGAGGCCAGGGGCGAGTGGGAGCGGGCACACGAACTGGCCCAGGGCGCGGCGAGCCCGGCGAGCGCCTGGGTGCCCGCCTACCTGCACCGGGTCGCCGGCCACCCAGGGGCGACCGCGGCAACGCGGCCTATTGGTACCGCCGCGCCGGCAGGCCGCCCTGCCGGCCGCCGCTGGCCGAGGAGCGGGCCGAGATCGCCGCGGCCCTGCTGGCGGGCGAGGGGCGACGCCGGGGCAGGAACGCACGAGCGCCGCTTGCATTTTGGTATAACTTTTGTTATACTTTGGAGACATGAAGACAGCGATTTCCATACCCGACGCGGAATTCGAGGCGGCCGAGAAGCTGGCCGGCCGCCTGGGCCTGTCGCGCAGCGAACTCTACCGCAGGGCGGTGGGAGAGTTTCTGGCCCGGCACAGCGACGAGGCCGTGACGGAGAAGCTCAACGAGGTCCATGGCGCGGCGGCGGAGACGGCCGCCGGGCTTGGTCTCGACGAAGCGTTGGCGGGGATGCAGGAGGAGTCGCTGCCGAAGGACAGGTGGTGATCAAGCGGGGCGAGGTCTGGTGGGCATCGCTGCGCCCGGCGACGGGCTCGGAGCCCGGCTACCGGCGGCCCGTGCTGGTCGTGCAGGCCGATTCCTTCAACCGCAGCGCCATTCGGACCGTGGTCGCCGCGGCGATCACCTCGAACCTGCGCCTGACCGAAGCCCCGGGCAACGTGCTCTTGCCGAGGCGCGGGAGCGGCCTGGCTCGGGACTCCGTGGTCAACGTCTCCCAGGTGGTCACGCTCGACAAGGCCATGCTTAGGGAGCGGGTCGGCCGCATTTCCAACGCCAAGCAGCAGGAAGTCGACGACGGCCTGAGACTGACCCTGGCGCTTTAGAATCCGGCGCCAAGGGAATAAATGTCAGTGATATGACGCCGCTGGCGGAGGGCTGGGGCGCGTGGGTCGCGGCGCTGCTGGCGGGCGAGGGGTGACGCGCGCGGGCACTGCTCTGCTCTGAAGTATTCGAACTCGCGGCCGCCGGTCGCGGGATGCTTCCGTGGCGGGCAAAGAAAGACCCCGCCTGGGCGGGGCCGCGAAGTCGTCCCTTGAGGACTCTACGTCATGCACTGGCCACGAACCGGCATTATATCCGATGCCGATTAAGTGCCGATTAAAAATAGTTCGAATTTATTTCAAATAATAAATGTAGTAAATTAACGAGTATCGTAAATATATTTACTTTTATATTGCATAATACTTGTACTACTGCTATGGTCATTGAAATAACAGGGGGTGTGCTCAATGACCGATTTCTCAGTCTACGTTAATACCGATCGATTCTTCGGATCATCGTCTTGGCGCAGCAGGCTGGCCGAGACCAAGCGCGAGAACCAACAGGCCAATCCGGAATTCGAAGATGTGCCGAAGGCGGTCCTTTCGGCCGAGTTTTCCCGAGGGCGCGAGCTGCCCCGCAGGGCCGTCGCGGCCATCAACAGCAAGCACAGGTTCCGGTTCTCGGCGTAACCCGCCGGTTTGGCCGCGAACGCGGGAAACGCCGCCCCGCTGGGGCAGGCCGCTGGGGCAGGCCGCTGGGGCAGGCGGCGTGTCGCGGCCCCTTTCCTTTCCGCCTCGGACGGGCGGCGGTCAGTCGAGCTTGACCGCCGTGATGTCGGCCTTCGCGCCGAGCCCCAGGGTCACGGGGAAGGAGACGAAGTGGAAGCGCGTGGTCACGTTGTCGTCGTGGACCGCGAAGCCGAAGGTATAGACCTTGCCCGCCTCGAGGGTCTTGTCGTCCGCGGGGTGGCCGGTGTCGAGCTTGCGGGCCCAGACGACGGTCCAGGTCCCGTCGGACCATTCGCCCTCGACCGCGCTGTTGTCCGCCGCCGAGCCAGAGGCGTCGTCCCGGCTGAGCAGGCGGCCCGGCAGCACGTCGTCGGCCTTCCAGCCGGCGCCGGGATCGTAGGGCACCGCGTTTTCTTCGCGGATCATCGCGTAGGGCTTGGCGGCGTCGCCGATCTCGGCCACGGTCAGCGACTTGGCGCCGACCTTGGCGGCGTCGAACATGTACTTCGGGGTCATGGTCTTGCGGTCGACGTTCCAGCTGAACGGCCCCTTGCCCTCGTCGCCCAGCCGGTACTCGAGCACATAGCCGTCGTCGGCCATGCCGACCGCGTTGCTGCGCGCCGCGCGCCACTGCATCAGGTCGAGGAAGCCGCCCTCGGCCTTGAGCGCCGCGACCTCCTCGGCCGACCTCACCTGGTCCCAGCTCGCCGCCTCGTCGCCGCGGGTCGCGGGCAGATACTTGCGGATGTCGCTCTCGCCGAGCCCGTCCTTGCCGAGACGGGGGTGCGCCGCGACGGTGTCCTTGGACGGCGCGTCCGGCATGTCGCGCATGCCCCGGTGACAGGTCAGCCAGCAGCCCTGCTCGGCGAAGAGGTCGACGCTGCCGTCGTCGATCATGAGCGCCAGGCGGTCCTCGTAGAGGGGCGGCTGGGCGCCGCTGCGCACCGTGTCCTTCGAACGCGGGCCGCCGTAGAAGGCCCAGCTCGCGCCGTCGAAGCGCAGGTAGTCGTGCATGCGGCCGGGGCGCGCCATCTGGGTCGGCCACCGGAAGCGGAGATAGAGGGTGTCGGCGTCGTAGGCGGCCTGCACGGCGAGCTCGACCGCACCTTTCTTGCCGGGAATCGGGGCCGGCTCGAGATCTCCGCCGGTCACGATCTTCTCGCCCCGCTTCGCGTCCGTGTCGGCCTTGTGGCAGGTGCGGCAGGCGCCGCCGGTCTTGACCAGACCCGCGCCCTTGTGCGCCTTGCTGCGCAGCCAGCCGAAGCTCGACTGCCCGGGATAGAACAGGGTGACGGTCTTGGCCGGCACCGCCGACCAGTCGGCGGGCGGCGCGGCGGCGGCGGGGACCGCGAGCAGTGCGGCGAGCGCCGCAACGGCGCTCAGCGGGTGCGAAACTGCGCGTTGCATGTGTCATCTCCCAATTGGCTGGATCGGCCGGCGGGTCTGCGGGCCGGGTAGCTGGCCCGGGCGGCTACGAGACCGGTTCAGGCGCGGCGCTTGCGGTGCCAAAGCATGACCGCACTCCAGGCTGCGCACCATGATTTGGGTCAAGGTGGTGTGACGCGCCACCGACTTTTCGACAAGCCTTAACAAAACCGGCAGTCGGTGTGCGGCCAACAAGAAATACCCTCTCGGCAAGGCAGTGGCCGGTTTAGGCTGTCAAGCCACGTTACTTGGAGCTTCCGTCGGCCGAGGACCAACAGCAAGAGCTCAGTTTCTCCTCGATTCGAGAGCTGCTGCATTGCGGATTGGCGAACGGCGGGACGACACCTCAATTTCTTGGTGATTTCCATTCAAAGCGGTGCCTATAAATTTCGACATGACATCCATCCAGCCCTTCCACTTCGATGTTCCCGACGAAACCCTCGACCGAATCCGCGCGCGCGTCGCCGACTATCCTTGGCACGAGATGCCCGACGACGGTGGCTGGGAATACGGCACCAACCTCGATTACATGAAGGAGCTCTGTGCCTATTGGGTGGAGGAGTTCGACTGGCGGAAGCAGGAAGCCGCCATCAACCGCTTGTCCCATTTCATCGCCCCGGTCGACGGCATCGACATCCATTTCATCCACGAAAAGGGCACTCGGGAGAGAAGCGGCGGGCCGGCGCCTTTGCCGTTGATCATCAGCCATGGCTGGCCGGGTTCGATCGTCGAATTCTTGGACTTCATCGAGCCTCTGGCTCACCCGGAACGCTTCGGCGGCAAGGCCGAAGACGCCTTCGACGTGGTCGCGCCATCCTTGCCGGGCTTCGGGTTTTCGGGCCGCCCGCCGCGCCCCTACGGTCCCCGCAAGATCGCCGGCGTGTCCGCCTCGCTGATGACGGAGGTGTTGGGCTACGACGGCTATCTCGCCCAAGGCGGCGACTGGGGCGGCGCAGTCTCGAGCTGGCTCGGCTTCGAACACGCGCCGGCCTGCAAGGCGATCCACATCAACATAATGACCATGCACCACCCGGACGGCCCGCAGAACCCGGAGGAAGAGGCCTGGGCGGAACGCTTCGAGCGCGAGCAGGCGATGGAGAACGGCTACCGGACCCAGCAGGCGACCAGGCCGCAGACCTTGAGCTACGCCATGATGGACAGCCCCGTCGGCGTCGCCGCCTGGATTATCGAGAAGTTCAACTCGTGGTCCGACACCGACGGCGACGACGTCGAGAGCGCCCACAGCAAGGACGCGCTGCTCACCAACATCATGGTTTACATCGTCACCCGGACCTTCAACACGGCGTCGTGGATCTACTACGGGCGGCGCGAGGAAGGGGGGCGTACGTTGTCGCGCGAGGGCAAGCGGGTCGAGGTGCCGACGGCCTGCGCCCTGTTCCCGGCGGAGCTTCTGGCCTGGCCGCCGCGCCCCTACGTCGAGCGCATGTACAACGTCCAACGCTGGACGGAGATGCCCCGCGGCGGTCACTTCGCGGCCCTGGAGGCGCCCGACCTTTTGCTCGACGACATCCGGGCCTTCGCCCGCAGCCTGCGCTAGACCATACGGTCGTCCTCTCGATTGTCGGCTCTCGAATGCCGGGTTTGCCTAAACGATTGAAGGACCGGGAGCGTCGAGATCGGCGGTCGCGATCAATATGCTTTCTGCAGCGGCCTCAACTACTGCAGCTGTTAAGGGTTGTCGGACACCTGCCGGACCAGGCAAGGCGCCGCCACCCCGCTGCGGCAGGCGTCCGAAAACCCTTAACAAACCCGGAAGCGCCGTCCGGTCGGTACGAACGAAAGCGGTTGCGCCCATCGCAGACCACGCTGAAGGTTTCCTTTTGGCCGCCCCCCGACCGACTCAAGGCGCCTCCACCTCGCTGGTGCCGAAGTCCGCGGGCAGGGTAATCTCGATGAGTTCCAGGTCGTCGCTGCGGGCGAGCTCGCGGTGGAGGATGCCCGGAAGCGAGTGTCGGCGGGCATGGCGGGGCCGGCGCCGAGGGACCGTTCGCGAGCGGGGGTCGGACCTTTCGCCCGAAGGCGGGCGGAGACATTCGCGGCCTTATGCGGGGGAAATTGCACGGCGTCGAAAGGCGAACCGAGTCAAATCAAGGACATGCCGGGCGATTTGTGATATATGACATCTCTTTCACCAAGGGTACTTAGGACCAGTTCAATCCTGAACGTGGGGCCGTGTTCCTTTATCCGGAGGTGCCGGCCCGAGGGGTCAGGCTGGGAGGGAGGAAGATATGGCAAATCTGGCAGAATTGGAGCGACTGTTGCGCGCCGGCCGCATCGGCCGTCGCGAGTTCCTGGCGCGGGCCTCGCTACTGGGGGCGGCGTCCCTCGTTGCGCCGTCCCTCATGAGCGCCAGCGCGCGTGCCGCCGGACCGAAGAAGGGCGGCCACTTCCGCGTGGGCCTGGGGCACGGCTCGACAACCGACACCTTGGATCCGGCCACCTTCGAGAACGGCTACACCCAGGTGGTCGGCTACGGCCTGCGCAATCACCTGACGGAGGTGAGCAACACCGGGGAGATCGTCCCGGATATCGCCGAGAGCTGGGACGCCTCCGACGACGCGGTGACCTGGAGCTTCAAGATTCGCGACGGCATCGCGTTTCACAACGGCAAGACCGTCACCGCCGACGACGTGGTGGCCTCGATCAACCACCATCGCGGCGCGGACAGCAAGTCCGCGGCCAAGGCCATTCTCGAAGCGGTGACCGAGATCAAGACGGACGGCAGCGACAGGGTCGTCTTCACCCTGGAGGCGGGCAACGCCGATTTCCCCTACATCGTCAGCGACTACCACCTGGCGATCATGCCGGCCAAGGACGGCGGCGTCGACTGGCAGTCCGGCGTCGGCACCGGCGCGTTCGTGCTGGAGGGCTTCGAGCCCGGCGTGCGCACGACCATGAAGCGCAACCCGAACTACTGGAAGCAAGACCGCGGGCATTTCGACAGCGCCGAGCTCATCACCATAACCGACGTGACCGCGCGCACCAACGCGCTGACCACCGGCGAGGTCGACGCGATCGACCGGGTCGACATCAAGACGGTGCATCTGCTCAAGCGCAAGCCGAACGTCCGTGTCGAGGAAACCAGCGGGACGGGGCACTACACCTTTGCGATGCGGACCGACACGCCGCCGTTCGACAACAACGACGTGCGCCTGGCGCTGAAGCATGGACTGGATCGCGAAACCCTGCTGCAGACCATCCTTCGCGGCCATGGCTATCTCGGAAACGACCATCCGATCGGCAAGCCCAACCGATACTTCGCCTCGGAGCTGCCGCAGCGGGCGTACGACCCGGACAAGGCCAAGTTCCACCTCAAGAAGGCGGGGCTCTCGAGCCTCAAGGTCGATCTCAGCGCGGCCGATGCGGCCTTCGCCGGCGCGGTCGACGCGGCGGTCCTCTACAAGGAGCACGCGTCGCAGGCCGGCATCGACATCAACGTCGTGCGCGAACCGAACGACGGCTACTGGTCGAGCGTCTGGATGCAGAAGCCTTGGAGTGCGGTCTACTGGGGCGGCCGGCCGACCGAGGACTGGATGTTCTCGACCGCCTACGCGGACGGCGCCGCCTGGAACGACACCTTCTGGAAGCACGAGCGCTTCAACCAGCTGCTGGTCGAGGCGCGCGCCGAGCTCGACGAAGCCAGGCGCGGCGAGATGTATTTCGAGATGCAACGCATCGTCCGCGACGAAGGCGGCGTGGTCGTGCCCTTGTTCAACAACTACGTCTTTGCCATGAGCACCAAGGTCGGGCACGGCACCTTGGGCGCGAACTGGGACCTCGACGGCCTCAAGCTGCTCGAGCGCTGGTGGTTCGCCTAAGGGTCTCGTCGCAGAGCACAGCCCCGGGGGCAGGCCCTCGGGGCTGCGCTCAGGTCTCGCCGGGCTGGGGGCCGTCGTAGCCCTCGGCGACGATCAGGTCGCCGGTCGAGGCGGCGCTGCGCAGGGCCAGGGCGCGCCGGTACTCGGGCGAGCGGTAGCAGGCCAGCGCGCGCTCGTAGTCGGGGAACTCGATCACCACGTTGCGGGCGCGCGGCGTGCCTTCGACCGCCTCGAAGGCGCCGGCGCGCACCAGGAAGCGGGCGCCGTACTTGGCGAAGGCCGCGGCGTTGGCCGCGACATAGGCCTTGTAGGCCTCCGGGTCGCTCACGTCGACCCGGGCGATCCAGTATCCCTTGGGCATGGCGGGCTCCTCTGCGGTGGGTTCGCTGCGGCAACGCGCGCTGCGGCCGCCGCTCAGCGGGGGGTACGCATCCAGCTTCGGTGCTGGGGCCAGGTGCCGCCCTTGGGGTGGCGGGCGATGACCCGGTGGATCTGGTGGTGCAGGCGCAGGTCCTGGTCGAGCAGGTCGGCGAAGAATTTGCCGCGGACCTGCCGCCACATGAGCCATAGGATCACCGCGAGCAGCAGGTAGACGATCAGGCCCGATGCCATCTCAGGGTCCTCCGCGGGCTGTCGCGCTTCATGTCCGCCTTCGGGTTCTCAGCCGAGGCCGAAGAGGAAGAAGACCAGGATGGCGAGGAGCACGGCAGCGGCGATCCAGACGCCCAGGCGGGCGCCGGCGCCCACGTCAGAGTTGTCGACCTCGACCGGCTCGGGTTTCAGGTCGCTTGGGTTGCTGGCCATGGCGTCGGCTCCGGGGGATCGTGGCGAGGGGGCGATTATGGCACGGCCACTAGCCGCCGAGGAAGAGGCGGCCGACCTCCGGATCGGCGAGCAGCTCGTCGCCGGGGCCGGCCATGGCGAGCTGGCCGGCGACCAGGACGTAGCCAATGTCGGCGAACTCCAGGCCCTTCTTGGCGTTCTGCTCGACCATGATGATGGTCTTGCCCTCGCCGTGCTGCAGCTCGTCGAGGATCTCGAAGACCATGTCGATGAAGCGCGGCTCGAGGCCGATCGAGGGCTCGTCGACCAGGAGCACCTCGGGCTCCATGACCAGGGCGCGGGAGATCTCGAGCAGCCGGCGCTCGCCGCCCGAGAGCACCCGGGCCGGGTGCGAACGGCGCGCGGCCAAGCGCGGGTACTTGGCGAAGATCGCTTCCGCCTTCTCCTTGGCCTGGGCCGGCTTTTCCATCAGGTAGCCGCCCATCCAGAGGTTCTCCTCCACGGTCATGGCCGGGAAGACCGACTTGTCCTGCAGGATGTAGGCGACCCCGGCGCGGCGCAGCTTGTCCTTGGCGGAGAGTCGGGTGACGTCCTGGCCGCCGACCGTGACGGTGCCGCCGTAGATGTCGGTGAAGCCGAAGATGGAATGCAGGATGGTCGACTTGCCGGCGCCGTTCGGGCCGATCAGGCAGAGCGACTGGCCACGCCCGACGCTGAGGTGGAAGTCGTGCAGGATCTCCATCTTACCGTAGCCGGCGCGCAGGCCCGCGATGGTCACGTAGGGCGCGGGCCCGCCCAGCTCGGCGACGCGCGCGGGCGCCACGCCTGCCGCGGCCATGACGGCGGCCTGGCGGTTGACCTCCTCGACCGAGATGACCGTGTCGACCGTGCCGCCGTGGTAGCCCGTGGAGCGCTTTTCCGAGCTGTCGTCCGTCCCGGCCATCAATGGGCCCCCAGGTAAGCATCGATCACGCGCTGGTCGCTCTGGATCTGCTCCGGCGGGCCGCCGGCCAGGAGCTCGCCGTGGGCCAGGCAGTAGATGTTGTCGGCCAGGTTCATGATCACGCGCATGTTGTGCTCGATGACGAAGAGAGTGATGCCGAACTCGGTGTTGGCCCGCTTCAGGCGGTCGATCAGGCCGTTGATCAGGGTCGGGTTGATGCCCGCCGTGGGCTCGTCGAGCAGCAACACCCGGGGCCCGTTCATCAGCGCCATGGCGAACTCGAGCAGCTTCTGCTGGCCGAAGGAGAGGTCTCCGGCCAGGAGCTTGCGCTTGGCGTAGAGCCCGACGAACTCGAGCAGGTGCTCGGCCTTCTCGAGCTCCTCGGCCGAGTGAGCGCCGAAGATCTCGAAGAAGCCCATGGTCCGGTGCGGCACCGAGATAAGCATGTTCTTGAGGCAGCTCATGTTGCCGTAGATGCGGGTCTGCTGGAAGGTGCGCAGCATGCCGAGCCGGGCGATCCGCGGCACCCTGAACTTGGAGATCTCGCGGCCCTCGAAGGTGATCGAGCCGGCGTCGATGGGATGGTACCCGACGATCGAGTTGAACAGGGTCGTCTTGCCCGAGCCGTTGGGGCCGATCAGGCCGGTGATGCGGCCCTCGGCCACCGCCAGGGAGATGTCCCGGTTGGCTTGGACGCCGCCGAAGGCCTTGGAGACGTTGCGGACCTCGATCATGGCCCCGCCGTTGACGGCCATCACGGCGTCTCCCGCCCAGTTCCAGGGGTCTCCTCGGCGGGCGCCTCCTCGACCTCGATGCCGAACAGCGCGGGCCACTTGTCCTGGACCCAGCCCATGATGCCCTGCTGGAAGAACACCACGGTGATCACGATCAAGAGGCCAAGTGCGACCCACTGCCAGCCGAGTAGGTAGGTCCAAGTCGCCTCCTTGATGACGTGGTAGAGCACCGCGCCGATCACCGGCCCCCAGAGTGTGCCCTTGCCGCCGAGCAGCGACATGACGACCATGGGGATGCCGAAGACCACCGTGGCGAAGGCGACCTCGAGCGGCTCGATGAAGATGTTGTAGTTGCCGAACAGCGCGCCGCAGATGCCCAGAAAGAAAGCCGAGAGCGACCAGGTGATGGTCTTGTAGCGCCGGGTGCGGATGCCCATGGCCTCGGCCTTCTCCTCGTCGTCGCGGATCGCGTTGATCGCCAGGCCGAAGCGCGTGCCGTAGAGCCAGCGGAAGAAGAAGAAGGTGAGGACGGCGGCCACGAAGAAAGCGAAGTAGAAGAACCGCTCGCCGTCCTCGGGCGGGCCGGGGAAGACGGGCAGCGAGATGCCGCTGCCGGCGCCGACGTAGTCCCAGGCGCCGACCAGCTCGCCGGCGGCGAGCGCGATGCCGAGCGTGCCGATCGCGAAGTAGGGCCCGCGCAGGCCGAAGACGACGCCGCTCAGCACGACCGCCAGGGCGACCGCGCCGAACGCCGCCACCACCGTGCCCAGCGTTATGCCCGTGAAATACTGAGCCGGAGTGAAGTCGACCTTGATGGCGCCGTAGGCGGCGGTGTACTCGGCGACGTCGTAGTGCAGGCCGATCTGGACCACGGCGCTGATGTACATGCCGGCGCCGAAGAAGAAGATGTTGCCGAGCGAGTTGTAGCCCATCTGGCCGCCCATGGCGTCCCAGGTAATGGCGAAGAGCACCATGACCCAGAGCACGGTGAGCTGGGAGATGTAGGCGTCGAAGGCGAAGGGCGCGGCGAGCGAGACCGCGGCGATGACACCGTAGATGCCGAGCGCCCTGCGGCGCGGGCTCATTGCACCACCTGGCGGTGGCGGGCCTGCATGATCTGGCGGATCACCAGCACCACGAGCAGCAGGCCGACGACGACCGCCTGCTGGTACTCGGCGCCGAAGCCGAAGCCGCCGTACTGCTCGAGCACGCCGAGGCCGAGCGCCGTGACGATCACGCCCGGCAGGTTGCCGAGCCCGGCCGCGACGACGATCACGAAGGAGCGGATCGAGTGGGGGATGCCGTAGAACGGCTGGATCACCCAGATCATCGAGATCAGCACCCCCGCGGCGCCGCAGATCGCGGCGTTGAGCGCGAAGGTGAAGGCATAGACCTTGTCCGTGTCGATGCCCATGACCCGGGCGGCCCGCGGGTCCTGGGCCGTGGCGCGGATCGCCTGGCCCATGCGGCTGTTCTTCATGAAGACCACCACCATGAGCGCCAGAACGCCGGCGATGACCAGGGACAGCGCCCTGATCTCCTGCACGGTCACGCTGCCCAGGAAGAGTTGGGTGCCGAGCCCCGACTCCGCGGTCTGGACGTCGGGCCCGAAGATCAGGTTGAGCAGCTGCTGGATGACGATGGCCATGCCGAAGGTGGCGAGCAGCGAGGTGAAGAGGTCGCGGCCGATCACCCAGCGGATGACCAGCTCGTAGAGCAGCCAGCCGAAGCCGAACATGACCAGGCCCGCCACCGGCAGGGCCCAGAGCGGGTTGAGGCCGAGGTCCCGGTACATGAAAAAGGCGATGTAGCCGCCCATGATGACGAACTCGCCCTGGGCCAGGTTCTTGACGTTCATCACGCCCCAGACCAGCGCCAGGCCATAGGCCGCGAGCGCGAAGATCGCGCCGATCATCAGGCCGTCGAGCAGGAGCTGAACATTGAGGACCGGGACGTCGATGAGCAGCTGAAGGTTGGAAAGCATGTATGGTGCCGTCCCGAGCTGTAACTAGGCGAACCATCGGCGACGTCCGCCCCGTCCGGAGACGGGGCGGAGGCAGCCGGGACAAGCGGCGCCGGCGTCCGCCGAGGCGGGCGCCGGTCCGTCGCGATCAGTTCATCGGCGCCTTGCGCGGCCAGCGGACCTCGGAGGAGGCCCACTTCGAGGGCGCCACCACGGCGTAGCCGCCGTCCTGAATTTGGCGCAGCACCATGGGCTTGGCGATGTTGTTGCCCTCGGGCGCAAACTTGATGCCGCCGTAGAAGGTCTCCATGTCGGTCGCCGCGATGGCGTCGCGGACCTTGTTGACATCGAAGGAATCGGCGCGCTCGAAGGCGTCCTTCCAGACCAGCACTGCGGCCGCGGCCTGGGCCGCCTGGTAGGGCACGGAGTTGTAGCCCGGAAAGGCGGCCTTGAACTGGGCGTCGAACTCCGCTGCGGTGCCGAAATAGCCGTCCGAGTAGGACAGGGTCTCCGCCCACTGGGTCGGGCAGAGGATGCCCTCGGTCGACTCGGCGCCGTACTTGCCGACGATATCGGCCGCCTCGCAGTGGGTGATCGCCACCATGGGCACGTCGATCTGCATCTCCTTGAGCTGGCGCGCCGCCGTGGCCGCGCCCTTGGAGTGGCCGGAGACCACCAGCAGGTCCGGCTTGACCGCGCGCACCTTGGTCAGGGTCGCCGACATGTCGCTGAGGTCGCGCGGCAGCTTGTCGTCGATGACGATCTGCATGTCGTACTTCTTGGCGTCGTCCATGACGCCGGCGCGCACGTCCTGCGAGAAGGGATCGTTCTCGAAGGCCATGGCGATCCTGACGTCGGACGGGTTCTTGCCGTTCTTCTCGGCGATCTCGGCGGCCAGGCCGATTGCGCTGGCCAGGTACTGCTCCGAGGTCGAGAGCACGGCGAAGAGGTACTTGTAGCCCTGGGTGAAGAGCGAGCGCGACGCGCCTTCGGCCTCGACCATGGGGATCTGGTACTTCTCGGAGACCGGCGCGATGGCCTTGGTCATGCCCGAGCTGTACGGGCCGAGCATGTATTTGACGCCGTCCTGCTTGATCAGGCGCTCGGCGAGCTGGGAGCCGCGCGCCGGGGTCGACTCGTCGTCGTAGTAGACGACCTTGAGCTTGTAGGCCTTGCCGCCGACCTTGACGCCGCCCATGTCGTTGATCTTCTTGACCGCCAGCTCGTAGCCGTTCTGGGCGTGGATGCCGTTGGTCGAGTACTTGCCGGTCAGCGAGATCGCCGAGCCGAGGATGATGGTGTCGCCCTCTACCTTTGCCGCGGCGGGGCCGGAGGTGGCGCCCGCCAGGGCCAGCGAGAGCGCCGTCGCGCCGAGCGCGGCGGCGGTGAGAGTCCGGGTGAGCTTCATAGGATAAACCTCCCTTTTTGTCTTGCTTTTCGGCCCGCGGCGCGTGGTTTCAGGTCCGCGGTTGCTGGCAGGGATCATATCGTGAGCGCGCGTCAGTGCAACCCCGGAGGAGTGGATATGAGGAGCCCATGTTGAGCCGCGGGCGCCGGGCGGGCGCATCCGCGCCCCCGGGCGCCCTCGGGGCACCGCTCGACTGCGCTCGCGCGGCCGCGGCCGGTCGCGCCAGCGAGCCCCGATTGGCGAGACGTGCCCAACCTGGAATGCAGTTGGGCTAGTCCCCGGCTGTCAGCCCGCTTGGCTGTTCTGGGCGCCGACCGCGGCGATGACGTTGCTGGCGAGGCGCGCGATGGCCTGGGCGCCGAGGCCGGCCGGGTCGCGCTCGGGCACGTACTCGACGAAGGCGGCGCCGACGATGGTCGCCCGGGCGGCGACGCCGTGGATCACGTCGAGGACCTGCTGGTAGCCGAGCCCGCCGAAGGCCGGCAGCATGACTCCCGGCACCACGCCGGGGTCGATGCCGTCGACGTCGATCGAGAGGATGATCTCGGCCCCCTTGGGCACGGCCTGGAGCGCCGGCGCCAGGCCCTTGGCGTGGACCTCGCGCGCCGGGAAGATATGGGCGCCCCAGGCCTGGGCGTCGGCCAGGTCCCGGGCCCGGGCCGAACCGGGCCCGCGCGCGCCGACCTGGACCAGGCCGGAGACATGGTCGAGCTCCGAGGCGCGGCGCATGGTGCTGGAATAGCCGTAGCGCTCGCCGCCGATCTCGTCGCGCCAGTCGATGTGGGCGTCGATCTGGACAATGCCGAGCTTGCCCTTGCCGCGGCTCGCGTAGGCCTCGAAGAGGGGGATCGGCACGGAATCGTCGCCGCCGAGCAGCAGAGGCACCGCGCCCTGCGCCAGGATCTCGCCGACGGCCTCGCGGATCCGCTCGCGGTTGGCCGGACCGTCGCGCAGGTCGCCCCGGACGTCGCCGCAGTCGGCGACCCGGGCGCCGCCGAAGACCGCCGTCATGGCGTCGAAGTCGAACTGTGCCGGGTCGGCGCTGTACCAGTCGAGTGCGCCGCGCACGGCCGCCGGCGCGCCGGCCGCGTGGCTCGCCGTGCCCAGCTTGTAGGGCGTGCCGTGGGGGGCGCCCAGCACCGCAACGTCGGCCTCGAGTTCGGCGAGGTCGGCGCAGAAGGGCAGGTTGCAGAAGGTGCGCTGGGGCTTGTTCAGCTCGGCCATGGGGTCCCGGCGCCACGGGCGATTATTGTTATCATGGAGCGCGTTCTAGCGCAGGAGATGGAGTCACATAAAGCCCTAAACGCGGGGGAGCGGCGAAAAGAGGGCGCGGATTGGCCCTTTGGCGATGGGCTGCGATCGAGTACAAGACCTCGGCCCCGGGCCGATCTTGTGTCCTGCGAAGAGGCGACAGCCGGATGACCGAAGGAGAGAGCATTGTCCGTCAACGTCGGCTTACGGCCGCCGACCTGCGGTTCACCCCGCCGCAGTTCGCGAAAGGACAGCTGCTGCGCATGTTGGCCGAACTCTACGGCGAATCCGGCAGCCTCGAGGCCCTGGAGGGTGAGCGCGACCAGAACCATCGCCTGACCACGCCGAACGGTCGGCGGTTCGTCGTCAAGGTATCGGGGGCGCTCGAGGATCCCGGCGTCGTCGATTTCCAGATCAAGGCGCTTCTGCACCTGGAGCGGACCAGTCCCGACCTACCGGTCCCGAGGCTCCATCGGACCTTGGCGGGTACGCCGTCCGGCGAAATCGTCGACGAAAGGGACGTAGCGCATGTCGTCCGCGTGCTGAGCTACTTGCCCGGCGTGCCCTTCCAGAACGGACGCGCGCCAAGCCGCCGGGCATTGCGCGAAATTGGCGCGTTTCTGGCCCGGCTGTGCCAGGCGTTTTCCAGCTTCAATCATCCTTCGTCCAGGCATTTCATGCCCTGGGACATCACGAACGGCCTGGTGCTGAACGAGGGTCTTTGGCACGACGCGCAGGCCGACATCCTCGAGCTGGCGGGGCCACTGCGCCGGCACTTCCAAGAGGACGTCCTGCCGAAGCTCGGTGGCCTGCGCGCGCAGGTCATCCACAACGACGGACACTACGACAACTTCCTGCGGCCCGACGACGAGTCGGATAGGGTCGCCGGCCTTATCGACTTCGGCGATATGATCCATGCCCCGCTCGTTTGCGAAGTGGCGGTATCGGCGTCGAGTTTCCTGGAGGGCCGGGACGATCCGGTGGAGGATGTCGCTTGCCTCGTGCAAGGGTTTCACGAAGAGTTGCCGCTTGCCGAGGACGAGGTCGAGATCCTCTACGACCTCATGCTGCTCAGAACGGTTCTGTCCGTTCTGCTGGTCGATTTCATGCTTCGGACGTCCGACGAGCCGTCCGTCTATCTGACGGGACTGCGTCCGGAGATTTTCGACGGCCTTCGCCAGATGCTGTCGATCGGCGAGCGGAGCTTTACCGATCGGTTCCGGGCAGCCTGTCATCGACCGCCATCGACCACCAGGGCATCGCCAGGAGTGAGAACGTGAGTACAAGGACGCTCATCGAGCGGCGCAAGCAGGCCTTGGGGCCCGCGTACTACCATTTCTTCGACGAGCCCATTCACCTCGTCAAGGGCGAGGGCGTGTGGATGTGGAACAGCGACGGCAGGAAATATCTGGACTGCTATAACAACGTGCCCTCGGTCGGCCATTGCCACCCGCGGGTCGTCGACGCGCTGTGCAAGCAGGCGGGCACCTTGAACACGCACACCCGCTATCTGCACGAGAACGTCATCCTGGTCGCCGAGCGCCTCGCCGCCAAGCTCCCCGGCCGCTTGAGCGTCTGCATGTTGGTCTGCACCGGCACGGAAGCGAACGACCTGGCCGTGCAGATCGCCCGCAGGGTAACGGGGAGCCGCGGTGTCATGGTCACCGAGGCCTCGTACCACGGCAATTCGGACCTGGTGGGGCTGCTCTCGACCGACGGTTATCCCGCGAGCGAACGGCCGGACTGGCTCGCCGTCATCGAGCCGCCCAACCTGTACCGTGGACCCTACCGGGAGGGAGAGGCCGATCTCGGCGGCAAGTACGCCGGGCTGGCGCAGGAGGGGATCGAAGGGCTGCAGGGGCGCGGCCATGGGCTTGCGGCGCTGATGCTCGACCCGATATGGGACAACAACGGTCCGCTGGTCGCGCCGCCCGGTTACGTCGAGCAGCTCTGCGCCGACACGCGGGCGGCCGGAGGCCTGGTCATCGCCGACGAGGTGCAGTCGGGCTACTGCCGGACCGGCGATCACTGGTGGGGTGTCCGGCACTACGACGTCACGCCCGATATCGTCACCTTGGGCAAACCCATGGGGGGCGGACACCCGATCGGCGCCGTGGTGACGACGCCGGAGATCGCGGCCAGCTTCGCCGAGAGGACATCGTATTTCAACACCTTCGGCGGCAACCCCGTCTCCGCGGCGGTCGCTCTCGCCGTGATGGACGTGATCGAAAACGAGAACCTGCTGGAAAACGCCACCCGTGTCGGCGCCTATCTGGGGGCCGGCCTCCGGGACCTCGCGGGGCGTCACGAAACGATCGGCTGTGCCCATGGCAGGGGACTCTTCTGGGGCCTGGACCTGGTGAAGGACGCGAAAAGCCGCGAGCCCCTGTCCCGGGCGGAGCTGCGCCACATCACCACGCTTTTAATGCAGGAAGGGATCCTGACCGGGACGTCGGGCCGCTTCGGCAATATCCTCAAAATACGCCCGCCCTTGGTATTCAGCCGAGAAAACGCGGACCAGGCGCTGGACACGCTCGAGCGGGTGTTCGGACGGCTGTAACCGGTGGCGGAATGTGCGCCGTCGCTG
>Ga0224512_10001356_pt1 | contig 23614 bp, 36 predicted proteins | sample SF_May12_sed_USG_4_FD_169103 | JGI IMG/M metagenome (GOLD analysis project Ga0224512, IMG submission 169103) | Sediment microbial communities from San Francisco Bay, California, United States - SF_May12_sed_USGS_13 | ecosystem: Environmental > Aquatic > Marine > Sediment | place: USA... | reverse complement strand
CCTTTGACCACAAAGGCGAGCACACCTTCTTCCACCCCGCCGACATGGGGCAAGATGCTGGGCGTCACGACTTAGGCGATCTACCCGGCGATAAGTTGGATGCCATGCAACACGCGTTCTTCGAGGCTGCCAAAGATTGTCGCAAGCAGTGGGATGAAATTGCTAACCGCTACAACGTAGATGACTCGTCTGGTCTACGCCAGAACGTGGGCAAGCAAGTTGCGGCCACTATTGAGGAGGAGTCCGGTGAAAAGCAAAGCCGACAAACGCACTGAAGCTAGGGAGCGTCGGACTTATTACGAGACATTAACGCTTGAACAGAAGATTGCTCAGGTGGAGAAAGCTCGTGGTAGATCGACGAAGCAACTTGCTCGACTGAGGGCAGCTCTCGATCGAGCAGCCCGCAAATCAAAATAGTCATAGAAATACCGGCAGCTGAAGCCGCTTCTTTCAATCGGGTGCGAGTCATTTCGTGCACCGTGATAATGGCTGTCACTAAAGTTTCTGCTTTTCTAAGCTCGTACACACTGGTGTAGCTGGCCTTTGGGATATAACGGTATTTGACCCAGGCAGCAAAAATGTCACGAAACAAGCCAGTCGTAGAAACCATCCTGCGATTGGCTTCACCGACAAACCGAAACCGTAAAGACACGGGCATGTTGATGTACAACGATTTAGCCATGCCTTTGGGAATGAACTCACGTGCTTCTCGCAATACTTTCGGTTCAACAAAATCATCAAATACCAACGAATCTCTAAATTCCATGATTGACAGCCCTCTTGTGGTTGCTTGGTTGTTACGCTTTGTTACAGCTTTTTTAGCCCACTTGCTATGATTTATAAAAAGTGTAACACCAACCAACCCTACAAAGAAAGAGGGTTATCAAATTATCTTACAAAATCGCTATGAGTTACTTGTCTAGGGGGGTCAGAACTTCTAGGGTGCTCCTGCGCACCCCCCAGTGGCCCCTCTATATATCTAACTCTCTATACCCTCTAATTAAGTAACATATAGTATATATGTAACATATTAAAATACATATAGCATTTTCAACGACTTAAAATGTTGTATGTTTAGAAGTAGAAAAAAAGTCGTTGTAACTTTTGCAACATCACTGTGAAAACAAGGACCTACGATGACCACTAAATCACTGCAAGACCTGATTTTCGAAATAAACGAGCTTTCCGAACGGTTTCGCTACCTGGAGGAGGACGTGAGGTTCCATCTTGACCACCCTGAGCCCTTAGACACTTTGACCATAGACGGCCACACCTACGTACTGAGCACTGAGAGCTCCGTCACCGAGCCTTTACCTCTCGAAGGGGTCGTGAGGACCATAGACATCTATCGTCGCGAGTACGGCCTCTCAGACGGCGACATCGCGAAGCTCACTGGCACCTCGGTCGAGCAAGTCAAGGAGCTGCTCGGCAAGCCGCTGTCTGCCTACCTCGCCAACATCACCCTCGACGAACTGGAGACCGAAGATGACCCATTCTGATCGCGACCTTAGAGCTGAGTTCGATGCGCTCAGCGCCAAGGTCGATGCGCTGAGCACTGAAGTCAAAGAACTGAGCGAGGAGTCGCTTGGCCTCAGTGACCGCCTCGACGACAAAGTCGGAGACCTCTCATCAATAGTCAACAAGAATGCATATGACTTTAATTTAAGGCTCATAGCACTCGAAGCTAAAGTGAACTCTCAAGAGTTTCACGTGGAGCAATCCAAGCTCGACGCAGCAGTCGCAGAGAACACTGAGCACATCAAAGTCGAAGCAAACCTGATCGCTGAGAACGAAGCGCTACGCACTAAGTGCCACGACCTTGGTATCGAAGTCACCAAGCTCACTGACCAGCTCGAAGCCACTCGTGCTGAGTACGTCGAGCTGACCGATGACCGTAATAAGTACCTCAACCAGTTTGAAGCCGATCGTGCTGAGTACACCAAGCTACGTATTCAGTTCGAAGAACTGCAAGAAGAGAAAGCACGCTGGGGTCGCATGCTGAACCACGCCGAGGCCGAGTGCGAGCAGCTACGCGCTGAGAACGAAACGCTTGGCACTCGGCTGCGACGTGCCGAGGCAGACTTTGCAGCTATTCAGGAGATTTGCAGCGATGGCTGACGAAGTTACCGACGAAGACATCGAGTTTGGCTACACCGTGAAAGAAATCGCACCGGGCTCCTGCTCAGGAGCCCGTGTCGAGATGCGCTGCGAGCTCTGCGGCTGCACCGACATCGAGGTACATGCCTGGGCCGTCTGGGACAAAACCAAGCAGGAGTGGGTACTCAACGAGCTGGATGAGTGTGCCGACGGCTGCTACTGCCCTGAGTGCGGCGATCAGGGCTGCCCGTGGGATGAATACAATATCTAGGAGGACACCTAATGGGACACGATATATATGCAGAAACCTGGCAGCCGGAGAGCTTAGCTCGAATCGCTGAGTACCCTGACGACGAGGCCAGAGAAATCCTGGAGAACGGCGTACCGCTCGGCGAACTTGACGAGCGCATGCTCCAAGTACGCCTGTACGACACCATGGCGCAGCACGGCGACGCCATCCCGTTCCGGCGCTCAGCCTTTGATCCGTACGCCAGCATCATCTACCAGGCACTGGGCGCGATGGACTTGCACTCCGGCATGTCAGGCGACCACGCTCACCGCAGTTTCACCCGCGAAGAGATCGAGACGGCGCTGCACTCCCTCAATTCGATCAAACCGATCCAGCCTGACCAGGACCTGTTGCAAAAAGTGATGGATGACGTCACCAAAGAGTTTAGCTCCCCTGGTCTAGCTGATTCAGCTAGACCAGGGCCACTGGATGACAAGGTACCGAGTACTGCGCACGAACAGCGATTCCTCACCGCTGTTCTGGCGTGGATGCGTGACAACAACCAACCCACCGTGAGGATATATTTCGGATGAACCGGAGGACTAAGCATGGAACAAGAATGGCTCGACAAGATCGAGGAGCTTGAACAAAAGATCGACGAAGCACGCGGCAACGCTGAGTATGCTCGCAGCGAAGCCTGTGACGCCAAGAATAATGCTGAGTGTGCGGCAGATAATGCCAACAGCGCTTATTGCGACGCCGAGCGGGCTGAAGAAGGCGCTGGCGAAGCGGAAGGTCAGCTGCGTGACGCGGAGCAACTGCTCGACGAACTAAAGACCCTGCTGTACGGCGAAGAAGTGCCAGCTAAGGACCTGGCTGCCGACATTAAGAGGTACCAACCGAAGGTGCGTGAGCTGAAAGCTGGAGGGTATCCCAACGATAAGATAGCAAGCGCATTGAATATCAGTACGTTCTTAGTCGAGAGCTGCCTCGGCCTGAACGAATCACAAGCAGCATAACAAGCTCCTGAGCAGGAGCTTGGGACCTTAAGGAGGACCCACCAAATGGCGAAAAGCCTGGACAAAGTGGCAAATGCCACTCACGTAGCGGAAGTCGTGCATCACGGCGAGAAGCTAATCATCCCCGAGAAACTGAGTATCAAAGGGGCCATTGACCTGTTGTATCGGCGCGCTGAGTACTTGGAAGCGGTGGTCGAAGTCAACGAGAAGTTCGACGTGTTCCCATGGGACGGTGCGTACGCGCTCAGTCAGGTCATCATCAAGCGGTACGGCTGGGCCGAAGGCGTGGCAGTCAAGAGCATGTTCGGCGACAAGAAGCCGCAGGTGTTCAAGATTGCCACCGGCGTCAACGAAAAGGTCGACGTGCCGTGGGGCAAGTTCGCACTACCGAACATCGAGGGTCTGCTGCAGACCGGCGTCGATCGTGGCGCTACGGGCCGGGCAGTGTTCACGCTGAACGCCAGCATCCGGCGCAAGGACGAGCCGACCATCCGCGAGTTGTTCGATGATCTGCGTGCTTACCTGAAGGAGAACTCGCTGTACCGGGGCAAGGCGATCAAGATTCGGTTCCGCGACGACGACGGCGAAGTGCTGACCATGCCGGAGCCGGAGTTCATGGACGTCAGTCACGTGCACCCCGAGGGTTTGATCCTGAACGACGACCTGATGCACAGCGTCAATGCCAACCTGTTCACGCCGATCACGCGAGTGCAGGACTGCTTGCAGAACGGCATCAAGGTGAAGCGTGGTGTATTGCTCGGTGGCAACTACGGCACCGGCAAGACACTCGCGGCTACCGTGGCGGCGCGCTTGGCGCAAGACAACGGCATCACTTACATCTACACCCCACGTGCAGATGAACTGGGTGATGCGATCGCCTTTGCCAAGCAGTACCAGTCGCCTGCGTGTGTGGTGTTCTGTGAGGACATCGATCGGCAGGTAACCGGTGAACGTACTGTTGCCATGGATGACATCCTGAACATCCTCGACGGTATCGACACCAAGTCGGAGAACATCATCACGGTGCTCACCACTAACCACCTCGACAACGTCAATCAGGCAATGCTACGACCGGGTAGGCTCGACGCCATCCTGAACATCGTGGCACCTGACGCCAAGACGGCGGAGCGGTTGGTGCGGCACTACGGTGGTCAGGCCATCAACGAGCAAGAGAATCTCGTCGCGGTTGGCGAGGCGTTGGCAGGGCAGATTCCGGCAGTGATCGAAGAGGCAGTGAAACGTGCCAAGCTGTTCCAGCTCACCATGTTGCCGAAGGGCCATGCGGTAGCGGATATCTCAGCTGAGGCACTCCGGCAGGCGGCGGTCACCATGACCACGCAGATCGAGCTGCTGGCAGAACCAGAGGTGAAGGAAGCACCGACGCTGGACAAGGCCATGGAAGACGTAGTCGCTCGGGTGCATCACCTGAACGGCACGAAGGAAAAAGCTGTGGGTTAGGTCCTTCACAGGCTTGGCCCACCTGCTCCACGAAACGGGCCACTACATTCAGAGGACTTTAGTCATGGAATATTTTTGGTTAGTGCTGTTAGGGCTAGGAGCAATATTCATAGGACTAGTGTTGCTTATCAGTATCAGTATATGCAGCCGTTGTGGACACTGCAGTACGCACTACGTATGTCCGCGCTGCGAACGACACAGATATGATTATGGACCATGAGGAGGACAACCTATGACACATTTTCACCCCGGCGACCGCGTGCTGATCATTGGCAGTGAAGGGCCTCACGATCGTCACATTGGCGAAGTCGCCACCGTAGTAAGCGACGGCAAACTGATGCAGAACACCGTCACTGATGACTTGGCAACGGTGTACGCAGTCGACATTGAAGTGCCACTGGAAGTGCAACTGCTAGCTGCACTGAAAGGCACCACAGGTGTGTGCGCCGCGTACCGTGCTGAGCACCTGAAGAAACTCGACGACGACGGCGACGAGCGCGAGGTCACTGAGTGGGACGACTGCGTGTTCAAGCCGAAGGAACTGGTGACAATTCAATGAAACTTTCTGATCGAAACAAAGAAAAAATGACCGAGTACGGCATCCCTGAGTACATGCACGGCGCATTAATTCGGTACGTTGAGCAAAGAATCCCGCCCGGCGATTCCTTATCAGCGGTGCTGCAGAACGATCTGATGGAAGCGTTTGCACGTGCTGACGAAAACAACAGGAACGCGCTGTACGCGTACAGCATGTGGCTCTACAACCAGGCACCGCACAACTGCTACGGTTCGCCCGAAGCTTATAAAGAGTGGTTGGCTGATGAGTGACTCAACACGAGACATGATAAAAAGTCTGAACAAAGACATAGATTCCTTAATGACGCTGCTTCATAAAGAGAAGGTCAAAGTTGAAAACTTGAAAGCCATCATCGATGCCTGGGACCCGGTGTGCGTAGCACATGGCTGCATGCAGCAACGCCACTTCGTCAGCATTCGGAAGCTGCAGGCTGAGATAGAACGGTTGACAGAACCCACCACCAGGTGCGGAAAAGCGCATAAGTACACTGTTGGGAAATGTCTTGCTTGTGACAACGAACGGCTGCGGTCTGCTGTCAGCGAACAGGCAGAAGATGATGGCCTGTGGTTTATTGCTGAGACTGCACCCGAAGCCTACCTGCAAAACGCCCTGCGTTACCTACACGCACTGATTGAGCAGGACGCACGAGCATTAGCGGCACTCAATGGAGTAGAAACAGATGAGTAAGCAATCACAGGTATCTGAGTTAATCACTGAAGTTAATCGGTTGGCTGCTAAATGCGACCGTAAGACCAAGCGCATCGCAGAACTGGAACGAGGCCGCGACATACAAAAAGGCAACGCCGAGCGGTGGGAAGCACTGGCCATGCAATACAAACGAGAGATAGAACGGCTGCGAGCTTTGTTGCCGCCAGCCCGAATCATCGCAAATAAATACACCGGATTTCATGGTCATGTTGAATTAGTAAGGGCGTTAGCAGCACTCAATGGAGTAGATGATGAGTGACCTGATGGATGACCTGATTGACCGACTGCGGGATGGTGTAGAGAGACAAGCGTCAGGCAAATCAGCGTTGTGGGATTCCATAATGAAGGAAGCAGCCGACGAGATAGAACGGCAAGCCAAGCGCATTGAGGAACTGGAAGCCGAGAAATATGTGATTGTTAGCGGCGACTCGCTGAGAAAAGACAATGAAACACTCAAGGCAGACAACGAACGGCTGCGGGCTGCGTTGCTACATACCGCTGCGTGTAACAACGAGCGACTAAGAATTGCCGCATTACACTGTGACGTTTGTGACGAGTTAAGCAAAGCAGCAATCAAGGGAGTAGAGGGTAATGGGTGAGTACGCAGACATGATGCTGGAAGGAATGATCTGTCAATGGTGCGGTGAGTTTCTTGGTGAAGGTGATGGGTTTCCCGTTATCTGTGCTGGCTGTCAATCCTCGGAAAAGGTCAATCAACACGGACAAAATGCTCCCGCTTACAAGCCATTTATCTGTGAGCATGGCAAGGCAAAAGGGTTTACTGGCTGCACTCGCAGATTCAAGACAGAGGCTGCACGAGACCAGCATAGGCGAGATAAACACGAGAGTAGAATGAAATGAAGATGGTAGAAAGTAAGTGGGATAGTTACGAACGCCTGGTAATAGCTGACGGTGCCGGGCTTGTTCAAATCGAAGAAACCAAGAAAGCGTTTTACGCAGGTGTTGCTACCATGTTCGAAATTGCTACCAATGCACCATCATTACTTGACAATTTCAAAGAGTTTGAAGCCATGATGCAAGGCATCGACAAAGAGCTGGAAGATTTTCTTACCGAGTTAGGAGGAGGACCTGATGATAAAAGCAATTTTAATTGATCCGTACGCGCGTGCCATTACCGAAGTCGAACACGATGACAGCCTGGCAAGCATTTACGCACTGCTGCACGCGGATTGCTTCGACTGCGTGCGCATCAACACGGTCGGCGACGTTATTTATGTCGACGACGAAGGGTTGTATAGACAGGATCAGTTCTTTGCCTACGATCGATACCCTAACCCACTCGCGGGTCGTGGCTTAGTACTGGGTACTGGGTCACAGGGCGAGTCGATCGACCCAACCATAACCGTTGAAGACCTGGAAGACAAAGTGCGCTGGATTACCAGCCAGGACGCGCTGACGATGGCGCGTGAACTTGACCGCATCGCTGCCGAACAGCAAAAATTGTACGGCGAACGCGTCATCCACATACCGGTAGCTGACATTTTAGAATCACAGGAGTAGACTGGTGGGTCTGAATAAGCATCACTCTAGGGAGACTCCAAAATGCGGCTTAATTTTCTGGGCGCGAGCGATGGCACGCCGCTCTCCAAGACTTTCGAAGAAATAGCACCCGGAACCTACAAAGAAACGTCCTACCCGAACGTCGCCAAGTTCAGTTCTATTGAACTTAATGTCAGCACGCTGTACGAGTTTTACCAAGTGGCTGTGTCCGCTGCCAACGAAGGTATGTGCTTACTCAAAGGCCAGCTTGACCAACCGCTGATCAACGAATCCCGTGCCGGGCACACTGACGCCACTGCCAAGACCGAGTGGTTGTGCCTGGACATCGACTACACCGTGACCGCACAAACGCCGTCCGAATTTATCGACGCGCTTAGTCCTGAGTTCCGAGACGTCAGTTACGTGTTCCAACGCTCTGCGTCCATGGGTATCAAGACCGCAGACGGCTGGCGCGGCCACTTCTTTGTTATGTTAGACTCCCCGCAGTCGCCGCAGGCGCTGAAACAGTGGCTTATTCAGCGTAACCTGGTTTGTATTCCCCTACGAACTCTCATTGGACTAAGCGCCAGCGGCGGCGCTCTTACTTTCCCCCTCGACGTCACTACTTGTCAGAACGACAAGTTGCTGTACATCACCCCGCCCAACTGCGTCGGCTTCGACGATCCGCTGACCACGCGGTGGGAGTACGTGGAGCGTAGTACGCAGCGCATAGCACTTGACCTCAGCGCTGTGTCCGCAGCGGCTAATCAAAAGCTCTTGAAGGAGACCATTACGGCTTGTCGTAAGGAAGCCGGTCTTGACAAGAAGACTTTCAAGGTAACACACCAAAAAGGTACGGAAATCCTCACCAACCCTGACCCGGTGACAGTCACGGGTAAAAAGGAAGAGCGGGGATTTGTCTATCTGAACCTGAACGGTGGTGATTCCTGGGCTTACTACTTTCCTGAAAATAAGCCTGACATTCTCTTCAACTTCAAGGGCGAACCCTGCATGTACATGTGGGACGTCGACAAGGAACTTTACAATGAATATGCTCAGACTACTGCTGCAGATACTGGAGATACTGGCGACGCTGTGCCTTTCGGCTTTCTTTGGCCACATGATGACACGTATTACCGAGGCTTCGCTGTCCCAAGCAGTGGTGAGTTAATTTCCTTAAACCCCACCAGCTCGAAGGGCAAGCTGCGTGACTTCTTCGTGCAAAATGGTGTGCAACCGGCCAGTGGCTGGGCGGTAGATGAATGGCAAATGGACTTTGATCCCTCCACCGAAGGGTTCGTTGACTTTAGTCGACGCCAAGTCAACACCTACCGCCGCACGCCGTACATTGCCAACGCCCGCACCACTGACGGCAACATTCCACCGACCATTGACCGTGTCCTCACCAGTGTCTGTGTGGACGACGTTACCAAAGACCATTTTCTTAACTGGGTCGCGTCGATCTTTCAGACCCGCATGAAGACGCACACCGCCTGGATATTCCAGGGCGTGCAGGGCACTGGCAAAGGCGTGTTGTTCACCCAGATACTGGCACCGATCCTGGGGCGTCAGTACTGCCACGAAATGACCATGGACCGACTCGATGACGACTTCAACGCCTACCTCAGCGACAACATCCTTTTATTCATTGATGAAGCAAAAATCTCTGACTCAAAGAATGGGGATCGCCTGCTTAATCGAATTAAAAATCTCATTACGGAACCTGAACAGCACATCCGGGGGATGCGCCGCAACGCGGTCGTACGCCGAAATTATTCCAATATCATACTGGCGTCTAATTACGATGACATTATTCCCCTGGAAGTGTCAGACCGGCGTTTTAACGTTGCACCTCGTCAGGAAAAATCCATTCAGCTGGAATATGACGATATTATCGTTATCCAATCCGAGCTGTCAGGATTTTCAAATTTCCTCCATAGCTATCAAGTTGATCAGAAAGCCGTCAAGAAAGTCCTGCTCTCTGCCGCCAGAGACCAGCTCATAACGGTCAGCGAAACCACCATCGATACTTTCTTCAGAGCGGTGCGCGACGGCGACCTGGCGTACTTTACGCAGTATCTGGACGACAGTGTCAAAGCCAACATGGAAGGCATTCGTTACCACGACTACGCGCTGGTGGTGAAGCGCTGGATGAGCAGCGTCGGCGAAGAGATCAACATTTCCCGTAACGAACTGCACACCTGTTACCAGTTTCTGCAGTGCACCGGCAACTTATCCATCAGTGCCACCAAGTTCAACAAGATGTGTGCCAAGTACGGCTTCCACATGAAGCCGGTACGCATCGGTGAGTCCACCGCACGCGGCATCCGTGGTATGCGTTGGTATCTTTCAGAAGAAGAATTAGAACACCACAAAGATGAGGCTGGCAGCAATGTCATTAGCTTCAAGGAGAAAAAGTAATGCCAGAAAAACTACTCGACAAAAAAGCAAGCTTCGTAGAAAAAGTCACAGCTAAAATTTCAGCGGCAGTAAAGCATAAAATCACGGTTAATACCGGCGCTGCAGTTATCGTTGTCATAGTACTAGTGCTTGCACTTATTAACTGATGCTGCAGACCATACCGGCCTGGTCGATCTCCAGGTTGCTGGAGTTCGAGCAGTGTCCGCACCGTTCGTACCTGAAGATCATTGCCAAGTCCGAGCAACCAGAGCTAACGGACGACCACCCCATGGTACGCGGACGCCGGGTCCACGACGAATGCGAGGCATACATCAGTGGTAAGACAGACGTGTTCCCCAGCACCGGCAAAAAATTGCAGGACACCATCGAATACTGCCGGGAGCAGTACGCGGCAGGCAAAGCCAGCGTCGAAGAACAGTGGGGCTTTGATGAGCAGTGGCAGCCCGTCGGCTGGTTCGACGATACTGTGTGGCTGCGTATGGCTACCGACTGCACTGTTACTAATGATGACTCGGCTGAAATCTATGACTGGAAGACCGGCAAGAGCTTCGGTAACGAAGTGAAATACATGCAGCAGATGCAGCTGTACGCCGTGGGGGCGTTCATGCTGTACCCGGAGCTGAACTTCATCGACGTACGGCTGGGTTTCCTGGATGACGGTAAGGTTCGCGAGAAGAGCTTCGAGCGTGGCCCTAAGATCAACAAGCTAATCGCTCGGTTCCAGGAGCGTGGCTTACGCATGACCAACTGCGTGGACTTCCGTCCGAAGCCGAACCTATCCAACTGCCGTTACTGTCCGTTCGGACCGGATAACGGCACAGGCGCATGTATACATGGAGTAGGAAGCTTATGACCATAATATTACCTATGTGGGTAGTACTACTAATATTGGGGCTGTTATTTTTCCGTCTTATTGTTGACGCCACTGAAGGCTGGTGGCATTACCAAGAATACAAACTAGAAAAGCTTAAGATGCAGTATTTACAAAGAGACCTTGAGCGACAACAAGGAAGAAAAACATGAAGTGTTCAATCTGTTCGAACGACATTGAAGTAAAACGTAGCGAGACCGGCGAAATAATTTGGGACCAGGGCAATAACGCCGACCCCGTAAACGACGGTCGGTGCTGCGACACCTGCAACTGGACGGTAGTGATACCCAGGAGACTTACGCGTGTCAAAGAAAAGACAGCCAAGCTTGAAGCGACGGCTGACGAAATACAAAAAGGAAGGTAAAAGTGATCAATGGCTCAGTAGTTATACAAGGGGATGGCACACCGTCCAGCGAAGTCTATTTCGATCTGCCGATGGTAAAAAGACTAAAGACTAGGTATCAGCAGGCTATAGACAATGCCGAGCAGGATTTCATATTCGAGAATCACGAATACGTCACTGGCTACGCAAAATATTTACTGGAGTACCTTGAAAGCAAACTCAATGTTTAGGAGTGACTCAATACCTGAGTTATTCTCCCACCAAAGTCAGACCAAAACCTTTGGGCTGACGCATAAACGCGTGTTCGACACCTCTGACGCCGGTACCGGTAAGACCCGGGCGTGGCTGGAGGTGTTAGTCGAGCGCAAAAAACTGCTCGGTGGCAAAGCACTGATCCTTGCCCCCAAGAGCATTCTCAAGAACGCGTGGGCCGACGACATCCTGCGCTTTACCCCTGGGCTTACTTATGTCATCGCGTACGCAAATAACCGAGCAGCTGCCTTTGCCGCTGACGCCGACGTCTACATCACCAACCACGACGCCGTTAAATGGCTGGTCAAGAACCTTCCCAAGAAGTACTGGGACGACTTTCATACCATCATCATTGATGAATCCACCGCCTTCAAACACCGCACCTCGCAGCGCTCGAAAGCGCTGGCCAAGCTGGTTAAGAATTTTGACTATCGAACTAACCTTACTGGCACTCCTAACCCCAATGGGCTACTGGATTTATGGCACCAGGTACATTTACTGGATGACGGTGAGCATCTTGGCGACAGTTGGTGGCGTTTTCGCAATACGGTATGTGAACCGCAGCAAGTAGGACCCAGCCCGCAGCACGTGCGCTGGGACGATCGACCGGGCATGACCGAGGCCGTCGCTGACATGCTGTCTGACATCAGCATCCGCCACGTGTTCGAGGAATGTACCGACATACCCGAGAATCACGTATACACCATGCCCTTCGCACTGAGTGCTAAGCACCGGAGAGCCTATGAAATCCTCAGAGAACACGCCATTCTGGAGCTGGGTAGCGGCGGCGTTTCCGCGTTCAACGCTGGAGTCCTGGCTAATAAGCTGCTGCAAATGGCCAGCGGCGCAGTCTATGACGACGCGGGCCTTGTACAGCTCTATGATACTGCCCGCTATGAGCTGGTTATTGATCTCGCAGTTCAACGTGAACAGTGCGTTATCGCTTTTAATTGGACTCATCAGCGTGACAACCTGGTTGCTCTTGCCGAGGCACGAGGAATAAAGTACGCCCTCATCGATGGCACCGTGTCATCCAAGAAACGCGAAGAAGCCGTACGTTTATTCCAGGCAGGCTTCATCAAAATTATCTTCGCCCACCCGGCATCCGCAGCGCACGGTCTGACCCTGACTCGGGGTACCACCACTATCTGGACTTCCCCAATTTATAACGCCGAGCATTACACGCAGTTCAACAAGCGTATCTACCGGATTGGCCAGAAGAAACGCTCCGAGACGCTGCTGGTGATTGCAGAAGACACCATAGACGCTGAAGTAGCGAAGCGCCTCATGGGCAAGGTTGAGAAGATGACAGATTTATTGGAGATGTTGGCATGATAATACTACAAGACGACGAAATACGAGTAATCATAGAACGGTTGTTCGTGCTAGAAAAACTACGCAAACAATTTCGTGATACAGATAAGTACGGAAGAACTCTAGCTGAAAAGTTAGAGCTACAATTTAGTCATTGTGAAGGGCAAGAATTATGAGCACAGACGCTGAGTACATGGCAGAGCAGATTAACGAACACCTGGCTGGGACGACTATTAAAAACGCCGTCATCAGCGATGACAAGGAAAGTTTTGGCCTAATCGTCGTCAAGAAAGCGAAAGGCCGAGGGAACTACACAGAATTTCCGGTGTGGGTCGACAGAGACGCCGAGGGCAACGGCCCTGGCTGGCTGAGTATTGAGCAATGACTTTAGACGAAATGGCAGTTGCCATCAGCGAGGGCTTACCGTGCTGGCAACAAAAAGCAAACCGTGAGTGGCTGGAAGATGTACACGGCACACTCACTTTAGGGGGCAAATGGATATGCCCGAATTTAGGAGCCGTCTACACCAAGACTGTAGATGGGTTTGAACTGGAGAAACAATGTGAAACAGAGTGCTAGAACACACGCAGGACAATTACTCGACAAGTTGAAATTACTTGATCGCACTACCACCCGGGCGTACTACGAGATGGGTCAGATATTGCACAGCTTTCGCGAGAGCAAGTTGTACGACGTACTGGGCTATCCGTCTTTCGCCGCCATGATTGAAGAAGAGCTGTCCTTTACGCTGGGCACGGCCACCGGTTACGCCGCGTTGTTCGGTCACTTCAAACGACTCAGATACAACAAGACCGAGTCGCTGAAGCTGCTGGAGACCTTTGGTATTCGCCACTTGAAGAACGTATTGCCGAAGGTAAAAGCCAAGGTGGGTACGCGTGCCATCAAGAGCCGCATCGAAGCACTGGGCGAGCATCAGATGACGTTCTGGATGCGGGACCCAGAGTTTAAGGAAGTCACCAAAGCATTAAAGGCCATGGGCGCAGAAGTAGATGAGAAGGGCAGGTTTATCAATTCGTCTGAAGCGCTGATTGCCATGGCTTGTCAAATCAACGGTACTAGCCATAGAAAAGCCGCTTGATCCCCTTTCGTTTTTGTGGAACAATACGCTATGAAACTCGACGAAACTATTGACCATATGTTCATGCTACGCGAGGCTAAACGTGGCCTGGAAGCGCAGATCAAAGAGCTTAACGCGGAGATTGCCGAGTGCAACGATGCGTTGATTCAACGGTACGCCGAGGTTGGTACAATAACAGCTCGCGGCACCCTGGCCTCAGCCACAGTCACAGAGACCGTGGTACCGAAGATCGAAGACTGGGGTGCTGTCGAGCAATACGTACTGGACAATGACGCAGTGTATTTATTACACCGCCGAGTCTCAGCAGGTCCGTGGAAGGAGTTACTCGATGCCGGGGATAACGTGCCGGGTATCGTGCCTTTCACTAAAAAGGCAATTTCACTCACCAAACTAAGAGACTAAACGACATGGCGACAAAGAAAGAAGTGATGAACGTACAAGAGCAGCTGCGTAAAGAGCTGGAGACACTTAAAGAGCGTGTCGATCCACCCAGTGGCTACATGATCAGTGTCAAGGGCAAGGTGTTCACCCTGCCGAACGGTGCCAGCAGCGACGGTCCGATGGACTGCGTGATCCTGGACTGGGTCACGGCCAACACCTACTTCGAGGGCATTTACAACCCGAAAGACATCAAGCCCCCGGTGTGCTTCGCGATCGCAGACAAACCGTCTGAGGCCAAGCCATCCAAGCAGGCCAGCAAGCCACAGCACGCTAACTGTGCGGACTGCCCGAAGAACGAGTGGGGTTCTGACCCACAGGGTGGTAAGGGCAAGGCATGCAAGAACACCCGCAAGTTGCTGATCGTGCCGGTCGACGCGACCGAGAAGACGCAGCCATGGGTCATCACGGTGTCACCCACCGGCTTGAAGCACTTTGACAAGTACATCAACTCACTCGGTGACCTTGGCACGCACCCACTGGAAGTTGCTACGGAGATTAGCTTCGAGGCCAGTGAGCCATACCCCAGCCTGCGCTTCGAGGTGTTGAAGAAGCACGACAACGTCAACCTGATGTGGCAGCTCAAGGAACGCGGTCAGGAAGTCTTACACCAAGAGCCGAACATTGAGAAGGCGGCGTAATGTTTAGCAGACGTAAGTTCTTCGGCGCAGCAGCAGCGGCTTCGGTCGCTGCTGCTGTACCAAGTAGGTACGCAGAACGGTTTGCGCGCACCTTGGAAGATCGCCCGGCTACTACGCTACCTAAAGAAGGCACCGCTGAGATTATCTTTCGTCTGTATGACGGAGAGAAAGTGGTACACAAACAAACAGCATGGGTAAAAACACAGGCTAATGGTAACGAAACCTACTTAGGAGTAGGCGAAGATGTCCTTATGGAAGGCTTTGAAGGACGTGCCGACAGACTCACAGTCGGAGTACCCGCTTTTCCTTACTTCGAGTCCGACTCTACACCGCAAAACAATACATTCCCAGTCAACATATCTCACGGTGACACACTTACTTTATCAGCGAATAATCGCACAGGATTTTTAAAGGTAGGTTAATGGCAGTCGTAGCCCAACGTGACGGAGTACGTGTGGTCGCACCGCAAAAGTGCGGCCACACCTCCATTATCAACACTTTTACTACCCCAGTGGGAGAGCACGTCGCACGTGGTGCTCGGCGCTTGGAAGCGTTGCACGGTGCTTCTGACACTACCAAGGACTGGCCAGCACCACTGGCCACGGTCTTGTACACACGGCACCCGTTGGCGCGTATCTGGTCGGTGTACAAGCACCTGGTACGCGAGAAATTTCGCGAGCAGTTCGAAGTACTGGGTGTGCATTCACTAACACCCTTCGAGACCTTCTGCGAAGCCGTCATCGCTTGCCCTGACCTTGCCTTTGACTTACACCTGAAACCGCAGTGGGACTCCATGCGGGAAGCCCGTGTGGGTACGATGTGGTTGGCGCGGCTCGAAGAGGCGAACTGGAAGTGGCCACAGATGTGCGCCACCTTTGATTTAGACTGTACACACAACCTGGTCAGCTTCAACAAATCATCTGACAGCACACCGTGGCCGCGTGCTTATCACCGCATGAACCGCAGCACCATCAACGATTTGTTAAACTGTTACGGTGTTGACATGGATTACTGGGAGAACCTCTGAAACCCGAAAGGCGCTTCCGCCAATCAGTTGTCAAGCATCTTGATCGCTCACTGTACGTGTGGGCGATCAATGATTCTTGGCACGCAGGCGTACCTGACCACTACTACAGTGGTAAGGGCGGCGACCTGTGGGCTGAGTACAAGTACTTTCCCACTGACAAGGCCAAGTTCAACCTGGCGCTGCCTGAAAAAACGCCGAAGCTGACCCGCATCCAGCAGAACTGGCTAAACAGCCAACACGACCGAGGGCGCACCGTGTGTGTCATCGTCGGTATGCCGGGTGGTGGCGTGATGTTGTTCGACAAGCGCTGGCTGGAGCCCATCGAAGTGGACCGTTTACTTAGCCGCGAAGAAATCGCCAAGGAAATAATGAGACTGTGCGCCTAGTCCTGGATTTTGAAACTTATTACGATGACGATTACTCCCTTAAAAAGCTACCCACTCTGGAGTATGTGAGAGATGAAAGATTCAAAGTCCACGGTGCAGCTACTAAACTTGAACATCACTCAACCATTTGGCTCCCCGGAGAATCTCTCCCATCGTACCTCGCTGCCCTCCCCGACGGAATCGAACTCGTATGTCATAACACCTACTTCGATGGGCTGGTCTTATTCCATCACTACCAGTACGTACCCGCCGTCTACCGAGACACTCTTTCCATGGCGCGTGCGCTTCTTATACACGCGCCCGAGCACGGACTCGACTACCTAGCAAAGCTTCTCAACTTGGGCGAGAAACTGCCTGAGGTACTCGGGCTGACCAAGGGCGTACGTGACTTGTCGCCTGAGCTGGATGCACAGCTCGGCAAGTACGCCATCAATGACGTTGACCTTACCGAGGCACTCTATGACAAACTCCTCCCCGGACTCCCCGACGACGAACTCAAACTCATCGACCTCACCATGCGCTGGGGCTGCCGACCCACCTTATTTGTGGATACTAAACGACTCCTCAGAGCTTATCGGCAAGCTTTACGCGAACGACGTCATCGACTCAATGCTTCAGGCACCACCCTCGACGTACTATCTAGTCAGCCGAAGTTCGTCGGGCATCTTAGGAGTCTGGGAGTTGAAATACCTGTCAAACGGAATGCTAAAGGCAAAGAAATCCCCGCGTTGGCAAAGAATGACCTCGGCTTTCGGCAGATGGTGGCGGACTATCCTGAGCACGCAGCGCTCTTCGCCGGGCGCTTAGCGGCTAAGAGCACAGGCGGCCACACCCGCATCAAGCGTGTGTACCGCATTGGTTCTCGTGGAACGTTACCAATGCCCCTGAAATATTATGGGGCGCATACTGGTCGCTGGTCAGGGGCTGACGGTCTCAATCCACAGAACTTCGTGCGTGGCTCTGAGCTACGGCGCAGCATCATCGCTCCCCCTGGCTACGTCATCCTGGTCGGTGACCTGTCGCAGATCGAAGCCCGCCTGAACATGTGGTTCTGCGGCGAGGAGTACTGGCTCAGCGTATTCGCAGCGGGCGGCGACATCTACGCCGCCACCGCCGCAGCGCACTTCGACATTGCCTACGAGGACGTCACCAAGGCGCAGCGCTTCTTCGGCAAGACCCTGGAACTGGGACTGGGCTACGGCATGGGCTGGAAGAAGTTCCGCGTGCAGTCAGCCCTGAAAGAAATCTTCCTCACCGAGGCCGAAGCCTACCAGGCTGTCGCCAAGTACCGCGCTAATCACATTATGATAATGTCTACTCAGCGTGATCTTAATAACATGCTGTATCACATGTACCAGGAAGGTTCTGGACAAAAGAAGCCTCCAGTTACCTTTGTGCACGAAGGCATTTTGTTACCTAACGGCATGCGCCTGGACTACTCAGGACTGACCCCTACCGAGAACAACGACTGGTACTACGGCTTGAACGGTCGTTACAGGAAGCTGTACGGCGGTGCCATGCTGGAGAACATCATCCAGGCACTTGCCCGCATCGTTATCGGCAACCACCTGCTGGCCGTCGAAGCCTTACCCGGCGTTTCGACGGTCAGCTCCACCCATGATGAGATTATCGCGCTGGTCCGTGAGGGCGCAGCCGAGCAAGCACAGCGTGATGTCGCTGCCATCATGTCCACCCCGCCCGACTGGGCACCCGACCTGCCGCTCGACGTCGACATCGGGTATGCCCGCAACTATTCCAAGTGAGTTCCACGTTCGGAACAAAACCCAAAATTGTGTCAGATTCGTTGTGTTTAGTGCGCAGTTTGCGCTATTCTGAGTACCCATGGCTTAGAGGGAACTGGTCATGGAGATACCCAAAGGTGTCTGGTACGAAGTAAAGCGAGACCGCTGGCGCGTGAAACTCTTCTGCGACGGGGTCTTATTCCACCGCAGCTACCATCGTGAGTACGATGAAGCCCTGCTAGAGTGGCAACAAGCGAAGCGCAAAATGAAAAAGCCTCGGCTAATAGTACCACTAGCCGAGGCTTCTTTGATTAACCGCTTCCTCTGCCGCCCCCTACCAGGGAGCAGCAGAATCCGAGGTCATTAGCCTGTGGTGTGAATGACAGTCATCGTGACTGTGCCAGCAACACCCGTTGCTGCAGCCGTGTTAACGGTGCATTGAATAGCCTGCTCTGTCTGGCTGTCATCCGTCCCTTTCAGTCCACGGTAGGTGTAAACACCTTCCAACAGACCTGCTGAGTCCGACGCCCGGATAGAACCTGCTGCCTGCGCACTGAACGCTGCGATGAAACGATCGTCGTCAGCCGTAGCTGGCCCTGAAGCATCACCAACATCAACCAACATGGCCGCGCCAGTATCCATATCGGTGACCGTCAGGATCACGTCAAGGATGGTGGCTTTGTTCGGTACATTGATAGTTGCCAGTACTGTATCCACTGCCGTTTGTGCCGCCGTAACTGCTGCGACCACTGTTTGTGCGACTACAAAGCCGCCGATCGGTGCTGTGCCTGCCATTTGTATTCTCCCGTTGAGTTAAATGGTGTGTTCATTGTCCACCTTTGTGGTGAACCGTCAAATTAGTGGCCTGGTGCTAAGTACTCAGTTCTACGTGCGCTACTTCCGTTCCAGCAACTTATCCAGCTTCTCGGAGTTCTTGTTGACGGTAGCGCCAATGCTGTTCATCGTAATCGCCATCATACCGATCTGAAATTTGTTCTCATTGATCCGCGCATCAAAGTCTTGCCGCCTGTCCGGGTGGGCATCGCCAACGTGCAACTCCAAAGCATCTAGTCGTGCATCAGTTTTTGCTTGGTAGATTTGAGCGTCGATTGAAGTGTATGGGTTAGGCCGCGTAAGCTCTTGTCCAATCGGTGTAGCGTAAATGACACCAAGAGAGCCGCCGCTACCGAGAATAGAACCCAACACGATACTAAGAACAGGATGCCATGATTTTGGATTAAACTTTCCATCCCTTACTCCATTACCGTTCGCCATCGCGAGATTCCTTCCGTGTCATTGTTTCATGCCTTGCATCCAGCGCATCGACGATGCCCCGGCGCGTGTGCCGAACCACCATAGAATGACGGTCGTCGTGATGTACAAGATGACGTTATTCAAGTTCGCATAGATTATTGCAGCCTGCTCAGGCGAGATTGGCTGCTCCATCTGTGCCATCATTACGATCAGTTCGTTGTGTACTTCAATCGCTACCAACGCCATTAAGATAGTGATAACTGGTCGTATCAAGCCTCTCACCAGATCAACAGTGCCCATGCCAAAGGCCACCATGCCGTCAAGCCAACGAATCCCACTTTTCTGGAAGTACGTCGCTTTGTCGTGGTCATACGATGAGCGCAGCGTTTCCAGCGCAGCGAGTTCTTCCTTGATCTCCCCCTCAGCCACGGTCTGTTCTAACTTCAGCTTGGCTTCAATCTCCATCGACTTGATGGCAATTTCCTGCATCTTTTCTTCGTGGCGATGCTGCTCCTTGATCTTCTTAAACTCACCCGCCAGTGAAATCAATGAACCCAAGATGCCAGTGGCTCCACCCGCCAGGATGGCACCGATAGATTGTCCAAGAACTTCAAGCATTAGATTATCCTCAACTTGCCAGACTGGTGGCGCATGGCCTCGTTAAAGGCATGTACCGCCGCTCGTGACGATACGATACCACGCTGCCCACCTAGCGTAGCAACTGCCTTACCCAGTAGAATACATCCCCACGAGTTTGACTTTAGTCCTTGCAGCGTATCACCCGCCCAATTACCTGAATGAATAAGGATACCAGAGCGACCAGGTACACCTTTAACCCAGTAAGAAAACCATCGACCAGAGAACGGTCGGCGTGTCTTGACGTATTCAACATCGTACTCTCCTGCCGGTATGCGGCTCCTGTTTCTTGCATTATCCCTATCCGGCAGCTCTAGCGAGCGAAATATCCGCCCCGCGACGGCACAGTAACCGAACGTACCTGCGTCCGACTCACTGACCCGTAGCAAAATCACTAGAACCTCCAGCCAAACGTCAGCAGGTCCTGTCCACGGTTCGGCTTACAAATACCCGCGTTCGACCAGTGCCGCACGCCGATGCTTGCGTTGTTATTGACAGCCCACTTCAAGCCCAGCATGTAGCCCTGTTGGCACCCGATGAAACGATTCGTCTCGATCCAGTGCGCTGCGCCAATCGTTACCTCGTACGGTAACGCTCTGACCCAGTGGTCTGGCCGCGTCGCCACGTAGCCGAACCAGGCGGTGCCGTTGTTCTCTATGACGGTGCCCTTGTAATCCTGCTCCCCCACCAACGTCACGCCCAGGTCGAACTTGCCACCGAAGCGCTCGATGATCGTCAGTGCGTAGCCATCGTTGAACTTACCGGCGTAGGTCAAACCACCTTCGACTTCAGTTGCCTGCGACTTATACGCAAAGAACAGCAGGATCACGACTAAGATGCCGACGACTACCCACTTAGGGTTATTGAATACTTTTTTCATTAGATCACCATTGCTAAAAAGATCAGGACGGCAAGCGCCGCCACGAATAAGATTGTCTTGGCTCGGCTTTTATTCATCACTCATCTCGTTCTGCACCCACTGCCGGGCCGCTGGGATCGAAGCCACTACGGGGATCGCCTTCGGTGTCCACGAGGCCAAGTCACGGTCGAAGAAGTCGAACAGCTGTTCGACGGCTGGGCCACCCACACCGAGTGCGAATGGCTTGCCGTACTGATCTGCCTGCTCCATATCAACCACCAGCTGGAACGCACCGAACATGCCAGAGCGTTCCACCAACTCCTGAACGTAGTCCAAGCCCTCAGGCGCGTGCTTCGACGTGCCGAGTACTTTGCGGCGTAGTTCATAGCCCACCGCCGCGAAGGGCAACGTCAGCATGCCAAGTGCCAGCAGGGGCAGCAAGTTCTGGTGGACCGAAACCTCACGGCCTACGCGCCGCAGGAAGGTCTCGTGGAACCCGTACACGAAGCCCTTGAGGTGCGCGAAGATGGCGTAGCCCGGGTCCGACATCCACACTGGCCGGATGGTCGGGTCCGGGCGGATCATAGACTCGTCAATGTAACGGTTCAGGGCCGCGTTAATACGCATGTCAGTCGTGCTGTGGCCGTCCCAGGCCATGATCTCGCCTGCGGTGATGTCCAGCTCATCAAGGTAACGTTGTGCCTGTGTGTCGCCGCTGGCGGCCTTACGCGCGTTCCGCTGCATGAACTCCCGCCCTGAGATCAGCCCTAGCGCCCGCATATTGTTGGTCCAGCCTTCCATCATGTTGTACCTGAAGAACAGGTCGTTGACGCGCTTGGCGTTGCCCGTCATGAAGGTGTTCAGCGCCTGGTCGTTGAGGATATGCTCGGTCAGCCCCTGCCGCATGGCCCCGATTGCCTCCAGCATCTCCATGGCATCCTCACGGCTGTGCTTGTCCAGCATCTGTCGCAGCCCGGCCTGCGCCGAGGCTACGTCGCCGCGCGCCACCATGGTGCCGACGTCCACGAACTGCGAGAAGATGGCGAAGGCCAGGATGCGCAGGTTCTGGTAGATGACCACGCCTGCGTTCAGCTTGCGGATGTGGCTGTTGGTACGCAGCCCGAGCTGGCCTGCGTAGCCCGGCAGGATGTCCTGGTTGATGCGGTTGTACTGCCACTCGGTCAGATCACCACGCTCCAACGCCTTCTTCAGCTTCAGCTGCAGCGTCGCGACGGGGTGGTAGATCGACAGGCCGCGCCGCTCGTACTCACGTTTCTGTAGCTGCGTCGGCTCGTCGCGGTTCGGGTCATGGAAGCGACGTTCCCACACGGCACGCCGCGTCATCATTTCGGTGTACGCGATCAAGGTAGTGGCGATGTCCTGCTGGTAGAACCCTTCCTCCACTAGCTCAGCACGCAGCTCGTTAGTCCACTTGTCACGGTTGGCGCGCCGTTTCTTGGCCGTAAAGCCGGGCCCCAAGAAGTCCGAGCCAACATCTTCGTCCTGCATACCGTTGTTCAAGCCGCCGTCTTCGTCCCGCGTCAGCTTACTACGCTCGCGCGTAGCGGCTCTGGTGCTGAAGCCGTGGTTGCGCAGGATGCGCTCGAACTTGGCGCGGTTCTTGTCCACGATCAACGTGTCAAGCATGAGTGGGTAATAATCTTTGCGCCTGCCCAGCTGCATGCCCATGGTGCCGGTGTACCAGTTGTACAGGTCGCCTAAGTATTTGCGTATGTCCCTGACATGACCACGGATGTCAGCATCCACTTCGTTGAGCGGCGTCTGTAGCAGCAACGCTTGGTTGAGGCGCTTGCGCTGCGCACGTAGTGCTAAGGTCTCAGCGCTGGGTCGCTTGTTGAACGCGCTTTCCCACAGGCTGATGCGTGCGCCGGGGATGTCGTTCAGTACTCGGTTGAGCTTGGTGAAGTGCGGTGCCGCTCGCATCATTATCTCGCGGAACACCGTCATGCTCTGCTCGCCAGAGATAGGCAGCGCACGGAACTGCCGTGCCACCCAGGTACCGACTGCCCCCATGCCACGCAGCTCGGCGTCAGCGGTGTACACCAGCATCTTACCCGCCTTAATCGGGTCATCTTTGAGCGTCGTGGCCCAGTTCTGGAAGTTATCGACGAAGTTCTGGAACATCGAGTCCTCAGCCTGCTCGACGGCGGCGTCAACTTCGAGGCTCATGTCGTCGGGCTCAGGTGCACGCTCGAAGGGCCCTTCTTCAGAAAGCTGCTCGGCTTCAGCTAAGCCAGCCTCCTCTTCCAGGCGCTCGATCTGCTGTTGTATATACGCCATGGTCTTTTTGTTAGAGTTGGTGCGTGCCAACCCAGTGCCCAGCCCCGCCGCAGGTATGACAATGGTTTTGCCGTCAGCTAGCGCCTGCCATATTTTTTCGAAGTCCTCATCGATCTTTTTCTTGTTCTCTTCAAGCTCGTTGTCTATGTAGTACGAATCTCGGTCTCTACGCGGTGCCTTCTTAGTCCTGACACCGACAGCGTTCTTCTCACCACGCATGGCTTTGGCTTGGCCGCCCAACCCTTTGCGTTGGTCGTTGTCACCGAACACGAAGACTTTGTCAGGGTTCTCCCTAACCGTTTTGCGCGACACAAAGCGTGGTCGCTCGATTGTACGTTCGACGTTCTGTTTCCGTGGAGTAGTAGCCTGTTTTCGCTCAAACCTAAAATATATCTCAGACTCTAACGCGTCTTTTTTACGTATGAGTGGATGAGTTATAGAA
>Ga0224512_10001355_pt1 | contig 23642 bp, 19 predicted proteins | sample SF_May12_sed_USG_4_FD_169103 | JGI IMG/M metagenome (GOLD analysis project Ga0224512, IMG submission 169103) | Sediment microbial communities from San Francisco Bay, California, United States - SF_May12_sed_USGS_13 | ecosystem: Environmental > Aquatic > Marine > Sediment | place: USA... | reverse complement strand
CGGTCAGAAGTTTTCGGGATTCTTCGCGACCAACGGCAACGCTCGGTCGTCAATCACACTGCTCGACTCCGAGAACGAAAGAGGGCAATCCAACATGGACATCGTCGACTCCCTTCAGACCGGGGTGACCAGCTTCTTCGACGGGCTGTTCGGCTTTCTGCCGGCGCTCATCGGCTTCCTCGCCATCCTGTTGATCGGCTGGTGGGTTGCCCGGGTGCTCTCAGATCTGGTAGCCCGACTGTTCAAGACCATCAACCTGGATCACTATCTCGACCAAGCCGGCCTCGGCGGAACGCTGGACCGAGCCGGGTATGCCGACAGCGGCCGGTTCGTGGCCAAGCTGTTCTTCTACATGCTGATGCTGCTGGTGCTCAAGTTGGCATTCGGTGCGCTCGACATCGATGCGCTCAACGAACCATTCGATCAGCTCATCGCCTGGATCCCCAAGGCCATCGTTGCCCTGGCGCTCATCGTCATCGGCGGCATCGTGGCCAACGTGGTGCGCGATCTCGTTCGGAGCGTCACCACCGGTCAGAGCTACTCCAACCTGGTCACCAACGCCGCCGGGGTCGGCGTGTGGGTCATCTTCGGCCTCGCCGCCCTCGATCAGGCCGGCATCGCCGCCGATGTCATCGACACGCTCACCACCACGGTGTTCGCGTCCCTCGGTGCCATCATCGTCATCAAGTTTGGTGTGGGTGGCATCTGGGCGGCCCGGGATCGATTCTGGCCGGCCGTCTACGACAACATCGCCGTTCAGCGCGGCGGTCAGGCAGCGGCCCCCGAGGCATCGACCCCGCAGTCCTGAGTTCACGATTTGGGCCGAGCGCACGGGCGACCTCGGCTTCGGGCGACAACATCTCCTGGGTGGAACCCTCAGCCATCCAGGACCGGGGCGGGCCCGCATTGGGCGATACGGAGCCCGCCCCTATCTCTCTCGCCGGGGGCGGCGGTCGACAGACCTGTCGCCGCCACATCCGGCCGCTTCAGACGAGAGCCGTGAGGGCGTCGACCGCCTCGTCGACGTCGAACACGTTGTCGATACGGTCGACCAGCACACCGTCGGGGGAGACGAGAAACAGCACGGGTTCGAATGTCAGCCCGGCCGCGATCACCGCCGGTGCAAGACGGATGGCGGGGTCGGCGAAGTTCCCGTCGACTTCGTCGGGGTTGGCGTAGACCTCGGCGTGCACGATGTCGACCCCTCCGACAACGGCCGACGCCTCGATCATCGTCTCGACCACCGGCCCGCAGTAGGCGGTTGAACAGAACGCAGGGGTGGCTATGAGCAGAGCGGTCGGTCGGCCGTTGGCCAGCAATTCGTCGAAGCTGTTCTCGTGGAACGGGCACGGGTCCGGGCGGGTGCAGAGGCGGTCGACACCGGCGGGATCGTCGAAGGTGGGGGTGGCCACGACCGGCATCGGATCACCGGGCAGCGGCACGGAGATGTCGGCCGGGTCGAAGGCCTGGACGGGCAGCGAGGCCGATGGCGGGTTCCCGATGCCGCCGTCGACCACGGTGATGCCCAGGTCGTAGATGCCGGGTTCGGGCATGGTGAACCGGGCCGGGTAGTAGCGGTAGAGGTCGCTGTGTTCGTGTTGGCCGACCTCGCCGACATGATCATGGGCCACCACGTGGCCGGCAATCTCGATCCGATCGAGGATCTCGCCGTCACGAATCAGCTCCACGGTCAGCAGCGCCTCGTCGGTGGATGGGAGTGCGACGCCGCCCTCGCCACCCGGATCGACGAGCGCAAACGGGATGCGCTGGGGGCGTCCGGCGGCGAGGACCCGATCCGGGTTGAACATGGCGACCACATCCGGTGCCCGGAGCTGGGAACCGCAACCACCGAGTAGCACGGCGCCCAGCCCACCTCCGACCGTCGCCACCGTTGCGGTGGCCGCGGCGGCCGATGCCGACCGGGTCAGAAACCGGCGCCTGGACAGGGGAGCCATGGTGATAGACGCTACAAGCTTCCGTGCCGCCTCGGCGGTCGGGTGACGGAGGACTCGTCCACTCGCGTGGTGCCGGTCGGTGAGCCGTTCCGTATGATCGGTTCGTGGTCGACAGCCCGGTGACATTGACGGTGAACGGTCGGGAGGTGGCCGTCGACGACGGGTCGACAGGCGGCGGGCCGGTGAATCCCAGGTTGTCGCTTCTTGACGTCCTGCGGGATCAACTCGGACTCCGGTCGGTCAAGGACGGCTGCAGTCCCCAGGGCCAGTGCGGCTGCTGCACGGTCCTGGTCGACGGGCAGCCGCGGGTGGCGTGCGTGACACCGGTTCGCCGGGTTCGCGGCCGGACCGTCACGACGCTCGAAGGTCTCGACAACCGCGACCGGTGGGCCGACGCGTTTTGCGCCACCGGCGCCAGTCAGTGCGGGTTCTGTACGCCGGGGATCATCATGCGCTTGGCCGGCACCGACCGGCCCGACGTCGGCCCGGCGGTTGTGGAACAGGGTTTGCTGGCCCACCTCTGCCGCTGCACGGGTTGGCAGACGATCGGCGAGGCCTGGCAGCGGTTCCACTTGCCGTCCGGGCCGTCCGGTCGGTCCATGCCGTCCGAGCCGTCCATGCCGTCCGGGCCGTCGACCGGGCGGCGGGATCTTGCCGCCGCAGCCCGCCGGGCGTCCTTGGAGGGTCGCGTCGAGCAACTCGTCGGACCCGAGGTGGCATTGGGCCATGGGGGGTTCGCCGCCGACACCGCTCCCGCCGACGCCCTGGTGGGGGTCGTGGCCGCCAACGGACGGTGGGTCGTGGCCGACTCGCCGGCCGAGGCACGAGCTCTGGCCGGGAAGGTCCAGGGTCGGCGGACCACTGCCGCCGCCCGCTGGCCGCTCGAGTTGCCGCCCGGGGAGTGGGATGTGACGCTGCGAACGACCTGGGTCGATCCGGCCTATCTGGAAACGGACGCGTCCTGGTGCCGGCCAGGGGGGACACCGGCCGACACCGTGGCCAACGGTGGAGCGTTCGGGGCCAAACCGGTGCACGGGCCGAACCTCGAGCCTGTCGGCCTCGCCGCCGACCTGGCGCCGGCAGCGCTCGACGGCCGCCAAGGGCCCTCGAGCGCCCTCGACGTTGCGGCCGCGGCCCGGGCGCTGGCCGACGAACACGGCCGCCCGGTGTTGGTCCTGGCCAGCCGGGAGGATGTGGCCCGCCACGGCCTGAAACGACCACCGGTGGCGGCGGGGATCAGCGCTGCGGGTCGAGCCGTCTTCCGGGTGGTCGAGACACCGGGTGTCGACGCCGCCATCACCCAAGGGCTGCGGCTGGCCGGCTTCGACGGCGAGGTGACGATCGAACAGGTGGCCGTTCCCGGTCCGCCGACCTCGGCCGCTCTCCGGGCGGCCGGGTGGGCCGAAGCCGTTGTCGTCGCCGCCGGTCTGGCCGGTCGGGTCGGCACCGTGCGATCCCCGTCCGGTGCCGAAGCACAGGCCGAGGTCGATCTGGGCCTCGCAGATCCCGGTGGTGACGAAGGTGGACCGGTCATCCGGGTGGCAGTTCGCTGCGGGCCCATCCTGGATCCGGTCGTCCTACGCTCCTACTGCATCGGGGCGGCCCACATGGCCTGGTCGTGGCTGACCAGTGAGGCCCTCGCCGTCGACGCCGACGGCGTCGTCCACGATCTCACGGTTCGCAGCTTCGGCGTGGTGCGGGCGATCGACACGCCGCCCATCGAGGTGGAGTTGGTGCAGGCGGACGGGGAGCCGGTCAACGGCTCCGACGCCGTCTTTGCCGCGGTAGCCGCCGCCGGTTGGCTGGCCCTCGGTTGCCCACCCGACTGGCCGGTCGGAGCACCAACGGGCGTGGCGGCCGGGCGGTCCGAGTCGATTCGAGGTTGGTAGGCTTCGGTTTTCCCACCCACAGTTCTCACCGAGACTGCGCTCACCGAACCTGTCGATCTTGAGGAGTTCCCGTGTCCAAGCCCGTAGGTCCCTACACCCCGATCGTGTCCGCCGGAGACTGGCTGATCGCATCCGGTCAGGTCGGCATCGCCGACGGCGCCCTGGTCGACGGCGGCATGGGCGCCCAGCTCCGCCAGGCGCTGGCCAACCTCAAAGGTCTCGTCGAAGGTCGAGGGGCCCGGCTCGATCAGGTCGTGAAGACCACCGTGTTCCTCGTTGACATGGACGATTACGCCGAGATGAACGAGATCTACACCGGCTTCTTCGGCGACCACCGCCCGGCTCGTTCGGCCGTCGCCGTGGCCGAGCTTCCACTCGGTGCCCGAATCGAGGTCGAAGCCTGGATCCACACCGGCTCCTGACCCCCACCCCCCAACTCTTCCTGAACAATCCGCGCACTCTGCGCGCCTGGTCCAGGAAGAGTTGGGGGACGAGTTGGGTGGGGTGTTGGTGGGTGGCGCCGGGTGAGGCACAATAGGGCCATGCTCGGACCGATCATCATCGTGCTGGTACTCGTCGTCGTGATCCCCGTCGGCTTTCTGATGAGCACGTCGATCGCCGCAGCGGCGATGGGCTATCTCCTGAAGGACAACGCCGAGAAGGCCAACGCCGACTCCGAGTTGCTCGCCACCAACTACTGAGTCGATGCCGGGCCCCGCCCAGAACAGGCACTGAAACCGGCGCGGCCCGGCCGCTCAGCCACTACGGTTCTGATTGTGATTGATCTACGCCGATTGCGAGACGACGAGGAGTACCGCCAGGGGGCGGTGGCCAAGGGAATCGACGCCGATGTCATCGACCGCGTCCTCAAACTCGATGAGGCCCATCGGGGCGCCCGCACCGAGACCGAGTCGCTGCGGGCCGAGTCGAACGCGGCGTCGAAGGAGATCGGTCGGGCCGCGCCCGCCGAACGCGAGGCCAAGATCGCCGCGGCCGGCGAGCTCAAGACCCGGTTGACCGCGGCCGAGGAGGCGCTGGCCCCGGTTGAGGCCGAGCTGAACGAGCTGGCACTCACCATCCCCAATCCGGCGCACGAGTCGGTGCCGGTCGGTGACGAGGAGGACTTCCGAACCGAGAAGGTGGTGGGTGAGACAGCCTCGCCGCCACCGTTCAGTCACGGTGAACTCGGCGAGCACCTCGGCATCGTCGACACCGAGCGGGCCGTTCGCATGTCGGGCAGCCGCTTCGCCTACATCCTGGGCGACGCCGTAAGGCTGCAGTTCGCGCTCGTCCAGTACGCAATCGACAAGATCTCGGCCCACGGGTTCGTCCCGGTCGTCACCCCGGTGTTGGTGCGGGAGGAGATGATGGAGCTGGCCGGATTCTTCCCGACCGACCGGAACCAGGTCTACGCCCTCGAAGCCGACGAACTGTACCTGATCGGAACCTCGGAGGTCGCCCTGGCCGGCTTGCACCGCCAGGAGGTGCTCGACGAGGGCGACCTGCCGGTCCGCTACGCCGGATATTCGAGCTGTTTCCGGCGGGAGGCCGGAACCTACGGCAAGGACACCTCGGGCCTGTTCCGGGTCCACCAGTTCGACAAGGTGGAGATGTTCAGCTACGCCCACCCCGATCGGTCGTGGGACGAGCTCGAGCTGTTGCGGTCGCTGCAGGAGGAGATCGTGGGCGGTCTCGATCTGCCCTACCGGGTGATCACGGTGGCGTCGAAGGACCTCGGCGCGCCGGCGGCCAAGAAGTACGACCTCGAGGTCTGGCTTCCGTCGGAGCAGCGGTACCGCGAGGTCACGTCGTGCTCGAACTACACCGACTTCTCGGCCCGCCGGATGAGCACCAGGATGAGGACCGAGGGCGGCGGCAACGTCCTGGTCCACACGCTGAACGGCACGGCGTGCGCCATCGGCCGAACGCTGCTGTACATTTTCGAGAATCATCAGCAGCCGGACGGGACCGTGACCGTTCCCGAGGTTCTGCGACCCTACTGCGGCGGCCTGGAGGCCATCGGTCCGCGCTAGGGCGGTTCGAGCGAACCGGTCACACCACGGCGGCAACGACCGACAGGACAGGACATGACGTCAGGAGGGCAACGGAGCCTTCACCAAGCGGCCGTGGCTCAGTTTCAACGAGCCGCCGATCTGATCGACCTCGAACCCCGGTACCGGGAGATCCTGTCGTATCCGAAGAACGAGATCATCGTCAACTTCCCGGTGACGCTCGACGACGGATCGATGAAGGTCTTCACCGGCTACCGGATCCAGCACAACAACATCCTGGGCCCCTACAAGGGCGGCCTGCGATTTCACCCGAAGGTCGACCTCGACGAGGTTCGAGCGCTGGCCGCCTGGATGACGTTCAAGACCGCGCTTGGCGGGATTCCGTTCGGTGGGGCCAAGGGTGGGCTCACCATCAATCCCGGCGACTACTCGATCGACGAGATGCGTCGGATCGTCCGCCGCTTCACCCACGCTCTCGGGTCGAACATCGGACCCGACCACGACATCCCCGCCCCCGACATGGGGACCTCCGCCGAGACGATGGACTGGGTGATGGACACCTACGCCAACATCTCACCCCCGGGGTTCCGGCAGAGCGTCAAGGGCGTGGTGACCGGGAAGTCGATCGCCTGCGGCGGCTCGGTCGGGCGGGAGGAGGCCACCGGCCGGGGGGTGCTCTACAGTCTCCGCCACTGGTGCGGCGAGCACGATGCCCGTCTCGACGATCTGTCGATCAGCGTGCAGGGGTTCGGCAACGTCGGCGGCCACTTTGCGGACCTGGCGGCCCAGGCCGGGTGCAGGATCAAGGCCGTCGCCGATCACACCGGCACGATCGTCAACACCGACGGCATCGACATCCCGAAACTGCGCCGGCACGTCGACGAGACCGGCGGTGTGGCCGGCTTCGACATGGCCGACAAGGTCGACACCGAGGATTTGTTCCGGATCGAAACCGACGTGTTCGTTCCGGCCGCTCTCGAGAACCAGCTCACCCTCGAGCGGGCCAAGGTTCTGTCGGCCAGGGTCGTCGTCGAGGCGGCCAATGGGCCGACGACTCGTGAGGCCGACGAGCATCTGTTCGCCAATGGTGTCGACGTCGTTCCCGACATCCTGGCCAACTCGGGCGGTGTGATCGTTTCGTATTTCGAGTGGCTGCAGAACAAGTCGGCCCGGGCCTGGTCCTTCGACGACGTCGACAGCCGCCTGCGGGAGCTGATGTGGGTTGCCCACGACCGGGTGGTTCACGCCCTTCGCCGGTACGACTGCACTCGCCGCGATGCCGCCTACATCGTCGCCCTCGACCGGATCATCGACGTCTACGATCGCCGCGGCATCTTCCCGTAACCACCGCCCTCGGTAAGGGGGAGCTCAAACGGTCCAGCGGGATTGCCCGAGTCGGTAACCGACGCCCCTCACCGTCGAGATCAGCGAGCTGTGGTCCTCACCCATCTTGGCCCGCAGCCTGCGGATGTGGACGTCGACGGTGCGGGCGCCGCCGTAGTACTCGTAGCCCCACACCCGGTTGAGCAGGGTCTCCCTGGTGAAAACCTGACCGGGGCTCGACGCGAGAAAGCGGAGCAGCTCGTATTCCATGTACGTGAGGTCGAGGTGCCGGCCGTCGACGACCGCCTGATAGGTCTCGACGTTGAGGGTCAGCGGGCCGTAGGTCACCAGGTCACCACGGCCATTGGCCTTGCCTGCTCTCGTCAACAGAAGGTCAAGGCGCGACCTCAGCTCGTGGGGGTGGAACGGGGTGATGATGAAGTCGTCGAAGTGATCGTGGCGGTCGGTCAGGGCATCGAGCAGGCCACCACCGACGAGAACGAGCACCGGGGTGTCGGCCGAGCGAACGGCCTGGCAGAATCGCCAGCACCGTTCGGCTTGACCGTCCTCGTCGGTGAGGGCGGCAACGGCGCCGTCCCACTGAGATTGGTCGTGGGCGTCGGTGGCGTCCGGGGAGCGGCCTCGGGCGCCGGCCCCTTCGAGGTCGTCGTCGACCGTCTTCCACCGGTAGCCCTCGAGGTCGAAGAAGCGGGCCAGCTCAACCGGCGGGGGATCCGGCCATACCGCCAGCACGCCGCCATGGGGACGGTCCGAATCGGCGGCCGTGCCCGACCCCGGTTTCGATCCCGAGCCGGCGGCGGCCGATGACCGGCCTACCACGTCGGCAGATACCTCTCCAGCTCCCACTGGCTGACGTGGAGCTTGTAGCTGCCCCACTCGCTCCGCTTGTTGCGCAGGAACCACTCGAAGATGTGCTCACCGAGGGCGTTGTGGACCAGCTCGGACCGCTCCATCTCGTCGAGTGCCTCGGCCAGCGAGCGGGGCAGTGGTTGGACGCCAAGCTTCTCGGCCTCCGTCGGGGTCAGCTCGAAGAGATTGTCGTGGATCTCATCGGGCAGCTCGTAGCCGCCGCGAACCCCGGCCATGCCTGCGGCCAGGATCACGGCGAAGGCCAGGTAGGGGTTGCAGGCCGGGTCGGGCGAGCGGTACTCGATCCGGGTCGACGTCGGCTTGTCGGGCTTGGTCACCGGAACCCGGATCAGTGCCGAGCGGTTGTTCTTGGCCCACGACACCCACACCGGGGCCTCGAAGCCGACGACGAGGCGCTTGTAGGAGTTGACGAGCTGGTTGGTGATCGCCGTGATCTCGCGAGCGTGGATCAGCAGCCCGGCCATGAAGTTCCGCCCGACCGGTGAGAGCACCTCGGACTTGGCGGCTTCCGGATCTTCGGGGTGGAAGGCATTGTCGTCGCGTTCGAACAGCGAAAGGTGCAGATGCATACCCGAGCCCTGCAGCCCAGGCAGCGGCTTCGGCATGAACGACGCGAACCGCCCCTGCTCCATCGCCAGTTCCCGGACGACAAGGCGGAACGTCATGATCTGGTCGGCCATCGTCATGGCGTCGGTGTAACGAAGGTCGATCTCGTGTTGCGACGGCGAGTCTTCGTGGAACGAGTACTCCACCGGGATGCCCATCGTCTCGAGCACCGAGATGGTCCGCCGACGAAGGTCGGAGGCGACGTCGCTGGTCGTGAGATCGAAGTAGGAGCCCGAGTCGAGTGGGGTGGGCGACTTCGAGGGATCGCCGTCGGCGAAGTAGAAGAACTCCATCTCCGGCGCAACGAAGAAGCTGTACCCGGCCCCGAGGGCGTCGTTGAGGTTGCGGCGCAGGACATGGCGGGGGTCGCCGTCGAACGGTTGACCTCCGGGGAGGTGGATGTCGCAGAACATTCGGGCCGTCGTGCCGGCATCGGTCCAGGGCAACAACTCGAAGGTCGACGGATCGGGTTTGGCCAGAACGTCCGACTCCTGGATTCGGCTGAATCCGTCGATGGCCGACCCGTCGAAATGCACGCCTTCATCGAAGGCGTTCTCGAGTTCCATAGGGGATATGGCCACCGACTTGAGCTGGCCGACGACGTCGGTGAACCAGAGCCTGATCAGCTTGACGTTCCGGTCCTCCACCGCCCGAAGCACATAGTCGATCTGGCGTTCGTTCATCGTGGCAGCCCCCGTGGTTGTATCCCGGATGCTAGCGCCGTCAGTAGACATCCTTCGATTACTAACATCGCCGGCCACCGATTGCCACGGTGTTGACCGGCCGGGAAGTACGATTCACACAGCGTTAACATTGTCGATTTGTATGTCGGCCCCGGACCCGATTAAGTAACAGGAGGGTACGCCTTGACACCGACAACGTCGTCATCTGGTGGAGGAACCCGGTTGTGGAAACTACCCTTCGAACCTTTGTCGGGACTGACAGGAGTCACCAATGAGCTACACAGCGGAATACATCTGGATCGACGGCACCGCGCCGACGGCCGAGGTGAGAGCCAAGACCAAAATTCTGGCCGACGGCGAGGAACCCGGAATCTGGGGCTTCGACGGTTCCAGCACCAACCAGGCGAGTGGTGACAACTCCGACGTTGTCCTCCAGCCGGTCTTCAGCTGCCCGGATCCGTTCCGGGGCGGCGACAACATTCTCGTTCTCTGCGAAACCCTGCTTCCGGGAGATTTCGCCGTTCACCCGTCGAACACCCGGGCCGCCGCCCGCGAGGCGCTCGAGAAGTATGGCGACCACGAGCCGCTGTTCGGTATGGAGCAGGAGTACACCATGCTCGAGCCGGCGAGCGGTTGGCCCGCCGGCTTCCCACCGAACGCCTTCCCGCTTCCCCAGGGCCCCTACTACTGCGGCGTCGGCGCGGTGAAGATCACCGGTCGTGACATCGTCGAGGAGCACATCGACGCCTGCCTGAAAGCCCGCCTGGCCATCTCCGGTGTCAACGCCGAGGTCATGCCCGGTCAGTGGGAGTTCCAGATCGGTCCGGTCGACACCGTCACCGTCGGTGACCACATCTGGATGGCCCGCTACCTCATGTACCGGATCGGTGAAAAGCATCATCTGGAGATCTCACTGGCGGCCAAGCCCATGAAGGGTGACTGGAACGGCGCCGGCATGCACACCAACTTCTCGACCAAGGCCATGCGCGAGGGCTACGATGCCGTCATCGCCGCCGCCGAGTCGCTTGGTGCGCCGGGCAAGCCCGAGGAGCATCTGGCCGGCTACGGCATCGGCATCGAGGACCGCCTCACCGGTGAGCACGAGACCCAGCGCTACGACCAGTTCAGCTACGGCGTTTCCGACCGCGGTGCCTCGGTCCGTATCCCGTGGCAGGTGGCCCAGGACAAGAAGGGCTACATCGAGGATCGTCGTCCCAACGCCAACGCCGACCCCTACGTGGTCGCCACCTTGATGACGAACACCGTGTGCGGCGCGGCACTGTAACCACCCGACCCCTGTCGTAGGCACAACCGAAAAGGCCCGGGAGTAGGGTGATGGGTCGATGACCGCATCCGACTCCCGGGCCGTGCCCGTTTTCGGTCCCGGCGATCGGCGAGCGCTGGTGGCGGTGGCCACCCAGTTCTTCGTCAACGGGGCGCTGTTCGCCTCCTTCTTTCCCCGGCTGCCGGAGATCCGCGACAAGGTCGACATCACGGTTGACCAGGTCGGGCTGTTCCTGTCGATTGCGGGAATCTGTGGTCTGCTCAGTAGCGCGGTGGTGGGCCGGGTGATCGGCCGGTTCGGCACCCGGTGGGTGATGGCCGGTGGGGCCGCCGTTGTGTCGCTGTCGCTGCCGGTCATCGGTTTCGCTCGGTCCGTACCGGTGCTGGTGATCGGCCTGATCGGCATGCTCGCCTTCGACGTCTTCGTCGACGTCGCCATGAACATGCAGGGTTCGTGGCTGAGCGCCCGACGCCACACTCCCGTGATGAGCCGGCTTCACGGCCTGTGGAGTCTGGGCACGGTGGCCGGAGGCCTGAGCGCCTCTCGAATTGCCGCAGCCGGTGTGCCACTCTCGGTCCACCTGTCCGGCGCGGCCGCCATCCTCCTGGTCGCCGTGGTTTTCGTGAGCCGAGGCACCTTGCGCAACGACCAGGCTCCCGTCGAGGCGGTCGCCTCCGACCGGCGGAGCCGACCGGGCGGACAGCGTTGGGCACTGGCACTGTTCGTGTTGGCGGGTCTCTCGGCATCGGCCGTGGAGGCCACCTCGATCGACTGGGCCGCCTTCCGTTTCGCCGACGACTACGGCTCGAGCGCAGGCTTCGCCGCTCTCGGCTACGTGGCGGTCACGGCGGGCATGACCGTCGGGCGCTTCGGCGGTGACTGGGTCGACGCGCGTCTTGGTTCCGTGCGACTGGGTTGGGTCAGCGCTCTCCTTTCCGGTGGGGGGCTGGCGGCGGCGACCCTCATTGCCGTCGAGACGGTGAACCTGGTCGGCTACTTTGTGGCCGGGGTCGGTGTCGCCTCGTTGCTGCCGGCCATCTACGACCGGGCGGCCAAACACCCGGGTCGTCCCGGGGCCGGGCTCGGTGCCCTCACCGCCGGTCTTCGAGTCGCCGGCGTGACCCTCCCGGTGCTCGTCGGCGCCTTGGCCGCCACGACCCTGTCGGTTGGTGCGGCCATTGCGTTGGTCACGCTCCCGTCCGTCATGATCTTCACCCTGGTGACCAGACTGCTGCCGGCACCGGGGACCTACACCGGTGCGACGCCGGTGGCGGCCCATCAGACCTCCAACTGATGGATCTGGTAGGTTTCACGCGCTGACGGCGCGCGGAGGATCTGCCAATTCGGCAGGTTGCGAGGTTCGTCGCTCGGTCGTCGAACAAAGGAAAGGCCCGACCATGAAGCTTTCGATGATGCTGACCTACTCCGGCGATCCGGTGGCCGCGGCCGACACCGCTGTCGACCTGGAGAAGGCGGGGCTCGACGTCGGCTGGGTGCCGGAACTCTACAGCTTCGACGCGGTCAGCATTCTCGGCTACCTGGCCGCCCGCACCACCACCATGGAGCTGGGGTCGGCCATCCTGCCGATCTACTCCCGGACGCCGACGCTCACCGCCATGACGGCGGCAGGCCTCGACGCCGTGTCCGGCGGGCGATTCATTCTCGGTATCGGCGCCAGCGGGCCTCAGGTGATCGAGGGCTGGCACGGCGTTCCCTACGACAAGCCGGTGGGCCGCCAGCGCGAGCTGATGGACATCTGCCGCAAGGTGTGGCGGCGGGAGGTCGTCGTTCACGACGGGCCCATCTATCACCTGCCGCTGCCGGAGGACCAGGGTACGGGGTTGGGCAAGCCGCTGAAGCTCATCAACCACCCGACGCGGGCCGACATCCCGATCTACATCGCGTCGCTCGGACCCAAGAACGTCGAGGTTACCGCCGAGGCGGCCGACGGCTGGATCCCGGTCTTCTTCCATCCGGAGAAAGCCGACCTGGTGTGGGGCGAAGCCCTGGCCAGAGGCCGGGCCAAACGCGACGAATCGCTCGGCCCGCTCGAGGTGGTGGCCGGCGGCACGGCGGCGATCTGCGGGCCGGACGAGGCGCAGAAGATCCGCGACGGCGGTCGGTTCATGACCGCCCTGTACGTCGGCGGCATGGGAGCCAAGGGCAAGAACTTCTACAACAACGTCTTCCGGTCCTATGGCTACGAGGAGGAAGCGGAGAAGATCCAGGATCTCTACCTCGACGGTCACAAGGAGGAGGCGATGGCCGCGGTCCCCGACGACTTCCTTGCCGCCACCACCCTGGCCGGCGACGAGGGTTACGTGCGCGAACGGGTCGAGGCGTTCACGGCGGCCGGTGTGACGATGCTCCAGATCCAGCCGGCCGGTCCCGACCCGCTCGGCACCGTCGAGAAGCTCAAATCCTGGCTCACCTGACCGTGCTGTGCAGCCCAGGTGACACCGAATGTCACCTGGGCTGCGAGTTTCGATCAGCTGTGGCGGAAACCTCCCAAACGCATTCACAACTCCTTCACAACCGGCGGCGACGATGAGAGTGTCCATCCTCATCAACGCCCGCCACTGACCGGTGGGAAGGAGAATCCTGTCATGTTCGCATTCCGTCGAGGTCGGCTCCCGCTCCTCGTTCCCGTCGCCGTGGCCGTGGCCTTCGGCTATCTGCTGGCCGGCGGAGTCGGCTCAACGATCGGGGCGCTGCTGTTCCTCCCGTTCCTGATCATGAAGATCCTGTTCATGATGCTGTTCTTCGGTTTCGTGTTCAGGATGTTCGCCCACGGGGCGGGCTACGCCTCCGCCCCCGGTCGGCATCGGTGGCACCACGAGCCCGACCCGGACGCCCGCTCCGATCGCAGCTCCGAACCCGATCCGGAGGATCGCGACTGGGAGGAAGCGCTTCGGGCGGCCAAGCGCGAGATCGACAAGCTGTTCCCGAACCCCGGCGACGCGCCGGATCGGGAACGGTAGATCGACCCTCCATCGACAATACTGGGCATCGTGGCCACGATCCTCGTCGTCGAAGACGAACCGCGCATCGCCCGCCTGGTCTCGGACTACCTGAGCCAGGCGGGCTTTCGGGCCGTCGAGGCCCACGACGGCCCCGCGGCGATCGACGCCTACTCGGCGCACCGGCCCGACCTGCTCGTCATCGACCTGGGGCTCCCAGGTATGGACGGACTCGACGTCATCCGGGCGATTCGACTCCGATCCGACGTCCCGATCATCATTCTCAGCGCCCGCTCGGAGGAGACCGATCGGGTCGTCGGCCTGGAACTGGGGGCCGATGACTACGTCGTCAAACCGTTCGGCCCCAAGGAGCTGGTGGCCAGAGTGCGGGCGCTGCTTCGACGTATGGAATCACTCGGACCGGAGGAGGTTTTCCGAATCGGCCCGGTCGAGGTCGACGTGCCTCGGATGCGGGTGTCGGTCGACGGCTCCGAGATCGATCTGACACCGACGGAGTTTCAGCTGGTGGCAACCCTGGCAGCCCAACCGGGTCGGGTGTTCACCCGGGGTCAGCTGCTCGACGCCGTGCGGGGCATCAGCTTCGAATCCTACGAGCGGGCCGTCGACGCCCACGTCAAGAACATCCGCCGGAAGTTCGGATCGAAGCCTCGCCAACCCCAGTTCATCCTGACCGTGCACGGCGTCGGCTACAAGTTCGCCGAGGTGGGGTCGTAGTGCCCGGTCCCGGTCGACACCGGTGGCGGCCCGCCGGCTGGGAGTCGGGTCCGCTGGAAGGTGGCGGTTGGCCTCCGGATGGTCGTTGGCGTCCCGGCGGGGCCTGGCCCGACGAGCACCGGGCCAAGTTCCGGTGGTTTCGCCGCATGATGCTGGCCTTTGTGGCGCTGACCCTCCTCGTGCCGGTGTTGCTGGCGGCGGCACTGACGGCCGCGTTCACCGGGTGGACCGGCGCCGCGGCCGCCGCCGTCCTGAGCGTGGCGGTGATCTCGGCCGGCGTGCTGCTCGGACGGTTCGTGTTTCGCGGCTTCCGGTCGGTCAACGATCTGATCGCGGTCACCGGTCGGCTGGCCGACGGCGACTATTCGGCCCGCGTGAGAGGGGGTGGCCCTCCGGCGCTCGAACCGGTTGTCGGTTCGTTCAACCGGATGGCCGAACGGCTCGAACGCTCCGATGAGCTGCGCCGACGGTTGTTGGCCGACGTGGGTCACGAGCTGCGGACCCCGCTGACGATCATCCGCGGCGAACTCGAGGCCATGGCCGACGGGGTGCACGAGCTGAGCGAAACCGAGGTTCGTCGCTTGCTCGTCGACGTCGCCGGCATGGAGCGGCTGCTCGACGATCTGAAGACCTTGAGCACCACCGAGGCCGGGGTGCTCGACCTGCAGCCGGAACCGATCGACCTCACCCGGCTGGTGGTCGACACCGTGGCCCGGTTCCGCGTCGACGCGGCGACCCGGAACATCGAGCTGGTTGTGGGACACTCCGGAGCCCGGGGCGCCGACGAGCCGGTCGTCGTCGAGGCCGATTCGATGCGCATCGGCGAGGTGATCACGAACCTCGTGTCCAACGGTCTCCGCGCCGTCGACGACGGAGGTCGGGTGGAGGTGATCGTCTCCCATACGCCTGATGACGTCACCGTCTCGGTCACCGACGACGGCGCGGGCATCGCGCCGAACCACGTCGATGCGATCTTCGATCGGTTCGTAAAGGGTCGGGAGTCGGACGGCTCCGGTCTCGGTCTGACGATCAGCCGGAGCCTGGTCGAAGCCCACGGCGGCACGCTCGAGGTGTCGAGCATCGAAGGGACCGGCACGACGATGACGGCGCGCCTGCCTCGTCAGTCGAGGAGGATGTCGTGACGGCGCCCGGCCCGCTCGAAATGGATCGGGAGCACCCGGCCGTAGAGCTGGCGGCACCGCTCCGGTGAGGCCACCATGTCGGGTTGGTCAACATAGGAGAAGATGCCGACATAGCGGGGCCTGTCGCCGAGTAGCGGGGTGACTCGATGCAGGCTGTGGCGGCCGAGGAAGATCTGGAGGTCACCCGGTGCCAGATCGAGGGAGACGACACGATCGGAGACACCGTCGAGTACCTGTGACACCTCGGCGAAGTTCTCGTCTTCGGCCGAGCGGATGTTCGGTGCGTACTGGAACGCCCCGCCCTCCTCGGCGGTCTGGATGGCCAGCGTGACCGTGTAGTCGTTCGTGTCGAAATGCCACGGGAACCCCGGCCCCTCGACGGCGGCGTTGATGATCACATCGGCCAGCGGATCGGCGTAACGGTGGAACGGATCGGCTTGCAGGCAGTCCCGGATGAATCGGTCGAACCCCGGCTCGTCGTAGATGCCCCGGAGCGGTCCGCCGGGCAGGAAGTTGTCGGCCGGGACGAAGGCGTTGGACCGATCGTAGAACCGCCGGCGCGGGTCGTCGGCCGGCAACGTTTCGTCGTCAACGGTGAAGTAGGGGTTCGTTCGGTTGAACGACCGATGGGCGGCCGGCGCCACGTCATCGGCCTCGGCCAGGGTGGCCGCCAGCCCGGTCGGGGTCAGGACGCCGTGGACCACGGCGCAACCGTCGTGGGCCAGTTCGGCCCGGACCCGATCGACCACTGCGGAATAGGCGGCACTGTCCGGGCGGTCAACGGGAAGCACGTCGTAGTCGATGTTGGGGTTCACGGGTCGGCCCGCTTTCGTTCAGGTCACCGCCTCGAGGCGGGCGGGGACGTGTTTGTGCCATGGGGTTCCGGCGTAGGGATCCCGCCAGTCGGTGGTCGTCAGCTCGTTGGGGGCCACCCCGGTCCGTTCAGGGTCGCCACCGGCGGGGGAGTAGTCGAGCCCGAGCCCGTTCGGCAGCGAGACGTGCCCATCGAGCATCGTCTCGTTGACCTCGGCCACGGCGACGGCCGTGCCGCCAGGTGTGGTGATGCGGATCCGTGAGCCCGACTCGACGCCCAGCGCCGCCGCGTCGGCTGGACTCAGCCGCAGTGCACCCTCCGGGTCACGACTCCGCCACGATGGATCACGCATGATCGTGTTGGCGGTGAAGCTCCGGCGTTCCCCGGCCGACAGAATCCAGGGAAACTCGTCGCTGCGGTGATCGACCGGCTGATCGGCGAGCGCAGCCAGATCGGCCACCATCTCAGGCAGGTTGAGGTTGATCCGGGCTTCGGCGACGTTCAGCATCGCCCACGACTCGTCGTAGTCATGGCGGGTGAAGACCACCCCGTCCCGGCAGCCCAGCAGCGCATCGAAGAGCGCATCGGCGTCGGCGTGACCGGCGGCCCGCATCGCGTCGGAGTACCTCATCGCCACCTGCTGGGCCGAGAACCACAGCGGAGCGGCTTCGGCCAGGCCGTCCGGCAGCGTGGGCCCGAGCGTCTCGTAGAGGACCACCGCACCGTAGCCGGCGAGATCCGGGTCGGCGGTCACCGCTTCGCCCAGGGCCGAGGCGAACGCGCTCCGCCCCCGCTCGGCGGCCGCCTTGAGCGGCGCCAGGACCGCGTCGTCGATCACGCCAAGCTCGTGTAGCAGGCGGCGGTGGATCTCGGCTTCGGACAGCGTTCCCTCCAGCGGCTCGAGAATCGGGGCCCGGACGGTGAAGGTGTTGTCGGGAAACGACAGCGAGAAGAACGTCGCCTCCGCCTTCTCGTACTGTGAGGACGCTGGAAGCACGTAGTCGGCCAGGCGGGCGGTCTCGGTCATGGCCACGTCGATGACGACACTGAAGTCGAGCGCCTCCATCACGTCACGCCACTCGGCCGACGAGGCCAGCGAGTGGACCGGGTTGGCGCTCTCGATGAACATGGCCCGGATCCGATCCGGGTGGTCGGTCAGAACCAACTCCGGGATCTCGTTGCAGGGTACGAGCCCGGAGATGATGGCAGAACCGGTGACCGGCGTCGTCGGCTCCCGACCGGCGGCGCTGTAGCTGAACAGCGGCACCATCGAGGAGTGGGTGGTCATGCCGCCCGGCTTGGCGAAGCTGCCGACCAGGAGCCAGAGGAGCTTCTGTAGGTAGGAGACCATCGTCGAGTTGGGGGCCATCTCGATGCCGAGATCCTCGAGAACGGCGACCGAGTCGGCCGTGGCCAATCGCCGGCCGGCTGCACGGATGAGCGCCTCGTCGACGCCGCATCGCACCGCGTAGTCGGCGACGTCGACCCGTCCGAGTTCGCCGATCACGGCCTCGGCGCCGGTGGTGTTGTCGGCGAGCCACGAGGCATCATGGAGGCCCTCCTGGACCAGTACCGCAACCAGGGCGGCAATGCAGAAAGCATCGGTTCCCGGCCGGACCTGGAGGTGGAAGTCGGCCAGGTCGGCGGTCTCCGTGCGGCGGGGATCGATCACGATCATGGAGCGCTCGTCATCGGCGGCGATCTGCTTGAGGACCCGGCGGGTCTCGTCGAAGCCGTGGGAATGCCAGGGGTTCTTGCCGACGAAGACCGACACCTCGGCCTTGTGGAAGTCGCCGTGGAGGTGGGTGCCGAACATGCGGCCGTCGACCCATGCCTCGCCGGTCTTCTCCTGGGCCAGCGCGTTCGACCGCAGCCGGATGCCGAGCGCCCGCCGGGTCGCCGCCCCGTAGGCCCCGCACAGGTGGTTGCCCTGGCCGCCGCCACCGTAGTAGAACAGCGACTCCGAACCGTGGGTGTCGCCGACCCGCCGGAATCCGGACGCCACCTCGGCGATGGCGGTATCCCAGTCGACCTCAGTGTAGCTGCCGTCGGACTCCCTCCGTAGCGGCACGGTCAACCGCCCCTTGGCGTTCTGATAGTGATTCAGCCGCAGCGCCTTCTCACAGGTGTAGCCCTTCGACGCGACATGGGCCTTGTTGCCCCGCACCCGTGCGATCTCCCGCCCGTCGAGCCGCACCTCGACACCGCAGTTGTTGGAGCAGAGAATACAGACGGTTTTGTGCCAGGCCTCGGCGGCCGGCCCCTCAACCGGCTCTTTATCCCGGCTTTCCTCGCCGACTCCTACAACAGTCATCACATTCTCCTAACACTGCGATTGGATCATGGTGCCATCCCCCCCAACAAGAGCTCAACACAGGAGTTGACAAACCCCATGGCTAGTTCCGATCTGAAGCGCTTCATGATCCCCGGCGCCCTCGTCATCGGCGGTATCACCGCCGGTTCGATGTTGGCACCCGTCGCCTTCGCCGCTGCTGACGATGACACGACCGGCACAACGGATACGACCGAGTCGGCCGAAACCGCCGACCAGACCTCCGATTCGCCCGAAACCGACGGCGCCGACCGCGATCGCCCCGGACGGGGCCGTCACGGCCACCTCGTCCACCATCCGGGCGCCGAAGTCCTGACCGAGACCCTCGACATGACGGCCGACGAGCTTCGGGCGGCCTTCGCGAAGGGCAAGTCGCTGGCCGACATCGCCGCCGACCAGGGTGTCGCGGTCGAGGACCTGGAAGCAGCGCTCATCGCGGCCGCAACCGAGCGTATCGATCAGGCGGTCGCCGACGATCGCATCGGCGCCGACCGGGCGGTCGAGCTCAAGGAGGAGCTCGGTGAACGTATCGGCGAGATGATCACCAGGACTCCCGGCGATCGGCCAGGTGATGGTCCCGGTCGGCATCACCGCCATGGTCGCGGGCCCGGTGGCCCCGGTGGCGGTGAGGTGGCGGAGTTCCTCGGCATGACGGCCGACGAGTTGCGAGCCGCCCTGGCCGAGGGGCAAACCCTGGCGGAGGTGGCCGACGCCCGGGGCGTCTCCGAGGACGAACTCGTGGCCTTCCTCGTCGGGCAGCTCGAAGAGCGCCTTGATCAGGCCGTTGCGAGTGGCCGACTCGATGCCGACGAGGTCGACGACAAGCTGGCCGAGGCCACGGAGCACATCGAGGAGCACATCAACGCCGAACCCGGCGAACGGCCCGAGGGCTTCGGAGACGGATTCCGACGGGGTCACGGCCACCGCGGCCACCACGGCGGTGACGCTGACGGCGCCGAGACCGACGGTGAGACCGTCGAGTCGTCATTGGAAGTCTGAGAGCGGCTCAGGTACGAATTTTCAGAATTTCGTCCAGGACCGGGCATAAACCTCCCCGAATCCCGGTTGAAAACTTTGCAACCGTTTCCCCCCCTTTGACGGATTGCACACAACGTGACGGAGGAAAATCCCTCCACCTCCGTCGCCATATCCACTGGACTCTCTTCAATCCCCCCCACCGTTTGCTCCAGTGGAACCAGTGGTCCCGCCTCTCGTGCGGGGCCACTGACGTTTTCGGCCACCACCCTCGGACACACGGGCCACCAGTCCGGACCGACTCGCGGAGTCATCCTGCGCAACCTGTACGGCCGGGTCGTCGAGGTCGGCGAGCTCCAGCCGCTGATCTCGAGGAAGCGACCAGGCAGGAGGGCTACGGGTTACCTCGGTAGAGGTTGGTGATCGGCATGCGACGGTCCTTGCCGAAGGCGCGGCGCGTGATGCGGGTACCAAGTGGGGTCTGCTGACGTTTGAACTCGGCGACGTCGACCAGGCGGGCGATGCGCTTCGAGGTTTCCGGATCGTATCCCTCGGCGATCAGGTCGGCGGCCGTCTTGTTGTGTTCGACGATCCGGGTCAGCATCGGATCGAGGATCTCGTAAGGCGGCAGGCTCTGGTCATCACGCTGGTCGGGGCGCAACTCGGCCGACGGCGCCTTGCTGAGGATGTTCTCCGGGATGATCTCTCGACCGGCCCGACGGTTGTAGTCGCGGGCCAGCTCGTAGACCTGGAGCTTCCACACGTCCTTGATCACGGCGAAGGCGCCGGCCGTGTCGCCGTAGAGCGTGGAGTAGCCGACGGCCATCTCGCTCTTGTTGCCGGTCGTGAGCACAAGCCAACCGAACTTGTTGGCCAGCGCCATGAGGATCACACCGCGCAGCCGTGACTGCATGTTCTCCTCCGTCAGACCCCAGTCGTCGGTTTCGAATTCGGGGGTCAGCATCTCGAGGAACGCCGTGTGGGCCGGTTCGATCGAGATGGTGCGACCGTCGATGCCGAGGTTCTGGCACAGCTTCTCGGAGTCGGTCAGCGAATGGTCCGACGAATAGCGCGACGGCATCATCACCGCATGCACATGGTCGGGGCCGAAGGCATCGGCCGCGATGGCCGCGGTGAGCGCCGAGTCGATGCCGCCGGACAGGCCGAAACAGATGTCGGTGAAGCCGTTGTTGTGGACGTAGTCGCGGGCTCCGAGCACCAGGGCTTCCCAGATCTCCTCGAGGGGGTCGAGCAATGGCTCCAGGACCGGCGGCAGGCCCTCCATCGAAACCGACCGGCGCTCGGTCACCGTTGTGACCGGGAGCGAGATCGGCTTTGGATCGGTGACGGTGAAGTCGGCCACCTGGACCTGCTCGGCGAACTGCTTGGAGCGGGCGATCGTCGTGCCTGTGGCGTCGACCACCACCGAGGCGCCGTCGAAGACCAACTCGTCCTGGCCCCCGACGAGGTTGACGTAGATCAGCGGTGTTGCCGTTTCGTTGATCCGGCGGGTGATCATGGCGTCGCGGGCCTCGACCTTGTGCTGGTGGTAGGGGGAGGCGTTGATGTTGACGATGAGCTGGGCACCGCCGCCGGCCATGATGTTGACCGGACTGGGGTCGACCCACATGTCCTCGCAGATGCAGACCCCGACCGTGACCCCGGCAATCGACCACAGCGGATTGTCGGTCCCGGGACGGAAATAGCGCTTCTCGTCGAACACGTTGTAGTTCGGCAGCCACTGCTTCACGTACCGACCCTTGACCTCCCCGTTGGCGCAGAGGGCTGCCGAGTTGAGCATCGGCCCCGCCGCCGGAGCCCCCGGAAGGTCGGAAGGCTGGACGTGGGGCTCCTGGTCGACGTAGCCGACGATCACCGCGCAGTCGCCGGTGGCCGCCGCAACCCGGGCCAGCGCGGCCCGGTTGTCCTCCATGAACTTCGGTTTGAACAGGAGGTCCTCCGGCGGGTAGCCGCAGATCGACAGTTCGCCGAACACGGCGAGGTCGCACCCCGCCTGCTCCGCCTGGCGAACTGCGGCCAGGATGAGGTCGACGTTGGAGTCGAGGTCACCGACAATGATGTCGATCTGGCACAGGGCAACACGAAGCGATGGCACGGTTTCAAATGTATGGGCGAAATCGGCCTTGGGGAAGGCAAAGATACGGTGAATTTCACCACTGGAGGGAGGTCGAAAACCCCCTGAACAGCGGGATTTCGAGCGCCGGCTCTCCAGGGCGATGTCAGTCCGGCATCGAAATCCGCCATCCTGGAGAACGCTGCGCTACTATTTCAGATGGCTGGGCGGTAGGACTCATATGCTTTTTTCCCATGCCCCCAAAGCGGTGAAGACGTTAGTGGCCGTCATGGTCGTTCTGATCCTCGGCGCGTCTGCGTTTCCATCCGACGCCGATCTCAAGGATGATCTGGAGAAGCTCGAACAGGAGCGTGAACAGACACAGGCCCAAATCGAGGCCGCGTCCGAACAGGTCAATGCGGCGACGGCCGAGGTCGATGAGGTCACGGCCGCCCTGGCCGCCCTCAACGCCCAGGTCAACGAGCAGGAGGCGCAGCTCGCCGCAGCTGAAGACAAGCTGAACGAAGCCGAGGCCCGCTACGCCGAGGCGACGGCGGCGGTGAAGATCAAGACCGCTGAGATCGAGCTGCTCAAGGATCAGGTGAAGAACAAGGCGATCTCCGCCTTCGTCGGGCGGGGGGGCGATGCCAACCCGATCATGGAGGACATCGATCCAAACGAGGCTGTCCGTCGCCGCTCCCTGGTGCTGTCGGTGACCCAGCAGGATCTCGACATCACCGAGTCGCTCCGCACCGCCCAGGAGGAGCTGGCAATCCAGCAGGCCCTGGCCGACAAAGCCCAGGCCGATGCTGCAGAGTTCCGCAATGAGATGGCCGGTCTGTTGGCCCAACTTCAGGTGTCACGGGATCAGCAGGCCGAGCTGGCCGCTGAGGCCGAGGCCCGGCTCGACGCCCGGCTGGCCGAGCAGGCCATCCTCGAGGAGCATGACAAGGAACTTGCCGGAAAGATCAAGGCCGCCAACGACGAGCTGGCACGCCAGGCCGCCCTCGCCGCCGCCCGAGCCGCCGCATCCAGAAACCCGGCCTCCGGCGGTGGTGGTGGCAGTTACCCGTCGGCCGACCAGATCGTCAGGGTCCAGGGATTCTGGGTCCACGTCGACATCGCCCAGAACCTCGACGCCATGCTCAACAAGGCGGCAGCCGACGGCATCTTCTTCGGCGGCTGGGGTTACCGCGACCACCAGGCCCAGATCCGTTTGCGCAAGTCCCACTGCGGCACGAGCAACTACGCAATCTGGCAGATGCCGGCGTCGCAGTGCCGCCCACCGACGGCCCGTCCCGGGGCTTCGATGCACGAACAGGGCAAGGCGATCGACTTCACCTACGGCGGCCGGGCCATCGGCACCCGGTCGAGCCCCGGCTACAAATGGCTGGCCGCCAATGCCTCGTCGTACGGGTTCTACAACCTGCCATCCGAGCCCTGGCACTGGTCGACCAACGGCAACTGATCGGCCACGCCCGCAACACAACCGTCACGGCGTGCATCCCGACGGGCAATTGCAGCGGTTGAGGGTACTCGCCGCGGGTTAAGAGTTGCTTTGCGTCCAATCAAGGCTTGCCCAGCAATCTCCGGTCGCCTGTCGATGTGTCAACGTCGGTGTTGAAGCATTGCTAGGCTAAGCTGCTACCCGGCCAACTATTACGGTCGTGTTGCGCTGGCGATAACGGCTGGTACGAGTTTTGGGCAGAGGGCCTCCTGTCCTCAGGCGGTGGATGTACATGGCACTGATTGGGACCTTATTCGAGGGTGGCGACCGTCGAGATCGGCGTCGTCTGGCGCGCCGACTGTCGGTGTTCGTCGTCCTGTTCCTGTTTGTCGGTGCGGCCTCGTTCCCGTCGAGCGCCCAGGATTCGACGACCACCACCGGATCGACCACGACAACCACGGCGTCGACCACGACCACGACCACATCCACCACGACGACCACCACGCCGTCGACGACCAC
>Ga0224512_10001354_pt1 | contig 23662 bp, 18 predicted proteins | sample SF_May12_sed_USG_4_FD_169103 | JGI IMG/M metagenome (GOLD analysis project Ga0224512, IMG submission 169103) | Sediment microbial communities from San Francisco Bay, California, United States - SF_May12_sed_USGS_13 | ecosystem: Environmental > Aquatic > Marine > Sediment | place: USA... | reverse complement strand
AATGAGGTCGGGGATGGCATCAATCAATGCCCGGTTGGCAGCTTCCGAGCGCGCCAGCGCATCAGCAGCTCGTCGCTGATCGGTCACATCTTCGATGTACACCATCCGGAGTTTCCGGCCGTCGACCTCGAAAGACTGGCCGATCACTTCAACGTCGATAACCCGGCCGTCTCGAATCAGGTGCCGGGCTTTTCCCCGGTGGAAGGCAGAGAGACCCGCAGCCAGGTGTCTGAGGAGCACGGGGCGGTCTTCGGGTGGCCGGAGTTCGAGGATGTCGAGCCCGAGGAATTGCTCCCGCGAATAGCCGTATTTGGCCAGGGCCGCAGCGTTGACATTGTGGACCAATCTGGTCCCGGGATCGAAGATCAACATCGGGTATGGCGAGCGTTGGAAGACCTCGTCGTAACTCTCCCCGGCCACCGGGCGGGCATCTCTCATTTGGTCGACCATGGCGCTCTCCGGGAGGTTTCGTGACCTCGGCGCCAAAGGTTAGTGGGTTGCCCCGAAATGAAGACTTGTTGAGCGGTGTGCTCGCGAGCCGTAACGTGGCAAGCGCACATCGGGAAGGAAGCGAGATGGGCGTCGACGAGAACGCAGCCTCTGAGGTGTCGGAAAAGGAATACAAGAGACGCATCAGGGCCTGGACGATGTACGACTGGGCAAACTCGGCGTTCGCCACCACCATCCTCGCAGCAGTGCTTCCCGCCTACTACAGCGGTGTGGCCGGGGCCACGCTCCCCAGCGCCGCCGTAGCGACTGCCTACTGGACCACGACGCTGAGTATCTCCTTGATCATCGTCGCCATCCTCTCCCCCATCCTCGGGACCATCGCCGACGTCATGCGCGGAAAAAAGAAGATGCTGTCGGTCTTTGTCGGTATCGGAGTGATCGGCACCGGGTTGCTGGTGGCGATTTCGACCGGAGACTGGATACTCGCCTCAGTGTTCTTCATCATCGGCCGGGTCGGCTTCGCCGGAGCCAACGTGTTCTACGACTCGCTCTTGCCGCATGTGGCTCGACCGGAGGATCAGGACTCGGTCTCGGCCCGGGGTTACGCGATTGGCTACCTGGGGGGCGGCCTGTTGCTGGCCGTCAACGTGGCGATGATTCTGTTCATCGGCTCGGAGATGGGCGCCCGCCTCTCATTCGTCACGGTCGCCATCTGGTGGGCCGTGTTTTCGATCCCCATCTTCCGCCGGGTACCTGAGCCACCCTCGGCCACCAAAGACCTGTTGCCGGGCCGGTCGGTCACGATGGCCAGCTTCGCCCGACTGGGTGAAACCCTCCAGAACATCCGCCGCTACAAAGAACTGTTCAAGTACCTGATTGCCTTTCTGATCTACAACGACGGAATCGGAACCATCATCAGCGTGGCCGTCATCTACGGCGCCGAACTGGGGTTCCAGGACACCGAGTTGATCCTGGCGATCCTGCTCGTCCAGTTCGTCGGCATCCCCTTCAGCCTCGTGTTCGGCAAGATCCCGAGTTCTGGAGAACGCAACCGGGCCGTGTATTTGGCGTTCATCGTGTTCAACATCATCGCTCTGCCGCTGGGTGGCATTATCGGCGCGAAGGTCATGGCGGCCGGCACAGTTGGAGCTCCGCCACCGGAGTTCGCAACGATCGGCGCCGCCGCCGGAGAAGGCAGCTACGGAGTCGAGTCGGGATCGCTGACCCTGCCCGGCACCTGGACCACTATTCCACAAGCCGAGGTTGCCGAGGCAACGCAAGGAATCACCAACGTGGCCGCCGGCCTGACGCCGATCGTGCTCGGGATCGGGATCCTGGCCCTCTTGGCCACGTGGGGTCTTTCCCGGCGGCGAACCGCTGCCGCCGCTGGAACAACCCGCTGGGGTTTGATAGGCCTGGGGGCATCCGGCGTGCTGGCGCTCCTCATCGCGGCACTTGCACAGCTCGTGGTTCTCACGGGGGCAGAACCCATAAGCTACGCCACCAGCTCGGATCCGGGCGCCGCCTACGAGTTCGAGTTCAACGGCCGCGTGGTCGATCTGACTCACAGCACCGGGCCGGACCATGGATCGTGGGCCGTGACCGTCGATGGTCAACCAGCATCCGACGATGACGAACCTCTGGTCATCGACGCATTCTCAGAGAACCTCCGCTACGGGGTCCGCACCCAGATCGACGCGGGGACGGCCGGAGTTCACACACTGCGGGTTGACTCGATGTCTTCCGCCGGCACAACCGGAGACCTGGTGAGCATCGGACAGGTGGATGTGCTCCCCGGCGTGCGGGAAAGCAGCCTGGCCACCATTCTGGCCGCCCTCCTCGTTATCGAGGTCATCGGCCTGGCGCTCTCCGTGCTCTTCGGCAAGTCCCTGTTCGGACGAATCGCTGAAACGATGACGACCAAACGTTCGATCATTCTGGCGTTGATCGCCTACGCCATCGTTGCTGTATGGGGCTTCTTCCTGGATGCGGTCATCGAGTTCTGGTTCCTCGCCTGGATGGTGGCCGTTGTCCAGGGCGGGTCGCAGGCCCTCAGCCGCAGCCTCTACGCCTCCATGTCTCCGACCTCGGTGAGCGGAGAATTCTTCGGGTTCTTCTCGGTGATGTCGAAGTTCTCGGCCATCCTGGGGCCGGTGCTCTTCGCCGGCGCCGTTGCGCTGTTCGGGAGCAGCCGCCCGGCCGTCCTGAGCCTGGTCATCTTCTTCGTAGTGGGCATTGTCTTGCTCAACAGCGTCGACGTCGCAGCCGGGCAGAGAACCGCTCAGGAGGCAGACCGAGAACTCATGGGTGACGGCCCGGACTGAGCCCGGCACCACCTTCACGACGGTAACCTGCGAAGGACAAATCAATGGAGGAATACGTGAGCGATAGAGAACCGACCGACGGCCCGGAGCAGGAGCCGTTTTCAACAGAATCTGATCTTGGTTCGTTCGTTCCCGAAGAGATCGAGCCGCTCGAGGAGACCATGCCGTTCGAACTCGATGAGAGTCCGGAGAAGCCTGAAACTGCTGCTGTTCCCGAGCCCGAGCAGCACCGGGTGTTTGCCGGCACGGGGATCTCCTGGGCGTTCATCTTCGGGGTGCTCCTTACGGTGGCCGTCATTGTCCTTGCCGTTCAGAACACCGACACTGTGCCGGTCAAGTTGTACTTCTGGGAGACCTCGGCACCGCTGATCATCGTGATGGTGGTGACGGGTTTGGCGGCGATCCTCATCGATGAACTCATCGGTATGATCATCCGGCGTCGGAAGCGCAAGGTGCTGGCGGAGCGCGAGGAGCTCAAGCGCCTGCGTGCCAAGGCGGACTCAAAGACCCTGCCGGTCGAATAATGCCCGAACGGTTGGTCGTCATCGGCGGTGACGCGGCAGGAATGACCGCGGCGAGTCAGGCACGCCGGATGCGCAGGGCCGACGATCTCGAGATCATCGTGTTTGAGCAATCCGCCTACGTGAGTTTCTCTGCGTGCGGGGAGCCCTACTTCGTAGGCGGTTGGGTTGAGGATTTTGCCGACCTGCAGGTGCGAACCCCCGAGCAATTTCAGGCCCAGGGCATCGACGCTCGCATCCACCATCGAGTCACCGCGATCGACCTCGACGCGAGCCGCATCACGGTGCATCACCCGGGTGGGGACGAGCAGGTGGGCTTCGATCAGTTGCTCTACGCAACCGGAGCTACTGCCATCCGCCCACCGATCGAAGGACTGGATCTGGAAGGGGTCCACATGCTGAGGACGCTCGATGATGCCGCCCGGTTGCGGTCACTGGTCACGTCCGGAGTGGAACGGGCCGTCGTGGTCGGTGGTGGCTACATCGGACTGGAGCTTGCTGAGGCGTTCCACCACGTCGGAATACCTACGACCGTGGTGACCATGATGCCGACCGTCCTGGAACGAACACTCGATCCCGACATGGCCGACCTCGTCTCCGACCACATGCGGTCGATGGGAATTCGTGTCGAGACCGGGTTCAAGGTCGAGTGCCTGGCAGGCAGCGGCGGATCGGTGGCGGGAGTCGGATGTGATGACCGGAGCTTCCCTGCCGACCTGGTGGTCCTGGCGCTCGGGAGCCGGCCGCAGGTCGAACTCGCCAAAGATGCCGGGATCCCGCTCGGACCCACCGGCGCGGTCGCCGTTGACGACCACCAGCGAACCGGAATTGATGGGGTCTGGTCGGCGGGCGATTGCGCCGAAGCCCACCATCGGATCTCGGGTCAACCGGTCAACCTCCATCTGGGCACCGTCGCCAACAAGGCAGGACGGATCGCCGGGATCAACCTGGGCGGCGGCGACGCCAGCTTCCCGGGTGTGCTCGGGACTGCCATCACCAAGGTTGGCGATCTGGAGATCTCCAGCACGGGCCTGACCGAGGGGCAAGCGGCCGACGCCGGCCTCAAGGCGGTCGCGGCTACGATCAACAGCACCACTGCAGCTCATTACTGGCCGGGTTCGAGCCCGATGACGGTCAAGGCGATCGCCGAAAAGGGCAGCGCCCGTTTGCTGGGGGCGCAGATCGTCGGCGGCCCGGGGGCCGGGAAGCGCATCGATGTGTTTGCCACCGCCATGTGGTCCGACCTGCCGGCTCATGAACTCGCCTGGACCGATTTGTCCTATGCTCCGCCATTTTCCGGCGTGTGGGATCCGGTTCATATTGCCGCCCGCAAAGCCGGCGAGAAGGCGACGAGCTAGAGCTTCTCCCAGAACTCCCTGAGAGCTTTGTTCACGGCTTCCGGCGTTTCGATTGGCGTAAGGTGTCCGGCCCCCGGAATGACGACCAGCTCGGCGGCGGGGATCAGATTCGCCATATGTTCGGCCAGGTCGGGAGGCGTGAGCCCGTCGTCCTCTCCGACTATCACCACGGTCGGCACGGTGATCGACGATAGGAGATCGGTCCGATCGGCCCGACGCGCCATACCTTCGAGGTGGGCCACGATCGTCTCGGCTGCCGTTCCCTCGATCATGCTCCGCAACCGGATCCGGGCGGCCAGGCCGGCGTCGGGCGCCAACAGGGCTTTCATCAGGTTTTCCGTCAGGAAACCGGAGCCCTCCTCTGCGACTCGTTCGGCGGTCTCCCGCCGGCCTGCCCGCCCGGCTTCGGAGTCCGCTCCGGAACGGGTGTCCATCAGGACCAGACTGCGAATCCGTTCCGGGTGACGCTCCCACAAGGCCAGTGCGGCATAACCGCCCATCGACAGAGAAACGACATCGGCAGATTGGTGATCGAGCCCTGCAATGAGCTCCGCGACGTCATCAGCTATTTCCTCCATGGCCAGCAGCCCGGAAACGAGCGGGTCCGAGCTGCCAGATCCGCGCAGGTCCGGCGCCACGTTGTGCCTGAGATCGCTGAGCGAATCGAGTTGATCGAGCCACAATCGGTGATCGAGGGGGAATCCGTGCAGGAACACTGCCAGGTCGCCTTCTCCCCTTGATTGATAGGCGAGCGTGGTGTCCCGAATCTCCATGAATTGCATGATCCGCCTCCGTTGATTGCGCGTCGCAGCCGTCCCGTACCATACGGCCTCAATGAAACCGTTCGTACCAGCTTTGATTATTGCCGTCGGAGCGGTGGCTTGCAGCCAGCCGGCCGCTACGACGTCCACTCCGCCGGGCATGCAGGCGCTGGTCATCGATGTCCAGGACGGCGACTCGCTGGTGGTCGACATCGGCGGCCGCCAAGAACGGGTCCGCTTGATAGGAATCAACGCGCCTGAGCGCGACGAATGCTTCGGACCCGAGTCCGCCGCCGGCCTCCGGGAGATCGTCGACGACGCCCAGGTTGCCATTGCCACCGATGTCGAAGCTCGCGACCAGTACGGCCGTCTGCTCGGCTATGTCTACCTCGACGGGACCCTGGTCAACGAGGAACTGGCCCGGCGCGGTTTTGTCCTGGCGCGAGCCTTCGAGCCAAACACGGCGCTCCAGGATCGCATTGACGATGCCTCCCAGGAGGCGATGGACGACCAGCGGGGGATGTGGTCGCCGGATACGTGCGCCTCCGCCGCCGCTGCAAGCCTGGCCATTGTGACGGTCGAGCCCAATCCCCCGGGACCGGACGAGGAGAACCTGAACGGCGAATGGATCGTCATCGCCAATAAGGGGGCGACGGAGATCGATCTCTCGGGCTGGACTTTGCGGGACGGTTCCTCCGTACACCGGTACCTCTTCCCGGTCGGCACTCATCTGGGTCCTGGGGCCGATATGACCGTATTCACAGGGTGCGGCAAGGACGATCCCGACCGCAGGTATTGGTGCGCAGATGGCCCGGTATGGGGCAACAGCGGTGATTCGGCGTTGCTCCTCGACCCCGCAGGTATGACGGCGGCCACCTTCGACTATTGAGAATCCGTTCGGCAGAGATTCGGGACCGTCCCGCAATCTCTATGATGGACTTGATATCGAAAACCCTACGTAAGAGGAGTGGACAAATGGGTTTCATGGACACGGTGAAGGGCTGGTTTGGAAAAGCCAAAGCAGAGGCGACGGAGCTCTCCGAAAAGGCTGCACCTATGGTCGACAAGGCCAAGACAATGGGCGGCGACGCGTTCGACAAGGTCAAGGATGTGGCCGAGGACATCGGCGAGGCTGCCGGAGAAAGTTTCGACAAGGCCAAGGACTTCGTCGAAGAAAAGTTCGACGACATGCGCGGCAAGGGCGATGAAGCCGTAGCCGGCGCCACCGAAAAGGCTGCCGAGGTCAAGGACGCGGCCGAAGGCGCCGTCGAGCAGGCTCAGGACAAAGTCGAAGGCCAGTAGCCACAGTTTCTATGCGAGGGGGACGCACTTGCGGTGCGTCCCCCTTTTTCATGCCGCCGTCGGAGATGGTTAGACCACCCAACGCTCGGCGACCGTCTTCATTTCCATGAAGAGGCGCAGATAGTCCGGTCCGCCTGCCTTGGCGTTCGATCCGGACATGCGAAAGCCCCCGAACGGTTGCACTCCGACGAGGGCTCCCGTTATCTTGCGGTTGATGTAGAGGTTCCCGACCTGGAATTCTCGCCGCACCCGCTCAATGCGATCGCGGCTCGAGCTGAACAGCCCACCCGTTAGTGCATATTCCGTGCTGTTGGCGATCTGCAGCGCATGATCGAAGTCGGACGCCCGGATAACGGATAGCACCGGACCGAAGATCTCATGCTGGGCAAGACGGGCATCAGGCTCGACCTCGGCGAATACGGTTGGCTGTATGTAGAAACCTCCGTCGAGATCGACAGACTCGCCGCCGGCCACCAGCTTGGCGCTGGCCCGGCCCTTTTCGATCTCCTCGAGAATCGTGCGTTGCTGACCGCCGCTGATCACCGCATTGACGTTGAAGTTGTCCTCGGCCGGGCCAATCGACAGCTCGCCCGTGTAGCCGACAACCGTGTCGAGGACTTCCTCGTAGACGTCGTCGACCGCGATCAGGCGGGAACAGGCTGAGCACTTCTGGCCCTGAAAACCGAAAGCGCCTGCCACGGCCGCCCGGGCGGCGGCGTCCAGATCTGCGGTCTCGTCCACGATCTGGGCGTCTTTGCCGCCCATCTCCATGTAGGTTCTTTTCAACCACAACTGCCCGGTTTGCACCTTGGCCGACCGCTCGGCGATCCGCAAGCCCACTTCTTTCGAGCCGGTGAAGTTCACGAACCGGGTGCGCGGGTGGTCGACCAGCGCGTCACCGATCTCACTGCCTGCCCCCGGAAGGTAGTTGATGACCCCGGGTGGGAAGCCGGCCGCCTTGACGAGTTCCATGAACTTGGCGGCAATGATCGGGGTAGTCGACGCAGGTTTCACAACGACCGTGTTACCGGCCGCAACCGGTCCGATGGCCATCCCGGCCAGGATGGCGAGCGGGAAGTTCCATGGAGGAATGACGACTCCGGCGCCGATAGGAATGAGGTGGGACTCGTTCTCCTCGCCGGGGTAGGCAACCACGTCGATTGGTTGAGCCAGCTTGACGGCCTGGCGGGCGTAGTACTCAACGAAGTCGATGGCTTCGGCAACGTCGGCTTCTGCTTCGAGCCAGTTCTTGGAGGCCTCGATGGTTTCCCAGGCGGAAAGCTCGTATTTCCGGTCTCGCATGAGGGCAGCCAGCTTGACCAGATGCCGGCCCCGATCCTCGGCGGATCGTTGTGACCACCCGGTAAACGCAGCCCAGGCCCGCTCGATGGACCGTTCGGCCATCCCGGCATCGGCGGCAGCGACCGAACCGACGAGTTCTTGCGGTCGACAGGGATTGAAGCTGTCAATCGTCCGCTCTGTGTCGATCGAATCGCCGCCGATGACCAGCGGATAGTGAGCCCCGAGCTGCTCGCGGACCCCCGCCAATGCCACGCGGTAGGCAGCCTCGTTGGCGGGGAGGGTGAAATCCGAGTACGGCTCGTTGACGAAGGGCTGAAACATGGTGGCCTCCTCGATGTGGTCTTGTGCTGAGGAGCCTATCGGGATTCACCGGGCGATTCCGCCGGTAGCCTGGTAGATACCGATGAGGAGAACCATGGCACTGAAGCCGATCACCATGATCGTCGAAATCCCCAAGGGCAGCCGAAATAAATACGAGGTAGACCACGACTCCGGAAACATCTTCCTTGACCGGATGTTGTTCACGGCGACCCGCTACCCGGCAGACTACGGCTACATCCCCGACACACTGGCTGAGGACGGCGACCCGCTCGATGCCCTGGCCTTGGTATCGGAACCCACTTTTCCCGGGTGCCACATCCGGATCAGGCCAATCGGCCTCTTCCTCATGGAAGATCAAGGTCATCCGGATCACAAGGTGATCGGGGTACCCCTAGGCGAACCCGTGTGGGCAGACGTCGGCGCCCTCGACGACGTCCCCAGCCACATGCTCAAGGAAATCGAGCACTTCTTCACGGTTTACAAAGACCTCGAAGAGAAAAAGACTGCGGCGCTCGGCTGGCATGACCTCGACGAGACCCTGGACATCATCGCGGCATCGCGGGCTGCTTACCCGGGTTAGCCGGGCGTCGTGGAATAGCGGGTAATCCTTCCCACCTACCGGCCGCCACCGGCGCTCCAGGATCTATAGCTTGGTCGTCAGCATGCCCGACACCCCGCTCGACCGTCTGCACAGCATTGCCCGGGACGCGTGGGCCGATCCGGTGGAGTCGGCCCTCGCCGCAGCCCAAGCCATCCTCGAGATATTGGAAGGCGGCTGGAGCGGCCCGGAGGCGGCGGGAGTTTCGGAGCTCAGGCGCCGCCGGGCCGATAGCCCGCTCATCCTCGCAGTAACCGAAGCGGTTCTTGACCGGGAACCGGATGTAGGACGAGCCGCACTGATGGGGATTCTCGACCAGCTCAACAACCGCACCTGGGCGGATGAAATCGGTTTGCGTGTCGCTCATCGCGCCACGCTGGGAGTTGTGTCACTCGGTGAAACAACCTTGGCAGTGCTGGAAGCTGCACGCAGTCTGGGGGAGACCGCCGCAACACTGTTCACGGATCGCCGAGCGATTGCCCGCGGTTTGACGTATCTGGGATTGGTGGTCGAAGTGGCACCGCCCGAAGAAGCTGAGGTCGTGCTGCTGCCGGTGGCCGCCATTTTGGGTTCGCGCATGTGGACCACTGCCCGGGTGGCCGATGTGGCCCTGCGTACCAGCCTTCTCGAAGGAGAGGTAGTGATCGTTGCGCATCCGCTGACATCGCTGTCGCCTCGCAACCGGGCCGATTATCGCCCGGCGCCAACCTTGATCGACGTTCGGATCTGAATACTCAGTATTCAGCACTCGGTCCCTAGTAGTCAGCGTTACGTTCCAGACGCGAGCCTCTCCACCACGTAGTCGATGGAACGGGTGAGGGCTTCGACGTCCTCCGATTCGATGGACGGCCACAGACCAATGCGGAGCTGATTACGGCCCAGCTTGCGATACGAGTCGGTATCGAGGATTCCGCTGGCCCGCAGCACCGACGCCACCTGTGTGGCCGGAACCGAGGCATCAAAGTCGATGGTGGCCGTGACCGGTGACCGCTCGCCCGGCTTGGCGACAAATGGGGAAGCAAACTGGGACCGGTCGGCCCACTGGTACACGATCCCGGCGTGGCGCTCGCTCCGGGACGCAGCCCACTCCAGACCCCCCATCGAGCGGATCCAATCGATCTGGTGCGCCAGGAGAAAAAGAGTTGCCAAGGCGGGTGTGTTGTAGGTCTGCGACTGACGCGAGTTCTCCAGCGCCAGCCGGAGGCTCAGGAAAGCCGGGATATAGCGGTCGGTTGAGGCAATGCGTTCGATGCGGTCGATCGCCGCTTCAGAACAAATGGCAACCCACAGACCTCCATCGGACCCGAAGGCCTTCTGAGGACTGAAGTAGTAGACATCGAACTCCCCCGGATCGACCCGCAGCGCCCCAGCCGCCGAGGTGGCATCTACGAGTACCAGCCCATTTGCGTCGGGACGGCGGATCTCCATGCGTACACCGGTGGTGGTCTCATTGTGCGTTAGGGCGTAGGCGTCCACCCCGTCGGAAGCAACAGGCCGGGGATGGGTGCCGTATTCGGACACGATGATGTCCGGCGGCTCGAGGGAGGGGACCCCTGCCACTACCGCGGCGAACTTGGCGGAGAAGATCCCAAAGGACAGGTGTTGGCTCCTATGTTCGATGAGACCCAGGGCGGCTGCATCCCAGAACGCGGTTGCTCCACCGTTGCCCAGCAGCACCTCATAACCCGGTGGGAGGTCGTAAAGGTCGGCCAGGCCCTCCTGCACGCCGCCTACCAGGTCTTTGACGCCCGGACGCCGGTGGCTCGTTCCGAGGAAGGTGCGGGCCCGGGTGGCCAGGGCGGCCACGGCTTCGTCTCTCACTTTGGCCGGACCCGATCCAAACCGGCCGTCGGCCGGGAGGAGCTCAGGGGGGATTTGGATGTCGGGAACCGGGGTCGTCATATCACTCGCTATCGTTCTCTCGCCGGACACGGTACCAAGGAGCTCGACCCGAGGAAACCACATGACCAGGATCTCACAGCGAATTGGCTCGATCGCAGAATCGGCGACTCTCGCCATCACTTCCAAGGCCAAGGCCATGCGTGCGGAAGGAATCGATGTCATCGGCTTCGGAGCAGGCGAACCCGACTTCCCCACCCCGCCGCACATCGTCGAAGCAGCCGAAGCCGCCTGTCGCGTGCCCCGCTATCACAAATACAGCCCCGGAGCGGGGCTTCCCGAGTTGCGGGAAGCCGTGGCGGCCAAGACCGCTCGCGACTCGGGATACGAGGTGGCATCCTCTCAGGTGCTCATCACCAACGGCGGCAAGCACGCTATCTACAACACGATGGCGACCCTGCTCAATCCCGGCGACGAGGTGATTTTGCCGGCCCCATACTGGGTCACCTATCCGGAAGCCATCAGCCTGGCGGGCGGTGTGCCGGTTCTGGTCGCTACGGACGAAACAACCGGATTCCGGGCCACCGTCGAACAACTCGAGGCGGCTAAAACACCCCGGACCAAAGCGCTTCTCTTCGTGTCGCCCTCGAATCCGACCGGAGCCGTATATCCGCCAGACGAAGTCGCCGCCGTCGGTCGATGGGCTGCTGCCAACGATATCTGGGTGATCACCGACGAGATCTATGAGCACCTTGTCTACGGTGACAATCAGTTCACTTCTTTGCCGGCGGCAGTGCCGGAGCTTGCCGACCGGTGTGTGGTGGTGAACGGGGTTGCCAAGACCTATGCAATGACGGGTTGGCGGGTGGGATGGATGATCGGGCCAAACGATGTCATCAAGGCCGCCGCCAATCTTCAATCTCATGCCACGTCCAACGTGTGCAATGTCGCTCAGGCAGCTGCTTTGACAGCGGTATCGGGAAGCCTGGAAGCCGCCCACGACATGCGGGCGGCTTTCGATCGGCGCCGGCAGACCATGACCGACCTGTTCGAACAAATCCCCGGAGTTTCACTCATAGAGCCGCAGGGCGCGTTCTATGCGTTCCCATCGTTTGCAGGCGTCCTCGGACGCTCACTGGCGGGAAGAACCCCGAAGAGCACGATGGAACTGGCCGAAGTGGTTCTCGACGAAGCACGGGTGGCGTTCGTGCCCGGTGAGGCATTCGGCGCTCCCGGATACGGCCGATTCTCCTATGCGCTCGGTGACGACGACCTGGTCGAGGGGATCAACCGCCTGACGCGGTTGCTGAACACCGGTTAGGACTGCCTGTCCGGGGTTTAACATCACCCTCGGAAGGGGACACATGACCGGTTCACGAGCACAAGCCATGCTGCTGGTTGAGCCGCGCAGCATCACCGCCACTAGTTTTCCTCTCGTCGAGGTTGAGGCCGGCGGGTGGTTGGCGGTCGAAGCAACCGGTCTGACCGGCATCGACGTCCAGCTGTGGCAAGGCACGGGTCGCACCACCAAGTACCCGCTGATTCCCGGCCACGAGATGGTCGGGCGCATCGCCCACGCCGCCGACGACAGCATCGGGTTTCCGGTCGGAACCCGGGTGATCGTGGAATCGTCCATTCGCTGTGGCGCCTGCCGGCGCTGCCTGAACCGGCTTCACAGTTGCAGTTTCCGGAGTCCCGTCAACGCCTACGGGCGGCTCCCCTCGACCGAATACCCGGCCCTGTGGGGCGGGCTCGCCGAGTACGTCTACCTGGATCCCGGTGCCCGCCTTCACGCCGTCAGCGACGACATCCCGGCAGTTGTCGGCACATTTGCCCATCCCCTGGCCGCCGGATTCACTTGGGCGGTTGAGCTTCCCGATCTCGGACCCGGCGACAATTTGTTGGTCATGGGCCCGGGGCCGCGCGGCCTTTCGGCCTTGCTGGCGGCCAAGTCAGCCGGAGCCGGATGGGTGGGTGTTACCGGTCTCGACCATGACACCGATCGTCTGGAGCTCGCCAAGCGGCTGGGCGCCGACATGGTGGCCAATGCCGAGGCGGAAGATGTGGCCAGCGCCGTCGCCAACAGCCTGGGTACCCGCCCGGACATCGTCTTGGACGTGACTAGCAACGACCCCGAAGCCGTCCACATGGCCCTCGACCTGGTCCGAGCCGGCGGGCGAGTAGTCCTAGCTTCGAACAAAGGCACCAACGCCGTGAATCAGTTGTTCACCGACATCATTGCTATCAAGGAGCTGAAGATCCTGGGGGCGTTCGGAGCGGGTTCGGCCGGATATCACTGGGCGACCCGCCAGCTCGATGCCGATCCTCGTCTCGACCAGATGGTGTCGCACGAGTTTCCGCTCGCCGAAGCCGACCGGGCGATCCAGGCCACCGCCGGTCTGCTGGGACGCGAAGAGCTGATCTCAGTAGCCGTCACGTTTTAGCCAGCAGTCGGCACCAGCACCCAGCAACCAGCAACCAGCAACCAGCAACCAGCAACCAGCAACCAACGGACATAGCGAACGCCGTATGGCTGGCAGCGAAGCGATCTGGAAGCTGGAGACTTCATTACAGTCCCCTCTGTGACTGAACCCTCTACCTGGACCCCGACGCGTCTGAGCGTTGCCTCGTGGGTCCTGTACGACCTGGCCAACACGATCTTTGTTCTGGGCGTCACCAGTCGCTATTTCGGCGTGTGGGTGGTGGAAGATCAGGGCGGCCGCGACTGGCACGTGAGCGTGGCCGTCGATATCGCCATGCTGGTCGTGATCATCGCCGCCCCATGGATGGGTGCACGATCAGACCATTACGGTCGTCGCCGGCCGTATCTCATTGCCGCCACGCTGGTCACGGTCGGTGCAACCGCCATGCTGGCATCGTTCGGCGTGTTCGTTTCGCTGGCTGCTTTCGTGATCGGACAGATCGGTTTGAACCTCGGCAGCATCGCTTACGACGCCATGCTCCCCGACGTGAGCACCATCGAAACCAGGGGGCGTGTTTCCGGTATCGGCGTAGCGGTCGGGTATGTCGGTTCGTTTATCGCCGTCGGAACCGGTTTGCTATTACTCGAGCCTTACGGATACGCCGTTCTCTTCCGGACCCAGGCAGCTCTCTTCTTTCTGTTTGCGCTACCTGCGTTCCTCTTCATCAAGGAGCGGCCGCGCAACGTGCTCGAAGGGGAACCACCCGCCGCGTCGCAAACGTTGCGAAGGACGATCAAGGCCTGGCGCCAAACGCGGCAGTACGAAGGCGTTACCCGATTCCTCGTGGCACGTTTCTTCTACACCGACGCTATGAACACCGTCTTCATATTTGTGGCGATCTTTGCCAAAACCGAGATGGGGTTCAACGACCGGGAAACCGACCTGCTGGCGATCGTGGGGATCGTCACGGCTCTGATCGGCGCCCTGGCAGCCGGGAGGTTCACCGATCTGATCGGGCCCCGCAAGACCTTGCACGGTGCGCTCTATCTCTGGATGATCGGCATCGCTTTGGCGGTGTTCGTTGGCATAACCGGGGCCACCCAGCTCGGCTGGATGATCGGAGCAATCGGTGGCGCCGGCCTGGGTGCCACCGCCGCGACCGATCGCGTGTACATGACCCGCATTTCTCCCCCACGGCACCTCGGGGAGTTCTACGGGCTGTATGCCGTTGTGGGTCGTTTCGCCACGCTGGTCGGGCCACTCGTATGGGCACTCATTGCCGACGGTCTGGGCTTCGGCCGGGTAGCTGCCATCGGCAGCTTGTTACTGTTCTTTGTCGCCGGCCGGATCATTCTCCAGAAGGTGAGCGATCACCCGCGACAGTGGACGGACCGGGACCTCGAATCCTTCAAGTGACGGGGGGAAACGGGTTGGGTTGTGTGAAAACCCGGCTGCCGGATCACACTAACTCTGCGAACCTGGTGCCTCGGTAGGCCGTCCGGCGAACGTGAGAACCTCTTCCACCGCATAAGGATCCGGCAGATCCTCATATCGACCGTCGCCGTTGGCCAGCCTGCGGCCTAGTTCGGCGAACCACAGATCGTTGACAACTTGCCATGGCCAGCGATGTGGACCGACCCTGGCACCGACAACCGCTCCTGCCATCACGGCTACCTCTCGTGATTCGGAGTCGACACCGACCGCGTCTCGCACTCCTACCGAAGGTCGTTCCAGGATGGGAGCGCCAAGAACAATGGCGGTCACCACCCCTCCGACTGCAGCCGCGTTGGGGGTCCAGGATTGAATCTGGTCGGAAATTTCTCGAGTGGGCGCCCCGACCAGTTGTCCGGCGTGCCGGAAGAGCAACGAAAGCGGCGGGCTGCCTGCCGGTGAGGCCGATATTCCGGGGACACCGGCGAGCCGGGCTTCCGCCTGTTTGGCAACCTCGGCAGTCCCGAAAACGAGGTCACGGCCCGATTGGCCAAACGCAGCTCCGGCAACGGCACCGGCTACCGCGCAGGCGGCCACGACCGACCCCGCCTGATTGTGCGTGATCATTGCAGCCCGAATCGCTTCTTCCACCAACGCCACCGGATCTTTACGAAACCAGACCCCGATCGATACCATCCGGGCGGCGGCACCGGCATTTCCGAACGGCAAGGGAGACGGTGAACCGCGCCGGTACTCCTCCAACCAGGCGCGAAACCAGGGGGACGCAGCCCGATACACATCGGATCCGCGCTCCGGGAAGGCCAGTGCGGCGAATTCGTCCCCCAGCCGGTTTGGGTCGACGGTTCCGTTGCGAAGCAGGTGGTAGGCGGTGATGACATTCAACTGGGTCAGGAATCCGTATACCCGATCCTGGCCGGCGGCGAGCACTTCGCCTGCGGCCGCGCCGAGCACAGCACCAGATCCCCCACCTTCGGCAGTGCGGCCCCTGAGAAGTTTCCCCTGGACATTGGTCACGCTATTCCTATCGGCACAGCAGGTGGAGCAGCTTGAGGGCCGAGCAACTCTGCCCATCGCCACAGCCAAGCGATGACCGTGCATTGCCTGGTGTTCTCCTAACCTTTGGCTGTGAAGACGCTGCTCCTCATCGCCAACCCGGCTGCCTCGGCCTTTACCGGCGGGCTCCACCGCACGGTGGTCGCCATTCTCCGCAAGTCCTTTGAAGTGGAGGCCGCCTGGCCGACCGACGCCGGCGAGGTTGAAGCGATGGCGATGCAAGCGGCCCACGACGGCGTCAATGTGGTGGCCGCCATGGGAGGCGACGGGGTGGTGCATCACGTCGTCAATGGAATCGCCGGCAGTGCCACGGCGTTGGGCATCATCCCGGCCGGCACGACTAATGTCCTGGCCCGCATACTGGGGCTGCCGGGGAAACCGATTGCCGCCGCCCGGTTCCTCGCCAAATCCTCCCAGGTGATTGAAATCCCCCTGGCCCGGGTGGAGGCCGTCACAGGCTCAACTACGACTATCCGCTATGCAACGTTCGCAACCGGTATGGGGCTCGACGCCGAAGCGGTCCGGGTTGCCGACCTCGAACCGTACCGGAAGTACCGATTTGGTGGTATCCACTATGCGCGAACCTCTGCTTCGGTTGTCCTCAAGAACTTCATCGGGAGGAGCCCCCACCTACGGGTGGCGAGCGGCGCCCGGACGGCAGATGCCGTATCGGTACTCGTGCAAATCCATGCTCCCTACACGTATTTCGGTCGATTGCCTCTGGCCGTGACCCGCCGCCATCCCGAACACCTCGCCGCCTTGATCATCGAGCGAATCACCCTCCGCCGGGTGCCATCGATTCTCATCCATGCTGCCCTCGGTCGAGATCTGGGGCGGGTAAAGGGGGTACAGGTATGGGACGATGTGCATCAGCTCACCATTACCGCCGACCCGCCCGGGTTTCTACAGGCAGACGGCGAGTCGCTCGGTGAAGTGACGACGGTAGAGATCACCTCAGCGCCTCGGGCGGTGCGCGCCATTGCACCTATCAGCCGCGACCAGGAGTCCCCGTCCGGGCGATACTCGGTTCCCTTAGCAGCAGGCACCGCCTCCCAACCCGGAACCATTGTGGCCGGGTTCCAACAACGATCTCGCGAATGGTCCGAGCAATTCGGGTGGTTCGAAGCTGGCGACGGGAAATGGCGGGGAATGACCTGGGGAGAGATCCGGACCCGGGTTGAGCAACTGGCGGCCGGACTCATCGAGCTGGGCATTGCTCCCGGCGACCGGGTGGCCATCAGCGGAAACAACAGCGCCGACTGGGTCGCGTTCGACTATGCCATCCAACATGCGGGAGCCATCTCGGTTCCTCTCTACCAGACCTTCGCCGACGACCAAGTCGAGTACGTCGTTCGGCACTCGGGAAGTCGGGCGTATTTCGCCGGCGACGCGGCTCAGCTCGAAAAGGCTCAACGGTGCTCACTGGCGGACGTTGAGTACCTCATTGCCGGACAAGAAGGCGATTATCAGGAAAGCGCAGTGATCGGACTCGAAAGACTCGCCGCGCTCGGTCGGAAGAGGATCTCGCGCGACCGTTCTGCTCTTGACGAGCGAATCGCAGCAGTCGGCCCGGACGACGTCTACTCCATCATCTATACCTCCGGTACGACCGGGCCACCCAAGGGAACCCGGCTCACTCACCACAATGCTGTCTGGACCGTGCAGAGGACGGTGGAGCGGCTCCGGATGAACCCGGAAGAAACGCTGGTTTCCTACCTCCCGCTCAGCCATGTATTCGAGCGGATGGTTACTACAGCCCTATTGGCCACGGACTATCCCGTCCGGCCCACCTACTACTTCGTGGCCGACATCCGCAATCTGGCCGCGGCACTACAGGAAGCCAGGCCGACCGTGGTTATCGGAGTTCCCCGCACATGGGAGAAACTTCGGTCCCGGGTGATTGAAGCCATCCAGGAAGACCCCCGCCTCCAGAGGCTCATTCACATGGTGATCGACATGGCCACCGCTTCGTTGCGACGCAGGGACACGGGCCGCCCGATCTGGCCACATCAGCGGGCAGCCCGGTACCTAGCCCGGAACATCATCGGAGCTAGGGCGCTTCGCCAACTCGGCCTCGATCGATGCTGGTATGCGGTCTCCGGAGCAGCCGCCTTGGGATCGGAAGTGCAGTATTTCTGGCAGGCGCTCGGGTTTCCCCTCCACGAAGGCTGGGGAATGACCGAAACGTCGGCCGTCTCCGGAGTACAGGCTCCGGACGATCTGCAGGCGGGAGTGGTCGGCCGACTCATCGACGGTCTCGAGCTTCGACTGGACGACGATGGGGAGATTCTCGTGCGCGGACCCAGTGTTTTTGCCGGATACCACGACGAGCCAGAGCAGACCGCCGCCGTGCTCGACGAACACGGCTGGCTCCACACCGGGGACGTGGGGCGGGTCGCCCCGGACGGTCGACTACGAATCATCGACCGGAAGAAGGACATCATCATCACTGCGGGCGGCAAGAACGTCGCCCCCCAGGAGATAGAGAAGCGGCTCAAGTCCCACGGAATCATTGAAGAAGCACTGGTGGTCGGCGAAGGCCGCCCCTACCTGGTCGCCCTGCTTGCCCTAGGGACCGAAGAGGTGGCAGCCTGGCGGCGCCACCACAATGTCGCTGACCCGGCCGACCCGAAGGCAATTGTTGCACTCGAAAAGCATGTCCAGGAAGTCATCGATACCGTCAATCGCCGGTTCTCCCGGGCCGAGCGGATCCGCAGGTGGATGCTGGTGAAGGACGGATTCCCCCCGGACACGCTGACCCCGACGATCAAACTGAAACGGGCTGCAGCCTCAGAAAGATACGCCGACGAGATCGAACGGCTCTACGCGAGCTGATCCGCGACCGGTCGACCACTAGCCAGTTTGACGGCCTCGTCCGGTTCGAGAATCCCCGCATCGGAAACCACGGCTGTGAACCAATCGAGCGAGATGACTTCGGCGAGACTCTCCGGGCGAAGCCTTCCCACCGCCTTTTCAAAGAGCTGAGCCGGGAGAACCTTCTCAGCTGCCGCGACCAGGTAGAAGGGAACCCCGATGGCCCGCGCTCGACGGGCCAAAGCAGCCGTTCCCGTCTTATTGACGGCAAATCCGGGACCAATCGCGTCGGCCCCCGCCATCACCAGATCCATGCCCCCCAGCAAATCAATGGCCACATCATCCTCGAGGAGTTCCACGTCAAAGCCACCGGCCGTCAGATCGGCTGCCATTTCGATGCCCTCTCCGATGGGCTGTGCTTCCGTGCAGCAAACACTGAATGCGACCAACCTCTTTGCCTCCTCGAGAACCGCACGTACCGAACTCGACGCTGAATGGATCAGAACCGTCGCACCGGGCGTGATGAGCTCAGCCCCGGTTTTGCCGATAAGGCGGGTCGATGCTTCCAAACGATCGGCCAGTTCTGTGGCCGCGGCCGCCACTGCTTCCGGCCCACCCGGAAGGGCCAGATAGACCACATTGCGGAGATTGGCGATCGGAGCCATGACCGGTTGACGTTCGATCAACAGCTCAACCGCATCACTGATCGGCTCCGGGTAAGCCTCCGGGGCATGGTCGGCAACGTTGCTGGCCAGTTCGGCAACGGCCCGGGCCGCCGCGGTTCCCACGGTCGCCGCGCTCGCCACTTCATCAACAGCCGCTGCCCCGATCTGTCGCCAGGAGGACCAATCACGCCACTCGGTCATATACACCTCACCAGAAAGGTCACTGTAATCAAGTAATCAGTACCCAGTATTCAGTAGTCGAATACCCACGGGAAACTGACGGCCGGGAACTGGTTACCGGGTAGTCCGCAGGTCGTTCGCATTCGCAATATGCACCGTGCGTTGTGGAAAGGGGATCTCGATGGAGTCGGCATCGAACCGGTTCTTGATTCTCCTGAATATCTCACGGCGAACCAGCCAGCGCTTATCCGGGGCCACTTTCAGATAGCCGCGGATGGTTACCGACGAATCTCCAAGTTCCTGGACGCCGAGCACCACCGGTTCTTCGAGCACGACATCGGCCCAATCCGGTTCAACCGCAAAACTGCGCAACTCGTCCCCAAAGATCTCCAGGGCGCGGTCCACATTCACGTGATAAGCGATTCCAATGTCGATGACCACCTGAGCGAAACTCTGCGTGAAGTTCGAAGCGACGGCAATCTCGCCGTTGGGGACGTAGTGGGCGTTGCCATCGAGATCGCGCAACACGGTCACCCGCAATCGCATATCGATCACGGACCCGGTAACACCGGCGATCTGCACAACGTCGCCGATCCCGAACTGGTCTTCAGCGAGGATGAAGAACCCGGCGATGATGTCCTTCACCATGCTCTGGGCTCCAAAGCCAATGGCTACCCCGATCGCCGAGCCGATCGCAACAAAGGCGGTGATGGGTATGTCCCAGATGTTCATGACCGTCAGCAGCCAGATCAGTGCAAACACGGCGGCTGCCAGCCTCCGGCCGGCCTTCCAGAGGGTCTGAGTGCGCTGTCTCCGTTCGGCGGATTCGATGTCGTCGCCGCGCGCCATCCGGCCCACTGCCCGGCCAACCACGCGCACAAACATCCACCATAGGACGAGAGCGCCGACCAACATGACGGCGCTCTGCGCCAGCTGGGTCTGGCGAACCGGGTCGTTCACGAACTCCTTGATGACATCAACCATGGGAAGGAGAGTAGGTCGATTTGTCCCTATTTCAGTGGCTTTGGCGCCGGTGCTCGCTTCGTGCGGCGGTCCAGCGTCCGGCGAGACAGAACGAGCGATGATTCATCAGAAACGACGAGCCGGACGGCTCACCCGGTTTTCTGCTCAGAGCGGGCTACCTGCACGGCCAGCTCGGCCAGGGCGCCTTCCAGCTCGGCCCGCTCCCTCACCACCGTACGGATGGGCGCACCAATCCTTCTCGCCAGTTGTGCGCCGAGCTCTGCTTCGACTGCCCGGCGGTAGGAGGTGGCCACCAACCGGCCGGCCTTCCTCCCACTCCGACGCACGAGAGCGCCTACTGCCAGCGAAACCAGGATGACGGCTGCCGCCACGATGAGCGGCCAGGGCCAGGTTCCCTGCTGGACCGTGTCGGGACTCGCCCAGATCCACACGGCGCATCCCAACACGGCCATGAAGGACAGCAATTGCCAGACCCCGGCCACGGACCACCATCGAGCCGGGTTCGGAACCCCCGGCTCCCGAACATTGGCCATGGAGCCTTCGATGGCGCCGCGCACTTGGCGCTGCAATTCTCCATCCCCGAACTCCCCCCTGATTCGGGCACCGAAGGCACCCCTCGCCAGGAACGAGAGTTCGGTTACCAGTTCGCCGAGGGTGGCCAAGGCCCGTTCCAATCCGGCCCGTCCCTCCCATTTCCGGGTTTCTTCCTGCACCGCTTCCTCTTCGCGTCCTGCGCCAAGCGCTCGACCGACCGGACTGCGCCGAATCGTGGCGGCCAGCCGGCCGAGCGGTCCACCCCCCACCCGCCGGGCCACCTTCATTCCAGCTCGTTGCGCGGCGGTGAACACCTGCGGGCCGGCCAGCATATCGGCCAGTACATGGATCGTCTTTCCCGACGCCTCCGCCCATCTGTGGTCGTAATCGAGGCCGACTCCCGGCGTGATCCCGGTTGCTGCAATGAGACCCTGACCGGCGCGGCGAAGATCTTCAAGGAGTGTCCTCGTTGCGACCCGCTTAGCGTCGAGCTTCTCATCGAGATAAAGGATCAAAGGCTCGAGGCCGTACGGAGGTAAACCTGGTGGAGCTGCCGCAAGCGGGAATATGACCGGCTGCGGGATCCCGTCGTGCCACAGCGTTTGCTCGAAATCCGCAAGCACCGTGGCGAGCTCCCCCTGCGCCAAGCGGTCGATCTGGTTGAGCGCAAATACGAACTGACGCTGATATCCGGCCAAGGGACGGAGATAATCTCCATGGATCGTCCGGTCGTTGTATTTCTCAGGGTCGACAACCCAGAGGATGGCATCCACCCTGGGCAACAGCCTTTCGACGGTAGCCCGATGCTCACCGACCACGCTGTCGAAGTCGGGGAGATCGAGTATCGCGAGATGTCGATGACTCGATTGTCCGATTCGATCGGCAATACCGAGATCGTCGAGCAACCGCACCAGGCCTGGTTCGGGGTTGTCCGGGATCCAGGCCAGAGGTTGATCGGTGGTCGGTCGCAGAGCGCCGGCCCGAGCCACCGTGTCTCCGGCCAGGGCGTTGAGCAGGCTGGATTTCCCCACCCCGGTGCCTCCTCCCAAAGCGATCACCACCGTCTCCCCGAGGAAGCCGGTGCGCCGCCGTGCGTTGCGTGAGACGGTCGCAAACGGCTGCACGGCTTCGTCGCCGACGAGTGCCGCCGCCCGGGCAACGGCCAGGTCGAGAGCCTCGAGAGCTTCGGTGAGGTCAGCGGCCATAGAACTCACCCGCCCGACCACGCACTTCGCTCGCGTCCCGACGCAGGGCATCGGCAATACCCTCGCGGCCCGAGAAGGTATCGAGGATTTCGCCGAACCGCCGCTCGTCCTCTTCAAGGACCCCGCTGAGGGCGGCCACCAAACGCCCGCGAGCCTCCTCGATGAGAGAGCGGGCGGCCGCCCCGCCAAAAACGTGCTCGAGGATCTTCTGTTGGGCCGCCGCGGCGCCGGCCGCTACGCCAAATTCCGCTCCCGTGATCCCGCCGGTCTGAGCAAAAACGGCGAGAAGCACAACCAGCGCCGTCGCATTCACCCCGAAAGAAGCCACCTGGGCCCACCGCTTCTTCCCGGCACCCTGTTCGGTGATCAGACCACCCAGCTCTGCAATCCAATCTTCGATCGCGGTCCGGGCCCGATCGGGAGTGTCCGGGTCGTGCTGCCACAGGCGACGACCCGCCGCGTCAAGCAGAACTCGCCCTGCCTCATCGAGCTCCCAAGTGGCCGCGGTGCTGCCGGCTGCGAGATCGGCCCGTCGGACCACGGCGGACACTATTTCGTCGCCCGCCTCGTCGTTGATCTCCTCGACCTTGCGGGTTCCACCGAACACTTTGGTTGCCCATCGCCGCACCCGGCCCGCGCCTTCGGTGAGCACCTTGAGGAGTTCACCGGTACCAAGGAAATCTTGCCACCTGCGCAGTACCTCGGCACGGATGAGGGTCCCACCCCGGAGTGACTCGGCAATCTCGGCAGCCTGCGTTTGATAGGCGCGGCGGGCGGCCAGACGGAGAGCATCCACCTGGCGGATCTCGCCCTCGACTTCGGCCGCCAACTCGGTGGCGCGGTCGACGGCGTCTCGAACCGAACCTTGCGTAGCCGCAATCACCACCTTCCGTCTCCGTTCCGGATCGGACATTGCTTCCAGCGTCTTCTTGAGCGAAGCAACCGAATCAGGAGGCAAACCGCCATGGTCGGCCACGATCGGTTGTTCGGGGATTCTCAGAATGGTCGGAGCGTCGACGTGGGAGATAATGCTCCTTTCCGACAGCCGGGTGCGGTAATCATCGACAACCTCATCGGCGCCCAACGGCGGAAGCCGGTTCAACACGAACAGAATCGGCAACCTGCGACGGCGGGCCCGCTCGAGAAACTCCCACGGCACAGCATCTGCATATCGCTGGGCCGACGTGACGAACACCGTCAGGTCCGCCACCGCCAGCAGGTCTTCGACCATCTCCCGGTGGCCCCCGACGACGGAATCGAAGTCGGGCGCATCCAGAACGGTCACTCCCTCCAGGAGGCGGTGGTCCGTGGTGACAATCCGCAACCGCCGGGACGCTTCAACCGCCGTGCCGTACCCGGTCAGGAACCCTGTTTCATATCGGTGCGCATGGTCGGGATGTGTCCAAACCACCGGCATCCGCGTGGTGGGGCGCAAAGCACCCGGTTCACTGATCCGCTGCTGGGCCAGCGAGTTGACGATGGTCGACTTGCCACTGCCGGTGGAGCCGACGACCACCACCAGCAGCGGGGCTTCGAGGTCACGCAAACGGGGAAGGAGGTATTCCCGAATGGTCCA
>Ga0224512_10001353_pt1 | contig 23674 bp, 20 predicted proteins | sample SF_May12_sed_USG_4_FD_169103 | JGI IMG/M metagenome (GOLD analysis project Ga0224512, IMG submission 169103) | Sediment microbial communities from San Francisco Bay, California, United States - SF_May12_sed_USGS_13 | ecosystem: Environmental > Aquatic > Marine > Sediment | place: USA... | reverse complement strand
TCCAAGTCGAATAGCGCGGTTGTTGGAATATGAAACAGCACACGTCGATCGTTGACGCGAACGTCGTGGCTATGGGTTGAGATGTAGTTCAACGCTTGCACGTGTGTAAGCCGTTGTCAGGTCAACGTAGTGGGGGATCGTTCCAACGCTGTACCGTCACAACCAAATGAGCGCTACCTTCAAACGCACTGCCGCCACTGGTAACGACTGCTTTTACGGATAGATCACCGGCGTTGTTGGTGCTGAATGGACGTTGCGAGTTGGGTCCAGCGCCAGCGGCCACAAACAAACCGGTGCTGGCATCAATACTGCCTGCGAACTTTGTATCCTCCAGCGCCGCAGCCGCTTCGCTGTTATTCTCCACTGACCACGTAGCCGGCATGACGCCAACACGGACATCGTCGTTTGTTCCCGCCTTACCGTCCGCACCGTTTAGATAAGCCACCGCATCAAATTGCGCCGGTACCGGCGCCAACGGTCCGTCGCCGCCAACTCGGGCAATGGCGTTTTCTGGCTCAACCCGGATGGAATCTATAGTGCTATAGACGACGAACGCATCGTCCATACGCACGGAGCCGACACTGGCGCTGCGTTGACCCGGTACTGCGCCATCCCCTACATGCGCTTTAACTGTAATTGTGTCTGCTGAGGCTGCAACAATCTCCATTATTTCCACACCGTCACCGAAACTCACATTGCCTGCGAGCCCGGTTCCGTGGATGGCGATATGTGCAGTTTCGCCGGTCTTCAAGTAGCGCGGCTGAACCGCCAAAACATGCGCCTGTGCGTCGTTTCGTACCGCGCTCAGATCGCCGCCGATTACGTCATTGTCGCGCAAATACCAACGTCCGGACATGCTATCGCCGTCGGGCGTTAGCGCGTAAACTTGATGAACTGTTTGGCCATCCAGTTCTACGCTACCACGCACTTCATAACCGGTATACACAATCGCGCTACCGCTACCCTTCACCGACGAGCCGTCGGCGTATTGCATATTCAGCGAGATGGAATAAGTGTCGTCGCCGCTTTTATTGAACGTCATCGCACCATGATAAACGCCTCGACCGGGTTGGGAACCGGTCAAGCGCCAAGCCCCGGATAAATCGTGAGCGGCGTGAGATTGCCATTCCGACCAGGCTTGCGTCTCAAGTGGATAGTTTTGTGCCAGTAACGGCGGAACATCGTTCTTGGCAATCTCCCACCAATTTCGATCCCGCCCCAGGTTTTGGTACTCGATAGTGGGGAACTGGCCCATGTGAAAATGAGAGAGCTTTAACCATTCTCCCTCAGTGCGACGTTGCAACGCAAACCGCCCGTAGGTGTGGCAACGCGCGCACATAACAGCAAGGGTTTCATCGGGCTGATCCTCCACCATGTTGGAGCGGCGTTCCAAGAGATAACGACGGTCGGCGGTTTCCGCAGGTGCGAGCCCCCTTGTATCGGCAAGATATTTGACCAGGGCCGCTCGCTCTTCACCCGTCACTTTGACTCCATGGATCAGCATCATGCGGACAATGTTCATGTCCCAGCCTTCCGGTGTACGGCGTGAATCCTTTATTCTTTCCAGGCCATCGTCGGTACGAGTGTGGCACGAACCGCACTTACTTTCGAGCAATGCCTGTCCCGATTGTTGCGCGCTTGCGACAAGGGCAAAGAAAACGCCCGATAACCCCAGAAACAACGCACAAAGAACACGATTCTTCATTCTCGCCTCCTATCCTCGTCTAGTTTCTATTCTAGTTACGGCATCATTATAACCGGATGCCGGCCAAATGAAAGTCCGGGATCATCCATTTGGTACCGGCCCATCAATGGTCGTGACAATTTGGTTTTTCTGCTCTTTTGTTGAATACATCACTGCAATCCTCGAGCGCGCAGCCAGCTCAGTGCCGTTTGAATGGAATTTTCAGAAACGGAAAATTTCCCTACTGCTTTTTGTATACACTCATCACTGACTCCGACATCATGAATAAACTCCATCAAATCGACCAAAGGAGCACCCGCAACCTGCCATACACCCCTTGGGTGGTCGCTGGTAACGATAACTTTTCGTTCGCAAATGAATCCATTTTCGGATACAGGCCTATCCGCAACTTTAGGGGCGTGATCTGTTGGGCTCGAATGAGCCGGTCGTTCATCTGGCCACTGTTGACGCTCGATCCAAAATGCGCTGCTCGGCCAGCGGGTTTCCTGGCGATAGAAATCACGTCCAACACGTGCCATCCTCCAGAAATCTGTTTCTAGTTTTTCTTTATAAAATCTTCTTGCCACGTCTCCATCTCCAGGTCGGCGAACAATAGTATTGATTACCGGTACCAAAGCCAGGGCACCACTAACTGACTCATACAAGCCGTGGCCGGCTAAGGGATCTATACTCATTGCCGCATCGCCAACACAATACCACCCTGTGGTAAAAGTGTTTTCGCACAATGCGGTACTAGCATCACGCGCGGTCGTTTCACCAATCGGATGTGCATCGCGCAATTGGTCGTGATATTCACTAAGGGAATGGATGATTCGATTACACATATTACTTAGTTCACGTCGTGGTGGGAGGCGATCTCTCTCCAATGACAGAAAAAGTTGAATAAGCACACGACTGTTTTCACAGCTGGCGAACCATGCCCAACCGTCTTCGAAAGTCGCAATCGATGTTGACGGCAATTGCTTACGACCTAACATCCAGTATTGGCCAATGCTAATGCTGCGTGGGCCGATTCGCCATTGACCTCGACGGCCCGTAGCCCGCCCACGAGCATCAATCACGATATCTGCCCGTGTATGACAAATGTCACCGCGATCGTTACGCCATCTAATTTCATGGCATTCGGCCGTGTTCGATATCCGCAACACCTGTCCCGACAGGATATCTACCCCAGCATTCCTGGCATCGATCAGTAGTCCCCTATCGAATCTATTACGATATACGATTCGTTCTCGGTTCCCTTCAAAGCGTTCTCCATTCCAATTGGCAATTCGTCGAACTTCACGACCTACCGTTGCTAACGCACTCTCACATTTGGCGAACTTCAATCCGTTGTAAGCACGTTCCGACAGGCCTTCGATGGTATCAAACTGACGCGGCCGCGAGATAATTACCACCTCGTGGCCTAGTTGACGCAATCCACACGACAACACGACACCCGCTGGGCCACCTCCAAGAATTAGTATTGAAAAATTAGAACAACGCATATCGAATTGTAGGTCGGCCCGCAGCTTTCCCAACGCTTTCGATCAACTTATGTTTAAAGGTGTGTAACATGTGCATGGCGAACTCGTAATGTTACCCGGTAAATAGCGGTCCTCACCCCCCCTTATTCCAGAATGGAGGCGAGTCATAATATGCAAGATCGGATCATTTCATCAACCGGATCGACAGATGGTTGTTGTTTCGCTACTGGCTATATTCCATTATTGTGTGTTCACTAAAACTTAAAGTATTCGCTTTATTTGAACCAGTCATACTATATTTCACTATTCGCAACAACACATGACTTCAATAATGCAGGGCCCCATCGCCGATCGGAAACGAGGCTCCGAACTGGAACCCCGACGAGCTGCTATTCCTGTATGACCAGGACAGCTACTACGTCGCGCTTGATGTCGACACAGTCGGCCAATTGCCGACGCTTCTCATCGAAGTTCATCGGGTAAACCAGGGATGAAGAGACTGTTAGCTTGCTTCGGGTGTTTGGCGCTCATGCTATGGGTGTCGTCATCAACTCAGGCAGATGCCGTCACGGACGCCGTTGAGCGCAACCAAGAGGTGGTTGTGCTCTATCGGGCCGGCGACTGGAATCGGGCGCTGGTCGCCGCTAAGCAAGCCCTACTTGCGAACGAAACAGCGCTGGGTTCAGACCATCATGAAGTGGCGACAAGTCTGTATCAGCTAGGTACGTTGTACCAACGCCGCGGCCAATATGATAAGGCGGAGGGGTTTCATCAACGCGCACTCGTAATTCGCGAACAACGGCTGCCCGCCAACGACCTGCGGATCGCGGATAGTGTCATGGCGCTCGGAGCTATGAATCGGAATCGCGGCTGGTACGGTACGGCCGAGCCGTTTCTAGAGCGCGGATTAAGGATCCGGGAGGCAGCCCTCGGTCCTGACCATCTGAAAGTTGCCCACGGTCTTAATGAGTTGGCGCGCATGTATCGGGCGCAGGATCGTTTCTCAGAAGCGGCGGACCTAGCGCAACGTGCCATCTCGATCCTCGAACGGACACTCGGTTCGGAGCACCCCACGGTGGCGGAAGGGCTCAACGAGCTGGCATTGATCTTTCACAATCAAGGGCGGCTCGACAAAGCAGAGCCCTACTATCTTCGTGCCCTCGAAATTCGCAAGTCCGCATTGGATCCAAAGGATATTCTCATCGCGCGGAGTCTGAGCAACCTGGCAACGCTTAATCACAACGCGGGAGATTTTGCGCGAGCCGAATCTTATTATCGTCAGTCGCTGCAGACCAAACAGTCGGTACTGGGGCCCACGCACCCTGACGTCGCAATCACGCTGCGTAACATGGGGTTGATGTTCAAGGACAAAGGCGATCCGGCGCAGGCGGAAGCGTTCTTGCAGAACGCCGTGGTAATGCTTGAGGCGAAGGTTGGGGTGAACGCGCCCACGGTGGCAGGAACGCTGGCCAACCTGGCGGATCTGTATATCTATCAAGGACGACATGATGAGGCGGAGACAGTATTGCAGCGGGCGGTGGGTATCTGGGAATCCGCACTGGATCCCCATCATCCGGCCTTGGCTAGGACATTGAGCAGCCTCGCCCTGGTCTACGTGCATCAACGACGGTTTGCGGCGGCGGAGCCACTGCAAAGTCGCAGTGTGGCCATCCTCGAGCGGGCCCTGGGACCGGACAATCCGGACCTCGCCACGGCTTATGGCAATCTTGCCCTGATTCTTGCAGCGCAGGAGAAAATCGAGCGGGCCGAAGGGCATTACCGCAGCGCCCTAGCGATACGCGAACGCGTGTTAGGCCTTGATCACCCTCAGGTGGCAGATATCCTGGACGCGTTGGCATCGCTGCTCGGAGAGAACGGACGCGAGAACGAGGCGGAGTTGCTCGCCACCCGTGCCAAAGTAATAAGGGACGGAGACAAGTAGCTCGGGAATCTTTAGATCTGACAGTCACCGGGAGTTGCAGCCCGTAAAAACCCGATCTGCACTAATTTGGAGCTTCGTCAGGTCTTGAGCATAGTGGATAACCTCCAGCATGAAGTTCGAGATACCGTACAGGGCAATTTGCATCAAGCTAGTGGTCCAAGGATACTTGGGACCTGGAGATTTGGTTTGGTGCTCACCAGAGGCACAGATATATATGTTTCTGGCTTACAGCAAGAGCGATCAGGAAGACCTTACGCCTTGGCAACTGAAGCTGTTAAAGACGCTTGTTCAGCGCGAGTTTGAACTATGAAAAAGACATTATTTGATGAACTGGTAACCAGTATTCAAGAGGCAGGACGGATTAAGCGTGGCGACGCTAAGCCGAGTCGTCAGATATGCGACCGTGACCGAAACGTGACACAAACCAGTCCCAACCTGTCCAATCGAGTCACGTTGTGTCACGGTAGTGCGAACCAGATGCGCGTAAGTTATTGAAAATTAAAGACTGACAAAATGAACCATGTCTTCGGGAGGCAGGGGCCGGGGGTTCGAATCCTCTCACCCCGACCAGTACTATGCACTGGCAATGCTCCCTCCGGATTCGCGCAACTTGAGCGGAGGCACGCAGATTTTCATTTAATGATTCGTGCCGGTTCTTCATTTTTTCTTTGCCAACTACTATGTAACGTCACAACCGATGTAGGGTTACGGCTTCGGTCAATCGACAGGGTGGTGGCCGAAATCCTGTTTTACCCGAGAACAACTCGCTCTGTACCAAGGCTGTGGTTCCTGAATAATCATCTCGTTTGATTCTATTGGATTCCCCCATGAATCCGGCTAGCCTGGAAGCCGTATTGAAATGGCTGCGTATATTGTTCGGCGTAGTGCGATCGGCAATTCGTCCACGCCAAGAGTTGGCACTTGAGAATCTGGCGCTACGTCAACAGCTCGCGGTGCTCAAGCACCGTTATCCGAGACCACGCCTCCAGGATTCAACTCGATTATTTTGGGTATACTTGATTCGGGTATTGAAAAACTGGCGGATCTCTCTACGTATACTGCAACCGGCAACCGTGGTTCGATGGCATCGGCAGGGATTCAAGTATTACTGGCCTTGGAAAAGCCGTGGCCGCGAACATCCCAAGATCGATCCTGAAATCCGCGACTTAATTCAGCGGATGTGCAACACCAACCCGCTGTGGGGCGCACCGCAGATACAGGGAGAACTGCTCAAGTTAGGGTTCGAAATATCCGAAGCCACCGTATCCAAGTACATGATCCGCCGCCATGGTCCGCCTTCACAGACCTGGCGAATTTTTTTCTCAATCGTGCAAAGGAAACGGTATCACTCGACTTCTTCACGGTACCAACCGCGACATTCAAGATCCTATTCGTGTTCTTGGTGCTCCGCAATGACCGAAGACGTATCGTCCATTTTAATGTAACGGCGCACCCCACAGCTGAATGGACGGCGTGGCAACTTCTAGAACGGTGTGGACTAGGTGACAATCCACAGTACCTGACTCGTGATCGCGACGCGATCTATGGCGCACACTTTCGCAGACGATCCAATGTACTCGAAATCGACGAAATCGTCATCGCTCGCCGATCACCGTGGCAGAATCCGTAGGTAGAGCGGCTGATCGGTTCCATCCGCCGGGAATGTGTCGATCAGATCGTTGTTCTCGGAGAACGTCACCTAAAGCGTGTTCTTTCCCATTACGTGGATTACTGTAACCAAGCCCGAACCCACCTTTCGCTAAATAAAGATGCCCCGGCGGGTCGGGAAATACACACGAAAGAACAAGAGAGGGTTGTTTCACTCAGACCCGCCGTTGGACTGCGTCATGAATACCGCCGCATTGCTGCCTAAAATGTTTCGCGGATGATTTTTTACGGACGACACCATACAAAGCCCCTTAAATATAAGAGGAAAAAAAGGGCGGGCAAGCGTTGTTACTGACCCAAGTCATGGAGCCCTTTCCCTCGTTATGATATTGGGGACACAAAATTTTAAGGAATGGGGACCGCTTGCGCAACAAGGCGACGCCGAATCGCAGTACAACCTTGGCGTAATTTACCGCAATGGTGAAGGCGTACCACAGGACAATACAGAAAATGAATTTGCCCCGTTTTCCCGTTTCGGTTTTTTGTTCCTTTTCATATTTTACACCTTTTCACTTCGCCATCTGTCTTCGACATGATTAGATATTTGGCGCATGAACCCATGAGATTTCTTACTAAAGAGGAACATGATCATGAAGTATGACAAATCAAACGAAAGCCGTCGTAAGTTACTGAAATCAGCCCTCGCCGGCAGTGGCGCTGTCATCGCGGGTAAGAGCCTTCCAGAGAACTGGACTAAGCCGGTTGTAGAGTCCGTATTGCTTCCAGCACATGCGCAAACTTCGTTTGTAGGAGGCTCCTACCATCTTCGCCCAAACGGTAATACTACCGGATTAAATTCTGATTCCGACAATCTGTTTGCCCGCCTTGTTGACTCGACGATTCCTACCGCAAATGCGCAGATTTCCGTGTTTCCCGTTGATTATTGTGTTGACGTTACGGCAAATGGCGAGTGGAATGCGGTCATCAATTCAATAAATGGAAACTGGACGGCTACTGGAACAGTCGGCGGGGGTGAAGTACCGATGACCGCAATACTTTGTACTGACCATCCGCTAGTAACGTTCCGGGTGATATCTAATGCAGCATCGCAGGTGCAAATAGAAATAAAAGAAGGTGGTATTGTTTCTGGCCCGAGCTCACTACCAGCTGGTATATGCCCAACGTTAGCACTATGCAGTGCCTTACCTTCCGATATATGACTAAAAACAAACATCCAGTCGTTGTCTCCCGTTGTAGACAAGGTGAAACACCTTCGAAGTGTCTCGTTCGAATGGAATCGTACGGCTGAGACTGTCGGACAATCGAATGGGTCCCGATAATTCGGTGTCATTGCCCAAGAGGTTGAGGCTGTCTTTCCCCAACTGACCGCACCTCTGGGAAATACAAAATTTAAGGCTGTAGACTACGGGAAACTGGCAGCCAATCTTACTGAAGCCGTTAAAGAATTGAGTGCCGAGAATGAGATTCTGACGACAAGGCTGAACAATACAATGGCAGAGTTGTGGCAAACGCGAGCAGAGTAGTCAAGCTGAAATCCAAAGATACAAAGGAGCCGATAGCCATCATCAATGAGTGAGATAACAATTCGTCAGCGACCCCCTTACTACTTAGAAAACATCGAAACAGTATCGACTAAATTGTGCAATATAGATCGAGTCCCAATTCCTTTTGACTCGAAAGAATGTTAGTGCTTGGCGAAGTTATTCAAAGAAGGTCTTACTCAAAGTTTGGATCGGCAAAGACAGATTCTTAGTAACTTTATGACCAGTGACGTGCAGCCCTGGCGTTTACGTGAAGTAACCGAACACCGTTGAGGCGTTAGCTGCCGTTCAGATATTTTGGTGCGAACGACGTTTCAGGGTCGACTGCAGAAGTACGAGTAACTTCCGTACCGTTAAGGGTTGTCAGATGCCTGCCCGAGGTTGTACGCGCGACACGAAGAAGGCGTCTGCGGGGCAGGCGTCTAACAAGCCTCGAGGGAGAAAACCGCGGGGAGGTGTCGCGAATCTTTAGCTATGGAGATTTATAAAAGGTGAGTTACGTTTGCGCATCGAGAGACGAAGTTATGTGCTGCTGACCGCGCGACGAAGTTGTGATGATGACGGTTTGTGCGGTGGGATTCGCTGCGGTACGTATTCGGAAATGGTGGGAATTTAGGCGTTGAGCAACAGTGATCTCGCGCACGCTGCGGTAGCGGCATGTCAACTTGATCGGTGTCGCTCCTAAATATTCACCTCGCTTGATCCTATTGTATTTTTCCTTGGATTCGCACTAGTCTGTAATCTATGTTGAAATGGATGGGTATACCGCTCAGAACACTGCGATCGTCGGTCCGGTCGCGACAAGCATTAGCGCTTGAGAATTTGGTACTACGCCAACCGCTAGCCGTGCTCAAACACCGCCACCCACGACCGTCATTAACGGATTCAGATCGATAATTTTGGGTCGATTTGAGCCGAATTCGGAGGAACTGGCAGAGTTCGCTACACCTGGTGCAACCGGCAACCGTGGTCCGATGGCATCGACAGAGTTTCAAGTATTACTGGCGTTGGAAGAGCCGCGGCCGCGGGCGCCCCAAGATTGATGCTGACCTGCGCCGTCTGATACGACAAATGTGTCAGGCCAATACGCTGTGGGGGTGCGCCGCGGATATATGGTGAACTCCTAAAGCTGGGACTCGGTTTATCCGAAGCCACGGTATCCAAGTATATGAACCGCCAATGGGGGCCACCTTCGCAGACATGGCAAACCTCTTTACTTAACCATGCAGCAGGAACTGTATCGCTCGATTTTTTCACCGTGCCGACAACCACATTCAAAGTCTTATTTGTGCTGATGGTGCTCAGCAATGACCGCCGGCGAATTCTGCACTTCAATGCTACTCAACACCCAACGGCAGAGTGGACGGCGCGGCAATTGATAGAAGCCTGTGGAATAGACCACAATCCACGATATTTACTTCGTGATCGCGATGCGATCTATGGCGAGCGCTTTTGCAGACAAGCCAAGATTCTCCGGATTGAGGAAGTCACTGCCGCTCCGCAGTCACCCTGGCAGAATCCTTACGTGGAACGGATGACTGGGTCAATACGACGAGAATGCGTCGATTACATTATCGTACCTGGCGAACGGCATATCAATCGCGTACTTTCGGACTACGCGGACTATTACAACAAAACGCAAACGCATCTTTCACTAGATTAAGATGCGCCAAATCGGCGTGATACACAGTCGAAAGAATGCCGGAAACTGGTCTCAATCAAACGTCTCAGCGGACTGCATCATGAATATTTGCGTATCGCCGCATAGAAATGAAGCATGGATGAATTTTTGGGAACCACAATTATAAATCGCCGTCCTTCCTTAATATTCGCGTCATTTTATTCGATTACATTTTTCAATGGACTCCAGCTTGCCTGGAATCCATGCTGAATTGGCTGGGAACATTGTTCGAAACGATGCCAGCGCCGATTCACCCGCGTTGCAACAAAAGTACCCCTTAGAAAGAAACGGATTGTTCGATGCTGCCGACTTGGATGACAGTCACACCATCCAACGTTTGGGTATATGTTAACGGCCGACAAAATAATCCAAATTTGGCCGCCCAGGCCAGATCGGCCGCGCAGCAACAAAACGCCGTAGCGGAGCATCGGGGAATTGCGTCGAAGCGACTCGCGAGATTGCTTTTACTCATCTCTCATTTTGATACTATTAGGTTTATCGTACCGGAAAAAATGTGATAGAAATCTCAGAACACGCCACATTCAACCTCGGAGAAATTCGCAATGAAGATCCTATTGGTATCCACACTAATTTTTCTAACCGTCACTGCGACACAAATGGCTTCTGCGGCCAAGGCCTATTTAGCGGGCGGTTGTTTTTGGTGCATGGAAGCGGATTTCGAAAAATTACCGGGTGTGACAGATGTAGTTTCCGGTTTTACCGGCGGGACTTTAGAAAATCCCACTTACAACGGTAATCACAGCGGTCACTATGAGGCAGTTGAGATCACCTATGACCCAGAGGTTGTCAGTTACCAGGATTTACTGGATCATTACTGGGTCAACATCGATCCGTTCGATGCCAGAGGTCAATTCTGTGACAAAGGCCACAGTTATCTTAGTGCGATATTCGTTTCAAATGCCGATGAAAAACGATTGGCGGAGCAATCCAGGCAAAAAGTAGTTATGGAGTTTGCATCACTCGACGTGGTCACGCCGATACTGGATGCCTCGGTTTTCTACCCAATCAAAGGCAACGAGGCGTATCATCAAGATTATTATAAGACCAATCCGATACGGTACAATGTTTATCGCTGGAATTGCGGTCGGGATAGAAGGCTCAAAGAAATCTGGGGCGACCGCGTAACCCATGAGTAAAATGAAAATAGGTTCACCCAGATGGTCTCGGCGCACGTACCGAGCCTGCAGGCCTCGGAGTCGTTAATCCCATCGACCGAATTCGGTTGACGGTCCGCGACCAACCCGTAGCGGGAGCGAGACAGTGAGCGGAAGCGGCGTGACGCATCAGGCAACTGTATTCGGGCACGATTAGCCGATTTCGGCCGGAGCAAACACCTCGAGCCCGCCAGCCACGCCGTTGGCCTCGAACTTGCCCAAAGCACGCCAGTTCCCCGGGAGCACCCGCACAAATTCGGCCGATACCAGGACTGTCTCCCTAACCTCTTTGGTCAGGCTCTCAAGCCGGCTCACTTCGTTGGCGGCGCTGCCGATTACCGAGAACTCGAGACGGGTCGGGACGCCGATGTTGCCGTAAAGCACTTCACCGATGTGCAGGCCGAGACCGAAGGCGAGCGGTTCCTGCGCCTGATGGGCACGTTGCAGATTCAACTCGTTCATCCGCTCCCGGGCTCCGTGTGCAGCAGCCATGGCTCGTTCCGCCGCGCTCGCGGCGCTCACCTCCGGACCGATGGGGAACACCGCCAGTACCGCATCGCCGATGAATCGCAGCACTTCGCCACCGTGTTCGAGTACTGCGCCTGCGGTGCAGTCGAAGTACGCGTTCACGGCCCGCAGAAAGTCGGCGACCGGGAGGCGTTGCGCCAGAGCAGTCGAACCCCGCAGGTCGGTGTACCAGACGACGGCCGGGATACGGTCGACATCACCGAGCCGGATCTGTCCTTCGAGAACCCGTCGACCGACATCCTCGCCGAGATACGCCGATGCCACATTTTGAGCCGTGTGTTCGTGTTTGGAGAGCTTAGCGACCAATCCCACGTAAGGCAGAATGTCCCGCAGGAACGCAACATCCGAATCGCTGAATCCGTCCGGCGCGTCGCTAACCCACGACGTCAAAATTCCGTCTTGTCGCTCGAAGGCGGTCTCCGGATCGCCAAATGGCGTCAACACCGCCAAGTAGTCGGTCGCCCCGGCGTCGCGAAATTCCTGGAGTACGGGAAACTGCTGGAAGTCGGAAGGCTCCTTCAAACGCTGGCGGAACTCACGTTGACGATTTTCGATCATCCAAAACAGCGGACTGCGAAGCCAATCGTCCTGCGGGGCAGGCGCATGCTCGCGCGGGTTCACTTCCAGCCCGCGGCCCCGCCACCACGTCATGTCCACCGATGCGAGTAGTGGATGCAACGTCCGGATGGCGAGGTGGGAACGGAACAGCGGAAGTCCGGAATCCACCAACATCTCGCAGAGCCGCGCGAACACCCGCTCGTAATTCTGATTGGCGAGTGCGTCGGTAATCAACCGGTCGACAATTGTCGATTTGTGTCCCATGTGTATTCGATTAACCCAAGTGCAGCCCGTTCGCAATGGGCCGATTCGAAACCGCAAACACCACCGAGCCATCGGCCCGAACAAATCCCGTGCCCCGGCGCTTCAATATGAACGAACCGACCTGCGTTTGCGAAATGTTCACTACTGCCAGCAGCCCCCGTCCTATCAGGCCGTCGCGTCCGGGTATAGGAACAATTAAACACATGCGGCTGGCGATTTTGTAATAATTACCGCAAAAGGCAATTTATGCAGTCTCGTTCTTGAACACAACCTTCCCTTCCCTTCTCTGCCATGAAAGATCTGCCGATACTCCTCGCACATTTGTTAACTGCGATCGCCAGATTCACTACGCCCGGCGGTGCGACGGCCGATGTCGCTGACAACTTCAATGGAAATCCCGTTACTGTGACCCGTTCCAGTCACCGGTCGTTAGGCAAGTATCAATTCGCCATACACTCGGATGCCTCGACTACATGAATCCACTTATCTAATACCAATTGAGACAATTTGTGAAACTGACATCATATTCGCCCGAATCTGCGTGTTATATCACGACTGTCAATTGGTCTCGTGTTGACGAGACATTGATACTTGCAGAGCAGGGTTTTTAGTAAGATGGCTTCTCGTGCCAGGACAAATAAACTACCACCTGGCATCATAAATGCTTTTCTATTATACAAATGTTATTCTTTTTGATGTATGAACAGGGAAATTACGGACGATGACATCATTAGGTAACAGCTTGGTCGGGCTGATTTTTCTCACGGTCGCGGCAGCCCTCACCTTTTTGATGTTTTACATATGGAAGTTTCCATTTGACCATGAGCAAAATACAAGTCATGCGCCGCCATCGTTAATTCGAACTCATCGACTCCTCGGGTACGTCTATGTCGTAATTTACATCTACTTGATGTGGCAAATGGTGCCACGATTATGGGCGTATCAAATCGAGTTGCCGCCACGCACGGTAATGCATTTAACACTGGGCATTTCGATTGGCGCATTACTCATAACCAAACTCACCATCGTGCGCTTTTTCAAGCACATGGAAGCAACACTGGTTCCTTTACTTGGCAGCGCGTTATTTATTTGTACCTTTCTACTGATCTCACTGGCACTTCCCTTCTCATTGCGCGAAGTCTACTTGCAAAGCAAGGCATTGAATGACGATGAAATGTCAGCAACTCGCATCGCCCGCGTACGCGAACACTTACCGCGCATTGGCCTCGATAACGAGCAGCTACTAAACACGCTAGCGACACGAGAGGGATTATTGACCGGGCGGCGCACGTTAACGGTCAAATGCATACAGTGCCATGACCTGCGTACCGTTCTGGCGCGCCCGCGCACTCCACAAAACTGGCAGCAAACCGTAGCGCGTATGGCCAACCGCTCGACGATTCTGAATCCGATCACACAAGAAGATCAGTGGTATGTCACGGCGTATCTCATCGCGGTCTCACCGACCTTACAAGAGACATTGCGGCAACGGCGGCAACTGGCGATGACGGCGGTTGAATCGCAACAGTCTGTGATGTCGGCAATGAAAATGGTGGATGACCCCGCCGAAGATTCAAACTATGACGCGCAGAAAGCGCGTGCGGTGTTTGAGCAAACCTGTTCGCAATGTCATGCCTACACACTAGTTGAAAACGCACGTCCCGGCAACAAAGACGAAGCGGCGGCACTGGTTCAGCGAATGGTGGGAAACGGGCTGGTTGCTGGTGACGAAGAGCTGAACACAGTCATCCGCTATCTTACGGAAACGTACGCGGGCGGCGGTGAGGCCACACCGACAACCACAGCAATCGACACTCCCGAACCCTCAGCAAAAGAGCCCGATGCGATTATCGCAACGGACACGATGGCCGGTTTCGCACTAGATGGTGAATCGCTTTACTCACAGCGATTATGCATTACGTGTCACGGCCCTGGCGGAAAGGTGCCTATCGGACCCAACTATCCGATACTGGCTGGCCAGAATAAAGACTACTTGGTGCAACAAATAATAGACATCAAAACCAGTTTGCGTAATAACGGCATAACGTCGGTGATGAGTTCCATAGTACAAAACGTTAGCGACGAAGAAATCGAAGCTATTTCGGGATATTTATCCGGCGTTGAATAAAGCGATTTTGTCCGTGAAATGGGACCAATCGAATTATCACAAAATTGTAAAATATGCGAACTTTATGCGGGTTAGAAATGACTAATGCCGTATACACTTCTGGACGACACCCAGACACAAAGTTAGCGATGGTAATTTACCAAAGGAGAACACAATGATTCTATCGAAGCTATGTGGTGCCGCGATCATCGCGTCAATGACTGTATTTGGCACGCACGCATTTGCCGCCAATGGCGAACGGATTCAGGTCACGGGCGAGTTCATGGATACCTGGTGCTACACCTCGCAGGTGATGGGTGGAGCGGATTCTGTATTGGGTTCCGCGCATCATGTGTGCGCAGTGTGGTGTGCGGCGGGCGGCATCCCAGTCGGGCTTCGCACAGATGACGACAAGATATACATGATCCTTAAATTTGGCGATGACGATACCAGTGTCGCCAATCTCGGCGTACTCGATCTGCAAAGCAAAAGTGCGACGGTGGATGGAACCCTGTACGAGCGAGATGGAATTAACTATTTGTTGATCGACGAGATCATTGATGATCACGGTATTGTTAACCGCACACACGAGATTACTGGCGTAATACCGCCGTTTGCGTTGCCGAAACAGTAAGGAGGCCGTCATGAAAATCATAAAGTTACCACTGTTACCTCAAATTACTGTTTTGCTGATAAGCGCTGCTTTTGTAGATTCCGCGCTTGCCGCAAAGGGTTGGGGTGTAACGGGGGAGGAGATTGCCCGTTTTGATGCCAAAGTCGTCGATATATTGTGTGAACTCAGCGGCGACTGCCCCGAAAATTGCGGTGGCGGTAAGCGCCAACTCGGGTTGATCGACAGCGAGGGAAAGCTGATCCTGGTCGGTAAAAATAAATCGCCCTTTAGCGGTGCCGCCGTGGAGTTACTGCCTTTCTGCGGTAAACAGGTCACCGCCGATGGTTTGTTTACTGAAAATCGTGGGGTGCGATTATTTGCCTTACAATTCGTACGCGAAGGGTCGGATGGTAAATGGCGTGGCGCGACTCGATTTGTCAACGATTGGGCGGAGCGCAATGGATTTGCTGCTGACTCCGCGGAAGCCAAACAATGGTTTCGAAACGATCCCAATGTCATACGCATTATTGAGCGTGATGGCCTGTTAGGACTCGGCAAGGAAGCAGATAAAGAATTTTTGGCCGGCATGGGCATGGCGGCCTCCGCTCAAACCGCCAGTGCTCCCAACGGCCAGGCGTTATTCGGCCAACGGCTTTGCAGCACATGTCACGGGCCGGAAGGCAAGGCGCCGATACAGTCGACGTATCCAAAGCTCGCCGGTCAAAACAAAGAATATCTGGTGCAGCAGATTACGGATATTCAAAGTGGCGCACGCAATAATGGGCTCACTGCTGTAATGAAGCCCATCGTGCAAAAGGTAACGGCGGAAGAAATCGAGGCTATTTCGGAATATCTGTCGAGCGTTCCGCGCTAAATAACCTCTCGCGCTTTTGCGGGCGGGGTTTGATCACGAATCACACGAAATTGACCGTTACAGGCAATTTCCTGTCACGCTGCCTGTCGATTTGTCCGTGGTCCGACTCAATACATACTTGAAGGAGAATCGAATACCTCACCGCACGACGGACAGCGCAATGCGCCTGGTTTTTTAGCCTCGCATTGCGCGACTACCCCCGCGGCCTCATCTTCAGTGAGACAAAGTTCCGCTCGAAATGTATCCAGGTCGGTATGATCATCTTGTGAAATCGACAGCGACGTGATTGATCGCCCATCTTTTATGTCATCAGTACGACGCACACACAGTAATAAAATACACCAGTACTAGCAGGCCTGCACCCATCGAAATTTGCGATGGAAGTCTCTACAGTACATACAGATATCTAAACGCGCTCTAATTACAGGAAAAGTAACCGACTACCGGTGTCACCGCGATTACATAACGGCAAGTTAAATATATCGGCCTTACCCTAACAAATAGAACTGGCAGGTTCTAACGATTAGCGTTATGCTCTGAAACGCGGTACGTAGAAACAAATAATTCGAGACCGCAGACTTAGCGATTTCCAAAGGAGGGATCGGCGTGAATTTTCAGGCCATTGCTTTAGTCGCGTTTGGATTTCTGGCGTATGGGTTGGTGTCCAAATGTTTGGACGATACACCCTTGACCGCACCCATGTTTTTTACCGGCTTCGGTGTGTTACTAGCGTTCTTTGTGCCGGACGCGATTGTGCATAACATGGCCCACGGTTTTATTCATACGCTTGCCGAAGTCACGTTAGTTCTGGTGTTGTTTTCGGACGCGGCACGTATCGATCTGGTTAAACTTCGCGCGGATCACAATTTGCCGCAACGCTTGTTGCTCATCGGAATGCCACTAAGCATCATTCTTGGCACTATTTGTGCCGCATATTTGTTCGGTCAGTTGAATATTTGGGAAGCAGCCCTGCTGGCTGCGATATTGGTTCCCACCGACGCCGCCCTTGGCCAGGCCGTTGTCACCAGTAAACACGTCCCGGTGCGCATTCGGCAAACGTTGAATGTCGAAAGCGGCCTCAATGACGGTATTGCGTTGCCTTTGGTGCTTCTGTTTGCGTACTTGGCTAATATGATGAATGAATCGGCGAATGCGGCTCACTGGCTTAAGTTTGGTGCACTGCAGATTATTTTTGGTCCACTTGTCGGCGCATTCGTTGGGTACGCCGGCGCGCGTTTGGTCGACGCTGTTACAAAACAAGACTGGATCAGCGAAGCCTTTGAAGGAATTGGTGCATTAAGCATCGCCTTGCTTGCCTTCGCATTAGCGGAGCTCGTTCATGGCAATGGGTTCATCGCAGCGTTTGTAGCCGGCTTGGTGTTTGGCAACACACTTTCCCACTCTTGCAAGTTTCTTTATGCATTTGCCGAGACCGAGGGTCAACTGCTCACATTAACCACGTTTCTTATTTTTGGTGCCACGATGATTCCTTCCCTCATACACGGCCTACAATGGGAATATATCGTTTACGCTGTACTTAGTCTGACAGTCATACGCATGCTGCCCATCGCAATCGCATTATGGGGCACAGGTGTTAACACGAAAACGGTTGCGTTTGTTGGCTGGTTTGGCCCACGGGGATTAGCGTCAATTTTATTTGCCTTACTTATCGTCGAAGACATGGGTGTCGGTAACCGGCAGCAAGTTTTGGCCGTTGTCGTGGTGACGGTCGTATTCAGTATTGTTTTGCACGGACTATCGGCCGCGCCCGGGTCACGCTGGTATGGGAAGACGACACAACAATTAGGAAAATGCGCGGAGAACGAAGCAGTATGCGAATTGCCCTATCGCGTTCGCGCAGCGAAGTTGTAGGCAAGCATGGCAAATACCAGTCAATTCTGATAGCAGTATGACGACGACATATTTTCCCGTGTTAACAGGCCCGCATTGGCCGGAAACGCGAGATGCGATTCATGCGTATTCGAAAGTTCTCGGCGCATATTGCAAAGCACTTGCACCGAAACAAAAGCATCGGTGGCATGTCGCGTTGCAGCCATCCGCACAGGGACTGCGTAGCGGTACTTTACGTTGCGGCGCCAACGCATTCGAAATCACATTATGTTTGATGCAACCTTCAGGCGTGGTCTTGCGGTACAAACATCTTGTCGATGAACCGGAGGGTAGCGCCTAATTCGTTGAGTTATGGCGTGCCGTGATATCGACGGGTGAGCAATTAATGCAATGACAGGGAGAAACTCATGAGCGAGTCCGACACAACTTTGCAGTGGCACAAAGTCGCGGCGCCTGACGAACTGGCAGCGGGCCGGGTGAAAACCGTAGTTGCCGGCACGAGATCTATGGCACTTACGAACATAGATGGACAGTACACCGCAATGGATAATCGTTGTCCTCATCAAGGCGGACCGTTGGGTGAAGGCTCGATTGAAATCGGTGCGGAGGGTCAGCGTTGGTTGCGTTGCCCGTGGCACGGGTGGGATTTTGATCCACTAACCGGATTGCCGCCGGGTGGGCACGAAGACTCTGGGCAGGAATTGTTTCCCGTCGACGCTAGAGAGGACGGAATTTATGTCGGCCTGGAGGCCGAACCGAAAAAATCACGCACAGTAAGCGACATCATGGTGGAAACCATGATCAACTGGGAAGTTAAAAGCGTTTTTGGGATTGTCGGCCATTCCAATCTCGGCTTGGCCGACGCTTTGCGGGTACAAGAAGTACAGGGAAACTTGAACTACTACGGAGTCCGGCACGAATGCGCGGCCGCATTCGCATGTTCGGGTTATGCCAAGCTCACCGGAAAACCCGCCGCTTGCTTGGCCATCGCAGGTCCGGGCGCAACCAACTTGTTAACGGGATTGTGGGATGCCAAAGTCGACCGCGCTCCCGTACTCGCTCTGACCGGCCAAGTGGATGTGCAGGTCATTGGACCCGGCGCTTTTCAGGATATCGATTTATCCGCTGCGTTCGAGGCCGTTTCCAACTTCAGTCAACCCGTGCTCAACACATCCAGGCATGCGGAGCTCATGACACTTGCTTGTAAAAACGCGATCGTCAATCGCGACGTGGCGAATTTGATTTTTCCCGATAATGTACAGACGCTGCCAGCATCCGACAGCGCTAAGGCTTCGGGGCCGAGTGGACGCATCGGACCGCAGTCCATCAGCCCCGCACCCGAAGCACTTGCCGACTCCATGGCGCTCATTCATCAACACAATCGCCCGATCATTATTGTAGGGTACGGTGCGCGTAATGCCATGCAGCGGATCATTCAACTGGCCGAAAAACTCAATGCGCCGGTGTTAACAACCTTTAAGGGTAAAGGGCAGATTTCCGATCATCATCCATTGGCTGCCGGTGTATTAGGCCGTTCAGGAACCCCTATCGCAAGTTGGTTTATGAACAAGTGCGACTTGATACTGGCATTCGGTTCATCGTTCTCGAATCACACCGGTATTACTCCAAATAGACCAATCATTCAGGTCGACTTTGACCAAATGGCGCTCGGCAAATTTCATCCGGTGACGGTGCCGGTGTGGGGCGAAATCGGCGTCACTGCGGAATTGATTTGTAATGAATTGTCTGAATCGCACCAAACGGTGGATCAACGCCCAGAAATCGCCGATCGCTGGGCGATTTGGCGTAGTGAAAAAACCAGTCGAGTCGCCGACGACCGCGGGCATGGTGTTAATTCCGCCAGTATTTTCGCCGCCTTGAGCGAGCTCGCGCCGCAAGACGCCGTCATTTCTGTCGATGTCGGTAATAACACTTATTCATTTGGCCGTTATTTTGAATGTGCCAGTCAGTCGGTTTTGATGTCCGGTTATCTGGGCTCCATCGGCTTCGGATTTCCCGCGGCTATTGGCGCGTGGGCCGCTACTCAGGATTTCCCAGAATTCAAAGGACGAAAGATTATTTCAGTGAGTGGCGATGGTGGATTCGGCCAATACCTTGCGGAATTCACCACAGCAGTCAAATATGGAATGGATATCACACATATTCTTTTGAACAACAATGAACTCGGAAAAATCTCGAAGGAACAGCGAGCGGGCGAGTTCGCAGTCTGGCAAACATCCTTGCACAATCCCAATTTCGCAAGCTTCGCGAAGTTGTGCGGTGGATTTGGTCAGCGCGTCAAGAATAGTAATGAACTGGAACCGGCGATTAGGGCCGGGTTGGAACATCAAGGACCTGCGTTGGTTGAGGTCGTTTCTGACGTAGAGTTGGTCTAATGCCGAGTAATACGTTCCGACCACGTTGGCGATCGGAACCAGTAACGCCCTTTCCAGGACCCCGGTTCCAGTCCGGCCGGCCCGAATAGGCGCCCGGCTACCGGCAACGCGATTAAAATATTGTGCCCTGCCACACCCTGCAACAGGCCGCTCTAGTCTTTAAAATTCTAGAACTCGAAACCGGGAATGCCGCCGCGATGCAATGGAAAACCGATATTCGGCGTTTCAGCCCTCATAACCGGGCCGGTTATTTCCTCGGTTCAAACGATTCGCCGATTCTCCGATTCCGCAAACTCGTAGGTTTGCCCTCGCTGCCAAATGAAAATTTCGTTGACGTTGTAGATTCTTCTCATCTAAATTGGTAGTGCGAATCTTGCCGAGTTCGCGTACCCTCCGCGCTCCCTTCTCGATTGGTGACGGATACGCAACCTTGCATAGCCCTATACTTTCTATCTCACGCCGGACTCGTCGCACCCCGGTCTCGGCACGCGTGGCCGCCTCCGGCGTGAAAGGCTATACGGTCTACAATCATATGTTGCTGCCCACTGTTTTCGACTCCATGGAGGCGGACTATTGGCATCTGAAACGCCACGTACAGGTCTGGGACGTTGCTTGCGAGCGACAAGTGGAAGTTCGGGGACCGGATGCTGCGCGTCTTGTGCAGATGCTTACCCCGCGAGACCTTTCGTCCATGACCATCGGGCGTTGCTACTACACGCCGATGGTCGACGAAACCGGTGGTATGCTCAATGATCCGGTAACCCTAAAACTTGACGACGATCGATATTGGATATCAATCGCTGACTCCGACCTCTTGTTATGGGTGAAGGGCCTCGCATTCGGTATGAGACTCGAAGCGGATGTGAGCGAACCCGATGTGTCTCCGCTTGCCGTCCAGGGCCCCAAGGCCGATCAACTCATGACACGCGTATTCGGTGAGCAGGTGCGCTCGATCCGCTTCTTTCACTTTCGCCTAATGGGTTTTCAAGGGCGACAATTGATCGTCTCGCGGTCGGGCTACTCTCGACAAGGCGGTTTCGAGATCTATGTCGACCAGACCAGTCTCGGTGAGCCGCTGTGGGATGCACTGTTTGCCGCCGGAGAAGACCTCGGCGTCAGCGCGGGTGGACCCAATCTTATTGAGCGTGTTGAGAGCGGGTTGCTGTCTTACGGTAATGACATGACTCGAGAGAATACGCCGCATGAATGCGGGCTTGGGCGCTTTTGCGATACGCCGGACGCGATTGGCTGCGTCGGGCGCGACGCCTTGTTGCGGGTCACCGCCGAGGGGCCAATTCGACAAATCCGCGGTCTTAAGATCGCCGGTGAACCGGTACCGCCTTGCACGGAGCTATGGCCCGTTTTCGCCGACGGTGAACAAGTGGGGAGTGTCTCATCGGCAATCTGGTCGCCTGAGTTCAACACCAATGTGGCGATTGGTATGATACGTATGACGCACTGGGCGCCGGGAACAATGCTGGAGGTGGGAGCATCCGACGGCACACGGGCGGCGGAAGTCTGCAATCTACCGCACGACTAGCCGAGCGAACATCGATCGCATCGACGCTTTTTTACGACCAGTCTTCCTCGAAGGGACAGCCGGATAGTCTGTTGTTGCTGTCGGTAGCCACGTTCTTCGATTATTGACCCGGGAAATGTTATTCATTCTCGAATCCTCGCGTGTTAAGACGTTGCACCAAAAAATGCGGGGCAACTCAACGTGACCTCATTTCCCGGTCCTTGAATATTTACGTCGTAATTGAATGGCAGAAAACTCACTCGATCTGTACGTCGGCGCGGCGGCACCGAAAACCGACGAAGATTGTTACGATATGTCAATCCACCTTGACGCCGCGATCGACCATAACCGCTTATCACCGACGGGCCTGGGCGAAACGTTGCGCGAAAGCGGACTCTGCCGGTTCGATGGCTGCTTGAATCCAAATGCCCTTGAGTAATTCGTATCGGAAGTTTAACCCCTCGAGTCCGATGCACGGGCTGCCATACTCCGACAACCCGCGGTTACCCGTAATGACTGACTGCTACTCCATGGCTTGCGTTTGCGTCGACTGCGCCGTTTGTATGCTCCGGTCATAGCTTAGACGCTTGGCCGCGTCCACCGTCATCAACTGCAGAAAGTGTTTGACGTCCAGGTCGGAGCCCACGGGTGTAGCGTTGCCGCCCCCGCCGAAAACGTACTGAGGCACGGCCCGCTTGCTAAATGCTTCGGCCCAGATTTCTTGGATCTTGACTTCCGCTTCGAGCTTTTGGGCCAAAGCGTTGTCGGCAAGCAGGATCTTTTCCTTTCTAAACGCTTCGGCTTCAGCCGCGACCTTGACGGATTTGGCATCGACCTTAGCTTTAGACAGCAATATCTTTGCTGTTTCTTCCTGTATTAGAGCCTGCTGGCGCTGACGTTCGGCCTCAATCAACACCTCTTTCCTTCTGGTCTCCGCCTTCGTCGTGACTTCGATCTGTTGCACCTTCATCTCGGCTTGGCGTTCTGCAACTTCGCGGTCGCCTCGAGCGATCGCCAGTAGTTTCTGTTCCTCTTCCTGAATCTTTTGCTCGCGGGCGATCGCCCGCTTAGCCGACGCTTCCTGTTTTTGCTCCATGCGCGCGACGAACTTCGTATTCGGCTTCATGTCGGTTACCCGCGCTTCATGGACTGCGATTCCATAAAGCGTGAATTTTTGCTCCTTGCGCACAGGAAGCCCTGTCTTGCGATCGATTTTCTTCTCCACTACAAATACGGTCTTGAGCTTATCGCCAAACTCACCCTGGGCCGACGGATTCGACGCGTCCGCTTCCGCAATTTGTGGCTTGACCGAATCTCTACGGACCTCTTTGCGCTTCACCAAGTAAATCCCGTTCTGCATCTGATTCTCAAATTCGCTGATGAACTCGGTGCGATCACCCGAGTAGTAATCCTCCGCGGACATCAACGACGCAGTGGCCTGCAGGGTCTCTTGAAACGATGGTATCAACGCCACACGCAGCAGGTTTTCGGGCGAACGGTACTCGTGAGCCATCCGCAAAAATGTTTCTGAGTCAGTCGGTATGCGGAATCGGACGGTTGCCATTGCATCCGCATCCACTTGATCCAAAAACATAATATTAAGAGGAGACAAGCTGGCACTTACCACGGAAGTATCCGCTTCGGCGTTGACACCGTCTGCGGTAGCGTCATCGGCCAGCACAGTCATGGCTTTTTTCCACGCGTTGATTCGTCCAAACAGATACATGCTATAACCGACGCCGTCGACGACGCGTTCCTGGCCGGTTATGGTACGGACATGGTAGATGTAGCCTGGCTCCGCATAGAAAAACACTTGATTGAAAGT
>Ga0224512_10001352_pt1 | contig 23688 bp, 19 predicted proteins | sample SF_May12_sed_USG_4_FD_169103 | JGI IMG/M metagenome (GOLD analysis project Ga0224512, IMG submission 169103) | Sediment microbial communities from San Francisco Bay, California, United States - SF_May12_sed_USGS_13 | ecosystem: Environmental > Aquatic > Marine > Sediment | place: USA... | reverse complement strand
GCAGGCGACGGCCACCATCACCGTGGCCCCGGTTGATGACACCAGCCCAGAGCCCGACGAAACCGTCGAGCTGACCCTGGCCGTCGACCCGGCCTACCAGACCGCAGCTCCACCCGGTGACACCGCCACCGTGACCATTGTCGACAACGACCTACCGAGTCAGCTCGATGCGCTGGCTTCGAGCGAGAACACCGCCGAGGGGACGATCGTGTCGGGAGATCTGAACAGTACCCATGCGTCAGACGGTACGGCCGAGGAAATCCGTGAGATCCGAACGGGCGGCAAACCGGCGAGCCGGATCTCGTCGCTGCAGCATTACTGGAGTTTCGACGTACCTGCGGGTGATGAGGTGACGTTCCACGTCGAGGCTCACCACACGCAGAACGCCGAGGGCGACGACTTCGTGTTCGCCTACAGCTCGGATGGCGTCAGCTACACGGACATGCTCATGGTGACCAAGACGGTCGATGATGGTCGGTCCCAGTCGTATACCTTGCCACCAGATGTATCCGGTTCGGTGACGGTGCGGGTGACCGATCTTGATCGGACCGAGGGAGCCGGAGAGCTGGACGCCGTGATCATCGACCATATGTTCATCCGGGTGATCGGTTCGGGACCCTTCGTGCCTGCGGTGACGGTTGTGGCCTCCGACGCTTTGGCCTCGGAGGCAGGTGACACCGGAACGTTCGTGGTGACCCGCAGCGGTTCAACTGCCGGCGAGCTGACGGTTGCCTACGACGTTGCCGGTTCCGCAACCAACTCGGTCGACTATCAGACGCTGTCCGGGGTCGTGGTGATCCCCGATGGTGTGGCAAGCGCCACCATGACCGTTGTTCCTCTTGATGACCCATCGGAGGAGGGCGACGAGACGGTAACTGTCACGCTTGCCGTCGCTCCGGCCTACACGGTCGCAAACCCGGCAAGTGCGACGGTCACCATCGCCGACGACGATGGCGCCGAGGAGGAAGCGGTCGGCGAGACCACCTTCAATGGGACGGCCACGGGAAGCTTCGTGGCCACCGCTGCCAGCGACAACATCTACGAGTCGATAACCGAAGAGCTCTACGCGGGAGGAAGGCGCACAAGGCTCGAACATCACTGGACATTCGACCTTGGGGGAGCAAGCTCGTGGACGTTCTTCGTTGAAGCCCACCATGATGACCCTGTCGAGGACTTCGAGTTCTCCTACTCAGTCGACGGCACCACATGGACTCCGATGATCCTGGTCAGCAAATCCGTTGACGACGACATGTACCAGACCGTTGCCATCCCCGACTCACTGAGCGGCCCGGTCACTGTCCGCGTCACCGACACCGACCGCTCGCGAAACGAGAGCAACCCGGGCACCATCCGGATCGACGACCTGCACTTCGTCCCCACCTAGAGCTCGGGCCTGTGCGACGCCGGCTCCGGTCGGGCATGTTCTAATCTCCCCAGCCCGACCCTGAAATACTGGGATCGTGGGCCGGGATCACCGACGCGCGGCAGCCTCTGTCAGATTGCGGCGGCTTGGCCGGTTCGAGTTTGTGGAGTTCTCGCCCGGTGGCGCTGGGAGCGTGATCGTGAAGGCGGTTCCTGTGCCGACCTGGCTTTCGACGTCGATTGTGCCGTTCATCAGCTCGACGAGTTGCTTGGTCACACTGAGACCTACGCCGCTGCCCTTCTGGTTCGACGAATCGGCATCGAGTCGGTCGAAGGGAACGAAGAGCCGGTCGAGCTGATTGGCCGGGATGCCGGGACCGTGATCCCTGACCTCGATGATGGTCGACGTTCCGTCGGAGTCGACGGTGATGGCGATGGGCTCGTCGCCGCGCCCGTACTTGATGGCGTTCGACACGAGGTTGAGTATCACCTGGCGCAGACGTACAGGGTCGGCGAGAGCCTGAACATTGTCGTTCCCGTGAAGCGTCACGCTGGTCCCCTCTGCTTCGGCAAGCGGCTGGGTCATGTTGATCGCGTCCCACGAAACCGAGGTCGGATCCACGGTTTCGATGGTTATGGGAATGGCCCCTGCCTCGATGCGTGCGATGTCGAGGAACTCGTCGACGAGGGTGGTGATGTGTCGAGCGGAGGTGATGATCTGATCGATGGACTCTCCTGCGTCGCCGTCGGGATGATCGAGTTGAAGCAGCTGTGCGTAGGCCAGCACACCGTTGATCGGCGTTCGGAGTTCGTGGCTGACCCGGGACAGGAAGCGCGACTTGGCTTCACTCGCCCCCTCCACCTTCTCCTTCGCGTCGACGAGCTGGCGTTGGGTGTTCTCGAGCCGGGCGAGCATGACGTTCACGGCGCCGGCGAGTTCGCCGATCTCGTCGGTCCTGTTCACCGGCGCCCGAAGCGACGGGTCGTTCCTTCGTGTCACTTCCGCCACCGTGGTGCCGAGCGTCTCCAGCGGCTGAATGAAGAGCCGGTTGAGCCCGCCGACCGTGAAGACGACGGCACCGAGTCCGACTGCGAGCAGGATGATCAGAGCCCGCTGGATGCCGTTGAGGCTCTCGTTGTAGACGGTTCGAGGAGCCCGGACTTCGGCCCGGAGAATCGGTGATCCGTCGATCGCATCGATCGTGCTGCTGGTGACGACCACATCACCGTCTTTGATGATCTTTGGTTCGTCGGAGAGATCTACGCAGTTTCCGCCGACGCACTGCTCGACGCTGAGGTTCACGTCGGTCAGCTGAGCCAGCTGCGCCACGAAATCCTCGTCGACATGGCGTCCCATCATCAACACGCCCTGCCAGTCGTCGCCCGTGGCCGAGGGAAGGATGGCGCGGGCGGTGATCAGGAACACGTCGTCGCCGGCGGCGACCAGCCCGCCGGGGGTGGCCTGGGTGTCTTCGCTGAAGTCTGCGAGGCGTCCTCCCGGTTGTCCCAAGGTGAGGACCTCGGCGGGAACGTCCCGCTCCTCCTCGTCGCGATACCACGCTTGAGCAACCGCTTCCCCGTCTCGGTTGACGAAGGCCACCAGGTCGACCCCGAGCGGAACGAAGGCGTCGGCGTAGAGGTTCGAATCGCGGTAGTCCTCGTTGTCATCCTGGATGAAGTCGTAGGTGTCATCCCACCAGGCCCAGTCGGCGGTCGTGCCGCCGAGGTCGTCCTGGGAGTTCTCGAGCTGTCGGACGACACGGTCCGCGTCCGCCATCGCCTGGTCGTCCTCGATCTCCCGAATTCGTTCGAGCGAGGTTCGGAACTGCACGGTGGCCATGAGCGCCGTCAGGACGCCCAGTGTGACGATCACGAAGACCGTCGTCTTGGTCCTGATCGACAGGTTGCCGGTACCACGTCTCATGATGGAAGTCCTTCGGGTTCGGGTTCGGGGGCAGGTGAGCGCCCGATCGATGTCCGTACGGTCGCCAACAGTTCGGGAAGGTCGATCGGTTTGCGGCGGAAGTCGTTGGCGCCGGCGGCCATGGCCGTGTCGATCTCGCCCTGGATGCTCGAGCCCGATACCAGAACGATGGGAAGCTCTTCCTTCGACCACTGCAGACGGATGGATCGGATGAGTTCCACACCGCTCGCCTCCGGCATGTGGTTGTCGAGCAGGATCAGAGCTGGTTGTGCCTCGGCGACACGTCCGATGACGTCGGGGGAGCCGGTCATCGTCTCGACGGAGTAGCCGACGCGAACCAGTGCCCGTTCGAACGCCGTCCGTAGCGCGACGTCGTCGTCGACGATCATCACCCTGGGGCGAGGGTTGTTCATGCGGAAACCTCATTTCGGAAGGCGGGTTCGGAGGAGGCGCGTCTGTCTGCATCGCCGATGGTGGCGCCGGGAGTGGCGACCGTGATGACCCGGTCGGCCTCGTCCGGGACCCCGGTCAGGAAGCCCTGAACCATGTCGCATCCAATCGCTTGCAGACGACGCAGCTGGTTCGGCTTCTCGACGCCCTCGGCTACGACCTCCAGGTCGAAGCGGTGAGCCAACTCCACAATTGCCTCGGCCACATCTACCGAGCCGTTACCGATGGCTGCGACAAAGGAGCCGTCGATCTTCAAGACGTCGAGCGGTAGCCGCCCGAGATAACTCAACGCGGAGTGTCCCGTGCCGAAGTCGTCGACGGCGATCCGAATACCGAGCTCACGGAGTTGCCGCAGGATCGGCACGGCGCGGCCCACGTCGGCGATGAGTGAACCTTCCGTGACCTCGACCCACAGCGAGGAACTGTCGACGCCGGCGAGGTGCAGCGTCCGCCGCAGGAGATCCGGGAGGGCCGAGTTCGACAGCTGGGATGCCGACAGGTTGACGCTCATGAACACGTCGGGGCGGATCCGACCGGCTGAACGCCACGAGGCGAGCTGGTTGATGGCCAAGGTGAGGATGTGGCGGTCGATTTCGTGGACGATGCCCATCGACTCGGCGATGGGGATGAATTCGGCCGGGCTGACATCGCCCCACTCATGATGGGACCAGCGGGCCAGGGCTTCGAGACCGACGAGGCGCTGGGTCCCGGTGTCGACGACCGGCTGGTAGTGCACGGTCAGCAATCGATTGTCGACGGCGCGCCGCAGCTCGCTGGTCAGCGCCAGGCGACGGGCCACGTCCTTGGCCATCGTGGTGTCGAACACCTCGACCACGTCGCGGCGGACCTTCGCCTGGTGCATGGCGATGTCGGCGCTCCGCAGCAGGCTGCTCACCTCGGCCTGTGGGTCCGACGTCGTGCCGATGCCCACGCTGGCGCTCAGGGACAGCTCCACTCCCATGAGGTTCATCGGTTGTCGCAGCGCGTCCCGGACCGCTTCCCCCAGCGACAGGACCCTGCTTCGGCTGCTCTCCCGCACGGCGACGACGTACTCGTCGCCACCGAGACGAGCCACCAACGTTCCCGGCGGTACACAGTCGAGAAGTCGTTCCCCGATGGTGACGATCAGTCGGTCTCCGGTCTCGTGACCGTAGGTGTCGTTGACGAGCTTGAACTGATCGAGATCGACGAGCAGGACGCCCAGCACGTCGTCACGCTCGAGCGAATTCAGGAGGTCCGACAGCCGGCTGCGGAACTCCCGCCGGTTGGGTAGCCCGGTCAGGTGATCGTGACTGGCCTGATGGCGGAGCTGATGCTCGAGCCGTTTCCGGTTGCCGACGTCCTCGAAGAGCACCACAACTCCCGAGCTGACCTGATCTTCGTCGAGTACAGGGGCCACTCGACTGAACAGCCATACCAGGGAACCATCGGGTCGACGCAGCTGGTACTCGCACGATGTGTCGGGCACGCCCGCCAACGCTTGCTTGATCGCTGCTTCGAACTCTTGTCGTGTCGGCGTATCGAGTTCATCGAGCCAGCGGGAGCCGTGGAGGTCGCTCCGGGGACGGCCCAGAAGCAACTCGGTGTTCGAGTTGCAGTAGTCCAGGTGGCCCAGGCGATCGGCGTAGAGAATGCCGAGGGGGCTCGCCTGGGCCAGGGACCGGAACCGTTGTTCCTGTCGCTGAGCGTCGGCGGTCGTGACCCGCAGTGCCTCGGTCCGCCGATCGACCTCCGTTTCGAGGTCGTGGAGGTGGCCCCGGAGTTTGATCTCCAGCTCTCGCCTCCGAAGCGCGTTGGAGACGGCGATCTGCAGCTCCGTCACATCGAACGGCTTGACGACGTAGCCGAAGGCGCCGGCCGACAGCGCCGCCTCGGCCGTTCCGGTGTCGGCGATGCCCGAGACCACCATCACTGCCAGATCCGGGTCCAATCCGGATGCCGCCTCGAGCAGCTCAAGCCCGGACAGTCCATCCATGTTGATATCGGTGATCAACAGATCGAAGCGGCGATCGGACAGCAATTCGATAGCTGTTTCACCGGAGCCCGCGGTCGCGCACCGGTGACCCGACCGTTCGGCAACCCGGGCGATCAGCGCAACCATGCTTGCGTCGTCGTCGACGACCAAAATCTCCGCGGCGCGCTGTGCGATCTCGGCCGTGGCCATGAATGAGTCATCGACACACCGGCCACAGACTTGACTGGTTGACTCACCTCAGGGGCGTCAGGGGAACCTCACCCGCCTGGACTGGAACGGGGACTGCGTCGGGCCTGTCAGTTCCGGGTGAGGGCGGCCGATGCGTCCTCGACCGCCTTGCGGACATCGACCAGGACCTTCTCCATGTCCGACCGCAGGTCGGTCACGGTCGCTCTGGCATCCCTGGCGGTGTCGTGCAGGTCGCCAAGCACGTGCGCTCGGACGTCCTCGAGGCGTTGGGCGAGGGCTTCGAGCTCATCCTGTGCCTCCATCGAAGCGAGGTGGCCGTGGAGCCACAGCCGATCGATCCGGGTCCTCCAGGCCCGGACCTGGCGGTCGATCGCCTCCTCGTAGCCGGCCGGCTCGTCGGCCTGTATGGCCGACAGGTCGGCGTCGAGAGCGTCCACGGCCGCTCCCAGGTCCTCGACGGCGGTCAGCATGCCGACCTCCACCTCGGTCCAGCGCCGAAGTTGGTCGGCGAGATCCACACATCGCCCGGACAGGGCGTCGGCGCGACCCTTCAGGTCACTCGCTGCCAGTGCCTCGTCGGCATCGAGTTCGGTTGAGAGACGGGTCAACCTTCGCTCGGTGAGTCGAACGCGGTTGAGGAGGGAATCGTGGGCTTGATGACGAGCGGTCTGCACCCCTCCATCGTGACGGGACCGGTTTCGTCGCGGCAGGGTCCAAAGTCCTCGGGTCGTTGGTCCCTGGTCGAAACGGTCGCACCCGACGATGCTGGAGTCGTGGCTGCCTCCGATCGGCCTAAGATCACCCTCGTCCAGGAATCGCCATGGCGCTGGCGGGTCGAGCCCTTCGGGGCCATGAGAGTACCCGGCATCGTGTACGCCTCGGCCCAACTGCTGCCCGAGGCGGCCGGCGACCGCTCGTTGCAGCAGGTCGTCGATGTGGCCACACTCCGTGGCATCGTCCGAGCCTCCTATGCCATGCCCGACATCCACTGGGGCTACGGGTTTCCGATCGGCGGGGTGGCCGCCACGGATGTCGACGCCGGCGGAGTAGTGTCGCCCGGAGGGGTCGGCTTCGACATCTCGTGTGGTGTCCGCCTTCTTCTGTCGCCGTTCGACCGGGAAGACCTCGAGCCGTCGCTCCCGCTGCTCATGGACCGACTCGAGCGCTCGGTCCCTGCCGGCGCCGGTCCCGGAGGGATCTGGCAGGTGGGCGATGCCGAGCTGACCCGCATCCTCGTCGACGGGCCGGGCTTCGCCGTCGAACGCGGCCACGGGACCTTGCGGGACCTGGAGCGCTGCGAGGACCGCGGCCGGTTGGCCGGTGCCGACCCGACGATGGTCGGCCAGCGGGCCCTGCTGCGGGGCATTCGGCAGGTCGGAAGCCTGGGTTCGGGCAACCACTTCCTGGAGGTCCAGGTCGTCGATCGGATCTTCGACGATCGGACCGCAGCCGCCTTCGGGCTCACCGTTGGTCAGGTCTGTGTGATGATCCACTCCGGCTCGCGGGGACTCGGCCATCAGATCTGCACCGACCACGTGAAGCGAATGGGCTCGGCCATGGCCCGCTATGGGATCGACGTTCCCGATCGTCAGCTGGCCTGCGTTCCGGTCCGCTCCCCGGAAGGCGACGCCTATCTGGCGGCCATGGCCGCGGCCGCCAACTTCGGGCGGACCAACCGGCACCTGATGGCCGAGGCGGTGCGGGATGCCTTCGATCAGACGCTGGGGTCCGGTCATCTCGATCTGCTCTACGACGTCTCTCACAACCTGGCCAAACTCGAGACACACGAGGTCGACGGCGAGCCCCGCCTGCTGTGCGTCCACCGCAAGGGCGCCACCCGGGCACTTCCGCCAGGACACCCCGAGCTGCCGCCCGATCTGATCGAGGTCGGTCAGCCGGTCCTGGTGCCGGGCTCGATGGGAACGGCCTCCCACGTGCTGGTCGGAGCCGAGGATGGGGAGGCCTTCCATTCGACCTGTCATGGGGCCGGACGTACCCTCAGCCGCACGGCGGCCAGAAAGATGATCTCCGGCTCCGAGCTCCGCCGCCAGCTGGCCGCGGCCGGGGTCGAGGTCCGAGCCCGCTCGACCCGGGGGCTGACCGAGGAGGCGCCGCTCTCGTACAAGGATGTCGACGCCGTGGTCGAGATCGTGGAACGGGCCGGCCTGGCCCGCCGGGTGGCCCGTCTCGTCCCTTGCGGTGTGGTCAAGGGCTGATCTCGGTCGCCGGTGCCGACGCCGTCCAACGGACCCGCTCCCTGGTGCACCGGGTCGGTCTCAGACGTCGACGAGGAACGTGCAACGGACTCGACCACGGGCCCGCTCCACCGACAAACCGGTGTGTGCGATCGCCTTCGGGGCCGAGCCGATCATCGTGACCGAGGCCGGGTCGCCAAGCTCGAGGACGACATCGAGCACGTCCTGCCGGTCTGCGATCACGACCCGGATGGGGACGTCGTCGGCGGTGTCGAGCACGAAGAGGATCTCGTCCAGCAGCTCGACCAACATGTCCTCGTCCGACCCGGGACCGATGGTCGACAACCACCGTTCGGTGACAGAGGCCCCCGCAGCATCCATGCAGAGGCCGAGCAACGCAGCCGCCGCCTCCTCGAAGCACTCCGCCATCCCCGGTCCCCAGGCCTCCAGGATGACATCGGCAACATGGGGGTGGACCCGATGCCCCCGCGTCGACACTTCCATCGTCTGAGGTCGTTCGGCCATCGTCGGGCTCCGATCGTCGCTGTGGCTACCAGGTGTCCACCGAACCCCTGGGACCGTCATTGTCCGGCCCGTCTCGGGCCTCGAACAGGGTCTTTGGTCGGGAACTCGAAGCCTCGCTCGCCACCGCACGGGGCTGGCCTGAGCCCCGAACGGCGGTGACCCCGGTCGGGGTCGCCGTCAGTCCGTATCCGAGGTCATCGACGAAAGGAGCGGCTCGACGACATCGCGGATCGACACGATGCCGTATTGATCGTCATCCTTGACGACAAGGTGGCGGATGCCGGCGCCCACCATCAGGACCGCGGCATCTCGGATCTCCGCGTCGGCGTCGATCCACAGAGCCCCGGGGGTCGCCAGCTCGGCCGCCGTGGCGTGGAGTTCGCCGGTTGCCACCGCGGCGATGATATCCCGTTCCGAAACGATGGCCGGTGCCGGCTCCACGTCCTCGACGAGGAGCGCACCGCAGTTGAACAGCTTCATCCGTTTCGTCAACAGCGACAGCGGATCATCGCTCTGGGCGGAGAGCACGACAAACGTCGCAATGGAACGCACCGGATCATCGCCCCTCACCTCCGACGAGTCGTCGACGCCAACCGGAACTCGTTTGCTCATCGTCTCCTCCTTGGCCATCGGCCACGGTGTTCGTCGCCATCGGGGGTGAGTCGTGTGGACGTGATCGACGAGACGCCGCACGGCCCTCTGATGGGATGAGCGTCTCACGGTGAACGAGACCCCGGGCAGGGGCAAACGTCCCTTGCCGGACCCGACGGCGCAGGGCGGCGACCGTCTGGCCGTCGTCCGAGTGAAGCCGGGAGCGGTCGACTACCGTTTGTGGGCATGTGTGGTCGTTTCGTTTCCGCCTCCACTCCTGATGAGCTGGCGAACTACTTCGGGGCGCTTACACCCGATCCCGATCTTGACGACGATCTGAACGAGACGCATCGCGAAAACTACAACGTGGCCCCGACCAACGAGGTCTACGCCGTGCGGGCCAAAGACGGCCGGCGAACCCTCTCCCCGCTGCGCTGGGGGCTTATCCCGTTCTGGGCAAAGGACAAGAAGGTCGGCTACCGGATGATCAACGCCCGAGCGGAGTCCGTCGCCGACAAGTCGGCCTACCGTCGGGCCTACGCAAGCCGCCGCTGTCTCATCCCCGCCGACGGCTTCTACGAGTGGGCGAAGGTGCCGGGCCACAAGAGCAAGCAGCCGTACTACATCTACCGACCCGACGGTGAGCCGATCGTCTTCGCCGGCCTCTGGGAGCGGTGGACACCCAAGGACGACGACGGCGAGTATCTCGACGACGAGACCGTGGAGTCGTGCACCATCATCACAACGACGCCCAACGAGGAGATGTCGGCGGTTCACGATCGGATGCCGGTGCTCCTGCCGCCCACGGTGTGGGACGACTGGCTGTCGCCCGACACCGATCCGGAACTCGTCGGCGGTCTGCTCAAACCACCTCCCGACGGCTTCCTCGAGCTGCGTCCGATATCGACCGCGGTGAACAACGTTCGGAACAACGGGGCTCATCTTCTCGACCCGGAGCCCCATCCGCTAGAACCGATCGAATCGGCCGAGTGAGCCAGCTACCGCTTCAACGACGGGCCCGCCGGGCCATCGTCCGGTTCCAGGCCCGCCTCGAGGCCGGCCCCGGCGATCATTGGATTCCACTGCTTATCGGGTTCGGGCTGGCGGCCTTCGTCATCTGGGCTGCGGTCGGCCGGATCGAAGGGCTGGAGACCGGCGTCGACCTCGCCGGTTACAGCCAGACCCTCTGGTTGCTGACCGAGGGCAACGTACCCCGTCCCTCGCTGTTCGGAACCGACGTGCACCTCCTGGAGCTGCGGTGGTCGTTCATCATGTATCCGCTGGCACTCGTGGCCACCGTCGTGTCGCCGCCCCGCCTTCTCGCCGTGTCCCAGGGGCTGGCACTCGGGCTGGCCGTGTTTCCCTTGTGGCGCCTGGCCCGAGAGATTGCGAAGCTCCGCATCGGTGCGGCGTCGTCGCTTTGCCTGGCCTACGCCCTCCATCCGGCCACCCACCGGATCGGGGTCGAGGACTTCCATCCGGTCGCCCTGGCCATCCCCGCCATCATCGGCGCCGCCTACTTCGGGGCCACCAAACGCTGGGTCTGGTACTGGATCTGCATCGTGTTCGCCCTCCTCTGCCGAGCCGACCTCGGTCTGGCTCTCGGGTTCTGGGGTGTGGTGCTGTTGGGAGACGGCGAACGTCGCGCCGGCCTGTGGACCATGGGGGTCGGCTTCATCTGGTCACTCGGTCTCCTGCTGGTCGCCCAGCCTCTCATCGCTCAGGCGGGCATCCCCGACGCCCGCAACGGCTACAACGGTCAGACGCTGGGCGACGTGACCCTGACGTCGTTACGGGATCCGGTCGACGCGATGCAGACACTGTTGACCCAGGACAACCTGCTCCTGGTGATCGCCCTGCTGACGCCGGTCATCTTTCTGCCCCTGCTCTCGCTTCGCCACCTGCTGCCGGCGGTTCCGCTCGCCGGTTTGCTGTTGCTGAGCGGTCCGCTCGAGAGCCCGTTCGCCGAACGCTCGTCGATGCTGCTGGCCTTTGTCATGATCGCCGCCGCCCACGCCCTCAACCGGCTTGGCAACATGGGCGTTGACCGCGTGTTCCTCGATGTGCGCCTGCTCACCACGCTCGCATCGGCCGCCGTGCTCCTGTTCGTCGCCAGTTCACCGACGTCGCCCTACGAGCGACCGTGGGCGTGGGGCGAGCGCGACAGCGTCGACCGTGCGGTTGTTCGGGCTGTCAACCTCGTCGATGACGACATCCCGATTCGAGCGTCACCGTCGGCGCTGGCGCTGCTCTCGGACCGACCCTGGCTCTATTCGCTGGCCGCGGACCGTCCGCCCTCGGCGGTCAACATGGGGTTCCCCGACTTCATCCGGGCCGTGCTGGTCGTCGAGCGGGAGATCCCGGAACGGTCCGACGCCGAGCGTCTGCAGTTCGAGGAGGGCATGATCGATCTACAGGGCTTCGAGCTTCGCTACGAGGATCGAGCCGACGGGGTGGCGCTCTATGTCCGCGACTAGCCGGCCCGATGCCGACCCGGAAAAGGGAGGCATCGGCGATCTCTTGACCCGGGAACAGATCCTCACCTGGCCCAACCTGTTCACCCTGGTCCGCCTGCTCTGCATCCCGGTCTTCGTCTGGTTGTTGTTCGGTCGGGAGCATCGGGCGGCGGCCGCCTGGCTGCTGGGCGCACTCGGATCGACCGACTGGGTCGACGGTTGGCTGGCCCGGCGGTTCGATCAGAGCAGCGACTTCGGCGCCATCTTCGACCCGACCGTCGACCGTCTCCTGTTCTTCGTTGCGGTCCCGAGCCTCATCGTCGACGGCTCGATCCCGATCGTCGTCGCACTGCTCGCGCTGGGTCGTGAACTCGTCACCGCCGCGCTGGCCCTGCTCGCCGAGTTCCGGCTCGACCATCGCATCCTGGTCACCAGGGAGGGCAAGACGGGTGCGTTCCTGATGATGTTTGCGGTTCCGATGTACCTGGGGGCCGAGAGCACGCTGTCGTACGCACCGATCCTGGCCTGGCTGGCCTGGCTGTTCGCCGTGCCCGGCCTGGTCTACGGATGGTATTCGACCCTCGGTCAGTACCTCCCGCTCGTTCGCCGACTCCGGCAGACTCCCGATCAAGCGTCTCCCGGCAATACGTGACACTGCGTGAATCCCCCGGCAAATCGGGCTACATTTCCCCGTATCCAATGTAGGCATGTCGGGGCCCGTCGTCCGGGCCAGGATCGAGACCAGGTAACGTAGTGACCATGTTGATTCCGGAAGATCTTCGCTACTCGAGCGATCACGAGTGGGTGCGGTTGGAGGACGGAAACCGAGCCAGGGTCGGTATCACCGACTACGCCCAGGACGCCCTCGGTGACATCGTGTTCGTCGACCTGCCCGAGGTCGGAGCCGACGTCACCTCCGGTCAATCGATCAGCGAGGTCGAGTCGACCAAATCGGTATCCGACATCTACGCCCCGGTCACCGGCAAGGTCGTGGAGGTCAACGGTGAACTCAACGACGAGCCCGAGCGACTCAACGCCGACCCCTACGGCGAGGGCTGGATGTTCATCGTCGAGGTCGGCGACGATTCGGCGCTGGCCGAACTACTCGATGCGGCCGGCTACGCCGAGCTGACGGAAGGGTAGCTATGGTCTCCGGCTGCCCATCCTGTGGCTACGAGAACGCAGTTGCTGCCCGCTTCTGCAGTTCCTGCGGTACCCCGCTGAAGTCGAGAGAAGTGTCGGAGTCGACCATTGCCTACGACCCGACGATGGCCCACGAGGCCGTCGAACTCGAGGGTGAGTTTGATCTGCCCGAGGGTACGCTCGGCATGTTCGTGGTGCGTCATGGTCCCAAGCGCGGAAGTCGGATCGCGCTCGACACCGACGAGGTATCGATCGGCCGCCATCCCGACAGCGACATCTTCCTCGACGACGTGACCGTCTCGCGCCGCCACGCCGTGGTTCGCCGGGTCGGCACCGACTATCACGTGTCCGACGCCGGAAGCCTGAACGGTACCTATGTCAACCAGTCACGGGTGGAGTCGGCGGTGCTGTCCGATGGCGACGAGGTCCAGATCGGGAAGTTCAAGCTCGTTTATCTGGCGCTCAGCGACCGGACCTGACCGCAGCGTGATGTAACAAAAATCCAGGCGATCCGGCGGGACTTCTCCGTGGGATGTGAGCTACGGTAAAACCATGACGATCGAGATGGAGCTGGTGGGAGTTCGAGTTCAGCTTCCCACCAACACGCCGATTCTGTTGCTCCGAGAGTCCACCGGCCGCCGCCGTATCGTCCCCATCTACATTGGGGGCCCTGAAGCCCACGCCATCGACTTGGCGCTCCAGGGCGAACCGACACCCCGACCCATGACCCACGACCTGTTCGCCGAGGTGCTCGACGGCCTGGGAGCGGCACTAGACCGGGTTGTCGTCACCGAGTTGCGCAACAGCACCTTCTTCGCCGAGCTTCACCTCCGTGACGGCTCCGGCGGCAGCCACGTCATCTCGTCCCGCCCGTCCGATGCGATCGCCCTCGCGGCCAGAACCGGAAGCCCGATCTTCGCCGAGGAGGCGCTGATAGAGGAAGCCGGCATTCAGGAGGTCGAAGCCGACACGCCGGGCGACGAGGAGGAGATGATCGAGGAGCTCCGCAAGTTCCTCGACGAGGTCAAGCCGGAAGACTTCATGCCCGAATAGACCGGGTCCGTTCCCGGCTGGAGCAATCAAAGCCAAGATCAGGCGGCCGTGGCCACCTCGTAGTCGGCGAGCGCAGCGGCGATACGACGCAGACTCGTGGAGATCGACCGTCGGGTTCGCTCGTGGTCGGCCTGCCGCTGAGCCAGCAACAGCGCCGCCAGCCCCGGCAGGACCAGACCGAGCCGGAAGCGGTCGAAATCGGCTCCGTGGTCACGGACGACGTTGTCGGCGCAGGAGCGACGGACCTCCGGATCCAGGCTGGTGGCCATCAGCCAGGCCAGATCGGCCTCCCCGAACTGAACGGCGATCTGCTGCCAGTCGAACAGGACCGCCGAGCCGTCGCCGGCGAAGCAGAGGTTGTCGGCCCGTGGGTCGCCGTGGCACAGGGTCGGCTCGGCCGTCGCCGCGTGGGTGAACGCATCGACAAGCGCCGGTGCGTTGGCCACCAGTTTCGAGAAGACGTCGGCTTCGTCGGCCGTGACATCGATCCACCGGTCGCGCACCATGGCAAGGCCGCGGGCAACCGAATCGAGGGAGAATCCGGCCACCGTCGATCGTCGAATGGCGAGTTCGTCGACCGGGCCGCCGGGGGTCTCGACTCGACGTCGCCAGAAACGGTGGAAACGTTCGAGTGTTTCGGCCACGGCGGCGGTGTCCGCCGGGCCGAGCCCGGTGAGCTGGTCGACGCGGCGCAGCGGCGTGAGATCCTGCAGGAGAAAGGCGGCGGTGTCGTCGGCCGTCACCATGGCATGGAGCTCCGGCCGGGCCACGGGGGAGAGGGGAAGGAGATGCCCGTAGGCCTCGGCCTCACGACGGTAGGCGCCGCTCGACGCGGCCGCATCACGGTTGACGTTGTCGGCCGGCAACTTGGCCACCGCCGTGGCCGGGACGGCGTCGGTTCCGGCCAGATCGAGCCGGATCACGTCGCTGAAGGTGCCCCGGCCGCCGCCCACGTCGACCCGCGCCGTGACGATCGCATCGGTACCGTAGGCCGCTCGAACCAGTCGTTCCAGGCCGGATTGTCCACACAAAACGTCGGTTGCCGTCATCGAATGAGGATTTCGTGAGCGCTCTACGCGCGAATCGTTGACTCTACGCGCGCAGCTTACTAGCATCATGATCAAGGTAAATACCTCTCCCGTAATTACGTCCGCGTACTGCGGTCTCGTCGAACATCGTTCGAGTCCCGGCGGGACGGAGGGGTCTGCCTTAGCGCGTTTTCCATTTTCTCAGGGAGTAACCATCACATGCCGGTAGAAGCGAGCTTTTCAGGTAAGCGAACAGCCGAGATCGTCGGCATCACCTACCGGCAACTCGACTACTGGGCTCGCACCGACCTTCTCCGGCCATCGGTTTCCGATGCGAACGGCTCCGGTTCCCGTCGGCGTTACTCCTACAAGGATCTTCTCGAACTGAAGGCGATCAAGACTCTGCTCGACGCCGGCATCAAGTTGGAGTCGGTTCGCGAGGTGTTCGCCTACATGCGGGAACAGATGGGCGAAGACATTGCCTCGGCCAATCTGGTGATCCACGGCACGACCTCGGTGCTCACCCGCAGCGGCGAGGAGCTGATCGACCTGGTGCGTAAGGGTCAGGGAGTACTGAACGTGCTACCGCTGGCCGGCATCAAGGACGAGGTCGATGCGAAAATCGTCGAGTTGCAGCCGGGAGGTAGAACGTCGGGTCCGTCGACCGAGGGCGTCGAGCCCGAGTCGACGGACGATGACGGCGATATCGCCGTCACCAACTGATCGTCGCCCCCGTCATCTCTGCGGGCTCGGGTTGAGCCACATTTGGGCCCGATTCTTGCCCGCCGCCTTGGCCGCGTAGAGGGCTTGATCGGCCCGGTCGAACGTCTCGGAGACGTCGACCGAAGCCTCGTGGAGTGCGACACCGGCGCTGAGGGTGGTCGATCGACCGTGATCGTCCCATCCCTTCAGGATGCGTTGGGCCACCTTGACCGGGTCGGCGAAGGCCCGTCGGGCCACCACCAGAAACTCGTCGCCGCCGAGGCGGGCCGAGGTGTCGGAGTCCCGGAGACACCGCCGGAGGTGGTTGCTGAGGTCCTGCAACACCTGATCACCGGCGGTGTGACCCTGGGTGTCGTTCACCTCCTTGAACCCGTCGAGGTCAAGCAGGATGAGGGCGTCGCCCTCCTCGAGCGAGTTGATGAGGGCGTCGGCATGTTTTCTGTTGCCGATCCCGGTGAGCTCGTCCCGGGTGGACGCCCGCTGCAGTTGGTTGATCACGAACAGGTGCTCGATGGCGATCCCGACCTGGGTTCCGAACAGCCGGGCGAGGTCGACGGTGAAGGCCGGATCCTCCTGAGGAACAGGGTGCACGACGACTGCGCCCGCCGGCACGTCGGCGGCCGGGAGCGGGAGCACGAGCATCGACTGGCGTCCGCTCGGAACCAGGCGGGGCTCGTCGCCGCCGATGGCATCGGCAACGAGTTGTGCCGTCTCGGCGTCCGGTTCGTCGTCGCTCGAGGGCCCGATCGTGACCGGGATGAGGCCGCCCACTACATCCCGCAGCACCACCGTGGCCCGCTGGGCCTGGAAGATCTCCTGGGCCGCCAAGGCGACCTCGGTGGCCGCCTCCTGCAGCGACGACGGACGGCGGAACCGGCGTAGTACGTCGTCGAGACGGGCGAGCCGTTCGCTTCGGGACGAGAACCAGCGGGCGGTCCGAACGCTGCGATCGACCAGCGCCGAGATGACCTCACCGATGACGGCGGCGACCGGTACCCCGATGAGCGGCACGGCAAGCCCGACCCGGAAGGCGTCGACCCGGTTCGCCGCAAGCACCACTCCGACCACCAGCGGACTGAACAACAGCGCCGAACCCGGGGGTAGGACGAATCCCACATACGACAAGACGAGTACGGCGGCTGCGGTGAAACCGATGACGGCGTGCGGCGTGCCCGAGCTGTCGGCCCAGTAGATCGAGGCCACCATCGCCGCCAGCACCAACACCGCGGGCAACAGCCTCAGCAACGACGGCAGCCTGGCCCAGTCGGTGAAGAAGGCGTAGACACCGGCGAACACCATGGCCAGCGCCAGATACAGGATGGAGGGTCCGCGGTCGGCGGCGTCGCGTGCAGCGTAGTCGAGCACCGCAAGCAACGCCGCGCTGAAGAGCAGGGCCGACGAGGCCATCTTGTATCGCTCGCGCCACAACACCGGTCGCTATGACCCTTCTGTTTCCATACGCTGGTCGGCCTCACGGCTTTCTGTGACCCTATACATCGGTGACGCTAAACATCTACGACGGCAGTATTCCACGATGGCGATCCGACCACCATGGGTGTCGTTGAGAGTACCCTACGTGGCCGGTTCTTTCTCAAGGCTAGTCGGGAATCGAAGGTCCATGGTGGGTAGTTCCTCATGTCGGGCCCGGATCGTCCGGCTGCGGAACACCTCGCGGTGATCGGGAATCAGGCGTCGGGCAGGTGGTCGCCGGTCAGTCCGCCGGCGTGAGCGCCGTCGTTGAACGAGCGGATGATCCACTGGCGTTCCGTGGTTCCGCCCGCGCCGAGACCTCCTTCACCGGTGCCGTCATCGGACGAAGGATCGAATGACGTCTGAATCACGAGATGGTTGATCGATGTGTGGCGGACCCCGAAGAAGGTGCCGGGGCCTGATCCGGAAACATGCTGGAGCACCGCGGCGATGACGCCGCCGTGGCAGAACGCCGCCACCATCTCGCCCCGATGACGATCGGCGATCCGGTCGACGGCGCCGACGGCCCGTTCGGTGAGCTGGGCGTTCGACTCCGCCCCGGGAATCACCCCCCAGTCCTGATGCGTCCGCAACGCCCGAGCCGTCGGATGATCGGTGGCGAACATCTCGCGAAGAAGGCCACCTTCGGCCTCCCCCAGGTAGACCTCACGGAGCTCGGGTTCGATGATCGGCTTGATCCCCGTCGCCTCGGCCAGCGGCGACGCCGTCTGATGGGTTCTGGTCAGCGTCGAGACGTAGATGGCCGACACCGGTTCGGTCACGAGTCGGTCGGCCACCCGTCGGGCCTGGAAGTGGCCGAGCTCGGTGAGTTCCGGGTCACCGTGACCGTCGACGAGTCGAAAGGGCCTACCCGGCACGTAGGGCTCGGATTGGCCGTGGCGGATCAGGAGAACCTGGCTGGCATCGGGCGCCGGGGTGAAGAATCCCTGGGGGTAGGAGCGGGACTGGTCACCGGTGTTGTCTGCTGCTGTCATGGATCTGACATGGTCCTCGGGATCGATCGACGGTCGGGCCACGAGCGGGTCGAGCCCGCCGTGGTTGCGGGTGGGGAGGCGACCTCTTGTTTCGCTCCCTTCGCACTCTAGGATGCACGGATGGTTCTACCTGACTCGGATCGGCCGCAGTCGTCGGATGACACAGGCGACGGCGCAGCGTCGTCGGGCCCGCCGGAAGCCGCCCGTATCCCGCTCGAACGCACGCTGTGGAACGACACCCGCCTGGATCACTACCAGTGGCTCGAGGACAAGGAGTCGCCGCAGGTCCGGCGTCATCTCGAAGCCGAGAACACCTACACCGAGCAGGTCCTCAGCCCGGTCGTCGAACTCCGGGAGACCCTCTTCGCCGAGATCAAGGGCCGGATCAAGGAGACCGACCTGTCGGTTCCGGTGATCAAGGATCAGTGGGCCTACTATGCCCGCACGGTGGAGGGGCTGGCCTACGCGATCCACTGCCGACGGCCGGTGCCGGCGGGCACCACGCTGGCCGGCGCCGACCTCGTGACCTGGTTGACCGACGAAGAACCGGCCGACGAGCAGGTGCTTCTCGACGAGAACGCCGAGGCCGCTGATCGCGACTTCTTCGACATCGGCGTGTTCGAGGTCTCGCCCGACCATCGACTTCTCCTGTGGGCCTACGACACCTCGGGCGACGAGCGGTTCACCGCCCTGTTGCGCGACCTCGAGACCGGAACCGACCGTGAACTCGGTCTTGTCGACATCTCCTACGGGTCGGCCTGGGCGCTCGACAACGAGACGTTCTTCTACGTGCGCAGCGATGCCGCCAACCGGCCGCACGAGATCTGGCGCCACCGTATGGGTGCGCCGGTCGCCGATGACACGCTGGTCTTCTCGGAGACCGACGAGCGGTTCTTCGTCGGCGTCGGGCGGGACAAGGACGACAGCTTCATCCACATCGGCGTGTCGTCGAAGATCACCGACGAGGTGTGGGTGATTCCGGCCGATGAACCGGAGACGCCGGCCCGGGTCGTGGCCGAGCGGCGCCGCGGCATCGAGTACGGGGTCAGCCACCACGGTGATCGATTCGTCATCCTGACCAACGACGGCGCCGAGAACTTCCGGGTGATGACCGCCCCCGACGACGATGCGGGCCCGGAGAACTGGGAGGAGTTGATCGGTGGCCATGACACCATCACCATCTCCGACATCGACGTGAACGCCACGTTTCTCACGCTGTTCGAGCGGGTCGAGGGCCTCACCAGGATCAGGCTTCGGCTCTGGGAGGACGGGCGGTTCGTGACGATCGAACAGCCAGAGGCGGTTTCGACCGTGGGACCGGGAGCCAACCCCGACTACGACACCACGGCGATTCGATACGGCTACTCGTCGATGGTCACCCCGCCCACCCTGTTCCTGTACGACGTGGTGACCGACGAGCGGCACGTGTTGAAACAGCAGGAGGTGCTCGGCGACTTCGACTCGGCCGACTACCGGACCGAACGTCTCGAGGCCACCGGTCCCGACGGCGTGGCGGTGCCGATCAGCGTGGTCATGCGACGCGATCGGTTGCTGAACGAGCCGGGCCCGTGTCTGCTGTACGCCTACGGCTCCTACGAGGCGTCGGTCGACCCCACCTTTTCGGCCATACGGCTCTCCTTGCTCGACCGCGGCTTCGTGTTCGCCATCGCCCACGTCCGAGGCGGCGGTGAGCTCGGCCGCCGCTGGTACGACGACGGCAAGCTGGTCAACAAGCCCAACACCTTCCGAGACGTCGAGACCGCGGCCCGCCGCCTGATCGCGGACGGCATCACGACGCCCGAACAGCTCGTACTCCGAGGCGGCTCGGCCGGCGGTCTCATGGCCGGTGCCGTGATCAATCGGGCGCCTGAGCTCTTCGCCGGTGTCGTGGCCCAGGTCCCTTTCGTCGATGTGCTCACCACGATCACCAATCCGGAGTTGCCGCTCACCGTCACGGAGTGGGAGGAGTGGGGCAATCCGATCTCGGACGAGGTCATCTACCGGACGATGCGGGCCTACTCGCCGATCGACAACGTGGCACCCCGGCCGTATCCGTCGATCCTGGCCACCGCGGGACTCAACGACACCAGGGTCAGTTACTGGGAGGCTGCGAAGTGGGTCCAGGAGCTGCGCCGAAACACCACCTCCGGCAAGCCGATTCTGCTCTGGATCGATCTCGACGCCGGTCACGGGGGGCCCTCCGGACGTTACGATGCGTGGCGCGATGAGGCCCGGGTTCTGGCCTACGTGTGTTGGGTGTGCGGCCTGACGGAGTGACGTGTCGGTGGCGGCCCGTTGCGGAGATGGGGAACATCCATGGCGGACATTTCTCGCTGCAATGCCCCCCGATGTCGTCCGTGCGCGGTCCATAATGGAGGTGTTCGATCGTTGGCCCATCCATCCACCTTGCTTGATGCATTCGGTATTTTGCCGACGGTGGGTGTAGGGTCCGGCTAAGAGGAATTTTCCAGGAGGTGGTCGTCGTCAATACCCCGGAATATGAGAGGCGGCTAACCGAGTACGAAACCGGTATGGCCGAGTTGCAGACGCAGCTGAAGGCGATGGAGGAGGAAGTTGTAACCCTCCGCCGCCGGCTCCAGGACGCACCGAAACGCGTGCGGACGTTGGAGGAGCGCCTGCTCGATACCAAAGGTCAGCTGGCCCAGGCGGTCAGCCAGAACGAGAAACTGACCTACACCCTCCGGGAGGCCCGCGACCACATCGCCGCCCTGCGGGAGGAAGTCGACAAACTGACCCAGCCCCCGTCGGCCTACGGCACCATGCTCGGTGTCAACGACGACGGTTCGGCCGACGTGTTCGCCAGCGGCCGCAAGATGCGGGTCGAGGTCCACCCGGCCATCGATCTCGACACCCTCCAGCGTGGCGCTGAGGTCGTGCTCAACGAGTCGCTCAACGTGGTGATGGTGCGCGGCTTCGAGCAGTCCGGTGAAGTGGTCAGCATCAAGGAGATGCTGCCGGACGGGCTGCGGGCTTTCATCGTGGGCCGGGCCGACGAGGAGCGCATCGCCGAACTCGCCGCCCACCTGGTCGGCACCGGAATCCGGGCCGGCGACTCGATGTTGCTCGACACCAGGTCGTCGGTGCTGATCGAGAAGCTGCCGAAGGCCGAGGTCGAGGATCTGGTGCTGGAGGAGGTGCCCGATGTCAGCTACGACGACATCGGCGGCCTCGACGACCAGATCGAGACGATCGTCGACGCCGTCGAACTGCCGTTCCTCCACGCCGATCTGTTCGCCGAACACCACCTGCCCGCACCCAAGGGCATCCTGCTCTACGGACCTCCCGGCTGCGGCAAGACCCTGATCGCCAAGGCGGTGGCCAATTCGCTGGCCAAGAAGGTGAGCGAGGTCTCGGGCGATCACGAGCGGCGCAGCTTCTTTCTCAACATCAAGGGTCCGGAGCTGCTCAACAAATACGTCGGCGAGACGGAACGCCAGATCCGCCTCATCTTCCAGCGTGCTCGGGAGAAGTCCGAGGAGGGCTGGCCGGTCATCATCTTCTTCGACGAGATGGAGTCCCTGTTCCGAACTCGCGGCAGCGGGATCTCGTCCGACATCGAATCCACGATCGTGCCGCAGTTGCTGGCCGAGATCGACGGTGTCGAGTCGCTGAAGAACGTGATCGTGATCGGCGCATCGAACCGTGAGGATCTGATCGATCCGGCGATCCTGCGCCCCGGTCGACTCGACGTGAAGATCAAGATCGAGCGGCCCGACCCCGTCGCGGCCCGGTCTATCTTCGCCAACTATCTGACCAAGGAACTCCCGATTCACGACGACGAACTGTCGGGCGGGGTCGAACTCGAGGAAGCTCTGAGCAAGATGATCGACGCCACCGTCGACTTCATGTACCGGGCCGACGACGACACGAAGTTCCTCGAGGTCACCTACCAGAACGGCGACAAGGAAATTCTCTACTTCAAGGACTTCGCGTCCGGCGCCATGATCGAGAACATCGTGCGGCGGTCGAAGAAGTTGGCGATCAAGCGGTTCCTCAACTCCGGAGCAAAGGGCATCCGCTCGGAAGACCTGATGACCTCGGTCACCCAGGAGTACAAGGAACACGAGGATCTGCCGAACACCACCAATCCCGACGACTGGGCCAAGATCTCCGGTAAGAAGGGCGAGCGCATCGTGTACGTCCGCACCCTGGTCGGTCCGTCCGGCGAGGACAAGACGGGCGGACGGGCCATCGAGCAGGTGGCCACCGGCCAATACCTGTAATCCAGTACCACCGAGACGGCAACAGGGATCTGCATGGCCATACCGAAGATTGTTGGCATCGAAACCGAGTTCGGGATCATGGTTCGAGGGACCAACGAATGGAACCCCGTCTCGGCGTCGTCGCTGCTGATCAACGCCTACGTCGGATCCGAGACCGGTGGGCTCGACGACCGCTCGGCGCCCGTCGCCTGGGACTTCATCGACGAGACGCCCGGTGCCGATGCCCGGGAGATGCTGGCCCCCGACTATGCGATGCCGCCCGAGGTGGAAACCCATCTCGTGAACGCCGTGCTGACCAACGGTGCCCGCTACTACGTCGATCACGCCCACCCTGAGCTTTCAACGCCGGAATGCCGTGACGCGCTGTCGGTCGTGCTCTACGACCGGGCGGCGGAGTTGATCCTGGTCGACTCCATGAGGGCGGCCATGGACATCCTGCCGCCCGGCCAGGAGATCGTCATCTACAAGGACAACAGCGACCGCAAGGGCAACGCCTACGGCTGCCACGAGAACTACCTGCTGGCCCGCAGTCTCCCCTTCGGCCAGATCGTCACCGCGGCAACGACACACTTCGTGACCCGTCAGATCTTCACCGGCTCGGGCAAGGTCGGCAGTGAGCTGCCCGGGATGGGTGGCGACGAGATTCCGTATCAGCTGACCCAGCGGGCCGAACACTTCGAGGAGGAAGTCGGCCTCGAGACGACCCTCAAGCGGCCGATCGTCAACACCCGTGACGAGCCCCACGCCGACTCGCAGAAGTATCGCCGCCTGCACGTCATCGCCGGCGATGCCAACATGTCGCAGATGGCGACGTTGCTGAAGGTGGGAACCTCGGCCATCGTTTTCGCCATGCTGGAGGACGACGCCTACGACGATCCGATCGTGCTCGAGACCCCGGTTCCGTCGATGCACGCCGTCAGCCACGACCTGACCCTGACCCGACCGCTGCCACTCGCCGACGGCCGCACGGCCACCGCGCTCGAGGTCCAGTGGCACATTCTCGGCCAGGCCAGGAATTGGGCCGACCGTCACGGACTCGAGGCGGTCGGCGAGGACTGCGGCAAGCTGGTCCTCGAACGATGGGAGCAGGTGCTGACCGGTCTCGAGACCGATCCCGACTCCGTGGCCAACTGGGTCGACTGGGCGGCCAAGCTCCGCCTCCTCAAAGGATTCATGGAGCGACACGACTGCGCCTGGGGTGATTCCCGGCTGCGGGCGCTCGATCTGCAGTACCACGATCTGCGCCCACAGAAGTCGCTTGCCGCCCGGGCCGGTCTGGAGACCATCGTCGACGAGGACGGGGCCCGCCGAGCCGTCACCGAACCGCCGGAGGACACCCGGGCCTACTTCCGGGGTCGGTGTCTC
>Ga0224512_10001350_pt1 | contig 23753 bp, 17 predicted proteins | sample SF_May12_sed_USG_4_FD_169103 | JGI IMG/M metagenome (GOLD analysis project Ga0224512, IMG submission 169103) | Sediment microbial communities from San Francisco Bay, California, United States - SF_May12_sed_USGS_13 | ecosystem: Environmental > Aquatic > Marine > Sediment | place: USA... | reverse complement strand
TTGCCCGGGAGCCAGACGACAGGTCGGGCGAAGAAACGCAACGGGCCCGGGAGCACCGAAACCGCCGTGTCGGTCATCACCGGGAACACGACGTCGTCCAGCACGTCGGAGGCCAGATCCCGGGTCGACACCCGCTTGCGTCCCTCCGACACGTGATACAGGTCGTCGCGGATGAGCACCACCGTTTCGAGCACCCGCTCCGAGGTGACGACGGCGTTCTCGACCCGCTTGCGAACGACGAGATAGACCGACAGGACGACAACGGCCAGCAGCGCCAACACCGCGGCGACCAGGACGAACAGAACGAGAGCCCAGGCCGGCATCTCCCGGCCGACGAACCAGGCCACCAGTCCAGCCGCCCCGACCCCTCGCATCGACCACGTGACCGTTTGGCCGATGGCGACCGGGAGGTCGAACAGCTCCATGACGTCGGCTCGAAGCTGACCGAGGTCGTAGTCGGAGAGATCAAAGGTCGTCGGGTCGGCCGGCTCGATCGGATCGTCGGCGGTTTCCTCTTCCCGATCTGAGCTGTCCGTCACTCGTCCCCCTCAGGATCGGTAGCCGGCGTTGATATCGATGTAGCCGTGGGTCAGATCGCAGGTCCACACGGTGGCCGATCCGGAACCGACGCCGACGTCGACCCGAACGTCGATCTCGTCGCCCTTCAGATGTTCGGTGGCCCGGGCTTCGGAGTAGCCATCGAGTTTGGCCCCGCCGGCCGCCACCTGTTCGGCACCGATCCAGATGGCCAGATGGTCGCGCTCGGCCGCCTGGCCCGACTTGCCGACGGCCATGACGATCCGACCCCAGTTGGCGTCGGACGCAGCGAACGCCGTCTTCACCAGCGGCGAATCGGCGATGGCCCGGGCGATGATCTCGGCCGCGGTGTCGTCGGCCGCGCCGGTAACAGTGACGGCGACGAACTTGGTGGCGCCCTCGCCGTCACGCACGATCTGGTGGGCCAGGTCGAGGCACACGGTGTCGAGGGCGGCCCGAAAGGCGCGCTCGTCGACCGCGCCGCCGTTGCCCTCGGCCTGCCCGGTGGCGAACAGGAGCACGGTGTCGCTGGTGGAGGTGTCGGAGTCGACGGTGATGCGGTTGAAGCTGCCGGCCACCGACGAGCTCAGGTAGCGCCGGCCGACGTCGGCCGCAACGGCGGCGTCGGTGAAGACGAAGGCCAGCATCGTGGCCATGTCGGGTGCGATCATGCCCGAGCCCTTGGCGATACCGACCACCGACGCCGACGACCCGGCGATCGGAGCCGACGAGCCCTTGGCGTAGGTGTCGGTGGTGCGGATGGCCTCGGCGGCGGCAGCCCAGGCGGTGGGGTCGGCGTCGGCGAGCGCAGGGGCCAGGTTGGTGAGCGCCGCGCCGAGGGCCACGTCGTCCATCGGTTCACCGATGACCCCGGTCGAGGCCAGGTACACGTCGTCGGCGTCGACACCGAGACCGGCGGCCATCGCCCGTGCCGTCAGCTCGGCCGAGGCGGCCCCGGCCGCGCCGGTGAAGGCGTTGGCGTTGCCGGCGTTGCAAACGAGCGCCCGGGCCGTGCCCCGGCCGATGATGCGACGGCAGTGGTCGACGGGAGCCGACGGGCACAGCGACCGGGTGAACACTCCGGCGACGGTTGTTCCCGGTGCCAGCTCGGCCAGCATCAGATCGGGCCGGCCCTCGTAGCGCAGGCCGGCGGCGTGGGTGGCCAGACGAACCCCGGCCACTGCGGGCAGGTCGGGAAACCGATCGGGGGCCAGGGGCGATACGGAAGTGACGTCGGCCATGGCGAAAACCTAGCCGCCCCCATCTCGACCGTGCGCCCGGCGCCCGGAAAACCGGGCGTGTGGCGCACAGTTGGAGAGGTGGGTCGGTTGCTACTCGGCTTTGACCGTGACCGACAGACCCGTGTCGTTGCGCACGTCGATCAGGTCACTCGAGATCTGAGGCGGGATGAGGTTGATGACCTCGCCACCTTCGTCGGCCGACACGAACTCCATCTTCAGTTCGCCCGACTCGTCATCATGGGTGACCAACAGCCGAGCGGCTCCCGGTACCCGGGCCGCGGTGGCCAGCATCTCCTGGGCCACCCTCACGATCATCAACCGGCGCGACACCGACTCGATCGGCGGGGCCTGCCAGTCGACCGAGATCAGCGCCCCGACGTCTTCCCGCAGAGCCGCCGCCTCGATCTCCACCGCCTCGCGGACGGGGTCGGCGGTTGTCTCGAAAGGGCTGGTCTCGCTCGTGGGATCGATGGCCACGCTGTTGCGCCACTGCCGTTCGCTGCGGGCCAACTCGAGGCTCCAGAGCACCTCGGCGTTGGCGGCGGCCGCGGTTTCCGCGTCACCCGATGGCATCTCGCCGACGACCACGCCGGGCCGGGCGGCCATGGTGGCGATTCGCTCCTCCGAGTCGGCCACCTTCTGCCGCAGCTCGTCCCGCTCACCGCTCAACGAGTCGATCTGCAGGGCCTGGGCATCGGCCAGCTCGGTGCGCTTGCGGAGGGCGTCGGTGGCATCATCGAGACGAGCCTTGGTGTTGAAGAGCTCGTTGTCGACCGAGGCCTTCTTCGCCTCCAGGGTGGCGAGCTGCGACCTGGTCTCCTTCAACTCGCCATCGCGCACCGCCAGCTCGCCGTTGACCCGGCCGAGGCTGGCCTGGAGGTCATCCCGCTCGCCGGTGAGCGCCCCGACCTTCGACTGGGCCGCGAGCCACATCGCAAGGAATGCGACGGCGAGCACCGCAGCGATGACAAACGGAATCATCATTGCATCAAACCCTACCCAACGCCGTCACCATCGGAGCGCATGGTTCGAGTTTAGATTCGCCAGGGCGAGGCGTCAGGCGGCGGGTTGGATACCCGGTGTCAACTCGATGGCCGCCGGCGGTCCGTTTCTATCGGTACCGGCTCGAGCCCATGGGCGACGGTGCCACGGCGGAGGCGAGGTCGAGGTGGTCGTCCTCGACCACCAACACCTTGCCACCATCGGAGGCGGCCAGGACGGTGGGATTGACCACGGCGTCGTGGCTCGGGCCGAGGCGTTCCAACGCTGTCTCCAGGGCTCGGCGGCTGACGACCTCGGGCGGTCGCAGGAGGTTGAGGGTCTCACGATCGACCGCCCCGACGACCACCCCGTCGTGCACCCGCTTCGTCGCATTGACCGCCCGTACCCGGCGGATGGCGGCGACATGGTCGGGAGCATTCCTCAGTTGATCGACCAGAAGCGAGATCCGGGCCATGGCGCCGGTGTCCAAGGAGGCGGCGTCGACGCTGCGGAGAAAGACGAACGTCTCGATGGCGCTGCCGATGGTCGGGAGCAGCTCGATCAGTGCGGCGCGATCGACGAGTACCGCATCGGTCGGCGGTGGCTCGCCACCGGCGACCGTGTCGCACACGAGTCCAACGGCACCGGTGACACCGGTGATCTGGTGAACACGTATCCTGCGGGCCACGCCGCAGGATACCTCGGCGGTTCTTCGACCGCTTCCCCGCCAACTGCCGACCTCCGACCGCTCCCTCGGCGGTTCTGGTGTAGCCGGTGATCGATAGCGATCACCGGCTACACCAGAACGGGACAATGGACTCGCTGTCACACCAATCGGCCATCATGGGACCCATGGCGGGAACCATGGATATCGATGCGGCGATCATGGAGGTGGCCGGAGCACAGGCCGGTGTGTGCACCCGGGTCGAGTTACTGGCACGCGGTGTTCGACCAGCAGCCATCGGCCGTCGGGTAATGGCCGGGCTGCTTCGGCCGACCGGGCGGGGCATCTACGTCGTCGAGGAGTTGACCAACCTCAGAACGCCCCTCCACCACGCCATCGCCGCAGTGCCCGGCGGGGAGCTGTCGCGTTCGACCGCCGGCCGACTGCAGGAGTTTCCACTGGATCCGTCGGCCGATCAGTCGATCGTCGACGTGGCCGCTCCTCACGGGTTCAACCGCCGGGTCGCCGGCGTCGCCGTTCATCGTCGCCGCAGACCGACTCCTGCGCACGATCTCGTGGCGATCGACGGACTACCGGTGACCGGGCCGGCGCTGACCCTCGTGGATCTGGCGGCGGTCGTCGGACCGGCTCGTCTTCGTCACCTCGTCCTGACCCAGATCAGCGCCGGGCGGCCGACGCTCGACGAATTGGTCGCCTGCTTCGATTCGGTCGCCCGCCGGGGTGTGAACGGGATCGCATCGCTCCGGCTCATGTTGGCGCCGTTGGTCGACGACGACCGGGCCCTCGGATCCGTGCTCGAGCGGAAGGTGGCCGCCCTGCTCGACGAGTACGGCATCGCCGGCTTCCGGGCGCAGTATCGTCCGCCGTGGTACGACGGCGTGCGGGGTGTCGTCGATTTCGCTCATCCCGAGTCGAGGATCGTTCTGGAGGCCGACGGCCGGCGATGGCACGGCCGAGAACAGGCCATGACCAACGACCGGCGGCGGGATCGGTTGGCCGCCAAGCATGGTTGGCTGACGATTCGGGTGACGTGGCCCGAGGTCACGGAGCGCCCGGCGGCAACAGCAGCGGAGATCCTGTCGATCGTCACCCGCCGCCTTCGGGAGTCGGACCGGGCGGCATGACAACGCCGCTCGGTGACGTCTCCGACGGTTCTGGTGTAGTAGGTGATCGATATCGATCACCTACTACACCAGAACGCCACGAGCGGCGGGGTGTCGGCCGGTACTCTTGGGGCCGTGGAAACGCAAGGCTCGGCCTCCCCGACAACAGATCGGCTGCGGGCGGCGGTCGTCATCCTCGCCGGAGGTATGGGGTCGCGTATCGGGGCCGACGTCAACAAGGTCTACCTCTCGATTCGCGGGCGGCACATGCTCGACTACTCGGTCGAGACAGCCCTGAGCTGCGGACCGGTGACCGACCTCGTGCTCGTCCATCGACCGGATGACGCCGAGCAGATCGAGCGGCTGGTGGCGGCCGTCGTCGGGCGATCGACCGATCTCGTCGTACACACGACACCGGGTGGCGAGTCCCGCCACGACTCCGAGTACGCAGGCGTGGCTGCGCTGCGGTCACGGATCGATGCCGGCCTGCTCGACGTGATCGCCGTCCACGATGGTGCTCGTCCCTTCATGGGCGCTGAGCTGTTGCACCGGTCCCTGGTCGGTGCCTCCACCCACGGGGCCGTGATCCCGGGGCTGCCGGTGACCGATGCCCTGTACGCCCTCGACCGTCAGCGATTCGTCGACCCCCAAGACCACGTCTGGGTCCAGACCCCCCAGACATTCGACGCCGCCACGCTGCTGGCCGCTCACGACGCCGCCCACGACGCCGGCTTCCAGGGCGTCGACACCGCCGAGGTGGTCCAGCGATTCAGCGGCGTCGACGTGCGGATCATCCCCGGCCACCAGGCCAACATCAAGATCACCTACGAGACCGACCTGGCCACCGCCGAGGCCTTGGCCGCCGAGTGGGAATCGCAGCGTTCCGGAGGGTTGGCCGACGGGGCTTGACAGGTGTTGACGGGGCGGTCACGCTTACGCGATGACGGCTCGTGGTGCCGGGGTGCACGGTGGTGGCGGCAACGGTTTCACCGACCGCGCCGCCGACCCGAATCGCTGGCGGCACGAAGCGGCCTGGGCCGCAACCCGGCTCCCGCTCGAGGAGTGCCTGGGTCTCGACCCGGCGTGCTATGTCGACGATCGTTTCTTCGCCCTGGAGCAGGAGCAGGTGTTCGAGCGGGCCTGGGTCTGTGTCGGGGTGGCGGCCGATGTGGTCCGCCCGGGCCGGCTCCTGGTGCGGCGGCTGGGCGGTCGGTCGATCGTCGTCACCCGCGACGGATCCACCGGCGAGTTGCACGGCTTCCTGAACGCGTGCCGTCATCGGGGCACCGAGCTGACCGACGTCGACTGCGAGGTGGCCAACACCATCCGCTGCCCGTACCACCGGTGGGCCTACGCCCTCGACGGGACGCTCCGGGCCGCGCCCTACGTCGACCAGGTGCCGCGGGCGTCATTCGACAAGGCCGACCACTCGCTGCTTCCGGTGCGGGTCGACACGTGGGGACCGCTGCTTTTCGCCTGTCTCGATCCGACCACGCCGCCGTTGACCACCTGGCTCGGCGACCTGCCGGAGCGGATGGCCGGGTACCGCTTCGACGAGTGGGGCAAGCGGGAGGAACAGACGATCACGATCGACGCCAACTGGAAGCTGATCAGCGAGAACTTTCAGGAGTACTACCACCTCACGTGGGTTCACCCGGAATTGGCCAAGGTGTCACGGGTGGCCGACCACTACCGCTATCAGGGGCCGGGTCAATACTGCGGTCAGACGACCACGCCGGTGTCGGCCGACGAGCGCGACGACTGGCTCAGCATGCCGCCCCTCGACGGCTTGGATGCGTCCGATTCGGTGAGTGGGCGGTTCGTGGCGATCTTCCCCAACGTTTTGCTGTCGGTGCTACCGAACCACATTTTCGTGATGCGGCTCGACCCGTTGGCGCCGGGGGTGACGGCGGAGACGTGCACGTTCCTGCTGCCCGAGGGATCGCTGGACGTCGACGAGGCGGCCTTCGCCCCGACCCGCAAGTTCTGGTTCGAGGTCAACGGCGAGGACATCGACATCGTGCAACGGTCCCAGCGGGGACTGACACATGGGGCACCGCCGGCCGGGCCGCTGATCGGCCGGTTCGAGGAACCGCTGCGTCGGTTCCACAACATCCTGGCCGATTGCATGACCCTCGATTCGCTGTCGTCGATCCCGATTCGGCCGGGCGATGACCTGTCCGACCCGGCTCACCGCCTGGGCACGGCTCCCAACCCGACTCCACCCACCGTCGACATCCGCTGAGAGTCTCGGGGAGGGGCCCGGGGTCAGCGGGTGACGCGGACGATCTCGTAGGGGGTGGTCGGCAGCGGCGGGGTGCCGAACTTGGCGTTGACCGAGTACAGCGACGAGCCGAAGGCGGCCGACGTCGTCGGCACGTTGTAGGCGTCGCTCGTCAACGCGTCGACCATCGTGCCCGAGGACAGGTCGGCCGACAGCTCGATGACGGTGATCTGGTTGATGCCACCCTCGTTCACGTAGAGTGTCCGGCCGATCAGTACCAGTCCGTCGCCCCGAACCGAGTCACCGCCGAGGTCGATCAGGGAGGCCACACCGGTGGCCGGGTCGACCGTGTACAACTCCTGGGCGGCCGAGCCGGCCACGATCAGCGTCGACCCGTCGGGGGTGGCGACGACACCGTTGCCGTTGAAGTTATTGGGAACGAAGACGAAGTCGCCGCTGAGCGGGATCGTGGCGACCGGTCCGGCGACGTCACCCATGGCGTCGAGCGGTACGACGTAGAACTCGGGAACGAACGAGTTGGTGAAGTAGGCGGCGTTGCGGGAAACGAAGACGTCGTTGATGAACCCGGCGGCCAGATCGAGCTGGGCGACGAGTGCACCGGTGTCGCCGTCGTAGATGGTGCCGGTTCCGCCCCCGCCACCGGCCACGAACAGATTGCCGGAACGATCATCGAAGGCCAGACCGACCGATACCGTGCCGGGCACTCCCTCGACCAACACCGCACCCTCGCCGGTGCGCAGGTCACCCTTCCAGATGCCGCCGGTCGACAGCGACCCGGTGTAGACGTCGTGGCCCCGACCGACGGCGATGCCCTCCGGGAAGAAGCCGCCGGGGAGCTGGATCACATCCGGATAGGCAGCGGACTCGGCGGCAACGGGTGCCGAACCGACCGCGATCATCGAGCCGATCAACAGAACGGTGGCGAGCAGCAGACGTTTCATGGGTCATCCTTCTTGGCCGTGCAGGTTTCCGGATCGACCTTATCCGGGCCGACCCGACGGTGCCACGTCCAACGGCGCCAGCCAGCGCCGCTCGACCCAGAAGCCGCCGAAGGGGAGCGAGCCGATGACCATGGCCATGAACGCCCTCCACAGCGGCCAGCCGAGATCCCGGTGGTGGACCAGCAACATGGCGGCGAAGACGAGAAACAGCACCCCGTGGATGGGGCCGAGCACCTCGACGCCTCGCTCACCGCCCGCCGTGTACTTGTAGATCGTGGCCGTCACCAGGGCCAGGTAGGTGACGGCCTCGATGATCGACATGGCCCGGAGACGCTGGAGCACGGAGTCCTGTCTAGCGGGACTCGCTGTCGGCGAGGCGTCGGGAGAGGAAACGACGCTCGGACTCATTGGTGGTCAGGTCGAGGGCTCGACGGTAGCTCGCCGCCGCCTCCCCGGACCGGTCGAGCCGCAGGAGCATGTCGGCTCGTGCGGCGTGGTAGTAGCGGTAGGAATCGAGTTCGGACGCGGCGTGTGGCTCGATGGCCAGGGCGTCCAGCGCTTCCAGCCCGGCAGCCGGACCGAACGCCTTCGACACGGCCGCCGCCCGATTGAGACCGACGACCGGCGTCGGCTCGAACGAAAGCAGGTGGTCGTAGAGCGTCACGATCGTGGACCACCGGGTTTCCTCGGCCGACGACGCCATCGCATGAACCAGCGCGATGGCCGCCTGGAGTTGGTACGGCCCGGGATCGTCGAGGTCATCCGCATGATGCAGCCGCCGGCGGCCGGCCTCGATCAGATCAGTGTCCCAGCGGCTGCGATCCTGGTCGGCCAACAGCACGATCTGGCCGGCCTCGTCAACCCGGGCCGCCCGACGGGAATCCGACAGGTTGATCAGTGCGCTCAATCCCCAGGCCTCGGCCTGGTCGGGCAGGAGATCGGCGACCAGATCGGCCAGCCACCGGGCCTCGTCGCACAGACCGCCGCGGATCAGGGCTGGTCCCTCGCTGGCCGAGTGGCCCTCGGTGTAGATGAGGTAGACGACGGCGAGAACCGAGTCGAGCCGTTCGGTCAGTCGATCCCGGGCCGGGACGGTGAAGGCGATGCCGGCGTTGCGGACCTTGTCCTTGGCCCGCACCAGCCGCTTGGCCATCGTCGCCTCGGGAACGAGGAAGGCCGCAGCGATCTGGCGGGTCGAAAGGCCGCACACGCTGCGCAGCGTCAGTGCGATCTGAGCCTCCCGGTTGAGCGCCGGGTGGCAGCACCCGAAGATCAGGGCGAGCTGATCGTCGAGCAACTGGTTGGGTTCGGGCTGGTCCCCGCCGTCGCCCGCAGATTCGATCAGACCCGACGCCTCGGCCTCGGCCTCGGACACCGGGCGCCCGAGCTTCTCCCGCAGGGTCGAGTTGCGGCGGAAGACGTCGATCGCCCGCCGACGGGCCGTCGTCAGCAGCCACGCCCCGGGCCGGTTGGGCGTGTTGTCGGGCCGCCACGATGCGGCCGCCTCGGCGAACGCCTGCTGGGCCGCGTCCTCCGCCAGGTCGATGTCGCCCAGCTCTCTCACCAGGGTGGCCACCAGGCGGGGCCACTCGTCGGCGAAGACCTGGGCGACGATCGACTGTTGCACGAGCCAGGCAGGCGGTCGGTCAGCGGATCAGGCGTCGGCGGCGGATCAGGCCTCGGCGGCGGCCGGGATCTCCATGATGGGGCGGACCTCCACCGAGCCGTAGGTCGTGAGCGGGGTCTTGGCCGCCCATTCGAGGGCCTCGTCGAGGGTTTCGACGTCGATCATGTAGTAGCCCCCGAGGGTCTCCTTGGTCTCGGCGAACGGACCGTCGGTGGTGACCGTCTTTCCCTCGCGGACCCGCACAGTGGTGGCGGTGTCGATGCCGTGCAGCGGCTCTCCGCCGATGAGGCAGCCGGCCTTGGCCAGCTCTTCGGTGTAGGCGAACCACTGCTGCATTTCGGCCGCCTGCTCGGGGCTGCCCTGGGCCGGTCCGGCGTCGGCGGCGGAGTAGAGAAGAAGCATGTAGCGCATGGGATTGTCCTCCTGGAACAAGAGCGTAGTTGTTCTGCTGAACACCCTTTCGTCGAACGGCGACGACGGTTCTGGACACCGTCCGACAGAAACCCCCGTTCTGCTGCGAACTTCGCTAGTCGGGTTTGTCGGGGAGGCGGAGGGCCCGGACGATGCGACGACAGTTGCGGTGCACCAGATCGAGCGCCTCCATCAGCTCGATCTCGAACGAGTAGGTCTCCACTCGCCCACCCTCGGGGGCGGCCAACCGCTCGGCCAGGTGGCGGCTGGTCTCGGCCTCGAGGTCGCGGAACCCGGACTTGGTCTTGAGCACCTGCTTGGTCAGCTTCCAGCTGCGCTCCCCGACCGCCACCAACGACAGATCGAGCGTGTCGAGGGCTGCGGCGTGGAGCTCGTCGAGCAGCTCCCTGGTGGATTCGCTCACCTCCACTATGTTCTCCAGCCGCTGGTAGCCCTTGTTGATGACCTGACTCTCGATCGTGTCGCTGAGCTGCTCGACGGCGTTGGCCGCGGCCAGCATCGACAGCATGTCGTCGCGCTGGTCCGGACCAAGACGGCGCTGACCGACCGCACCCAGATAGTCGAGAATCTGGGCGTGCAGCTCGTCGATGTTCTGCTCCCGTTCCACCAGGGCATCGAGCTCGGCCCGTCGGCCGTCGATGGCCGCCGGTACGGCATCGGCCAGCAACTCCCGAGCCTTCAACCCCATCCGCATCACTTCCTTGTGCACCATTTCCAGGGCGAGAACCGGCGTGTCGATCAGGTCCTCGTCGAGGAACGCGGCCTGCCCCTCGCCGGCGATCCGGCCGGCCCGGTCGGGTACGATGCGACGGACGAGTGTCACCAACGGCGTGAGGAACACGAGGAACACCGCGGTGTTGGCCATGTTGAACAGAGTGTGGGCGTTGGCGATCTGGCGGGGTGAGGCGTTGACCTCGCTGGTGCTGATCGACTCGACCACCGCGGCGATCTGGGGAATGAAGAAGACGGCGATCGACGCCCCGATCACGTTCACACCCACGTGGACCATGGCGGTCCGGAACGCCTCCGATCCCTTGCCGATGGCCGCCAGCAGGGCGGTCACACAGGTTCCGATGTTGGCCCCGAGGATGATGGCGATCGCCGTTTCGAGGCTGATCAGCCCGTCGGCCGCCATCACCACCACGATCCCGGTGGTGGCGCTGGATGACTGTACCAGTCCGGTGAACGCCACGCCCATGGCCACCGCGGTCAGCGGGTTGGTGGCATCCGACATGAGCCGGAGGAACGGGTCGTAGGACCTGAGCGGCGACATGGCGTCGCTCATGATGTCCATGCCGAGGAACACGAAGCCGAGCCCGGCGACGGCCGAGCCCATATAGCGGACCTGACGACGTTTGACCGACACGCCGAGCAGCGCCCCGACTGCGAGCAACGCCAGCGCGTAATCGGTGATCTTCAGGGCGATGACCTGCGCGGTCACGGTCGTGCCGAGGTTGGCGCCGATGATGACCGAGGCGGCCTGGGTGAGCGACAACAACCCGGCGCTCACGAACCCCACCGTCAGCACCGTGGTCACCGACGACGACTGGATGACCGCGGTCACGACACCGCCGGTCGTCGCCCCGAGCAACCGGTTCGACGACAGCCGGGCCAGTGCCCACCGCAGCCGGTCGTCGCCCAGTGCTTTCAGGGCATCCGTCACCTCGGCCATGCCGATGAGAAACAAGGCCAACCCGCCGGCCAGGCCCATGATGAGCGTCCCCCAGGCAACATCCACGCCTCGTATGGTGGCACAAAACGCCGACCCTCAGCGGTTCTACGAATTTCGGAGCGGTTTGCGGCACGCAAACTCGAGCGGCTTGCCGCCGACGATACCTCCGGATCGGCGCACGTCAGGCGTCGATGATGGCCGTGTGTTCGGTGAGGGCCGCATTGAGGGCGGCGACGTCGCCATCGACCGTCGCGTGCAGCGCAGCCAGTTGTGCGTCGATCAGACCGACCAGCTTCTCGAACACGGCATAGGACTGGGTGGTCGGACGGGTGTCGGCCGAGGCCACGACCGCCACCAGGTCGCTCAGCGTCTCGTACAACTTGGGCGGGTTGTTGAGTGTGTCGCCGGCCGAGGTCAGCTCGACCTGGATCAGCGCACCTTCGATCTCATGGAGCTTGCCGGTGAGATCCGAGATCGCCACGACCACATCCTCGTCGGACGCGATCGCCGAGCGCTCCCCGACCTCACCGAGCTGCTTGCGTAAGCGCCGGATCCGGTTGACGGCTTCGACCGTCTCGGTGAGCTTGGCATGGATGGCCAGGAGCAGGTCGCGCTGCTCGGCGAAGTCGGCATCGGAGGTCGTGACCTCGGGATGTCGCACCAGATCGAAGCTCTGTGTGGACGACGTGCCGCCCACGTCGAGCCGCACCTGGTAGGTGCCGGGCGGCAGGAGCGGCCCGGTCGGCGCACCATGGAACGTGGCGTTGATCAGCTTGGGGCCGGGGTTGTGGCGCATCGGCCACTGGAACTCGTTGACACCCGCCTCGGCCGTCAGGTACAGGCCGTGGCGATCATCCTTGTCATCCGGGATGTCGCTGTGGGTGGTGTAGACGTCGTTGCCGTCGCTGTCGAGAATGGTCAGCCGGACGGTCTCGTCAGCCACCTCCCCATCGAGCCAGTACGTGATCCGCACCCCTTCGTGAATGTCGGTGCCGGCGTCGATCACCCGCGTGGTCTGGTGGCCGGTCTCGGCTTCGTCGAGATAGTAGGTGGCGTTCTGCCCGATCGTGACGTGGTAGTTCTTGCGGCCGACCGTACCCCAGAACCCGGCGAACAGATCGGGCGGGGTGCGTACCGTGTCGCACGGTTTGAACACATGGGCCTTGGAGGCCAGGATCGCCTCCGCCTCGTCGGCCGCCTGGTGGAGCTGGGTCACGTCGTCGAGGATCCAGAACGACCGACCGTGGGTGGCGACGATCAGGTCGCCGTGGCGGACCACGAGATCGTAGACCGGCGACAGCGGCATGTTGAGCTGCAACGGCTGCCAGTTGGCGCCGCCGTCGAACGATGCGTGCAGCCCCAGCTCGGTGCCGACGTAGAGCAGCCCGGCCCGGTCCGGATCCTCCCGAATCACCCGGCAGAACTCGCCGTCGGGGATCCCGTGGGCCGTTTGGCCGGCACCGCCGCCCACGCCGTCGATCCGCTCCCACGTCTCACCCAGATCGGTGGTGCGGTAGACGTAGGGCGTGTAGTCGCCCATCTTGTGGCGGGCCACCGTCATGTACACGGTGCCCTGGCTGTGGGGCGACTCCGAGATCGACGTGACCTGGGAGAACTTCTCCACATCCGGCGGGGTGACGTTGCGCCAGGTGCCGCCGCCGTCGGTGGTCATGTGGACCAGGCCGTCGTCGGATCCGGCCATCAACACCCCGTCGGCGTGGGCCGACGCCATGAAGGCGAAGATCGTTGCGTACATCTCGGCCCCGGCGCCGTCCTTGGTCAGCGGGCCCGAGTCACCCATCGTGTCGGGGTCGGCGTGGGTGAGGTCGTCGCTGATCGCCTCCCAGGAATGGCCCTGGTCGTCGGAGCGGAACACCTTGTTGCCGCAGATGTACAGCCGGTCGGGGTCGTGGGGGGAGAACACGATCGGATAGGTCCACTGGAACCGAACCTCGGCCCCGAGTCCCGACGAGTAGGTCTCGGGCCAGGAGTTGATGAGCTGGACCTGCCCGGTGCGGTGGTCGTAACGCTGGAGGCATTCGCCGCCGCCGGGCGACGAGCCGATGGCACCCACGAACACGATGTTCGGGTCGTCGGGTTTGGGGGCGATGTATCCGCTCTCCCCGGTGCCGGCCACGTGACAGTCGGCCCAGTTGATGGCGCCCCTCCCGGTGCGCGAGGGAACGGCGATCGACGAGTTGTCCTGCTGGGTGCCGTAGACCATGTAGGGGTACTGGTCGTCGACGGCGACATGGTAGAACTGGGCCGTCAGCTGGTTGTAGATCGACGACCACGAGGCGCCGGCGTTGAGCGACACCCAGGCCCCGCCGTCATCGGCGCCGATCATGCGGTCGGGGTTCGCCGGGTCGATCCACAGCGCGTGGTTGTCGCCGTGAGGCGTGACGAACTCGTCGAAGTTCTCGCCGCCGTCGATGGATCGCCACGCCTTCTGATTGAGGACGAACACCTCGTCGGGTTCGGTGGGGTGGGCGACGACGTGCATGTAGTACCAGGGCCGCCAGGTCAGGTCGGGCTTGGAGCAGACCTTGGTCCACGAGTCGCCGTTGTCGTCGGACCGGTAGAGGCCCCGCTTACGTTTCTCTGCTTCGACGATGGCCCACACGCGGCCCGGTTGAGCCGGGGAGACGGCCACCCCGATCTTGCCCAGCGTGCCATCGGGAAGTCCGTTCGACCGAACGGCATCGGCTCCTGCTTCGTCGCTCGAATCATTGTCCGGCGCGCTCAGCTCCGCCCACGTGTCGCCACCGTCGAGGCTGCGCCACAGTCCCGAGTCGTGGCCACCCGAGTCCATGGACCAGAACGTGCGGCGGGCCTGCCAGATCGTGGCGAACAGGATGCGGGGGTTGTTGAGGTCGATCGACAGGTCGATGGCGCCGGCCCGATCACTCACGTACAACACCCGCTCCCAGGTGCCGCCGCCGTCGGTCGAGCGATAGATGCCCCGTTCGTTCGAATCCCTGAAGGCGTGGCCGAGCACGGCCACATAGACGGTGTCGGGATCGTGAGGGTGGACGACGATCTCGCCGATGTGTCGGGAGTCGCCGAGCCCGATGGGCGCCCAGTGCTTGCCGCCGTCGGTCGACTTGTAGACGCCGTCACCATGCGTCACGTCTATGCGGATCGTGGCCTCCCCGGTTCCGGCGTAGATCACGTTGGCATCGGACGGGGCGACGGCCAGCGCGCCGATCGAAGAGGTGGTGAGCTGACCGTCGCTGATCGGCTCCCAGAACAGGCCGGCGTCGTCCGAGCGCCACACGCCACCGGCGACACCGCCAAAATAGAAGACATTCTGTTTGACGGGATCGGCGGCGACGGCCACCACCCGACCCCCTCGGGTCGGACCGATGCACCGGTACTGGACCTTGCTCAACAGACGGGGGTCGACGGTGACCATGAGCGCTCCTGATTTCGACGTGGCTCGAACGTGTTCAGACTGTCTCACAACGTAGCGCCCGGGCGCCCGGCCGGTCGAACCCCCCGGGACACCGAGATCGGCGGACGGCGACCGTGCTACATTCCGGTTCCGGGCGCGAACCACTGGGGAAATGAACGCGATGAACCGATGTCGAGTCGGAGTAGGACACGTGGACATCACGCCGACCAGGCGCGGCCCGACAGGAGGCTGGGCCATCGGGTTCGGCACCCTGCGAGCAAAACCTCCGTCGCACCCGGCCGAGAAACTGTTCGCCACCGCCATCGCCCTCGAGGACGGTCGGGGGGAGCGGGTCGTCTTCGCGAACGCCGATCTTCACTGTGCGTCCCGCCCGATCTGGGAAGCGGTGGCGGCCGAGGCGGGGCTCGACCCATCGCAGCTCGTGCTCAGCGGCTCCCACACCCACAACGGTCCCGGCCAGCCCTACGGCGGCTGGGTGTTCGCCCTCAGCTCGACCCTTCCCCTCGGCCTCGGCCGCCACAGGCGATGGCTGGTGGAGCGCATTGGTGACGCGGTCAACAGGGCCATCGATGCGCTCTCGCCGGGCGGAGCCACGGTCGTGCGCGGTGTCGTCGACGGCGTCGGCAACAACCGGGCCACCCCGGCGTGGAGCCACTACCCGGCCGAGGTCGTCGACGACTTCCTGACCAACGGTCCGGGCCGCCATGTGGCCGACGAGGAGCGGAAGGCGGCCCGCTTCCGGGATCCCCGCATCACGCTGCTCGTGGCCCGCAGCGACGACGGCGCGCAGCGCGGGGCGCTGGCCTGGTACGGGGTCCACCCCAATGCGGTGGGCCCGAAACACCCCACGTTCAGCGCCGACCTCTATGGTTGGGCCCGCCACGATGTCGCCGACGCGGCCGACATGCCCATCGGTTTCGGTGGCGGATCGGCGGGCGACATCTCCCCGCAAACCCTGGCCGACGACGGCCACATGATGCCGCCGTTCGAAGCGGCGGCCGACGCTCAGGGCTCGAAGCTCGCCACGGAGCTCGGAGGCCGGATCGGGTCGGCCGTCGTCGAGCTGCTGGGCACAGCCGAACCGACGGCGTTCACCCTCGGCGTCGCCCATGACGACTGGCGGGCCGACGACGTGCTGCCCAAGCCGATCTACGGCATGACCCAGCTCGGCGCCGGGCTCGACGGACCGACCAACCTGTGGCCGCAGCTCGAAGCCGGGATCCACAGTCCTCGGGTGAAGGCGATGGCCAAACGGGAATTCCCGCCGGGCGACCCACAGCACCCGAAGATCCCATGGCTCAACGGGATCAAGGTTCCGCTGACGGCCCGTCGGATCTTCGACTGGGGTATCCCCGGCTCGTATCCGCTGCACGTGGTGCGCGTCGGCGGCCACGTCTTCGCCACGGTTCCCGGCGAGCCGACGGTCATGAACGGGTGGCGCATCGAGCAGGCGATGCTGGCCGCCACCGGCGCCGACACGGCGTCGGTGATCGGCTATGCGGGTGACTACTGCGCCTACTGGGTCACTCCCGAGGAGTACCTGGAGCAGCGGTATGAGGCGGGCTCGACGGTCTTCGGCCGCGAGGCGTCGACCGAGCTCCGAAAGGCGTTGGAACGGCTGGCGTCGTTGGTCGGCTGATCAGCCGCCGCCCGTGCCGCCTATACCTCCGAAGTCGCCGACGTCGAACCCGAGCTCTGCCTCGGTCACCACCTCGGCGGGTGGCGGAGGCGTGATGTCGACCGCAGCGCCGTGGTCGAACAGGTCGTAGACGATCGTGACCGAGGCGATGTCGTTGTCGGCCGTCTGCTCGAGATCGGTCATTTCGATCTGGAACCGCTGCACGAGGTCGTCGGCGACCCAGAGGTCGAGCGTGTAGGAGCCGCCTTCGGGCAGTTGTTCACCGAAGGCTGCCCGCTGCTCCGCCGTCATCGATGCCACATCGATCACCGACCGGTAGCGGGCGGCGGTCATGCCTCGGATCTCCTCCTCGCCGACGAACTCGACCTTGTGGCCGCTCTCGGCGAGACCGCTCAACGCGTCGGCCGGGGTCTCGGCGTCGAAACCGAAGTCCTGGGTCAGATCGTTGCTGCCCTGGGCGTCGGTCTCGAGCCACTTGTCGCCGACACCGAACATGGCCAGCAGCCCCCATTTGATCCACGAGCGGTCACCGATGGTCCGAATCTGCATCGGCTCCTCGAAGAAGGGTGCCATCATCGCCATCGCGGCCGCGGCGTCGGGATCGTCGGCGGCGGTGGGATCGGCCTCCAGAGCCGCCGCCATGACCCCGCTCATGTCCATCGAGATCTCCGACGACGCCGTGGCCTCATCGAACGCGCCGCTGAACTGAATGCTGATCGGACCGGGCATCTCCGAGGTCGGCCCGCCGGTCATCTCCATGGTGGCCTCGAAGCGGCCGCTCGTCTGCTCGCCGGTGGCGGCCAGCAACTCATCGAGCTCCGCCGCGTCGAGCACGTCACCGGCAGCGGCGCCACCCTCGTCGCCCTCGGATTCGTCGGCCGCCATGCCGGCATCCTCGCCGGAGTCGTCGACCGCTTCACTGGTCAACGACTCCGAGTCGGTGCCGGCCGATCCCGCGTCGGTGTCAGCGCTGTCGGAACCGCATGCAGCGGCCAACAGCCCGAGTACACAGAACAAAACCAGGATGCGCTTCATGCCGCTCCCTCTTCCTCCCGCCCACGCTGCGGGATCACCGGTTGAGGCGCCCCAGCATAGGCTCGCCATCGGCTCGACGGGCGTCGGGAGCACCGACCAACCTCAGGTTTTCCAGGTTTTCGACTCACCAGACGGGTCGAAAACCCCGAGAACATCGCCCGAACGGGTCGACCGGTCGGAAAAGTTGGATGGGGTGGGGGACGGGCGGGTCGCCGGCCGGGTCGGCCTGGGTCGGGTCGGCCTGGGCCGGGTCAGCCGGTCCGGGTCAGCCGGTCCGGGAGGCCGCCTGGGAGGCCTCGAAGTCGGCTCGGTCCTGGGCGATCGCCTCGGCGAGCGCCACGGCCAGATCACCCCGGAGCCGGGCCTTCGTGCCGGCGAAGGCGCCGCGATGAAGGATCGACAGCGCCTCGGCCTTGGCCATGGTCGCCGCCTTGAGGCCCTCGGGCGCGACGACGTCGTCGAGGTAGCCGACGCCACGGGCCGCCTCCGGTCGGTGCACCTCGGCCATCGTCGTCGACCGGAGGACGTGGCGTTTCGACAGCCGGCTTTCGGCCAGGGTCACGGCGAAGTGCGGCAACGTCATCCCGATTGCCACCTCGTTCAAACCGATCTTGAAGCGGCCCTCGGCGCCGATGCGATAGTCGGCGGCCAGCAGGAGCAGCGCACCCATGGCCACGGCATGACCGGTGACCCCCAGCACGACCGGCACCGGCGCCTCCACGATGTGGCGCAACAGCTCAGCCCCCGTCATCACCAGATCGGCGAACGCGGTGACGTCGTCGTTGAGCACGTTGAGATCGAAGCCGGCGGAGAACATGCCTTCCCGACCCATGATCACCAGCGGCAAGCCGGCCTCGGCGGCCCGGTCGATCGCGGCGGTCAAGCCGGCGGCGGCGGCGAATCCGATGACGTTCGGACCGCCGTCATCGAGGCGGGCGACGACCGCGTTGGTCGTGGTGGTCGTGGCAACGGGTGAGGTGTCGGACATCGTGTATAGCCTGTCGAGAGAGGTGTCGGTTTCCAGATGTGGCGGACCCTCAACCCTAGTCAAGCCACGGTCGGCACCATGTACTGAGGAAGAAGCACATGAGCACAAACGAAATGGCGGCCGAAGCCAAGGCGGCCAGCAAGGTCTACGGGCACGGCGAGACCGCGGTGCACGCCCTCCGTGGGGTAGACGTCGGCTTCGAGAAAGGCAAGTTCACCGCCATCATGGGCCCCAGCGGCTCGGGCAAGTCCACGCTGATGCACTGCATGGCCGGACTCGATCGCCTGACCGGCGGCGAGGTGTTCATCGGCGACACCGCCCTCACGACGCTCAACGACAAGCAGCTCACCGAGCTGCGGCGGAACCGGGTCGGCTTCATCTTCCAGGCCTACAACCTGGTTCCGACGTTGAACGCCCGGGAGAACATCACGCTACCCATGGATCTCGGGGGCCGCGACATCGACACGGCCTGGGTCGACGAGGTGATCAGCACCGTCGGTCTGGCCGATCGGGTGACGCATCGCCCCAACGAGTTGTCGGGCGGCCAGCAGCAACGCGTGGCCGTCGCCCGGGCGTTGGCGTCGAAGCCGGAGATCGTCTACGGCGACGAGCCGACCGGCAACCTCGACTCGAGGACGTCGGCCGAGATCCTCGAGTTCATGCGGGCTGCCGTCGACGAGCTGGGCCAGACCATCGTGATGGTCACCCACGATCCCCGGGGTGCGTCCTACGCCGACCGGGTGCTGTTCCTGGCCGACGGCGAGATCGTGCACGAGCTCGAGTCGCCCGACGCCGACCTGATCTACGACACGATCCGGAACCTGGGCGACGGCGGCCCCGTGCTCGGCGACCACGACTAGGCGGACCGACCATGCTCAAACTCGTACGTCGTGGCATCGTCGCCAACCTCGGGCGACTCATTCTCACCCTGATCTCGGTGACGCTCGGCGTGGCCTTCGTCTCCGGATCGTTCGTGCTGGCCGACAGCCTGCGAGCCATCTTCAACCAGGTGTCGGAAGATGCCTTCGCCGGTGTCGACGCCCAGATTCAGGCGGTGGAACCCGAACTGAACTCCGGCCAGAATCTGGTGCGATTCGACGGCTCGCTGGTCGACGAGATCGCCGCCCTCGACGAGGTCGAGTACGCCGAGGGCGGTCTGTTCGTGTTCGAGCAGACCTACACCCAGGACGCCGACGGTGAGATCGTCCGCCCACAGGGCCCGCCGGTCTTCAGCGGCTCGTGGGGCGGTCCCAGCCCTGCTTCCGCCTTCACCCTGCTCGAGGGCGAAGCCCCGGTCGGACAGCAGATCGCCGTCGACGAGGCCCAGGCCACGGCCGGAGGTTTCTCGATCGGCGACATGATCACCGTCACGATCCCGATCGGCGAGCCGGAGCAATTCGAGCTGTCGGGTCTGATCGACTTCGGCGAGGGCGGCACCGGCGGTGCGTTCTTCATCCTCTACGATCTGCCCACCATGCAGCGCGTGCTCGCGATCGACGGCAACCTCGTCGACTCGATCATCGTGACGGCCAGCCCTGGCACCGACACCGACGATCTGCTCGCCGCCATCCAAACGAAACTCCCGGACGGTCTCGAGGTGCTGTCGTCGGAGGAGGTCATCGCCGATCAGCAGGAGCAGTTCGGCACGATCATCGACATCTTCGGGAACGTGCTCCTCGGTTTCGCCATCGTCGTGCTGTTCGTGTCGATCTTCATCATCTACAACACGTTCGCCATCCTGGTCGGTCAGCGGACCAAGCAGCTCGGCCTGTTGCGGTCGATCGGCGCCAGCGGCGCCCAGATCCGGGCGATGGTGCTCATCGAGGCCGTGATCATCGGTGTGGCGGCCTCGATCGTCGGCCTGTTCGGTGGCGTCGGTGTGGCCTGGCTGCTCAAGCAGCTGTTCAGCACCGGTGGTGGCTCGTTCCCCGACGGTCCGCTGCGCATCCTGCCCCGCACCATTGTGGTGGTCGTAGTCGTCGGATTGCTGGTCACGTTACTGTCGGCCATCCTGCCCGCCATCCGGGCGTCACGCGTGTCGCCGCTCGAGGCGGTGCGCGACGGCGGACAACGGGAACGGTCGATGCGGTTCCGGATCCTGGCCGGTGGCGCAGTGCTTGTCCCCGGCCTGATGGCATTGCTTTTCGGGATGTTCGGCGACATCGAGGGCACGGCTCCCCGGTTGGCGTCCATCGGCATCGGGGCTGCGCTGACCTTCCTCGGCGTGGCGATGTTGAGCGCCCTGTTCGCCGGTCAAGCCGCCTCGGTACTCGGTTTGCCGGCCGAGGCGGTCAAGGGGATCACTGGCCGTCTGGCCCGCGACAACGCCAGCCGCAACCCGCAGCGAACCGCAGCGACCGCCACGGCGTTGATGATCGGTCTCGCCCTCATCACCGGGGTCGCCGTGCTCACCGAGTCGCTGCTTCGTACCTTCGACGAGGTGCTCGAGGAGTCGATCACCGCCGATCTTTTCGTGTTCGAGGAGGCGCAGGGTCTGCCGTTCTCGAGTGTGGTGGTCGATCAACTCGGCGCCCTGCCCGAGGTCGGTGAGGTCACCGGGTTCGCACCGGTCGAGGCGAAGATCGACGACAACGTCGAGTCGCTCTCGGCCTACGACACCGAGACGGGAAGCTCGGTCGTCAACATCGGCGTCGTGGACGGAGCGGTCGAGGGGCCGGAAGGCCTGGGAACCGACGGGATCGCCGTGCTGGCCGAGAAGGCCGAGACGCTTGGCCTCGAGATCGGCGACACCGTGTCGATCGAACTGGAGGACGGGTTCACCACCGACCTGACCGTGGAGGCCATCTACGACGAGGACACCCTGGTCGGCGCGGCGTTCGTGGTCGACCGCGATCTGACCAGCCCCCACCTGAACGTCGACAACGTCGGGTTCGTCGGCCTGACCTACGCGGAGGGCGTCGATCCCGAGGTCGGCCGGGCCGCGGTCGAGCAGGTGACGAGCAACTTCGCCCAGCTGAGTGTGCAGGACAACACCGAGTTCCAGCAACAGACCGAGGACCAGGTCGGTCAGCTCCAAATCGTGATCAACGGTCTCCTGGTGCTGTGCCTGGTGGTCGCGTTCTTCGGCATCGTCAACACGATGGCGCTGTCGATCCTCGAACGGATCCGGGAAATCGGTCTACTGCGAGCGGTGGGTACCACCCGTCGCCAGCTTCGCACCGCGGTGCGATGGGAGGCGGTCATCGTGGCCGTGTTCGGGTCGTTGCTCGGGATCGCAATGGGCTTGTTACTCGGTTGGGCTGCCGTCGTGGCCATCCCCGACACCTTCATCAGCAAGGTCGGCATTCCGTGGCTCAGCCTCGTGATCTATCTGCTGGTCGGAGCCGTGCTCGGTGTGATCGCCGCGTTCTTCCCGGCAACCCGGGCCGCCCGCATGAACGTCCTCGACGCCATTGCCTACGAGTAACGCCCTGACCCATACGAACTACCTGCAGCAACGAGTTTGCCGTCAGGCAAACTCCAGGCGAGGAGCTCCGTCTCCGAGCACCAGTGCCTACGAGTAACGCCTTGAGCGAGGGCGCACCTCGCTCGCAGGGTTCCCCCGTTCGTGGGAACATGAAGTCATGCGGCCGCGATTCGAAGGGTTCGAGCTGGACACCGAACGTCGCACCCTGGAAAACGGCGGCGGCGAGATCGAGGTCGAGCCGAGGGTGTTCGACGTGGTGGCCTATCTGGCCACCACGTCGACCGGGTGGTGCCGAAGGAGGAGTTGCTCGACGAGCTCTGGGGTGACCGGTTCGTCAGCGAGTGGGCGCTGTCGACCGCGGTGAAACACGCCCGTCGAGCGCTCGGCGACGACGGCGCCCGACAGCACATCATCAAGACGTCGCACGGTCGGGGTTATCGACTCGTGGTGCCGGTCGAACGGATCGAGCACCGGGTCACGGTCGACGCCGGACCCAGCGGCCGTGATGATGCGGTTCGCGTCGAACCGGTCGACGGGTCATCACCCCAGGTCGGTGCCCTGCACCGATTACCGCGGCCGGTGACGCTCCTCGGCCGCGACGGCGAACTCAAACGGCTGGAGGAGTTGAACGAGCCTCGGTCGGCGGTGACGATCGTCGGGCCCGGCGGCGTTGGCAAGACGAGCCTGGCCCTCAAGATGGCCCACGAGCTCGGCGAAGACGGCCACGACATCTGGTTCTGTGACCTGGCCGCCCAGGACGGTGACGGCGTGGCCTCCGAAGTGCTCGACGTCGTCGACAGCACAGCGGGGAGCGGCGGCGTGTCGATCGACCGGATCGCCGAGCGGCCGGGCCACGGCCGGACCACCCTATTCCTCGACAACTGCGAGCACGTGATCGACGCCGTTCGGACACTGGCCGACGGGCTCCTCGACCGATTGCCGAATCTGTCGATCGTGGCCACCAGCCGCGACGTGATCCGTTTGCCCGAGGAGCGGCTCGTGCGTCTCGCAGGACTGCGCGGCGGCGATCCCCACAGTCCAGCGGTTCAGCTGTTCATGCGGCGGGGCGGCCAACTCGGCACCATGACCGGCACCGACGAGGATCGGAAGATCGCCGTGCGAATCGTCGACCGGCTCGATGGCCTCCCGCTCGCGCTCGAATTGGCGGCCACCCGCCTGACGTCGGCCAGTCCGAGCGAGGTGCTCGATGCGCTCGACGATCAGCTCGCCGTCCTCCGCGGCGGGCCGGGCTCCGAGCGTCACTCCACCATGGAGCGAACCATCGACTGGTCGTACCGGCTCCTCTCGCCCGAGGAGCAGCAGGTTCTGTCGGAGCTCAGCGTTTTCCGTTCCCCCTTCCGGCTCGACGCGGCAACGTACGTGGTCGAAGCCGAGGGTGTTGCCGAATTCGTCCACCGTCTGGTCCAGTGCTCGATGCTCTCCGTGGTACAGGGGTCGCACGGGACACGATTCCGCATGCTCGAACCGATCCGGCAATTCATCGAGGAGCGGAGCGAGGAGGGCGGGCTGATCGGTCTCCGGACCCGTCACGCTGAATACTTTGCCGAACGCATCGCAACACTGGCCCGACTGCTTCACACGTCCGACGAACCGGTCGCGGCGGCTGCACTGACAGCGGAGTGGCCCGATGTGGTGGACACCGTCCGCTGGGGTCTCGATGCCGGCCGCCCCGATATTGCGGTGGAGCCCCTGGTGCGCCTCGGGTTCCACATTCGATGGCAGCAGCGAACCGAGGCCTACGGCTGGTTGGAGGCGGGACTGAAG
>Ga0224512_10001349_pt1 | contig 23758 bp, 18 predicted proteins | sample SF_May12_sed_USG_4_FD_169103 | JGI IMG/M metagenome (GOLD analysis project Ga0224512, IMG submission 169103) | Sediment microbial communities from San Francisco Bay, California, United States - SF_May12_sed_USGS_13 | ecosystem: Environmental > Aquatic > Marine > Sediment | place: USA... | reverse complement strand
CACCATACCGCTCTTTCAACGCGACCACCGCTGGAAGCGGGGTCGTGTCGCCGTCCATTGAATATATGCCCTCCACCACGACCAAAGTCCGTCCGCCCGGCTGAGCGCTCAGGAGCTTCTCGAGTGCGGTCATGTCATTGTGCTCGAAACGATGGACCGAGGCTCTCGACAGCCGGCAAGCGTCGATGATGCTACGGTGCGCCTTCGCATCTACGAGGACGCGATCGCGCGGCCCGATCAGCGCCGGAATGACCGCGAGGTTGGCGCCGTACCCCGTGCTGAACGTAATGGCCGCCTCGGTACCCTTGAAATTTGCGAGCTCGCGCTCGAGTTCCAGGTGCAAGTCGGTCGTGCCCGTCAGGAGCCGTACGCCTCCCGTACCGGTCCCGTATTCGCGGACCGCCGCGACAGCGGCCTGGGTGATCCGGGGGTGTCCGATGAAGCCGAGGTAGTCATATGAGGACAGCATCAGCAGCCACTCGCCGTCCACGCGCACCCGCACGCCGGAGCGGCCCTCGAGCGGCGGCTGATAAGTGTAGAGGTCGTTCTCATAGCCCCACCGCAGGAGCTCGAACCACGCTCGCGCGGACGGCGTATCTACCAGAGACTCACGTGGCGGTACTTGCTGATCCGCGAAGAGCCCGCCGAACGGATCGCGGAGCCGTCCGAGCACTGGCTCTTCGAATTTCGATCGGGGAAGCGTCATGAAGGCACCCGTCCTTCCACTGGAGCGAACGTTTGGCGCGGCAATGCGTCCGTCCGCGGCGCGTCGTGCAGCCCAGCGACTGGCTCGCCGCGGTCGCGCGCCCTGGCCAGCTCGCGCCCGGTGTGATGGCGATGGGCAACCAGGAACTGCATCGCCACCCGCAGACCCCCGAGCCACAGTCGCAGGAACTTGCGCGAGAAGATCGGCGGGGCCGTTCTGAGGGACAAGCGGTTTGCCCTGCGTGGGTCCAGACACGAGTGGAGATACACACTCAGCAGGGACCGATAATACGACTTGAGCGGCTGCCGGGTGGGGAGAAGAACGTGCGACAGGTCCCACAGCCCGTGCGCCTGCCGGTCAATCACCGTTTTGTCTTTGTACGTGTCCCAGATCTCCGTCCCCGGAAGTGGGGTGAGTGGTGACACATTCAGGTAGTAAAGGCCGGTCTCGTCGATGAATCGCTTGAGCCTGGCCCAATCCTCCGCCTCGTAATCCGGCTGGGTAATAAGCGATCCGTACGTGTCGACCCCGTGGCGTCGCAGCACCGCGATCGCCTCACGGTTCCAGTCGACCGTGCACTGCTTGTTCATCGCGTCAAGTTCAGGATCCGTGGTCGCCTCCAACCCAATGAATACGGCGCGCAACCCCAGCCGGGCCCACTCAGCGATAACGTCTTCGTTCTCGGCGATGAAGTCAGCACGGGCGTACACGAGGTAGTTCTTGCGGATGCCTCGCTGACGGAGGAGCTCGGCGAGCTGCGCCAGACGCGAGCGGTTGATGAGAAAGATGTCGTCCACGATGTAAACATCCCGCGCCTCGATCTGCGCCAACTCCTGAGCGATCGACTCGGGGCTGCGGGAGTACGGTACCCCGCCGGTAATCTGCCAAGTGAAGCAGAAGTTGCACTTGTACCAGCAGCCCCATGTCGTCTTCACGGTGGCGACCGGCTGGTGGAACAGGTAGTAGTAGCGATGCTGGAGATGCGCCACGAGGTCACGCCTCGGCAGCGGGAGCAGGTCCGGGTCTGGCATGTACGTACGTTCCTTCGTGAAGAGGAGACCATCACCCCGCGGGACAGCCAAACCCGGCACTTCGTCGAGCGCGCACCTCCCGGCAAAGGCCTCCATCAACTCCGGCATGAGCGTCGTGCCGTCACCCAGTGCCACGCAGTCCACGGCAGCGTCCACGAAATCCTCCGGCGCGCAGGCCGCATGGACACCCCCCACCACGGTGCGACATGCCCGGTTCCACCGCTTGGCCGAACGGCACACTTTGATGGCCTCGTTCACGCCGGTGATGTACGCGCTCGTGCCGACCACGTCCGGTCGAAACGCCCGAATCCGGTGCTCCAAGCCACCCTCGAGGAGGCCGTCGAATATGTTGACTTCGTGACCATCGAGCCCGGCGGCCACGTACTCGAGCTCGAGCGGCTCGCAGACCATCACATGCTTGAGCCCGATCGTGTGCGGCGGAACGGGAGGACGAACCAACAACACGCGCATGGTGCCTCCAGACACTAGACGATACCCGGCGTGATGCGTCGGTGGATGTGGTTGCGATAATGCAGATTCACTGCCCACACGACCGCTCGCATGTACGGACCGAGCGAAGCTCGATTGTGTCCCGCTCGACGCAGGATTGACCGCCAGCTAAACAGCTTTCGATACAGATTCCAGTAGCCTACCTGTAGTTCCTCTACGGACAGTCGCTTTGGACGGAAGGTGACGTAGCCCCCCGTGAAGCGGCCGAAGTCCTGCGTCAGCAACCTTCCGTCCTGCTCCATCTCGTCGTACAACGGCGTTCCCGGCACCGGGGTCAAGATGTGCACGCGGGGCACAGAGATCGCGTTCTCTATGAGAAACCTGAAGGTCCGCTCGAACACCGACCGATCGTCGCCGTCCAGGCCGATGATCATTTCCGTCGAGACATCGATGCCGTGGCGGCGTATCGTCCGCACCGCCTCCGCGTACTGGCCGGGCCGGTTGAAGCGCTTCTCGATACCGGCCAGGCTGTCTTCCCCGGTCGACTCCACCCCAAACGAGAGGAGCCGGCAGCCGCCACGATGGGCGAGACGCAACATGTCTGGCCGCTCGGCGATATGGAGACTGCTCTGGCTCATCCAGATGATCCGCTCCCGAATGAGCGCCTCCCACAGCTCGGCGCAATAATCCCAATCGACCGCGATGTTGTCATCGATGAACGCGATATACCGGCTTCCGTGACGTCGAGCGGCCCGCACGTCGCGAACGACCTGGTCTACTGGACGTTTGCGGTATCGCGATTCATGGAACGCGGTGACTGAGCAAAATGTGCACGGGAACGGGCAGCCGCGCGTCGCCTGAACCGGCCGCCACAGACCGTGCTTCCACGGGTTCATCAGGTCGTAGCGCGGTTCGGGCAGCGTGTCGATGAACGGCGGACGCTGCATCCGATAGACCTGCTGCAGCCGGCCGGCGGCGGCATCTGCCACCACCTGCGGCCAAAGTTCCTCCGCCTCGCCGACCACCACTGCGTCGGCATGCGACAGCGACCATTCTAACTGGCCCAGGCTGGCCGCAATCCCGCCGATGACGACGGTCCGTCCCCGCTCGCGGAACGCGTCAGCGATCTGCCAGGCGCGCACGATGCCCGAGCCCATGCCGGTCAGCCCGACGAGGTCCCAGTCGCCGTCGAACGGGATATCCTCGACAGTCTCGCTGACGAGCTGGATCCGCGCATCCCCTGGCGTGACGGCCGCGAGCATGGGAAGCGTGAGCCCCGGCAAATGCAGCCGGCGCTGCTTGATCGGCGTACCCTGAGAATCAAGTGCCGTCGGGCCGACCAATAGGATGTTCATCGCCGAATGCACATGGGCCTCCGTTACCCCGTTCTGCAGACCGCGCACGCGAGTACGGTGTCGCCTGGGTCAACGAGCCGCACGACACCACCGCGCATTGCCGCCCCTCACGAGAGAACTTCGCGCACTCGAGGCAAGAAACCGTCAAGTGCTTGAGCCACAAAGGATTGCTGCGGGCAACACGCACCTCATCCCACAGGAATTCGGTCAGTGCGTGTAGGCTAACCGACTCTCTCCCACATACCGTCGACGTCGAATCCGGGCAAGGGGCAGGGGTTTGACACCGAGTTTGACCTGGCCTAACCTGCGCCGCATGCCCACTGGGGATATCGCCGTCACTCGGGTGCGTTCCGCATCAGAGCACCGCACGTTCTGCGATTTGCCCCACGCACTGTATCGCGGCGATCCATGTTGGGTTCCTCCCTTGCGGCAGACGGAACGCAGTCGCTGGTCGGCGCGGCACAACCCGTCGCTCGGATCGCGATGGGTGGAGCGGTTCATCGCACGCCAAGACCGCTCCATCGTGGGCCGGATCGCCGCAGTTGTCGACAGCGACTTCGCGACGCGATGGGAACCGCATTCGGGGTTCTTCGGCTTCTTCGAGTCCGTCGACGACACACGCGTGGCTTCCGCCCTTCTCGAAACCGCCGAGTCGGCGCTGCGGACGCAGGGACGGACTGGTGTGTTCGGTCCCGTGAATCTGACCATGCACGACGAAGTCGGTCTACTGGTCGAGGGCTTTGAGTCCAGGTCCATGCTGCTCTCACCCTACAACCCACCCTGGTACGAGGGGCTGCTCACCGATGCCGGCTACGCATGTTGGACCGACTACCAGTCGTTCAGCTGGGATCTCGAGCGTTCGACATCCCCGGCGGCGCAGCGGATTGTCCAGCGGCTTGCCCGGGGCACTGCACCCGGAGGCGTGCGCCTGCGCCACTCTGATCCCAGACACTGGATCGATGAGGGGCGAACGCTGCTCGACGTCTACAATCGATCGTTCGCCGACGTGTGGGGATTCGTGCCACTCAGTTGGCACGAGTACCTGAGCCGCGCCAGCCAATTCCGCAAGTTCTATCGTCCTGAGCTAGCTGTGTTCGCCGAGGTCGACGGACGGATGGTCGGCTTTGCGCTTGCCCTTCCCGACGTCAACGAGGCACTAGCGACTATCGGGGGGCGCCTGTGGCCGTTTGGATGGCTGCGCCTCGCGCGAGCGATTCCGCGCATCCAGTCCGCTCGATTCATTCTGCTCGGCGTGCTGCCCGAGTTCGCCGGGCGCGGGATCGCGGTGTTGCTCGCCCACCGCACGGCGATGGCCGCGCGCGACCTGGGCATCGAGAGGGCCGAGCTGTCCTTAGTGCAGGTGACGAACGAGCGCATCCGGCGCGTGATCGACGCGTTCGGCGGGCGACCGCTCAAGACCTACCGTTTGTTCCACAAAGCACTGTAGACGACGCGTGCGATGCTCACGGTGTCGCGCGTGACCTCGTAGTCATCGCGTCGTCAGCAGGTAGCGAGGCAGGTGAACGGCTTCCTCGGTCGAGTGCGAAGTGGATGACGGCCACCACCAAATTGGTGACCTTGTCGAGCACCGTACGCATGAGCAACATCGCCGCAATCGTCGCCTCGAAGGCTTCCGGCAGCACCAGCACTCCGAGAATGGCACCGATGCCCACCAGATCCTTGGCGGGAATGAACGGGACCCTACTGACCACCGTCGCGACGACCAACATCGCCGCCCAGAGCCGGAGCGGGGCATCGGGCTCGACCACCCACCACTGGATGACCTGCAGTAGGTAGACGAACAGGACGAAGCGTCCGAAGTGAACCAGCGTGACGGTTAGGACAGTTCGCGGTTCGAGCGTGAGGATTCGTCTCCTGAAGTGCATCCCGAGCACGATTACGAGAATGGTGAGGAGACCACCACCCACCACGTACAACGGACCACTGTCGGCGAGGAGCGTGGTCAACAGGAGTGGGCCGGTGAGCAGGAAGAGGAGTACAATCGAGGTCCACGACGCCAGGGACGAGGCGATGAGATTGTCCTTCAGCGTGCCGGCGATCTCACCGTCGGACAGACTCCCGTCGCGCCGGACCCACATGAAGAAGGATGCCTCCCCGAGCCCACTGACGACGTCCTGGTTCAAGGTGCGCTTGTGTAACAGCGGCAGCAGGCTCTCGCGTATCGGGAGACCCCAGACGGACCGGAAGATCAGCGCTTCGACCAGGGGGAGCTGCAGGTACAATCCAACCCACGTCACGTAGAACCAGGGCGTTCGCGGGCGGGAGACCCAGACTTCCTGCCATCCGATGCTGGAGAGCCGATACCCCAACCACGCGAGCACCGCGAGAACGAAGAGGACGCGCACCACCTGGAAGCTGCGCGCACCCAGTCGGCTTCGCTTGAATGCTACTACTCGAGCCCTCAAGAATACCATGGCTCGAGAGACACGTGCTCGCAGGTCACTCACGCCAGGTGACCCCCTGTCCTCGCCGGCTCCCGTGGGCGCGATTCCCCGTGAAGGGCGAGGAGCAGCGCTGGCATGAGGAGCAAGTCGGCAACGAACGCGGCCGCAATCGTCACTGCCGCGAGCAGACCGAACGTGCTCGTGGGCTGGAACACTGACGCCGTGAGGATCAGGAACCCCCCAATGAGAACGATCGACGTCACGACAATCGGAATGCCGACCACGTTATACGTCTGCTCGACGGCAGCAAAAGTGCCCAACCCCTCGGCGCGACACGTGCGGTAGCGGTACAGAAAGTGGATCGTATCGTCGACAATAATGCCAAGTGCGATGCTGGCGATCATGATCGAGGCAATATCCATTGGGATACCGAGCCATCCCATCACGCCCAGCACGATGACCAGGGGAACCACATTGGCGAGCACGGCGATCGTGCCGGCACGCCAATCTCGCACGAACGGGAACACCAGTAAGAGAATGACGGTGAAGGCGAGCAAGAAACTGGAGATCTGACTTTGGACCATGTACTCCTGCGTGCGGAGCAGCAGGGGTACGAGCCCAGTCACCGACGCCTGCGCGAGCGACTCTTTCTTCAGCACACTCTCCACGCGTTGCACCAGACGCCGGAGCGCGTCGGAGTCGCTAATCCGGACCCGACTCGTAATACGAAGCCACAGCGTCGCCGAATCCTCAGCCACGTATCCCTGCAAGCCAGGCTCCGCAGCCATCCGGCTCCACACGCGGGCGGGGAAGCGCCCCGCCGCTGCGTCGTAGATGCGAGGCATGATGCGGGGGCGCGCCGCTTCGGCCATCTCCAAGAAGTCTGCCGCCGAGCCGACAAAGCCGAACTCGGGAATCGCTCGCAGCTCGTGCTGTACCTGCAGGATCGCCGGGACGAGGCCCGCCAGACTGTCTCGAGGTCTTTGCACGACGATCTCGAGCGGCAGACTTCCGCCCAACCGACTATCGATGACTTCCGTCGATCGGCGAAACGGCTCGTCGCGTGAGAAAAAGCGCAGCGGATTGGCGTCGAATCGCAAGCGCGCGGCACCGGTCGCTCCGAGAACGGTGAGAGCAGCTGCGCTCACAACGATGAGGCTAGCACGGTGCTTCACGACATCCGTCATCGCGCGCGTCATCCTGCCGGGGAGCCTGGACATCTGACCCGTACCGGGAGAACCCATGCGCGGCAGGCTAAGCACCGTCGGTAAGAGCACACTCGCAGCGAGCATGCTCAGCAGCACACCAGCCGCGATGAACAAGCCGGTTTCCCGTACGCTCGCGAGCCTGCTGGAGGCGAGCGCCAGGAATCCGGCCGCGGTCGTCAAACCGGTCAGGATGCTCGGAGGAAACACCACCTGCATCATCGCGCGGAACCGATCCCGCGGAGCGTCGAGCACTCCCTTCCCGTAGAAATGCGTGAGGTAGTGCACCGAGAATGCCACGCTCAGGACCAGAATCAGTGGCACCAGCATCGTGAGCGATGCCGACATCGGCGTCCCGGTCGCTGCCAGCACACCGATGGTCCACGTGAGCGCGATCGCCGCTACTCCGGTGGCTAGCACCATCGGCCGCCACTGCCGAAACAACAGCAGCAGAATTCCTCCGACGAACACCGCGGTGAGCGCTCCGAACAACCGCACATCGTGACGGGCGCTCTCCTGGAGCGCACGATTGAGCAGCGGCATGCCGGTCAAATGCACATCGTACCGCCCGTCCGACATGTCTCGAAGCAGGTGCTCAATCTGCAACGCGTGCTCCGCCTGGCGTGCCTCCCGCCCAGCACCCTCCTCCCGTTCCAGCTCCACTGCGAGCGCAGCCATGCGCCAGTCGGACGACAGGAATCCCCGCTGATAGATCGGCGTACCAGCGACGAGTTGTCGTAGCTGCTCGATATCAGTGGTGTCGGCCGCGTCGGCTGCGACGACCCGTTCCGCCCGAGGTCCCTCTCGACCCCAAGCAATGCGACGAACGTCGGCCACGCTGAGCACATTGGCCACCCACGGCAGGGTGCGGAGCCGGTCCGCCGTTCGTTGGATGGTCTGAAGCTCCTCGACCCCAATCGGCTGGGCGAACTCCAACCCGGCGACGAGCAAGGTGCGAGCACCGAAACGGGACCGGAACTGCTCGACCGAGCGAACGACGGGATCGTCCGCCGACGGCTCGTACTTCTCCTGCGCGTGCTCAATGCGCAACCCTCGCGCGGCCAGGCCTGCCGTCACCGTGCCGATCACCGCGAGCAGGACAATCCAGCGCGCGAACCGCTCGATGAGATCCGTCATTCGGCGTACGACCGTCACTGCAGGCCGCTCTCCACTACGAGGGAGCCGGCCGCTTCACGCAATCCCGTCGCCACGTCGCGGTCCGGGCTCACCGACGGCAGCTTCGTTTGCGCGCTCATCCGAGTCCGATGGCGCCGCAGATAGGTCACGCACGCTCCGCTCGGCAACACCGTCACGGCCGGTGGGGCCAGCACGCCCGGCTCGCGCCGAATCAGGTAATGTCGGTTGTGCTCTTGGAGATACCCGTCTAACGCCGCCGTGAATGCCCCGAGGTCGTCGGGCGCAACGGCAAACTCCAGGAGCCACTCGTGTTGCGTGACAGCGCCGGTCGTTGGCGCGTACGTGACATGATGGTGCAGACAGCGCGCGCCGGTGAGACGCGCAGCATGCGCGAGGGCCAGCTCTACCTCTTCGGCATGAAGAGCCTCACCGAACTCGTCGAGGATCGCACCCGTGCGGCCCACGACCCTGAGGCGCAGTGGACTCGTTGAGGTGAAGCGGACCACATCCTGGACCTCGTATGCCCAGAGTCCGCTGCACGTCGAGACGAACAGCGCGTAGTCCACGCCGGGCTCGACGTCGGCCACCGTGTGGCGCGCAGGACGATCACGGTCCACCTCCTCGATTCGCACGAATTCGTAGAACACGCCGCTGTCGACGTGCAGCAGGAGGTCGCACGCGTCGACGTCATCCTGAAAGGCGAAGAAGCCTTCGGATGCGGAATACGACTCGATGAGATCGACATCGGAGCCTAGGTACCGCTCGAGAATGGGCCGGTACGACCGCAGGGCCACACCACCTGAAAAGAACACCTGTAGTCCAGGCCAGACCTCACGCACGCGGGCCGCGTGCGTGGTGGCGTCCGACTGGGAAGAGCCCAACACCATATCGAACAGCATCGGCGCCCAGCTCGGCACCATAATGATCGCCCTGATGTCCTGTCGTGCGGTGTGCGTCGCGATCTGCTGCAGCTTCTCATCCCACCCTTCCATGAGCATCAACTGCCGCGGTATGGCCTGGAAGCGCCGGCTCATTACGTTCGGCACCGCAGCCGCCATCAGCCCGCTGACTTCGCCCACCCAGACGCCCGGCCGCGCGGGATCCTCCGAGACACCACCGGGGATGCTCAGGATCTTGCCTCCGAGATACCCGAAGCTTCTGACACTCCCGTACTGCAAGCCGGGCACGAGACTGCTCCTCGTCATCGCCCGGAGCATCGCGGGGCTCACCGGAATCAACTGACCCGACGAGACCGTGCCACTCGAGATGCCGAAGTGACGCGTGCGGCCGGGCCACAGCACATTCGCCTCACCGGCACGCGCGCGGTCCACGTACGCTCGAACGGCATGGTAGCTATTCAAACCCTGGTACTCCTGGAAGGCCTGCACCACATCGTCGCTTTGGAGGGCAGGCGCAAAGCCGTGCGTGCGACCCCAGTCCGTGTGTTCGGCCCGCCGCAACAGCTTGCGGAGGAGCCGGTGTTGCGTACGGACCGGATCACGCAGCGCGCGCCGCAGGCGCCCCAGCGGGGTGGCCGGGAGTCTGGCTAGCCGGCTGAGGACTCCTCCCGTCACTCGACGCCCTGCGACACGGGCGACCACCGGTCGTGCGGGTCTGCCGGAGGGGGACAATATTCGAGCCCGGTCTGCATCGTCCCGCTCCGTCCCATGCGTGAGCGGAAACCCACATTGAGGGGCACGATCGCGTGGAGCACCGTGCCGGGGTCGAGGTACCCTAGCGAGCGCATGATGCGCCGCGCGACGGGCTTGCGATCGTAGAACTGCGCACGGACCCAGTAGGCACCGTGCTGCAGCGTTGCTGCGCTCATATGCTGCGGGTGGAACACGACATGGTTGAAATCGTACTTGGCCCAGTCGCGCTCGAAGATGCGGCCGGCCCGCTCCATCTCGTCGTACAGAGGGGTTCCAGGAAACGGCGTGAGGACGTTCGCCGCGGCAAAATCCAGCTCCGCTTGATCGAGGAACTCGAGGGTGCGTCGAAAGACGGCCGGTGTGTCGTCGTCCATGCCGAACACGATCCCCGCGAAGACGGCGATACCGGCGTTGTGGAGCTTCTTGACAGTGCGGGCATATGTGCGCGGGCGATTGAACCCCTTGCGCCACGCATCCAGGTTGGGCTCCGACAACGACTCGAATCCGACGAACAGGCCCCGACACCCGCTGGCGGCCGCTCGGCGCAGCAGCTCGGCGTCGTCGGCGATGCTCGTACTACACTGGCTGTACCACCGCTTCTTGAGCGGCGCAATGGCCGCGAAGAGCTCCATCGCGTAATCCCGATCGACAATCAGGTTGTCGTCAACGAACAGGACGCGAGTCCGCAGGGTGCGGAGCTCGTCGACAACCTGCTCGACGGGGCGCGTGCGATACGTGTGGTTATGAAACGCCGTGACGGAGCAGAACGTGCACCGATACGGGCAGCCTCGGGTTGCTTGAATCGTATCGATCGGGGCGTGGCGCCAGCGGCTCAAGAGGCGGCGATTGGGCAACGGGAGATCGGCCAGGTCCGGCGGCGGGCCATCGTAGATGCGCTGGAGCCGACCCGCGCGAAGATCTACCATGATCTGCGCCATCTTGTTTTCCGCATCGCCGACACAGATCGCATCGGCGTGGGACAGCGCGTCCTCGGGACACACGGTGGGATGGAAACCACCCATGATCACCGGGATACCTCGCTCCCTGCGAAAACGGTCGGCGACTTCGTAGGCTCGCGGCGCGCTCAGCGTCATGAACGAGAGACCAACCAGGTCGACATCTGCCTCGAAGTCGATGGACTCGACGTCCTCGTCGACGATGTGCGTGTGCACCCAAGGCGGCGTGGCAGCTGCGACATAGAGACACGGCAGAACCGATTGTTGGAAGATCCGGTCGGTCGGCCTGCGGCGCCCGCGAAGCGCTCGTGCCCGAGCCGACGCGGGGTGAATCAGGAGGAACTTAACGCTGGACATTGATCGACCTCCTGCCAGGCACTGATATCGTGGAACCCGTGTGGGGCTCCACCGGCGTCGTCGATACGCGGCCGTCCGGTCCTGCAAGAGGTCGCATCTCGGACGTTGCGGGCGCAGGTAGCCCCCGAGGATATCGTCGTCCATTCAGGAAGACGCCAACGATGGTGGGGCGAACCGCTACATCGTAGGTCCCCCAGCAGACCACAACCACGGCCGTGAGAAGCACGGCGTACTTCACGCCGGCCGGCCAGGGCCGGCCGGCCAACAAACCGGAGCCCCAGACCACCAACGGCAGGTGAAGGAGGTAGAACCAGTACGACGCGTCCGCCACATAGCGTCCGAGCGGTCGCTGCGAGCCGAGGTACCGTACAAACAGACCTGTCAGGCCGAACACGAAGAGCCAGATCATCACGGCCAAGCTCACGATCGCAACGCCGCGCAGCGTTTGGTCAGCCTGCCCAGCGAGCCGGATGACCGCTAGGCCGTGCAGGGGAAACAGTGCGCACCCCGCCAACGTGCGACCCCAGGCGTGCTTCGTCAGGCTCTGCAACAGATCCCGTCGCAGATAGAGCAACCAGCCGAACGTGAAGAAGACTCCATGCGCCGCGAGCGTTGCTGGCGGTCGGAGAAATGTCCCGGGCGTTTCGAGCATGCCGGACGGCATCGGTGCCAGTGTCAGCACGGTTGGGACGGCCAGGAGTAGTGGGGCGTACCAGCGTTGCAGGAGCCACCCGAAGCCAACGGCGACGTTGCGGCGCCTGGCATCGGGCGTCCGGTGCACCAACCGGCATACGAGCAGCGCCGCACCGTAGTACACCAACAGATCAAATAGGAACCAGAGGTGCAAGAGCTGAAGGTGCTCAAGCATTGCCGTGCTTGCGGCGTAGCGGATGGCATCAGACGTGGCGTTCGCTGCCCCCCCCAACCTCGCAAATGCGAACCCTGCAATCGTGAGGGGGAAGAGCACAAGCCACCCGATCGCGAGCGGTACGAGCACGCGCTGCGCGCGGTTGCGAATCATCTGGTGGGCTCCGCGCTGGTAGAACAACAACGCGGCAAAGAACCCAGCCATGACGAAGAAGACCGGCATGCGAAAGGTGTGCACCACAGCGACGAGCACGTCGAAGCCGTAGTGCGTGTGCTGGTCCTTGAAGCCCCACAACTCGCCCAGGGGGGTGCGCATGTAGGCGACGGCCGCATGGAGCGCCACGCCCAGCAGCATCATGCTTCCCCGCAGGCCGTCCATTGCGTGATAACGACCAGGGGGACCGGGCCAGCTTCCCAAGGTCACACCGGACATGCTAGCGACCAGGTTGAAGCGTCGGCATCGGCTAGGTACGCCAGTTGGGGCTCCACGCGCGCGGCGCGTCTCGTTCTTGCGCGGCGGGGCTGGACGAGCTCACCCCCCACGGACGAGCCTCCCGGATGAGTACCCCATTACTTAGCTGCGCCAGCGTCAAGTAACCGTCAATTGGGGGACGTCAGAGCGCCTGCGCACAGACGGCAGCTGCTGAACGAGCTAAACCATCTTTGTGTCGCTAACCCTAGCGATCCCCTACTCCGCTTTCGACGTCTTCGTCGTAATGGTCTCCAGCCCGTGGGCCTTCGGACCGGTCTCGACTCGGCGCAGGGCGATCGCGAAGATGATGCCGAGAATCCCGAGGATCGAGAAGATCCACATGCCCGCGACGTAGCCGTCGGGATTGGCCGCGGTTGCCCCATAGGCGTCGTTGGTTCGACCGATGATCCAGTTCATCGCCGCCACACCGATCTGCTGCACCAGCGTCATGACCGCGTAGGCCGTGCCCAGCCGTTGCTGCGGCACGATGTACGCCACCGACGGCCACATGACCGCCGGAATGAGCGAATACGCCACCCCCATCATGGCCACCGGTACGCCGAGTGGCGTCACGTGGTAGGCCATCATCAGATAGACCGGCATGATGAGGAACGACGCCCCCGCCATCATGAGCGCGCGCTTGCCAAAGCGATCCGCCAAGAGCCCGAAGATCGGGGTCGCCACCATGGCGGCGAGCGGCAGCATGCTGTTCATCGCCCCGGCGGCCTCGCGCGTCATGCCATGATTCTCGATGAAGAACTTGATCGCAAAACTGCGGAACGGGAGGATCGCCGAATAGAACGTGGCACACAGAGCAACGACGAGCCAAAACGACCGGTCGAATCGGAACAGGTCGCCCCACACGAACTTGTCCGTCTCTCCGGCTTCACCGAGCTCGTACCGGCGCTCGGCATGCCGCTCGAATGCGGCATACCCAATGGGCGAGAACACACAAAGGGCCCCGAGCACCGCTGCGACGACGAGCGGCATCTGCCAGCCGGTATACGCGAAGCCCGCCCAGCTCGGAGAGTTGTCGGCCGCGACCGAGCCGAGTCGGGCAATAGTCAGATTGAGCCCGAACGCGAAACTCAGCTCCTTGCCTTTGAACCACTTGGCAAGCGCGGTCGTGATGGCGACGATCAGCGGCTCCGAGCCAATCCCCAACAGCACGCGGGCCACCAGCATGACCGTCAGCTCCGCGGAGATCGCGTTCAAGACGCCAGCGACCGCACAGATGGAACCGAAAATAATCGTGGACTTGGCCGTGCCGAATCGGTCGATGACGATGCCGCCGATCAAGAGCACGACGACGGCGGCGATACTGTAGAACGAGTAGAGCTGCCCAATGTTCTCGTCGCTGAAACCGAGATCGGCCTTGAGAATGTCGGCGATGGGGGCGATGGAATCGTAGACGTAATAGTTGCCGAACATCGCCAGCGAGATGATCACCATCACCGCCCAACGAAACATCACAGGCGGTGACGACTTGGCCGTCCCGTTGGCAGCCTGCGCGTCGGTCATGGCTCTGGTCCTCTCGTCAGCACGTGCGGAATTGGGATCGGATCTGCGATCGCCCGATGGTCACTGCCCACTCAAAGATCTCTGGGGACGTCCGCCGAGTCGGCCTTCTCGGGAACGGGACGCTCGACCTCGGGTGTGAAATCCTCGCCCGGGTTGATGAAGCGATCGTGTTCCAGCATGTACTGCTTGTCGTAGAGATGGCGATACCGACCGCGCTTGGCCAGCAATTGACTATGGCTCCCCCGCTCGATGATCTCGCCACCTTCCAACACGAGAATTTGGTCGGCGCTCCGAATCGTCGACAACCGATGGGCAATGACGAACGTGGTGCGGCCACGTCGCAGCGTGCGCAGACCGTCTTGGATCATCGCCTCGCTGTCACTGTCCAGACTCGACGTGGCCTCGTCGAGAATGAGGATGCGCGGATCGGCCAGGATCGCCCGCGCGATGGCGATCCGTTGGCGCTGTCCGCCGGAGAGCTTGACACCCCGCTCACCCACGATCGTGTCGTATCCGTGCTCGAACTGCTCGATGAACTCATAGGCGTGGGCAACCTGCGCCACCTCGCGAATCTCGTCCAGCGTGGCATGCGGCCGTGAGAAGGCAATGTTCTCGGCGATCGTCCCGTCGAACAAGAAATTCTCTTGCAGCACCACACCGAGCATCCGCCGGTAGTCGCCCATCCGGATCGTGGCGAGGTCCCGGCCATCGACAGAGATCTTGCCGGACTTGGGCTCATTGAACGCCATGACCAACGAGATGAGCGTGCTCTTGCCGGATCCACTCGAGCCGACCAACGCGGTCGTCGTGCTAGGTGCCGCGCGGAAGGACACACCCTTGAGCACGGGCACGTCCGCGTCGTACTCGAACGACACATCCTCGAACACGATCTCGCCGTCGACCCGTTCCATCGGTTCCCGCGACGCATCCTCATCCTGCTCCGTCAGCATGCGGCGGACTTCGCGAATCCGATCCAACCCCGCAAACGCCTCGGAGATCTGCGTCCCAATCTGGGAGATGTCGATGAGTGGTCGCGCCACCAGACCGGTGAAGAGGAGGTACATGATGAAGTCGCCCAGCGTCATCGTCTCGGCCATGATGGCCCGACCGCCGACCACGATCATGATCACGGCCACCGCACCGATGATCAGCGTCGTGAACGACGTGATCATCGCGATACCCGTGATCGATTTCGCGATGTTCCGGAACAGGCGATGCGCGCCCCGCGCGAATACGAGGTGCTCGGCTCGTTCCGCCACGTACGCCTTGACCACGCGAATGCCGCCCAACGACTCACCCAAGCGCCCCGTTACTTCGGCGTTGATCTTGCCGCGCTCACGAAACAGCGGTCGCAGGCGCTTAAAAGCAGTGGTCATCGCAACGGCGAACGTTCCCAACACGATCAGGATGATCAGGGTGAGTTCCCAGTTGAGAACGAAGAGCACCGTGAGCGCGATGGCGGCCGTCACGAACCCACCCGTCAACTGCACGAGGCCCGTCCCGACGAGGTTCCGGATGCCCTCGGCGTCGGTCATGATGCGCGAGATCAAGACGCCGGTTTTGGTCGAGTCGAAGTAGCTGACCGGCAGTCGGCTGACATGCGCCTGGACGCTCTTGCGCATGTCGGTGATGGCGCGCTGGGCCATGACCCCAAGCACCTGCGAGAGCGCGAAGGAGGTGCCGGACTGCACCAGCGCCGCGCCACCGACCACCGCGGCGAGCGGGAACAGCAACTCCGCCCGATTCTGACCAATGACATTGTCGATCAGGAACTTGGACGAGCCCGGGATGACGAGCCCCGCCGCGCGATTGAAGATCATGATGACCCCACCGAGGGCAAGACGCCGCCGGCGAGTCCAGATGATCTCACGCGCCTCCTGCCACACTTGCGAGGCGGCAGCTCGCTTGCGCTGCTTGATGTCACTCACCATGGGGAAAGACGCAGGCCGTCGGGCACCCGTCAACCCTTCCGGCACCCGGGCCCAGCCGTACATTCTGCCCAATGGCGTACGCGCTCATGACAAGCGGCGGCAAGGACGCCACGATCGCCCTCGATCGCGCTCGACGTACCGGTCTCGAGGTCCGCTTTCTCACCGCCCTCTACGACGCGCCCAGCGAACGGGTCCGGTTTCACGGCCTGCGGCGACAGCTCCTCGAAAGTCAGGCGGCCGCACTCGGACTCCAGCCCATCGTCGCGCCGATGACGGGCGAGCGTTTCGAAACCGCGTTCCTCGACCTGCTGCGCGACCTGCGCCGGCGAGACGTTGATGGCGTGATCTTTGGCAACGTGCATTTGGCGGACGTGCGCGGCTGGTACGAAGAACGGGTACGTGACATCGGATTGGATCACATCGAACCGTTGTGGGGTGACCCGCCCGTGGAGATCGCCTGGGAGGTGGTCGAGCGCGGCTATCGCGCGCTGATCATCAGCGTGCATCTGGACCACCCGGCGGTCCCATACCTGGGACGCGAGTTCGACGCGGATGTGGTCACCGAGCTGAGCTGCGTGGAGAGGCTCGACCCCTGCGGCGAGCGCGGGGAGTATCACACGTTCGTGTTCGACGGGCCGGATTTCGCGCAGCCGGTCGGCTTCGTTCGCGGCACGACGCGCGAGGCCGAGCGGCACCGGTATCTCGACATCATCCCGCTGAATGGCCGGCCGGCGACGGCATCACTGTAGGTCCGCCGCGCGCAGCACGCGCCACACGGCTCTGCACTCCGTGTAGATTACAGTCGATTCCTCATGCCACGTCGAGAACCTGCACTCATCGCCGTCAGCAATCGGCTACCGATCACCCTGCGGCGAGGAGCGCGCGGACTCGAGCGTATCCGCTCCACCGGCGGGCTGGTCGCGGCCTTCGATCCGTTGCTGAGGCAGCGCCGAGGGATCTGGATTGGATGGCCGGGGCGTGACCTAGCCGCTGACGAAAAGCTCACCGGTCCGGGGGATCCGTACGAGATCGAAGCGGTTTCCATTTCCAAGGCCGACCTCCGCGGGTACTACAACGGGTTCTCGAACGGAACCCTCTGGCCGCTGTTTCACACGCTGCCCGGACGCTCGACCTTCGAGACGAGCGATTGGGAAGCCTACCGACGCGTCAACGAGCGGTTCGCCCAAGTCACGGCGTCAAAGGTGCAGCCCAAGGACTTGGTGCTCATCAATGACTATCAGCTCATGCTCGTGCCCAACATCCTGCGGCGACGCTCAAAACAGACGCCGATCGGGTTCTTCTTGCACATCCCGTTTCCACCGTACGACGTGTTTCGCGTCTTGCCGTGGTCGCGCCCACTGCTCCGCGGCGTACTCGGCGCAAACCTGGTCGGCTTCCACGTCGCCGGATATGTCCGGAATTTTCTCGACTGTGCCCGCCACTTGCTCAACTGCCGTGTGGATCACAGGCGGGGCATCGTGCACCTGGACGGCCGCGAGATCCGAGTCATGGCACTCCCCTTGGGGATCGACTTCGAGCGGTATGAGTCGCTGGCACAGGCAGCGCCGGATTCGGGACTCGGGCCACACGAGCATATCGTGCTGGGCGTCGACCGGCTCGACTACACGAAGGGCATTCCTGAGCGGCTGAAGGCGTTTGCGCGGCTCCTCAATACGCACCCCCAACACCGCAACAACGTCACGCTCGTGCAAGTGGCGGTACCGAGTCGGTCGGAAGTTTCCGAATACCGCGATCTCAAACGGGTGATCGACCGTTTGGTGGGTGAGATCAACGGTCGTTTCGGCTCCGAGACTTGGACTCCGATACGCTACCTCTATCGCTCGTTGTCCCCGGAACGGCTTTGCGCGCTGTACCGCGACGCGGATGTGGCGCTCGTCACGCCACTGCGCGATGGGATGAACCTCGTGGCCAAGGAATACGTCGCCTGCCAAGTCAAGGATCCTGGCGTGCTCATCTTGTCGCACATGGCCGGCGCCGCCGAAACGATGGACGAAGCCCTGCTCGTCAACCCGTATAATCTCGAAGACACGGCAGAGAAACTGCACATGGCGCTCACCATGTCCATGGCGGAACGGCAATCCCGGATGAAGGCACTGCGCAAACGTGAAGCGACGCTCAACGTCCACACGTGGGCGCACAAGCTGGTGCAGCGATTGGCGGGCGCTGCCAAACACCGCACGTCTGCCAAGCGACGGTGACTCGTTCGTGGGGCACTGCCGCTCGCTGATGCGGCCACGCACCTCGCTTACGCTGTCCAACACCGACCGGGCCATGCTCACCGGCGATCATGGACCGGCCGCCCGCCTCGCCATGTCCATCGTAACACGCATGGCCACCGTCCTCGATGCGCCTACACTGATGGACATCTCGGCCGCGCATATCGACAGCACGATCTACGTCGGCGAGGCCGGTCTCGAATTCGCCGAACGGTTGGCCGGGATGGGGGCCCGCGTCGCGGTGCCTGCCACTCTCAACGTCAGCGGCCTCGACGAGCATCATTGGCAGGAGTGGGCGGTGCCCGCGGAATGGGCGGGACTGGCCCATCGGCAGATGGTCGCCTACCGCGCCATGGGGTGCGAGCCGACGTGGACGTGCGCACCGTACCAGACGGAATGGCGTCCCACGTTCGGCCAGCAAGTCGCATGGGGAGAGTCCAATGCGATCGCCTTCGCCAACTCCGTACTCGGTGCGCGCACGGAGCGCTATCCGGATCTGCTCGACATCTGCTGCGCCATTACCGGACGGGTGCCAGCACATGGTCTCCACCTCACGGAATGTCGCGCCGGAGACTTCTTGGTTCGCCTCACAGGCGTTCCCTCCGGACTGCAACGCGATGACAGCTTCTTCCCCGTGCTTGGCCATCTGCTGGGCGAATTGGCTCGCGATCGGATCCCTGTCGTGGAAGGGCTCACGGTGTCGCCCTCCGAAGACCAGCTCAAGGCTCTCTGCGCGGCCGCCGCGACGTCCGGTGCGGTGGCACTCATTCACCTGGTGGGCATCACGCCTGAGGCGCACACAATGGAGGAGGCGTTCCAAGGTCACGCGCCGGGCGAGACCCACGAGATCTCCTTGGAGCGGCTCCGCCGGGTGCGCCGTCTACTCACCACAGCGGACAGCACGGACCTCGACATGGTCGTCCTGGGCAGCCCGCACTTCTCGCTGGCCGAGTTCCGCCAGCTGGCCCCGTTGCTCGAGGGCCGGGCGAAGCACCCCGACGTGCGCTTTCTCGTCACGACAAGCCGGCTGATGGCCGAGATGGCTAGGGCCAGCGGTGCACTCGACGCCCTGGAGCGTTTCGGCGGCACGGTCACCGTGGACACCTGCATCCTGGCGTCGCCGATGCTGCCACCGGACGTCAGACTGCTCATGACCAATTCTGCCAAATACGCCTACTATGCTCCCGGATTGTTGGGAACGTCCGTGACCTTCGGCTCGCTCGCAGATTGCGTGCAGTCAGCAGTCCGTGGTCGCGTCGAACGGGACGAAACGCTGTGGCGCTGATCCTTCGCGGACGTCCGCTGGTGCCGGGCACCGCATTGGGGCCGGTGCTCGCCGCAAGCGAGCCGCTCTCGTTCTGGGGTGGGTACGACCCACGCTCCGGGGAGATCATCGATCGCCGGCATCCCCTTGCCGGCAAGCGTGCCGTCGGCAAGATCTTGGTAATTCCGCTCACCCGCGGCTCGTCCACGACCACCGCCATCCTGCTCGAGGCCATCCGCGCTGGCACGGCCCCGGCGGCGATCGTCACGACAGGGGTCGACGCGTTCGTGGCGTTGGCATCCATTGTGGCCGACGAGGTCTTTGGGATGCCGATTCCCATCGTGGCCCTCAGCAATCACGACTTCGCGACGCTCGCATCGGACGACATCGTCGCGATCGACCGCGACGGTGCAGTGACGGTTCGCCGTGAGGACCCATGACTAGGCCGGAGACGTTCACCATGCGACGACATGCAACGGAAGGTCTCGCGCCAATCCGCCTTTTCCCAACGCAGCGAGCTGCGGCCGCACTCTTCTTGCTGGCCTTCCTCACCGGCTGTGGCGGGAGCACGCCGCAGCAGTCAGAGGCCGAGGGCCTCCCGGCGGAGGAGCCGGCTGTCGCGAATGACGAAGTGACGGTCGCACCCCAGCCGGTCCGCGCCGCCTGCGCACAAGTCGCCGCCATACTGGGCGCAATGCCGGCAGACTCACTCACCGTGTCGGAACGGGTCGTCACCGACTACCTGGCAGACCGGTCCGGGCCCGGGTGCCGCGTGCGGCTGGACGGCCTCGCAAGCAGTTATGGGTCGACCGCGCGGCCCAACGATGTCGTCCGGGAAGCGCTTCCGACCCGAGGCTGGAATGAGGATTTCGGCTACGCCGCGGACGGTCCCGACGGCACCGGCTTCGCGTTGAGGTGGCGAGGAGTCACCTGTCTGTTTCAAGGAATGTGGGACGGGGGGGATGACGCCGATCCGACCGACGTCCCGGCGGATCGCTACGCGTTGGAGGTCAATTGCCTCGAGTCGGGGGCCGGTCAGTAGCGACGTGGCGCACAGGAGCGATTCACCATGAATGACGAAGCCAAGCCAGAAGTGGGGACCATCGCGTGGACCGATCTCACGGTGGCGGACGCCGAGGGCATCCGCGATTTCTACGCGAAGGTGTTGGGGTGGGTCCCGGCACCGGTCGACATGGGGACGTACAGCGACTTCACGATGACGACGCCTGACGATCAGACAGCTGTGGCCGGTGTGTGCCACGCACGTGGCGGGAACGCCGACCTTCCAGCCCAGTGGCTCAACTACGTGATCGTGGCCGATCTCGATCGCAGCATGCGTCAGTGCGAGGAATCAGGTGGAGAAATCGTCGCCCCTGCCCGAACGATGGGTACGATGGGACGCTATTGTGTCATCCGCGATCCAGCGGGAGCGGTGCTCGCGCTCTTCGAGCTCGCTGGGTGAGTCCGTGGACGAGTGACATCGAGGTGAGGTGACGGTGAACGACGCGGCACAGGGCTACTACACAGCGCTGCAACAGGATTACGACGTCAAGATCCGGCAGTTGGTGCCGCGCTACGACGAGATGGTGGAGTGTGCCGTGGGACTCGTCGTGCACGACACTCCCCTCAGTGTGCTCGATATCGGAGCTGGCAGCGGCGCCGTCACGAAACTGATCGCGTCACGCGTGCCGGAGGCCCACATCACCGCCCTCGATGCGTCCCCAGCGATGGTGCAGGACGCAACCGATCGGCTCGCGGATTTCGCGGAGCGCGTGACTGTGGTGCAGCGCGCCATTCAGGAGTTCGAGCCACCCGGGGCATTCGACGCCGCATTTTCCAACCTCGTGCTCCACAACGTGCCGGCCGCCACCAAGCCCCAGGTGCTGCGGAAGCTGTCATCTTGGCTTCGTCCATCCGGCGTCTTCGTGTGGGGCGATCTGATCCGATTTGATGCTCCCGAGCTGCAACAGTCCGCCGTGAGCGCCCGTTGTGCGTTCGCGCTGGCATCGGGGTGCGATCCGGCGCTCGTAGAAGAGAACTTCCGAAAAGAGAGCGTCGACGACCATCCGCTTTCCGTTGACGTCATGCGCGCGATGGCCTTGGCTGCCGGATTCGCCTCGGCGGACGTCGTCTGGGCCCGTGACGCCTTTGTCGTGTTGTACTTGAAGAACGGTGCTCAGGCGCCGTAGGGCTGTCACCGCATCTCGAATAGGAGCGCCCGCAAGACGGGCGGAGAATCCATGCACTATTTCGTAACCCTCACTCGTCTCGCCACGTGCGCCGCGCTGATTGCCGCGGTCGCCGCGCCGGTCCACGCCCAACACGCCCCACGCTTCGACCGCTTCTTCGTCGACAAGACGATGCGGGTCGATTACTTCCACACGGGCAACGCGTCGACCGAGATCGTGAGCCTCGATCGCATCGTCTCCGATGGTCCCTGGGCCGGCAGCACGACCACGCTGCTCGACGACACGAATCTGGGGAAGTACGTCTACGAGGTGATCGACACCCTGACGGGAAGCATCATGTACTCCCGAGGCTTCGCGTCGATCTATGGAGAGTGGGAGACCACACCCGAAGCGCGGGAGCGCTCTCGCACATTTCACGAGTCGCTGCGCTTTCCGTGGCCCAAGGCGCCGGTGCGCGTGGTGCTCAAGAAGCGCGACGATCAGAATGCGTTCGTCGAATTTGCCTCGCTCGACATCGATCCCTCAGACCGCAGCGTCAATCCGGCCGACCTGCCACCGCGCGGGCGCGTGTGGACGGTGTTCGAGCATGGCCCACCGCAACAGAAGGTCGATCTCGTGCTTCTGGGGGAAGGCTACACCGAGGAGGAGCTCCCCACCTTTCACAATGACGTGCGCCGCCTGACCGAGGCACTCTTCGCGTACGAGCCGTTCAAGAGCCGGCGGCAGGACTTCAACGTTCGCGCGATCGATCTGCCCGCCGCGGAATCGGGCGTGTCACGCCCGCACGCCGGGAAGTATCGGCGAAACCCTGTGGCCACGCAGTACAGCATCTTCGACAGCGAGCGCTACGTATTGACCTACGACAACCGCACGCTGCGCGACGTCATCTCGGCGGCACCGTACGAGTACGTCGCCATTCTCGTGAACGAGAAGCAGTACGGGGGTGGAGGCATCTATAATTTCCACGCGACGGCGGCCGTCGGGTCGGCGTTCGCGGACTACCTCTTCGTGCACGAGTTTGGTCACCACTTCGCGGGATTGGCCGACGAGTACTACACGTCACCGGTCGCGTACGAAACCGGAGCGATGGAGCACATCGAGCCATGGGAACCCAACGTCACTTCGCTGCACAGCGCGGCCGCCCTCAAGTGGCGCGATCTCGTGAGTGCCGACACCCCGCTGCCGACACCCTGGGCGAAGGAACAGTTCGAAGCACACTCGAGGGCCGTTCTCGAGCGTCGCGTTGCCCTCATCGAGACGCAGGCGCCGGAGGCCGAGTTCGACGCGCTGTTCCGGGAACAGCAGGCGATCGAACGAGACATGCTCAACTCCATGGAGTACAGTGGCCACGTCGGCGCCTTCGAAGGGGCGTCGTACGAGTCGCGAGGGCTCTATCGGCCCGAGATCGACTGCATCATGTTCTCGCGAAACATGATGCGGTTCTGCGAGGTCTGTCAGCGCGCCATCGCACGCATCATCGATTTGTACACGTAGTGCGACACGTCCCGACTGTGCGTACGCTGCACCGGGCGCTCGCCTTCACCGTGGTGGCAGTGGGCTTCCTCGCCGTGTCACCCGAGCGTGCTGCGGCGCAGGCGAGCCGCCTGTTTCCGGACCGCAGCCTGATGCCGCGTCTGTTGGCCGCACCCAACGAGACCATGACCGCCGCGAAACTCGTGGTGGCACCGACAACTCCCTCACTGTTTGGGACGATCCTCGAAGGTGAAGCCGCGTTCGGAGCGGTGCTTCCCTTGTATCGCATCGCGGGCACGACGCCACAGGACGCCGTCATCGTGGGCGTCGAGGGCGGAGTGGTGGGGCGGTTCAACCTCGAAACGCGGGAACGGGATCTCATCACAAGCGACTGGAATTTCGGCCTCCCGGTCGTGGTGCATCATGGACCCCACTGGGTGCGTGCGCGCTACTTCCACACGAGCGCCCACTTCGGTGACGAATACCTCGAACGATTCGGAGTGGAGCGCGTGCCGTCGGCGTTCGATGCCCTCGAGGTGACCGGCTATGT
>Ga0224512_10001348_pt1 | contig 23779 bp, 15 predicted proteins | sample SF_May12_sed_USG_4_FD_169103 | JGI IMG/M metagenome (GOLD analysis project Ga0224512, IMG submission 169103) | Sediment microbial communities from San Francisco Bay, California, United States - SF_May12_sed_USGS_13 | ecosystem: Environmental > Aquatic > Marine > Sediment | place: USA... | reverse complement strand
CGCCGAGGGCCGTCAACAACTCGAGCGGGCGATCCGATACCGGCCCAACCTCTCCTACCGGTTCCGGCGGTGGATACGGCGCAATGCAACCGCCGTGTACCTCGGCGCCATGGTGGTGTTGACCGCCGGCTTCATGCTCGTCCCCGCCCTGTACCTGCTCCTCGACGACGCCCCGGTGGAGACGGAACTCCTCGCTCTGGCCCTCCTTCTCCTTCCGGCTTCCGTGCCCGCTCATGCGGTGCTCCACCGGGCCATCTCCTTGATCCTTCCTCCGACCCGGTTACCGAAACTCGATTTCGACGGGGGAATCCCCGCCGACCACACCACCGCCGTCGCCGTCCCCAGCCTGCTGACCAGCGCCGAGGTTGTGCGTGACCTGCTGGCCCAGCTCGAACGGCACCGGCTGTCGAACCCCGACCCGAACCTGCGGTTTGTGCTGCTGACCGATTTCGGGGAGGCCGACACACCTCACGCTCCGGAGGACCAGGCACTGCTCGATCAGGCCGTGACCGGGATCGCGGAGCTCAACCGACGCCACGGACCGTATCGACCGTTCCACCTGCTCCATCGAGAACGGCGGTTCAATCCGTCCGAGGATCGCTGGATGGGATGGGAGCGCAAGCGGGGGAAACTCGAGGAGTTCAACCGGCTGCTTCAAGGCGATGAGAACACGGGTTTCCAGGTCCACGAAGGCGATCCGCGTGGATTCGACAGGGTACGGTTCGTGATCACCCTTGATGCCGACACCGTGCTGGGCCCGGGAACCGCGGCCCGTCTGGTTGGGACACTGGCCCATCCGCTCAACCGGGCCGAGGTCGATCCCGAGTCGGGCCGGGTGAAGGCCGGGTACACGATCGTTCAGCCCCGGGTCGAAACCTCACCGGAGAGTGGAGCGACCACCTTGTTCACCCGGCTGTTCTGCGGCGACACGGCCATCGACATCTACAGTCGTGCCGCCTCCGACGTCTATCAGGATCTCTTCGGCGACGGGATCTACGTCGGCAAAGCGATCTACGACGTGGCCGCGTTCTCACGGTGCCTGACCGGACGGGTCCCCGAAAACGCCGTGGCCAGTCATGATCTCCTGGAGGGCATCCACGGTCGGGTGGGCCTCGCCACCGACATCGTCCTCTACGAGGACTACCCACCGACCTACTTCGCCTTCGTCCGCCGCCTCCACCGTTGGATTCGAGGCGACTGGCAACTCCTCCCCTGGTTTGGGCGCCGGGTTCCGGGGTCCGATGACACGGGGGGCCAAAACCGCTTCTCGGTCATCGACCGCTGGAAGATGATCGACAATCTCCGCCGCAGCCTGCTTCCGGGGGCGCTGCTCCTGCTGTTCGTCTCGGGCTGGACCTGGTTTCCCGGTCATCCGCTGGTTTGGACCGTCGTGGCGGCGCTGGCTCCGGTTCACCACCTCCTGATCGACGTTGCCACCGGACTCGCCCGGCAGCGTTCCCGTCCGTCCCGCGGCCTGTCACACCGGTTGTCGAGCCAGTTCGGGCATTGGTTTCTGTACCTGGCGTTCCTGCCCCACCGAGCCTTCGTTGCCGGCGACGCCATCGTCAGGACCGTGGTGCGGCTCTTGGTCACGCGGCGGCATCTTCTCGAGTGGACCACGGCCGCCCAGGCCGCAGCCTCGACCGGGCGTCGCCTGAGGTCCGCCGTCGCCTGGAGGGAGATGGCGGTCGCACCGGTGGCTGCCCTGGCCACTGCGATCGCCGTTGCCGCGATTCGGCCATTCTCCCTGCCGTACGCGGCGCCGCTCGTCGTGCTCTGGGCGGTGTCGCCGGAGATCGCCCGCCGGATCAGCCGGCCGACACCGGTCAAGGTGGAGGAGCTCGATCCCGACGACGCACGATGGCTGCGCACGGTGGCGCGCCGCACCTGGTTCTTCTTCGAGTCCTTCGTCGGCCCTGACCGGCACTGGCTTCCCCCAGACAACTACCAGGAGGACCCCGACGAGGTGGTGGCCGAACGGACCTCGCCCACCAACATCGGGATGCTGTTGCTGTCGACGCTGGCCGCCTACGACCTCGGGTACATCGGGGTCGAGCAATTGACGTTCCGTATCCGAAACACGCTGCGAACAACCGAACAGCTCGATCACTACCGGGGCCATCTCCTCAACTGGTACGACATCCGCACGCTGGGACCGCTGGAGCCCCGCTATGTGTCGACCGTCGACAGCGGCAACCTGGCGGCCGCGTTGCTCGCCGTGGAATCCGGGCTGAACGAGCTGATCGACAGGCCGATCCTGCCGGCCACCCGGTGGCAGGGACTGGTCGACACGATCACGGTCCTCCAGGACGACACCAGGCCGCTGATCGACGACGATCACTCCCATGTCACGATGATCGAGCAGCGCAGCGGGTCGATGGCGAACACGGCGCTCAAGGTGCGGGACGACCCGGCGGCCTGGGCCCGCACGGTGTCGTCAATCGAGGTGCCGTGCCGGGAGATCGAGGACGTCCTGGTCGAAACGGTGGCCACCCACCGGGACTCGGTTGACCTGGTGGCGCTGAGCGACCTCCGGTCGTGGCTGGCCCGGGTTCACAATCAGATCCTGGACATGCAACAGGAGATCGCGTTCCTGGCTCCCTGGCTCGGCGTCCTCGATGCGGGACGGGGGCTGGAGATCGACACAGGTGAGATCGCCGGCCTCGACGCGCTTCGGGTCGAGATCGCCCGGCTCCTCCCGCCGACACTGCCACTCGGGCTGGTCGGTCCACGCTGCGACGTAGCGCTCGTCGCCATCGCCGAGGCCCGGACGGGATGGTCCTCGGAGGAACTGCCGGGCGACGCGGCAACGGTCGTCGAAGGCTGGCTCGACGAGCTCGAGAAGGCGTTGGCGGCCGGCGCCGCGAATGCCCGTGAGCTTCAGCGCGATCTGGCTGAATTGACGGCTCACGCCGAGCGGGAGACACTCGGCATGGACTTCGGGCTGCTCTACGACCCGAAGGTCCGCCACTTCTTCCTGGGCTACAACCTCACCGCCGACCAGATGGATCCCCACCACTACGATCTGCTGGCATCGGAAGCCCGGCTGGCCAGCTTCGTGGCCATCGCCAAGGGCGACGTACCGGTCAACCACTGGTTCTCGCTCAATCGGCCGCTGACCAGGATCGATGGGACGCCCACGCTGCTGTCGTGGGGCGGAACGATGTTCGAGTACCTGATGCCGCCTCTGCTTCTGCGCAGCCGGTCGGACACCCTGCTCGCGGTCAGTGAACGGGCGGCCGTGGTCGAACAGATGGCCGACGGCCGGCGTCGCGGTATCCCGTGGGGTATCTCCGAATCGGGATTCGCCGCAGTCGATGCCAACAACAACTATCAGTACCGGGCGTTCGGGGTCCAGGGTCTCGGCCGCAAACGGGGGCTCGACGAGGACCTGGTCGTCGCCCCGTACGCCAGCGCATTGGCCGTTCCACAACTCCCCCGGTCGGCGACCACGAACCTCCGGCGACTGCGGGACCTCGGGATGCAGGGCCAGTTCGGCTTCTATGAAGCCGTCGACTTCACCCCGGTCCGGCTGCCCGAAGGTCGCGACCACGCCATCGTCCGCTCCTACATGGCCCATCACCAGGGGATGGCGCTGGCTGCGTTCGACAATGCCCTGTGCGCCGATGCGCTGATCCGCCGGTTCGAGGCCAACCCGCGTGTCCAGGCGGTCGACCTGCTCCTCCAGGAACGGGTCCCCAGTGAGTTCCCGGTCGAAGCGCCACGGTACGCCCACTCCTCGGTCGAGCGGCCGCGGTCCGAGCAGACCGTCGACCTGTACCCGTGGCGGCCCGAGCCGCTCGGTGCTCATCCGGCTGTTCATGTCCTCGGCAACGGTCGCCTGGCGACTCGAGTGAGCTCGGGCGGGGGCGGCGGTCTGAGCTGGCGCCGGCACGCCGTCACCCGACCGACGGCCGACGGCACCCTCGACGACGCCGGACCGTGGATCTATGTGCGTGATCGCCACTCCGGCGGTATCTGGTCGGTGGGCCGTCAGCCGACCGGCGGGATCGAGACGCCGGTCGACGTCGTGTTCCACGCCCACATGGTGGAGCTGCACCGGCGACACGACGGGATTGCCATCCGAACCGATATCGCCATCAGTCCTGTCGACGACATCGAGGTCCGCCGGGTCACCGTTGTCAACGAGACCGACCGGGCCAGGTCGTTGACCTTCACCTCCTACGGCGAAGTGGTACTGGCGCCGGCGCGGGACGATGCCCGCCATCCGGCGTTCAGCAAACTGTTCGTCGAGTCAACCTTCGCGCCAAACCTCGACGCACTGGTCTTCACCCGCCGAGCCCGTAGTCCGAACGAGCAGTTTCCGGTGCTTCTGCACCGCCTGGTCAGCGACTCACCGTCGGTTTCCCGATCGGGATTCGAAACCGACCGTGAGCGCTTTCTCGGCCGGAATCGCAGCCCGAAACGGCCCCATGGCGTCGAGGAGGGCCTGACGGGCACCTTCGGGGACACCCTGGATCCGATCATGGCGCTCGGCGCGACGGTCGAGCTGGAGCCGTTCGCCACGGAGCAGTTCGCCTTCGCCACGATCGTGGGGCCGTCGAGGACCGAGGTCACCGACACGGCGGCCCGCTACGATTCCCTGGCGGCATTCGAGTGGCTGATCTCCGACGCCCACGGAGCCGCGGCACGGGAGGCCGGCCGGCTCGGTGTCGACGCCGAGAACCTACCCGAGTTCCAGCAGCTGCTGTCGACGGTTCTGGCGTCCGAGTCGGGGCTCCGCTCCGATACGCACCAGGTGTCCTCCAACCGTCTCGGGCAGCCCGGGTTGTGGGGTCTCGGGATCTCCGGTGACGATCCGGTGCTGCTCCTCGAGACCGACAGGAACGACAACGGCCGGGTGATAGAGGACGTGTTCCGAGCCGGCGAGATGTGGCGTCGTAGAGGGGTGGCCATCGATCTCGCGGTGGTCTCCCACGCCGTCTCCGGCTACCAGGACGAGACTTGGGACCAGATCCAGCAGTTCCTCACCGACCTCGGGGCCGCCAAATGGCTGAGCCGCCGTGCCGGCATCCATCTGCTGCGGGCCGATCAGATCTCAGCCGATCAGCGGCAGCTCCTGTCGGTCACTGCCGGCGCCACGATCGATGGCAACGGACCGCGCCTCGGCGAGCAGCTCGCACCGCACCGGGCCGAAACCCGACCCCTACCACCCCTGCTCCCAACTCGGGATCTTGTTCCGGCAGCGGCCGGCGTTGCGCTGGCCCGACCACACCGGCTCCTCTTCGACAATGGCCTGGGTGGCTTCTCGCCCGACGGCCGGGAGTACGTCATCCATCTCGAACCGGGCCGGACGACGCCAGCGCCGTGGATCAACATTCTGGCCAACGACGGCTTCGGCACGCTCGTCACCGAATCCGGCGGCGGTTACACGTGGGCCGGCAACTGCGGCGAGTATCGCCTGACGCCGTGGACCAACGATCCTGTTCTCGACACACAGGGCGAATCGTTGTACCTCCGGGACGAGGAGATCGTCGATGTCTGGAGCCCGACCCCCGGCCCGGCGGGCTCCGACACCTCGTACCAGATACGTCACGGGGCCGGCTACACCGAGTGGCACAACATCACCCACGGAATCGAATCCCGGATGCGGGTGTTCGTGCCCACCGATGATCCGGTGAAGATCGTCGAGTTGCGGGTCCGCAACCACCACAGCCACACCCGGCGGCTGACCGCCACCTACTACGCCCGCTGGCTCCTGGGCCGGATCTTCGAGCCGGGTCCATCGCCCGTCGTGGTCGACTACCACGCCGCCACCCGGTCGCTGCGAGCACGGAACCAATGGAATCCGGATTTCGCCGGCACCGTGGCGTTCCTCACCTCCGACCGGGATCCGTACGGTTTCACCACCGACCGCACCGAGTTCCTCGGCCAGGAGGGTGATCCCAGCTCACCAGCCGCCCTGCGACGGGTCGGGCTCACCGGGCGAACCGGCCCGGGCTTGGACCCCGCCGCTTGTCTTCAGGTTCATCTCGAGGTGCCCCCTGGTGACGAGTTGCGAACCCACTTCGTGCTGGGTGCCGGATCCGACGAGGAGCACGCCGAGCGGCTGGCTCGACGGTGGCGTGATGGCGCCACGACCGACGAGGCGTCCAAGCAGCTCGCCGACCAGTGGGATTCGATCCTGTCCGCGGTGACCATCGAGACCCCGGAGCAGGCCCTCGACCTCCTGGTCAACCGTTGGGCTCTGTACCAGGTGCTGTCCTCCCGCGTGCTGGCCCGCACCGGGTTCTACCAGTCGAGCGGAGCCTACGGCTTCCGCGACCAGCTCCAGGACGTCCTGGCGCTGCTTCACGTCCAACCGGACCGAACCCGCTCCCACATCCTCGAGAGCGCAGGACGACAGTTCGAGGAGGGCGACGTGCTCCACTGGTGGCACCCACCACTCGGGCGCGGGGTCCGAACCCGTTGTTCCGACGATCTTCTCTGGCTGCCTTTCGTCACGGCCAGGTACGTCGAGGCGACCGGCGATGCAGGCATCCTCGACGAAGAGATCCCGTTCCTGTCCGCTCCCCCGCTGGGGCCCGACGAAGCCGAACGCTATGACCTCTTCCGGCACGGCGAGACACAGGCCTCTCTCCTCGAACACTGCCGGCGAGCTCTCGAGCGCGGCCTGACCCGAGGGTCACACGGCCTGCCGCTCATGGGCGACGGCGACTGGAACGACGGAATGAACAGGGTCGGCTCGGCCGGCCGCGGCGAAAGCGTGTGGCTGGGATGGTTCACCGGTGCCACGGCCGATGCCTTCGCCACGCTCCACGAGCGCATCGGACAGGCCGAGGCGGCGACGCTGTGGCGTCAGCGGGCACGCACCCTGTTCAGCGCGGTCGAGGCCGCGGGTTGGGACGGCGCCTGGTACCGGCGGGCCTTCGACGACGACGGTGAGCCGTGGGGCTCGGCGACCTCGGACGAATGCCAGATCGACTCGATCGCCCAATCCTGGGCCGTCCTCTCCGACGGCGGATCACCGACACGAACCAGGCGTGCGCTCCGATCGGCCCGCTCGAAGCTCATGCGGGACGACGATCAGCTGGCCTGCCTGCTCTGGCCCCCGTTCGACGTCACCAATCGGAATCCGGGCTACATCAAGGCCTACCCGCCGGGCATCAGGGAGAACGGTGGCCAGTACAGTCACGCCGCGGCGTGGCTGGGTTGGGCTTTTGCCGAAACCGGCGACGGCGAGCAGGCCGACCGGATCCTCCGCATGCTCAATCCGATCGAGCGAACCCAGAACCCTGAGGCGGTGCGTCGCTACCGGCTCGAGCCCTATGCGGTCGCCGCCGACATCGCCAGTGTCGAGCCCCACGTCGGCCGCGGCGGATGGAACTGGTACACCGGCGCGGCCGGCTGGACGTGGCGCCTCGCCGTCGAGGCCGTCCTCGGCCTCCGCCGCATCGGTGACAAGTTGCGAATCGACCCGAGGCTTCCGCACCATTGGCCGGGCTTCGTGGCCACGGTGCGCGTCGACGGGGGTGTGCTCGAAATCGCGGTCACCAACAACACGGCCGGAGGGGCTCCGGCCGAAACGGAGATCCGGGTCGATGGCGCCGCGATAGCGGGCAACCACGTTGCCATCCCCGGCGATGGCGCCACCCATCGGGTCGAGGTGAGTCTGGGAGTCGATCATCCGGGATCATCGACACGGAAACGGTCTTAGGTCCCTGCACTCCGCACGTTCGAACGTGCGATGGTGACAGGAGAAGCGAGAAAACGAGGTGATTCCGATGGAGACGATTGCAGTTGGCCTCGACGGATCGGCGGCGTCGGCAGCGGCTTTGCTCTGGACGGTTGATCTTGCCGTCACGATCGGCGCACGGGTCGTCGGAATCAACGCATTCCACACACCGTGGACGGAACCGGAACCCCTTGACCGCCAACAACTGAAGGCGGAGCGGAAGGAGCAGCTCGAACGAGACTGGCTGGGCCCGGCGGCGAAAGCCGGACTCACCGTGGATTCCGTGATCAGCGACGGCGACCCTCGGGACGTCGTTCTCGATGCGGCTCGGACCGCCGGAGCCGATCTCCTGGTTCTCGGACGAATCGGATCGGGAGGTGGTCCCGGGTTCCTCCATCTCGGCAGCCTCGCTGAGTATGCAGCACATCACGCCGCGCTCCCCGTCGCCGTCATTCCTGCTGGTGCGCCGACCCCGATCGGTCGCATCGTCGTCGGCGTCGACGGCTCAACCGAATCCCGCCAGGCGTTGGCGTGGGCCGGCGACGTGGCGAAGGCGACGGAATCCGAACTGGTCGCGGTGCAGGTGATGGAACCGTTCCTGGAATGGACTCCGGTCTCGAGCCCGGACAACTGGCGGCGCGATGTTGAACACAGTCTCACCGAGTGGGCGAAGCCATTGACCGACTCGGGTGTGTCGGTCGTCCCGCTCGCCCAACGCGATCTGCACCCCGCCGACGGCCTCATCGGGGTGGCCGCCTCTCGACAAGCCGACCTCGTGGTCGTGGGTACCCGCGGCCTGGGCGGGTTCCTGACGTTGCGCGCTGGTGGCGTGGCCCTCAAGATCCTGCACCGGATCGGGTTGCCGCTGGTGCTGGTGCCGCCCACCCAGCGTGTTTCCTGAGGTGTGAGGTTGCTGCGGCTGACCATCGCCGGTGTCCTGGCCGTCCTGTTCTGCGGTTGCGGCTCCTCGGGGTCCGATGATCAACCGGATACCGCGGAGATGGTTGACAGCGGCTCCTGGTATGCGCATCAACGCTGGCCCCACGATGGGAATCCGGTCGACAGCGAGCATTTCGTCGTCTACAGCGACGGCGCCGGAGTCGAGGCGCGACAGGAGGTCGCCGACGTCGCCGAGGACGTGTCGCCGGAGCTCCTCGATGAGCTGGCGATCGATCCCCGGATCCTTCAGTTTCCGCAGGGCCAGGACAAACTCCATATCTACGCCTACCGGACCTACAACCCGCAGGACTGGGAGGCCAGCGCCTACTACGCCGGCGTGATCGTCTGGTCGCCGGACAACGAGAACCGACAGACCTCAGGCGCCCGTCTGGCCGCCGTCATGAAACACGAACTCGTTCACGTTCTCCAGTCGCTGATTGCCGGCCCGAGCCCGAACCCGATCGACGTGTGGTTCCTCGAAGGCCTACCGGAGGCCCTCGCCGGGGGACGGCCGGCGGTGCGATCAGGGGACGTGATCAGCTGAACGACCTGACCGCCGAGTATGGGACGGTCAGCCCGATCTCCTTCAAGACCTACTCCCAGATCGTCAGCCCCGAATCCGGGGAGCGGTTCAACTACCCGATGTTCCAACTCGCCGTCGAGTACCTCCTGGATCCCGATGGCCGCGGCAGATCCCCGGCCGACGCAGGGGCGGTGCTGACCGACGTGGCCGCAGGCATGCCCTTCGAGACCGCCTTCGAACAACGACTGGGCATCGGTCTCGACGTCTACGAACAGGATTTCTTCGACCTCACCCGGGATTACCTGCCGCGCTATCGCAATCCGGTGTTCAGCCCACTCGGATTCGCGGCCCTGTCCGCCGTGGTGATCACGTTCGTCGTCGGTGCACCGGCCTTGGTCTTCCGGCGGCGGTCGGTTGGCCGAACCGGGCCACGGGAGATCGTGCCACCGGGCCGGGCGGCTCGGATCGGTTTCCACACAGGACTGGTTCTTTCCGACATCGTCATCATCCTGTTCTTCCTTGGTGTGTTGTTTGCCCTGGGCACCATGAACGAACTCAACAACGTGGTCTACCACCCGTTCCGGACGCGGGCTTCTTGGAGTCTCGCCGTCTACCTTTTCGTGTCGGTCGGGGTCGTCATCTGGGCCGTTCGGCGGTGGATCGGCGGCTCACGGTTGGCGTTTCTGGCTGCACCGCTCGTCATCGCCGCGACCGCGGTCACCGGCCTGGTCATCATTCTCACGCTGACGATCGGCTGACCGCAGCGGCAACCGGCAGGGGTCGAGTCCTCGTCCAGGACAGCAGGATCGCGTCGGTGGCCCGCCGAGGCATTCCTGGTGATGTCCACTGCCACCGGACACGGCAAAGCCCCATCACCGGGATGGGGCTTGACCTGGGATTCTGTGGAGCGGACGACGAGATTTGAACCCGCGACCCTCACCTTGGCAAGGTGATGCTCTACCAGCTGAGCTACGTCCGCACGGGTTATCGACTATATCGGGATCGTCGATCGGACGGCGACCATATTGTCGGGAAACCTCAGCCCTTCGCGTCGGGGGGACGGAGGTCGACGGTGAGGGTGAGAATGCCGTCCTCCAGGGTGGGTTCTGCGTCGGCGATGATGGAGAAATCCATGAAGTCCTGCTCGGCTTGCTTGATGAACAGTTGCCGTTCGTCGCCGCCGACGGGAGGTAGATTCCGTCGTTTCACCGCATCCGCCCGCTCTCGAAAGCGGGCGATCATCTCGGATGGATCGAAGCCTTCAGCCATGGCCTCCACCGTAGTCCGACAGACCGACACTGACCCGCCTCGGAGGCATCATCGGACTCAGGAATCGAGGTATTCGTCCATCACCGCCTGCGTCAGGACGGCCCACTGCTCGCTGTCGAGGCCGATCGGTGATTCGTCGGTGCCGGTGGGCGGATCGTCGGAATCCGACGGCTCTTCGGAGTCAGGAGGTTCGTCGGCCACCCACAGTTTGACCCAATCCGATGGTTCGACGTGATCCGATGGTTCGGGTGGATCCGCCGGCCGGACGTGATCCGATGGTTCGGGTGGATCCGCTGGCCGGACGTGATCCGATGGTTCGGGTGGATCCGCTGGCCGGACGGATTCGACCGGTTCGGCCTCAACCGCTGCCGGTTCCTCGGCCGCCTGCCGATGATCGACCACGGGGGCCGCGATCCTTGCCCGCCGCTTTGGGCTGGTGAACCGCCAGTACCAGATCGTCAACGCGGTCAGCCCGAAGGCGACCGCGATGAGTCCGCCGGACAGCATCGTGATGGTCCGGCCCGTTTGGTCGGTGGCGGCGGCGGCCAGGAGAAGCACGGAGCCAAACTATCCGATCCGTCGGGAGCCGGCTATCCGATGGCCAACGGGATGTCAACGCTGATGCTTGGGACACGAGTAGGTGGTCCGGCCCCCGATGGTGCGACGATCGAGTTCGACGCCGTCACGGGGACACCGGCCGCCGCGAACACGGGCCTCCTGGAGACGGCCGGTGTGTGAGCCGCCGTTGTCGAGAAACTCCGAGACGACCGCCCGAAGGTGGCGATGCAGGCGGCGCCGTTCGTTGCGGTCCAACGAGTCGCCCGGCCGGGCCGGATCGATCCCAGCCCGCCAGAGGGTCTCATCCGCGATGAGGTTCCCAACACCGGCGATACGGCCCTGGTCGAGCAGGCGGGCCTTGATCGCTACCGATCCGACGAACACCCGATCGGCCAGTTGAGTCGGTGTGATCGTGAAGACGTCCGCGCCGAGCCGTTCCTCCTCGGGGTCGAGCTCGACGCCACCCAGCCGTCGAGGGTCCCGGATCACCAGCCGGTTGTCGTCGTCGAACGTCAGACAGAACCGGTCCCACGCCGTGTCATTGCGCTGACTGGAGTATTCGAGGTACTCGATCGCGGCTTCGTCGTCGACGATCAACCGGCCGGTCATCCCGAATCGAAGACCGAGCCGATGACCGGACGAGAGGTCGAGCACGAGCAGCTTTCCGCGCCGACGGGCCGCCGTCACCGTAGCACCGAGGGCGGCGTCGGCCACCTCCTCCGCGGTGAGTCCACCCTTGAGAAACCAGTCGTCTGGGGCGTCGATTGCGGCGATGCGACGGCCGACAACCGGTTCCGCCTGGCGCCGGTAGATCTCGATTTCGACCCCTTCGGGCATCGAGGACGTGCCTCAGCCCTTCAGCTGCTCGTCGAGGAAGTCTCCGACCAGCGGTTCGAGCTGGTCGAACTCGATGAGAAAGCCGTCGTGGCCGTGCGCCGATCGAATCGTCTCGTGGTCGACTTCCAGGTTGGAGGCCCGCAGCAATCCGACCAGCTCTTCCTGTTGACGAGGCGTGTACAGCATGTCGCTGTCGACGCTCAGCACCAGCGATCGGCAGCGGATGCGAGAAACGGCGGCCGCCACTCCCCCGCGGCCACGGCCCACATCGTGCAGGTCCATGGCTTTGTTGAGAATCAGATAGCTGTTGGCGTCGAACCGGCGGGCGAGCTTCTGCCCGTGGTGGTCGAGATAGCCCTCGACCTGGAACCGATCCCACAGTGCAAAAGTGTCGAGGCGATCGACGGTCGATCGGCCGAAGCGCATGTGGAGCGACTCGTCGCTCCGGTAGTGGATCTGGGCCAACCTCCGGGCCAGCATGAGCCCGCGATGAGGCCCCTCGCCGACGGCTGCGTCGTAGTAGTCGCCGCCTCTCCACCCGGGGTCGAGCGCGATCGCCAGCCGACCGATCTGGCTCCATCCGATCTGCAACGGGCTGGCGCTGGCGGCCGACGCGATGTTGATCATCGATCGCAATCGATGGGGGAACATCACGGCCCATTCAAGGACCTGCATGCCGCCCATCGAGCCGCCGACAATCGACAGCCAGGTGTCGATGCCGAGATGGTCGGCCAGCGCGGCCTGGGTTCGAACCATGTCACGAACCGAGACCACCGGAAAGCGGGAGCCGTAGGGTTGTCCGTCGGCCGGGTGGGGTGAGGCCGGTCCGGTTGTTCCCTGACAGCCACCGAGGACATTGGCGCAGACGACGAAGAACCGGTCGGTGTCGATCGCCTTGCCGGGGCCGATGAGATCGTTCCACCACCCGTCGGTCGGCTGCCCCGCGCCGGACGGGCCGGCGGCATGAGCGTCGCCGGTGAGAGCGTGGCAGACGAGGACGGCGTTGGACACCGAGTCGTCGAGGTTACCCCAGGTCTCGTAGGCGATGGTGACCTGATCGAGGTGCCCGCCACCCTCGAGGGCGAAGATACGACCATCGCCGAGCACGGTATGAAACCGGCGCTGGGCCGTCGGCATGTCCGGACGCCATGCTCCCGTGGCCGGAATGTCCATGGGATCCAGGTCGGGGCGCCTCAACGAGTTCACCGCCCCAGTTTACCGATGCCGCTTCGGTGAAACCGGAGCATTTCCGTTCGGGACGCGGGCGAGCCACCAGTCGAACACGTCGGCGGAGGCTCGGAATGCCGTGTTCATAAGGGCCGCCACCTCGACGGCGGCCGCCCAGCCGTCCTCGACCGACACCCCGCTCGGGTTGTCGGCCATGGTGGTTGTGATGACCTCGGCTGCGGTATCCCACACCGCGCGATCGGCCGGTAGCGGTAGCTCCACGATCTGGTTGGCGGCCATCTTCAAGGCGTCGACCGCCAGGGCCGAGCCGAACCACTGCTGCCAGGCCCAGGCGACGACCGGAGGAGCGAGCAGGACGGCGGCCACGTGGGCCAGATCATCGACATCGGCGTGCACGGACAACAGCGGTGTCGAGGGAACGAGATCGCCGACGGGATCGAGGACGGGCTCGATCAGCTTCGATTGGGTGGCCACCACCAGCTTCGGGACGGCCTGCCGGTCGACCCATCGTCGGACCTTGTCGTCGAGGTGCCCAAGCCGAACGTAAGGGGCCGTCCACCGGCGACCGCCGAGCCTGGTCGTGCCGGTCGCCCACCGGGTCGACAGCGGGTCGACCGAGCCGACGGTGACGAGCCGGTTGGGCGGCGAACCGGGTCCTACCCATTCGGCCGCCGCCTCCGCCAGTCCGTAGTACTCGTCACGAAAGCCGGCGGTAGCGGTGCAGAGCGCCCCCACTGTCGCCGTCGGACGAAGCACCGTGGACGGCAGGGTCGGCGCACCGAGCGATCGGGCTGCGGTTGCGGCCCAGGCGTCGGCTGCTCGAGCGGTCGGCGGCAGGTGGCCGATGATCTCGGCTCGGGGTCCGGTGGCCAACGTCACCGGCCCGGTAGATCCGACGGCAACCTTGACAACCGGTGCGCAGGCCCGGACCCCGGCATCGAACACCGCTTCCCGAGCGGCCCACATCGCCAGCGTCGTCGATTCCCTGGCGATTCTGGCCCGCAGGCCGGCGACGTCGCGGCTCGACAGGATCGACTGGGGCATGATGAGCATGACGGGACATCCGGCCGCAACGGTGTCGACGGCGTGATGCAGGTGGATGGCGGCCAGATCGGCGTACTGGCCGAGCTCCTCGTGATGGGCGGACCGATAGCATTCGGCTTGTTCAGGCAGAGATCCGCCCTTGGCCGTCTTGAGGGGCGTGGCAAACGGAGGGTTGCCGATGACGAGACGATGCTCGGGCCAGCGAGCGGGATACTCGACGGTGAGTGCGTCGGCGATCCGCACCGTGTCGGCCAGTGGCGCCTCGTCGACCGCCACACCATGGGCCGCCGCCCAAAGCTCGATCGACAGTCGGCAGACGGTCACGGCATCCGGATCGATGTCGAAGCCCCCGATCCTTGTCAGTGCTTCCGACGGCGCAACGCCACGGTCCACCCAATGGTCGAGCACGGCCAGGAGGAAGGCGCCGCCGCCGCAGGTCGGATCAAAGGCGAAGGGGGGAATCGTCGTGACCTGATCGACGAGGCGGACCAGCCCTCGAACGAGGTCGGGTGGCGTGTACCAGGCTCCACGATTGCGGCGGACCGAGGCCGAAACCGCCTGCTCATGGACCAGGCCGGGCAGCCACGGATTGGCCCAGCCGCCGGGCGGTTCGTCGGCGCCGTTGAGTTCGAGGGGTGCCGGTAGCGCCGCCACGGATGCCGTCTCGGCGGTCAGCGTCTCGACAGCCCGCTCGGCCACGGAGCCGACCAGGGCCATGGCGTCGAGATCGCCCCCGTCAGGAACGGCATCTCGGACCAACCGGGCGGCCCACTGTTTGAGGGGGTCGACCGGGGTCAGCCGTCGACGGTTGGATCCCATCCGGCCAGGTCATGCAGGCGCTCGTCGTTGGAGAACATCTCCACGATGGGGATGTCGAGCGCCAGCCGTTTCTGAAGCCGCTTCACGTCCAGTTCCTGGTTCCAGAGCACCAACGTGACCGCCAGACCCGATTCACCGGCCCGGGCCGTTCGCCCCGATCGGTGCAGGTAGGTCTTGTGATCCTCGGGCGGGTCGAAGTGGACCACGATGTCGACGTCATCGACATGGATACCCCGGGCGGCGACGTCTGTGGCGACCAACGCCTGCAGATCGCCCTCGGAGAATCGGTTGAGCGCCTTCTCGCGGTGCCGTTGGCGGAGGTCACCGTGGATCGGCTGAGCCTGAACCCCGAGTTTGCCGAGATCCGCGGCGAGCCGATCGCAGGCCCGCTTGGTGTTGCAGAAGACCATCGTCCGCTTCGCCGCCTTGACGATCTCGGCAACGACCCGGTTGCGGTCCATATCGTGAACGGCCACGAACCGGTGGCCCATCTGCTCGACGGTGACCTCCGGTTCCTCCACCTCGTGGCGAACCGGATCGTTCTGGTAGCGGCGAACCAGGGAATCAACGGCACCGTCGAGGGTTGCGGAGAACAGCAGGGTTTGATGGTTGCCCTCGATCCGTCGCAGGATCCACTCGACCTGCGGCAGGAAACCCATGTCGGCCATCCGGTCGGCTTCGTCTATCACGACACGCCTGACATCGGTGACGGAGACATCGCCCCGATCGAGGAGGTCGATCATCCGGCCCGGGGTGGCCACGATGAGTTGTACGCCGTTTCGAATCTGTTTGATCTGCTTGTCGATGTCGGATCCACCGTAGACGGCCATCGACGCCAGCCCCTTGGCCTCGGCCAACGGCTCGAGTTCACCGAGGACCTGGATGGCGAGCTCACGGGTCGGCACGAGGACGAGCGAATCGACCGCCTTGCTGCCGTCCGGATCCATGCGCTGCACCGTGGGGAGCCCGAAGGCGAGGGTCTTACCCGATCCGGTCTGCGCCTTGCCGCAGACGTCGAGCCCTTTGAGGGCGTCCGGAATGGTGAGTTCCTGGATGGGGAAGGCCTCGGTGATTCCCTTGGCCGCCAGCGCATCGACCAGATCTTCGGCCACGCCGAGCTCAGAGAATGTAGTTCCCACTATGAGTCTTGCCGTCCCTTCTCGAACGAGTTGACCACCATGGTCGTGTTCACGAGGGTATCCACTGGACAACTCAGCGCCGAGCATCGACAAGACATCGCCACACGACCGTCTCGAAATCAGGCTCGTTTCTCGCTACGGTGCCAATCATGACGGCTCCGAGAACGACAGCGTTGCGGTCGATGCAGGACTGGCCGGTGACCTCCTGGGCCGGTGCGTGGACGAGCGGCGACGGGCGGTACGAAGCGGACGGCGAAACCGGGCGGGTGTTCCCACTGGCCTCGGTCACCAAGCTCCTGTTCGCCTACGCGATGCTGATCGCCGTCGAGGAGGGTTCCGTTGCGCTCGACGAACCGGCCGGTCCGCAGGGCTCGACGGTCGCCCATCTGCTGTCCCACAGCTCGGGACTGGCCCCGGAGGCCACCAGCCCCGGCGGTCCGGTGTTCGCCCCGGTCGGCGCCCGCCGGATTTACTCGAATCAGGGTTTCGAGGTGCTCGGCCAGGTTCTGGCCACAAACACCAACATGACGCCGGCCGAGTACCTGCGCCTCGCGGTGTTCGAGCCGCTGGCGATGGATGACAGCTCGCTGGACGGCTCACCGGCCCACGGTGGCTTGAGCACCGTGGCGGACCTCGTGGCATTCTGCCGGGAGCTGCTGGCGCCAACGCTCATCGACCCGACGACGCTGCAACGGGCTAGGGCGCCGTTCCTTCCCGAGCTCGGCGGCGTTCTGCCGGGCTTCGGTCGCCAGGATCCCAACCCATGGGGCCTGGGCTTCGAGATCCGGGCCGGCAAGCACCCCCACTGGACCGGGACCACCAACTCGCCGATGACGTACGGCCATTTCGGTGCATCGGGAACATTCCTGTGGGTCGACCCGGATCGCTCGCTGGCCTCGGTCGTGTTGACCGATCGGCGCTTCGGGCCTTGGGCCGCCGAGGCGTGGCCACCCCTCTGCGATTTTGTGCTCGCGGTCCACGGGTCGCAGCCCGGGGGCTAACGAGGGCAGCGGCACCGCCGATGGAGTCGGGCATGCCCCGGTCACTTCTGCCCGACGCCGAATCCATCGCCCGCCAGATCCTGCAACGGAACGGACTGACCGGGCGGGATCTGCGGCGAGCACCGAGCACAAGCAACGAGGTGTTCCTGGCCGACGACCATGTCATCCGGATCAACCGCGACAGCGCCAACGCCGTTCGGCTGCTCCGCGAGGCCGAGCTGTGTCTCGCCCTGCCCCGTCTCCGATGGACGCCCGAGATCGTCGAATACGGACGCCTGAACGGTACGGCGTTCCTGATCGTGCGCCGCAAAGGGGGTATGACGCTGTCCCGCTGGTGGCCCGACATGCGCCCGAGTCAGCGGCGCGAGGCGATCGAACAGCTTGCGGGTTGCATGCGGGCCGTTCATTCGACGACGGTGCCTGACGGACTCGACCCGATCACCGACACCCCGCAGCTCCTGGGCTCGGCCGGGAATCCGGCCCTTCCCGTCCTTCACGGCCTGCAGGGGCTGCGGTCGGTGGCCAACATAGACCCGTCGCTGATCGACGACCTGGAGTCAACGGTCCACTCGCTGGCGTCGTCGCTCGAGATGTATCCGGAGAGCGGGCTTGTCCACGGCGACCTCTCACTGGAGAACGTGTTGTGGGACGGCTCATCGATCAGTGCAATTCTCGACTTCGAATGGGCTCGTGGGGCGCCGCGCGAACTCGATCTCGATGTATTGTGCCGCTTCCTCGTACTCCCGGACCTTCATGTGCCCGAGGCCTACCGGGGTCGGGTCGGTCCCGGCGATTATCGGGAGGTGATCGGCTGGCTGGCCGACTCGTATCCCGAGCTGTTCTCCCCCGCCGATCTGGATCGACGGCTCACCCTCTTCGCCGTCGCCTATGAGGTGCGGGCCGTGCTGGCGAACCCGCCGAAGGTAGCGTCGGACAGGCTGTCGCCCGTCCATCCCTACCGGAGGCTGATCGACGTTGCCGCCGACGGCGGTCCCGCTGCGAGCCTCGTTCGACCGCTCATCCACCGGGGAGCCTCTCACCGACGCTGAGAATCCGATGCGGCCCCCGAAATACGGATTGGGGTGCGGATTGGCCCGGCGCCAACGAGAAAGGCCCGTGACCAACTACATTGGATGACCGTGACAGCGCAACCGGACGGAATCAAAGCCCCTGAAACCGATCTGACCGAGGCCTGGATCGTCGAACCGGTCGGCCCGCTGGTGGGCGACGTGTCGGTCAAAGGCTCGAAGAACGCCGTGACCAAGCATCTGGTGGCAGCCCTCCTCGGCGACACCCCGTCGACGATCAGCAACTGCCCTGCGGTCGGCGACGTCGACATCACGGTCCAGATGCTGGAAGCGCTCGGCTGTGTCGTCGAGCGCAACAACGGCGAGACCGTCGTCGATTCCCGCAGCCTCACGAGCAGCCGAGTCCCCTTGACCTTCAGTGGCATGAACCGCATCCCGATCCTGATGCTCGGGCCGCTGCTGCATCGCGTCGGTGAGGCGTTCGTTCCGCTGGTCGGCGGAGACGACATCGGCGCTCGACCGCTCGATTTCCACGTCGACGCATTGCGCAAGATGGGAGCCGAACTCGAGCTGACCGCCGATGGGCTGGAAGCCAAGGCCGGCCGGTTGAAGGGCGCCCACATCGAACTTCCCTACCCCTCCGTCGGCGCCACGGAGACCGTGCTCATGACCGCGGCGATAGCCGACGGACGCACGGTGCTCGATGGAGGCGCATTGGAGCCGGAGGTCATCGAACTCGCTCTGTTCCTTCAGCGGATGGGCGCACACATCGAGATGCGTCCCAACCGTCGCTACGTGATCGACGGTGTCGATCGCCTCTCGGGTGCGTCGCTTCGCCTGCAGGGCGACCGGATCGAGGCCTTCTCCTACCTGGTGGCGGGCTTGATCACCGGCGGTCAGGTGACCGTCCACGGACTGAGCCAGGATCGTCTGGTCACCGCAATCTCGACGCTGTCCCGGATGGGGGCCACGTTCGAGATCACCGACACGTCGGTTTCGGCCCAGGCCGACCACCTGAAGGCCGCCGCAGTGGAAACCGACACCCATCCCGGTTTCATGACCGACTGGCAGTCACCGATGGTTGCGCTTTTCACCCAGTGCGACGGTCTGTCGGTCATGTACGAGACGGTCTACGAGAACCGGTTCACCTACGTCCCCGCCCTCAAGAAGATGGGGGCTCAGATCGAGTCCTACAACACGCCTCTCGGCAGCATCAAGGGCCGATTCGTCGGCTCATCGACGGCCTGTTCAGTGGTGGTCCGAGGCCGCACACCGCTCCATGGCGCGGATGTGGTCGTACCCGACATCCGGGGCGGTTTCGCCTACGTTCTTGCCGCCGCGGCGGCCGAAGGCCGTACGACGATAACCAACACACACCATCTCGACCGAGGCTACAACACGCCGATCGCCAACTTCCGCGGCTTGGGCCTCAACATCGAGCGGGCGATGGTGCCGAAGAACCCGACCTGAGCGACCTGTTCTCGAGGTTCGGTGTCGCCGAGATGAACCCGGCTGTGCGTTCGCGGGCGAAAACGAACGGAAGTGGTCGATTTCACCCGTTTTCGACGGAGTCGGCCTCGAGGGTGGACGGGTCGACGGACTCGCCATCGCTCTCGTCGGCCCAGAAGGACGGGTTGCCCCGGCGCATCCATGCCAGGGCGGCCAGACCGCCTGCGACGGCCAGACCGCTCATCCAGTGGTTGACCCGGATCCCGAGTAGCTCGGTGGCCGCGTCGATTCGCACCGTTTCGACCAGGAACCGTCCGATCCCATAGCCGATGACGTAGAGCGGCAGGATCATCCCCCGCTTGAGAACACCGCGCCGATCGATCCAGACGAGGAAGCCGGCCAGCAGCAGGTTCCAGGTGGCCTCGTAGAGAAAGGCGGGATGAAACGTGGGCTCGGACGCAAACTGGGCCGGCCGGTGGGCCTCGTCGATCTCGACGGCCCACGGGAGGTCGGTGGGCCCACCGAAGATCTCCTGATTGAACCAGTTGCCGAACCGGCCGATGGCCTGGGCGACGGGAATGCCCGGGATGGCGGCGTCGAGCAGGTTGCGAAGATCACCGTCGGTGCCCCGCAAGCGGCGGCGGGCCACCAGGTAGCCGACACCGATACCACCGATCAGGCCGCCGGGGATGCCCAGACCGCCCTCCCAGATCTTGATCCAGTCGGTTATCGGTCGCCAGTCGGTGATGACGTGGTAGATCCGGGCGCCGATGACCCCGGCGGGCACCGCCCATTTGGCGATTTCCGGTATGTCGTCGGGGTGGCCTCCCGTCCTCGTCCAACGCCGCTGGGCCATCACCACGGCCACGACGACACCGAGGCCGATACAGAGCCCGTAGTAGTTGAGTGTCATTGGACCAATTTCGAGACCCGTTGACGACGGGCTCGGAATCGACGCGGTCATCTTCGGCAACACACCCTCGACCATCACCGGCGACCCACCTCGTAGCTCACAGTTTCTCCATTCGATCACACATCGGACCGGCCCGATCCGATGGCCCGAGGGGGTAACCGGCACAGTGCCGTCGCGCTTCCCATTCGGACTGGATTCGACCCAGGTTACTGGAGCTGTTCTCCGGTCAAGGCGAACAGGTCCTCGGCACCGGCCATCACGGCGCCGGCCAGGCCGTCGGCCATCGGCAGCAGCTGCTCCCCGAAGAACTTGGCGGATATCAGGCGGGCCCGATTGAAATCGGCGTCACCGTCGAGCTGGGAGGCAGCGGCCAGGGCCGCCTTCGCCACCAGCCCTCCGCAGACGACCGTGCCGAGCAGACGCAGGTACGGCGACGATGCGGCGAGGGCGTCGTTCGGGTCGGCCATCCCGTTTTCGATCAGCCAACGGGTGGCGCGGCGCGCCGTGTCGGCCGCGGCGTCGAGATTGCGGGCGAACACCGCCAGCTCCTCGACCTCACCCAGCGATTTCGCCCTCTCCGTGATGATGTCGAGTTGTTCGAGCACCACGTCGCCACCCCGCATCGGCAGCTTGCGGCCCACGAGGTCGGCGGCCTGAATACCGTTGGTGCCTTCGTAGATGGCGGCGATGCGGATGTCGCGATAGTGCTGGGCGACTCCCGTCTCCTCGACGTACCCCATCCCGCCGTGGATCTGGAGAGCGAGCGAGGTGAGTTCGTTGCCCAAATCGGTGCACAGGCTCTTCGACAGCGGGATCAGCAGGTCGGCCCACTCCTGGTGACGCCGGCGGGCATCGGGATCGGTGGCCGCCGTGACCCGGTCGAGCGCTGCCGCGTTCTCGTACAGCAGGCACCGCATGGCGTCGATCCAGGATCGTTGGGTCATCAGCATCCGGCGGACATCGGCGTGGTCGATGATCGGGCTCTTGGTGCCGGGTGGGGCGCCGACCGCGGTGCCCTGAACACGTTCCTGGGCGTACTCGAGCGCCTGCTGGTAGGCCCGCTCGGCGATGGCCAGGCCCTGGAGACCGACCGACAGCCGGGCGTTGTTCATCATCGTGAACATGTTCCGCATGCCGGCGCCCTCGTCACCGATCAGCCACCCGATTGCGCCGCCGCCGTCTCCGAAGCTCAAAACGCAGGTCGGGCTGCCGTGAATACCGAGCTTGTGCTCGATCGAGACACACGAAACGTCGTTGCGCTCCCCCGGCGTGCCGTCGGCGTTCAGCAGGTACTTGGGCACCAGGAACATCGAGATGCCTTTGGTTCCCGGCGGAGCGCCGGGAGTGCGGGCCAGCACGAGGTGAATGATGTTCTCCGACAGGTCGTGTTCACCGTAGGTGATGTAGATCTTCTGACCGGTGAGGCGGAACGACCCGTCGCCGACGGGTTCGGCCTTGGTCGTCAACGCGCCGACGTCGGAGCCGGCCTGCGGCTCCGTGAGGTTCATCGTGCCCGTCCACTCGCCGGTCAACATCTTCGGAAGGTAGGTCTGGCGCTGCTCCTCGGACCCGTGATGCATCAAGGCGTCGATCGCCCCCTGGGTGAGCAGCGGGCAGAGGGAGAACGACATGCAGGCGCTGGTCAACATCTCCTGGATGGCGATGGCCGTGATCCACGGGAACCCTCCGCCCCCGTACTCGGGGTCGAACGGCACGGCACCGAATCCGGAGGCCACGAACTGGTCGTAGGCGGATCGGAAGCTGTCGGGCAGTGTGACTTCGCCGTCGTTCCAGCTGGCGCCGATCTGGTCGCCGTCGCGGTTGATCGGTGCAATCACGTCGGCGATGAACCGCCCGACCTCGGCGATGACCATCGACATCGTCTCCGAATCGAGGTCTTCGAAGGGGCCACTTCCCAACAGGTCGTCGAGATCGACCACGTGCCGGAGCACGAATTCGATGTTGGCGATCGGTGGCGTGTAGTCGGACATCGTTGGCGACACCTCCAGAGGGTTCGAATCACCCAGTTTACTTCCTGGCCCGGCGACCACGGGAACGGGGCGGCCGGTCGAATGCGGGCGACCGGGTGGCGCTAGGATCGACCAAATGGCCGTCGAGCCCAACCTGGTCCAGCTCGGTCAAGGTGTGTACGCCTTCACCCACCCCGATCCCCGGTTCGGTCACTCGAACGTGGGGCTGGTCATCGACCAGGACGGACTGACATTGATCGACACGACGGCCACCCCGGCCCAGGCCGAGGTGACGGCTCGGGCCGTCGACCGGTTGGCCGGCGAACTCGGCCTGCCGATCAAACGAGTGGTGCTCACGTCGAGTCGGGTGGCCTTCAGCGGGGGCAGCGGAATCTTCTGGTCGGCGGCGTTCTACGGAACCGAGGTAACGAGCGAGCAGCTCGACGCTCCGGCCAACCCACCGGCGTTCAGGGCGCTCCTCCCCCACCTCGCGGCCTCCTATCCAGACGACTTCACCACCCGCCCGATCACCCACACGGTGAACGAGCGAGCGCAGTTGACCGGTGCGATCGCCCTCGACCCCCTGACCGGCGAGTCGGCCGGCAACCTGGTCGCGTTCGTCGAGTCGGCCAAAGTCGTCTTCGCCGGAGCGTTCGCCTCCTTCGGCGTGACCCCGCTGGGCCACGACGCCTATCCCACCGAATGGATCGCCGGACTGCGGGGCATCGCGGGGGCCGGGGTCACCGTCGTCCCAGGGCACGGGCCAGTCGGCGGTGCGGCGGATGTCGAGGATCTGATCGCCTATCTCGAAGCCTGCCTGTCGACCCCCACCGATCGGGCGTTGCCGAGCGGACCATGGGATCGCTGGACGGACCGCCGGTTTGATCCGGTCAACGTCGACCGGGCACGGCTTCTGGCCGCCGGGCGCGATGAACCGCCGGCCTCGATGTTCGCCCTGCTCGGCCTGTAGGCGAAACCGCCGGGAGAGCGGGCGCCGGCGTCAGGCCAGTTGCGCCTCGACCTTGTCCATCGCATCTTCCTCGGTGACGTCGAGAGCGAACGACAGCTCCGAGACCAGGACCTTTCGAGCCCGGGTGTACATGCTCTTTTCGCCCGCAGAGAGGCCCTTGGACTTCTCGCGCAGCGCCAGGTTGCGGACGACTTCGGCCACCTGGTAGACGTCGCCCGATTTCAACTTCTCCTGATGGTTCTTGAACCGCCGACTCCAGTTGGCCGGCTCCCGAACGTCTTTCATGCTGAGCAGATCGAACAGATCCTCGACATCGGACTCGCTGATCGGCATTCTCATACCGACCTCCTCGACCATGTCGACGGGTACACGGACGGTCAGGTTGTCGTGCACCGCCTGGAGCACGAAATACTTCTTCTTCTCGCCGTCGACTTCG
>Ga0224512_10001347_pt1 | contig 23779 bp, 17 predicted proteins | sample SF_May12_sed_USG_4_FD_169103 | JGI IMG/M metagenome (GOLD analysis project Ga0224512, IMG submission 169103) | Sediment microbial communities from San Francisco Bay, California, United States - SF_May12_sed_USGS_13 | ecosystem: Environmental > Aquatic > Marine > Sediment | place: USA... | reverse complement strand
CACAGTCCGCTCGTGCCAGAGATGTAAAAGCGTGTCCCCGCGTCATCCTCGGTTGCGAATAGGTACAGCGGACTGTGCTGGCTGACGCCGAAGCCGATCGTCCATTGGTCGAAGCCGGTCGTGCCGAGATAGTCGACCTCGCTGCCGAGCCCGAGCTGCTCGGCGGCGGCCGCTGCGAGCTGCTGTGCCCGTGCTTCGTCAAAGCTATCGAGGTAGCGGCCGTCCTGAATGTCCAACGCGAAGCGGCCCCACGTGGAATCGAGGCGAACGATGGGCCGCCCGTCGAGCATCTCGACGCGAAAGCGGTCGACATCGAGATTGCTGAAGTCGCTCGGCCACGTGCAGCACGCTTGGAGATCCAGCTCGGCGAGCCCCTGCAATTGCTCGTCGTTCGTAAAGCGCGGGTACTGGACGTACATCATGACGAGCCCGGACGTGCACCAGAGCAATACGGCCAGGCTCAGCGCGATGCCGAGATAGCGATGAATGAGAAATAGCAGCCGGACCACGTCAGCCGGCCCGGGCCGTGCCGGGGTGCATGGGCAGGACATCGATTGATCGGCTGAGTCGGATCATGTGGGAGTTTTCGGTCGCTCGCATGGCAGTGTACTGGTCGCGGCTGGGCCGAGTCCAGATCCGCTTTGGATACAGTGAGTTATAAACGGTTTATTAACTGTTAAGGATCAGCTACTGTCTGGGCCTCAAGCCAGACCAGGCGACGTTCTCGAGCCAATATGACGACGGTAGATGCCACGATAGTTCGCGAGGAAATGGAGCGCATCGTTGCGAGCGGTGTTCTCGGCCGATCGCGCACCTACGCGAAGCTGCTCGAGTACCTAGTCGCCTGTTCCCTCGAGGGACGCAGCCCGAAAGAGCTCGAGATTGCAGTGGAGGTCTTTGGCCGCGGCGGTGACTTCGATCCGAGCCAGGACTCGCTCGTGCGCGTGTATATGCACAATCTTCGCCAGAAGCTCGAGCAGTACGGCGCGAAGCAGCCGCCAGAATCCGGTTATCGGCTCGTGATCCCGCGTGGGGAGTACCGGCTCATGGCCGAGCCCGTTCGCGAAAGCGACCCGGCTCTTGCGCCGCCGGCGCCTGCATCGGCGCGCCGCCCGTCTGCCTGGGTCATCGCTGTACTCGGTTTATTGACCTTGAATCTTCTCGCCTACGTCGCGCTCGACAACGAAGAAACGATATCGCCAGAGCAGCGAATCGCCGGTTCACCCGTATGGGCCGGCGTGCTCGATGACGATATCCCGCTCGTCATCGTTGTTGGCGACTACTACATATTCGCCGAGCTCGATGAGTCCGGAAACGTTCGCCGCCTGATTCGGGACTTCAGTATCAACTCCGCGCAGGACCTCGACGATCTATTCATGTACTCCCCGGAGCTGCTCGAGTCCTATTACGATCTGGCTCTCACCTATCTTCCCCAAGCAAGCGCCCAGGCACTAACGCATCTGCTCCGCGTTGTGTATGCCGCCGGGAAGTCTGCGCGTGTGATCCCGATGTCTGAGCTCTCCGCCGCCGAGCTCAAGTCGAGCCATATTCTCTACGTGGGCTATATCAGCGCCCTCGATACGCTCATGGAGTTCGTGTTCGCTTCGTCGAGTCTGGCCGTTGGCGATACCTATGATGAGCTATCGAACGAGCTTACCGGAGAGGTTTACACGAGCGGCGCTGGAATGTTGCGCGAGAATCAGCGCAACTACCGGGATTATGGTTTTCTATCGACGTTTCCCGGGCCGAGCGGTAACCAGTTTCTGATCGTCTCGGGCACGCGTGACGAGGGCGTGATGCACGTGGCACAGGCGTTGGCGAGCACAGACGATATCGCGCTGCTCGAGCAGCGGTTGGAGGCGCACGGCGCGGGCGGACCGCCGGCCTTCGAGGCGTTGTACGAGGTCGCGGGATTTGATCGACTCAACCTCGATGCGATGCTCGTGCATTGGGCCGGCCTCGACTACCAGAATATCTGGGGCGGCGAGCTACCCTAGACCGTCAGGGCCTCTTCGAGCTGATCCGATACCCAGTCGAGCTCGTCCTTCTCGATGATCAGCGGTGGAGCGAGTCGCACGACGCGCTCGTGCGTGTCCTTCGTGAGCACACCGCGCTCGAGAAGTCTGCTGCAAATCTCACGTGCGCTGGGCGCGCCCGGCTGCAGCTCGATACCGACGAGCAGGCCCCGCCCGCGGATCTCCGCAACGAGCGGTGAGCGAATCTGTCGCAATCGATCGAGTAGATAGTCGCCGAGCTCTGCGGCGCGCTCGCTCAGGTGCTCGTCTCGAATGATCTCGAGCGCCGTTTTGCCGACTGCCGCGGCGAGCGGATTGCCGCCGAACGTGCTGCCATGCTCGCCGGGTTGTATCAGGCCGAGTATCGGGCTGGGGGCGAGCACCGCCGAGACCGGATAGACACCGCCGCCGAGCGCCTTGCCGACGATGAGCACGTCGGGCGCGGCACCGGCGTCGTGCTCGTGAGCCAGAAACTTGCCCGTGCGGCCGAGTCCCGTCTGAATCTCGTCCAGCACGAGCAAGATGCCGTGCTTTGAGCAGATTCGTCGGATGGCGCTCAGGTATCCCGGAGGCGGAATGCGTATGCCGGCCTCGGCTTGAATCGGCTCGACGAGAAAAGCGACGGTGTTCGGCGTGATCGCGGCGTCGAGTTGGTCCGGGTCGCCGAAGTCGATGAGCTCGAATCCGGGGCCGTACGGTCCGAAGTCCTCACGATAGGCTGCTTCGGAGGAGAACCCGACGATCGTCGTCGTGCGTCCGTGGAAGTTGTTCCGGCAGACGATGATCTCGGCCCGATCGTGCGGCACGCCTTTGACGCGATAACCCCACTTTCTCACGAGCTTGATGGCCGTCTCGACGGCTTCGGCACCTGTGTTCATCGGTAACGCCATGTCCAATTGGCAGAGCTCGCAAAGCAGCTCCAGGAACGGGCCCATGCGGTCGTTGTGGAACGCGCGTGAAGTCAAGGTGAGGCGCTGGGCTTGCTCGGTCAGCGCATCGACGATGCGCGGGTGGCAATGGCCGAGACTCATCGACGAGTAGGCACTCAAACAATCGAGGTAGCGGCGGCCTTCCGTGTCCCAGGCCCACACCCCGCGCGCTTTCGAGATCACGACCGGCAACGGTGCATAGTTCTTTGCGCTGATGCGTTCGGCCTGAGAAATGAGTTGATCGGTCTCGGTCACGACAATTTCCGTTACGCGGCTATTTCCGCAATTACATTGTCCGACGCCAAGTCGGATATTCATAGCGGAGCTCAGTGTGCGCGCGTGCCTCTGCCCTTCGTTGCTCGAAAGTCCTACACTGGAAGGGTGCAGCCACAGCCGCGTCCGTGGATATTCTCGCCGTCCGACGACCATCTGCCGCTCGTCGATGCCGCCGTATGCGAAGGTTACCTGGCCGACGAGGGTGTTGTCGTCGAGGGCTTGCTCGCGCGGCTCGACGTATCGACTTATTTTCGGCGCAAAGTCAGGCGTTCGGCGATCGAGCTCGTCGAGAAGATACGCCGAGACGGCCGAACGGGTTCGGGTATCGATGCGTTAATGGTCGAGTACGATCTATCCTCTGACGAAGGTGTCGTTCTGATGTGCCTCGCCGAGGCGCTGCTGCGAATTCCGGATGCCGAGACGGCCGACCGGCTCATTGCGGAGAAGCTCGGCGGCGCGGACTGGCAATCGCATCTCGGCACGGGCGGCTCGCTGTTCGTCAACGCCTCGACCTGGGCGCTCATGCTCACGGGACGCTTGCTACGCAGCGAGCAGGCCGAGCACGGCTGGCTTGCCGAACTCGCGCACGCAGTCAATCGGCTCGGCGAGCCCGTCATTCGCGCGGCGCTGCGCCAGGCCATGCGTATCCTCGGCCACCAGTTCGTCATGGGCCGGACGATCCGCGACGCATTACGCCGGGCGCAGCACGGCTCCGGGCCGCTCTATCGCTACTCCTTCGACATGCTCGGTGAGGCCGCGCTCACGGCTGCCGATGCAACACGTTATTTCGAAAACTATCTGGCTGCGATTTCCGAGATCGGTCGCGCGAGCCCGGACTGCAGTGACGTCATCGAGGCGCCGAGCGTCTCGGTGAAGCTGTCAGCGCTATCGCCACGCTTCGAGTTTGCCCAGAGCAGGCGTGCTGTCACGGAGCTCACGGGCCGCGTGCGCGAGCTCGTCAGGGCGGCGCGCGAGGCCAACATCGGCCTGTCGATCGATGCCGAGGAGATCGACCGGCTGGACCTGACATTGGCCGTGTTCGCAAATGCGCTGACGGACCGGCGGCTCAAGCATTGGCCCGGGCTCGGCATTGCCGTTCAGGCGTATCACAAACGGGGCCTCGCGACGGTCGAGTGGCTCGCCGAGCTCGCCGCCGAACGTCAGATGCGAATTCCTGTGCGTCTCGTTAAGGGCGCGTACTGGGATAGCGAGATCAAGGCCGCCCAAGCACAAGGGCTGAGCGACTATCCCGTGTTCACGCGCAAGTCCAACACGGATCTGAGTTATTTGACCTGCGCTGCACGCATGCTTGCGCCGCGCACTAGGCTCTACCCGCAGTTCGCGACGCACAACGCCTACGTCGTCGCATGGGTGATGGAACGCGGCAAGAAACGTGCGTTCGAGTTTCAAAGGCTGCACGGTATGGGGGAGGAACTCTACGACGAGCTCGTTGCCGCCGAGGAAGGCGGCCGCTCGTGCCGTGTCTATGCGCCCGTCGGGGAACATGAGGATCTGTTGCCGTACCTCGTACGGCGCCTGCTCGAGAACGGGGCGAATACCTCGTTCGTCAATCGTTTTGTGCAGGCCGAGCTGCCCGCCGCCGACATTGTCGAGGACCCTGTCGCGATCGCGCGAGCGCTTGCGCCGGACTTTCGTCATCCGAACATTCCCGTGCCGTCCGATTTGTTCGGTGCCGGGCGACGTAACTCGCACGGATGCAACTTCGCCGATTACGGTGAGCTCACGGAACTGGCTGCCGTTCTCGAGCGCGAGACAGCCACGGCGTGGCGAGCAGCGCCTATCGTTGACGGGGAGTGTGTCGAGGACGGCGAGACTCGACTCTGCCGGGACCCGGCCGATTGGGACCGGCCGATTGCCGAAGCGTCACTCGCCGACGCCGATGTCGCGCGCACAGCGCTCGAGGTTGCCGCGCGATCCTGGGGGGACTGGGATGGCACGCCGGCGGGCGAGCGCGGCGCGATCCTGCGCAGGGCCGCCGATGCGTTCGAGCGCCATCGGGCCGAGCTCATCGCGCGATGCGTGCGCGAGGGCGGGCGAACGGTGCCTGACGGCGTCGCCGAGGTCCGTGAGGCCGTGGACTTTTTGCGCTACTACGCAGGCGAGGCCGAGCGCTTGCTCGCGGCGCCGCGGTCGATGCCGGGCGTGACGGGCGAGAGCAACGTCCTGCGTCTTCGCGGGCGTGGCGTATTCCTGTGTATCAGCCCTTGGAATTTTCCTTTGTCGATCTTCACGGGACAGGTCGTTGCTGCTCTCGCAGCCGGCAACGCCGTGCTCGCAAAGCCGGCCGAGCAGGGCAGCCTCGTGGCGTATCGTGCCGCCGAGCTCTTGCTCGATGCAGGCGTGCCAGCCGGCGTCCTGCAGTTCCTGCCGGGCGACGGCGCGAGTCTCGGCGCGGCGGTTCTCGAGGACGCGCGGCTCGCAGGCGTGGCATTCACGGGCTCGACGGAGACCGCTGCGGTCATCAATGCGACGCTCGCGCGGCGGGCCGGGCCGCTGGCGACTTTGGTTGCCGAGACGGGCGGCATCAACGCGATGATCGTCGATAGCTCGGCGTTGCCCGAGCAAGTCGTCAAGGATGCAGCCGTATCGGCGTTCAACAGCGCGGGGCAACGATGCTCGGCACTTCGATTGCTTTGTCTGCAGGCGGACACGGCGGATCGCGTCATCGAGATGCTCGAGGGCTATATGCGCGAGCTCGTGATCGGTGATCCTTGTCAGCTCGGCACTGACGTCGGGCCCGTCATCGATCCGCACGCGAGACAGAAGATTGCCGATTATGTCGAGAGCCGCGCGGGGCGCGTTCGGTTTCAGTGTGAGCTCTCGAGCGCGCACGATGCGGGGATTTTCTTTCCGCCGACACTCATCGAGCTCGATCGCGTCGATGACCTGCAACGCGAGATATTCGGTCCCGTTCTTCACGTCGTGCGCTACGAAGCCGGGCATACGCTCGAGCTCGTCGATGAGATCAACCGAATCGGTTACGGTTTGACGCTCGGTGTGCACAGCCGCATCGAGTCCGTCGCAGCGGAGATCGTCGCGCGGGCGCGCGTCGGTAATGTCTACGTGAACCGCAACATGATCGGCGCGCAGGTCGAGTCTCAGCCGTTTGGTGGCATGGGGCTCTCGGGCACGGGCCCGAAAGCCGGTGGGCCGCATTACCTCGACCGCTTCCTCATCGAGCAGGCGGTCAGCACGAATACGGCTGCGGTCGGCGGCAACGCTTCGTTGCTTGCCGGGGTGTCCACCGTGTCGGAAAACGATTGATGTTCTGGGTGCGGGGCGGCCTGGGGCGGTCACCCGGTCCGAATGGCATGCGCTATGATGCCGGCATCGCAGGATCTGTTCCAGCCGCTGGCATAGGGCAGAGATTTCAGCTTCTCAACGATCCGGAGCCGACATGAGAACACTGACTCGAAGAATCGCACGTTATCTTAGTAATACGATGCTCGCGCTGGCAGCTTGTGCGGCCGCAGAAATCGCCTTTGCCGACACGATTGCCGTAATCGGCACGGGGCGTGTCGCCAGCGCGCTCGGCCCGGGATTCGCCGAGCAGGGGCACACGATCATCTACGGGTCGCGCGATCCGTCACGTGCCGAGGTCCAGGCGCTCGTCGAGCAAACGCGAGGTCCTGCTTCGGCAGCGCCTCAGGCCGAGGCGGCCGCACGGGCGGACATGGTCGTCATCGCTGTTCCCGGTAACGTGGCACTCGACGTCGTGCGCAGCCTCGGAAATTTGAGCGGAAAAATTATCCTCGATCCGACGAACATTGTGATGGGCGGTGACGATGGGGCGCCGACCCACGCGGTCGAGACCTCCAACGCAGAGCTGATCCAAGCGGCAGCGCCGGGCGCTCGAGTCGTCAAAGCCTTCAACACGCTCAACTATATGACGATGATCGATCCAGCGTCCTCGGGGGGGCCGGTCACGATCCCGGTCGTCGGTGATGATGCCGATGCGAAAGCCAAGGTCGTCGCGCTGGCCGAGGGCATGGGCTTCGAGGTCATCGATCTCGGCCCGCTGCGTTACGCCGATACGCTCGAGGAGATGCTCGTCATATGGGTCAACGCGAGGAACCTCGGCACGCCGTTCGATTATCACCTGCGCCGCCGACCGGCCCAGTAGCGTGAGCCCGAATGTCTCGCCGGGTGTCCGCGGCGCTGATCGTCAGTGTCTAGTTGGTTAGAACCCAGAAGGGAAGCGCAAGCACAAGGACCCCTGTCCTTCGCCATCATCCGGAGTCCCGGCGAGATATTCGGGCTAACCCACTTTGACGATCGTGCGTCCGACGGCACGGGCGCCGATGTAGGCGTCGAAGCAGTCGGGCAGCTCGGTGAGCGTGACTTCGTTACTTGCGATGACGTCCAGGTGGCGCGGGCGCAGGTCCGTCGTTAGGCGCTGCCAGATGCTTTCGCGCAGCTCGGGCGGCACTTCCATGTTCACGCCGATGAGGCTCACGGCGCGGAGAATGAACGGCATAACGGTCGTGTGAAGCTCGGCACTCGCCGCAAGGCCGACGCTTGCGATGTTTCCCCAGGGTTTCGTCGTTCGTGTCAGCCATGCGAGGACGTCGCCGCCGAGATTGTCTACCGCGCCGGCCCATCTCGCGCTCTCGAGTGGCCGGGTTCCGATTTGCAGCTCGTTGCGATCGAGCACCTCGGTTGCACCGAGCGCCTCGAGAAAAGCCGTCTGATCGGGCTTGCCCGTCAGGGCTGTGACTTCGTAACCGCGTGCGCTCAAGATGTCGATTGCAATGCTGCCGACTCCGCCCGTCGCGCCCGTGACTAGCATGGGGCCGGCATCGGGCCGTTGGCCGTTCTGCTCGAGTCGGTGCACGGCGAGTGCCGCCGTAAATCCTGCTGTGCCGATGGCCATTGCCGCGCGCGTGTCGAGCGTGTCGGGAACGTGCACGAGCATGTCGGCGTCGACGCGTGCGAATTCCGCATAGCCACCATCCCGCGTCTCGCTCAAACCTCCGCAGATCGCAATGACTTTGTCGCCCGGCGAGAATCGCGCGTCTTGCGAGGAGCTGACCTCTCCGGCGAGATCGACGCCGCCGACGAGTGGAAACCGGCGCAGGATCGGTCCAGTGCCGGTAGCCGCAAGGGCGTCTTTGTAGTTGATGCCCGAATACTCGACTCGGATGACGACGTTGCCCGGTGCCAGGTCATCGAGCGTAAGGGCCTCGAGCCGACCCGCAACGGTATCGTTGTCGCGATGAATTCGAAAAGCCTGGAACGTATCACTCACGGCTGAATCTCGGCAGGGTAGGGTGAATCTTACGGCGGCATGCCTTGGACGGGCTGTATGTTAGAGTGGCGCCGCGCCGAAGACCAGTTCTACCTCGATATTTGACGACGATGACTGCTACGTTAACCGGGACGACCCCAGGCCTCTTGACGGTCGATCTCGATGCGATCGCGCAGAATTATCGCAAGCTCGTCGAGTCCGCGGCGCCCAACGACTGCGGCGCGGTCGTCAAAGCCAACGCCTACGGTCTCGGCGTCGAGCCCGTTGCACGCCAACTGCATGCCGCGGGTTGCCGGCACTACTTCGTTGCAAATCTCGCAGAGGGTCGGCAGCTCAGGAACCTGTTGGCAGACGCGGCCATCTATGTCTTTGCCGGTCCGGAGCCCGGCGAGGAGCGCGCTCTGCGCGACGCCGGGCTCGTGCCGGTCTTGAATTCGCTCGAGCAAGCACAGCGCTGGGTCGAGAACGGAGGCACGCAAGACTATCCCGTCGTAGTTCATATCGATACGGGCATGTCTCGGCTTGGTCTGAGTGCGAGTGAGGTCGAGGCGCTCTCGCGTAACAATGGCCTGCTCGATCAGCTGCGTATCACATTCATCATGACCCATCTGGCTTGCGCGGACGAGCCCGGGCATGCGCTCAACGAAGAGCAGGTTGCGCGCTTCGATGCCCTGCGAGCGTTGCTGCCGGACGCCCGAAGCAGTTTCGGCAACTCGGCTGGTATTCTGCTGGGGCCACGCTTCAGCGGCGATCTTGCGCGCGCTGGCGTCGCGCTTTACGGCGGTAATCCTTTCGTCGATCGAGCCAATCCCATGAAGACCGTCGTACGCTTGTATAGCCCGATTCTGCAAGTCCGCGAGATCGACGCTCCCGTCACGGTCGGTTACGGCGCGACGCATATGGTCGAGCCGCCGGCGCGCCTGGCTACGATCGGCGCCGGCTACGCAGATGGCTATCCGCGTTCCTTGGGAAATGCGGGGCGTGCGTATCTGGGTGGCGTCGAGGTTCCGGTCGTTGGGCGGGTGTCGATGGACATGCTCACGATCGATGTCTCGGACGTTGCCGCCGACGTAGCAGCGCCCGGCGCGATGGTCGAGCTTATCGGTGATCACATCGCGCTCGACGAGCTCGCAAGCGCCGCCGGGACGATCAGCTACGAGATCTTGACCCGGCTCGGGCCGCGCTGGACACGCTGTTACGAGAACGCCGATCAGTAAACGTTCTTAATCCACGATACGAACCTGCGTAACCTGGCCTTGGGGTCGGTTGTGAAGGAAGTGTATTCTCGACGGGCGTGGTTTTATTGTTTCGATACACGTATGCTCCGCACGCAAAGCGCGACCGGTAAGGGCGCGGTAGGAGACGGAGCTTTGACGGAATACAACCGCCGTTCGAGTTATACGCGCGAGGAGCTGCTCGAGCACGGCGAGACCGAAGCGTTCGGGCCTGGCAATGCGCGATTGCCGTTGCCGAACATGCTCATGTTCGATCGGATCACCGAGATCAACGACACGGGCGGGCGTTTCGGCAAGGGTGAGATTTGCGCTGAGCTCGATATAGAGCCGGGGCTCTGGTTCTTCGATTGTCACTTTCGCAACGATCCGGTCATGCCGGGTTGTCTCGGGCTCGATGCAATGTGGCAACTCGTCGGGTTTTACCTCGCCTGGATCGGCGGGGCCGGCCGCGGGCGCGCGCTCGGCGTCGGCGAGGTCAAGTTTCAGGGGCAGGTCCTGCCCGAGAGCAAACTCGTGACCTATCGCGTCGATATGAAACGCGTCATCAAGCGCAAGCTCATCATGGGCCTGGGCGATGCGGAAATGGATGTCGATGGTCGCACGATCTACCAGGCGACGAATCTCCGAGTCGGGCTGTTCACGTCCACCGAGGGCTTCTGAGATAAATTGGGGTCAAACCCCTGATTCTGAACGCTTCCCGCCCATCGGAGTCGTGCTTCTCGATAATTGGGGTCTGACCCCGATTTATCTCGTTCGCGTCGCTACATGTGGTGCTTCTCGTGCACCGGACGCATGAGGGCATTGCAGACGAGCGCGATTGCAAGCAGTGCGGCCATGAGAACCATCGTCGTGTTGTAGAGCCCGCTCGTCGGGTCTACCGTGCCGGGCGGCGCGATCTCCATGAGATTGGCAATCGTGACGGTCTGATTCTCGACGAGAACATCGAGTTGATCGAGACTGGCCCCGAACCTGTCGGCAAAACGCTGCGGGTCTACGATACTGGAGAGATTTTCGATTGCTCGCATGCTCGTGCTTTCCCGCAGGGAGGTGATCGCTAGCGGCCCGAGTACGCCGGCCGTGCTCCAGGCGGTCAGCAGCCGGCCGTGGATGCCGCCGACGTAGCGCGTGCCGAAGATATCGGCAAGATAGGCCGGAATCGTTGCGAATCCGCCGCCGTACATCGTGAAGATGATCATCGTGGCTGCGTAGAAGTACACGAGCCAGATCACGGCCGGAGAGACACTGACCTGTTGGGCGGTGTAGGGTATCGACAGGTATAGCGCAATTCCGAGGGCGAAGAAGATCCAATAAGTCGTACGTCGACCGATGAAGTCGGAGACGCTGGCCCAGAAGAACCGGCCGACCATGTTGAAGACGCTGATCATGACGACGTAGGTTGCCGCGAAAGCGCCATCGACGATATGCGGCAACGTCGTTCCGAATATTTCGGTCATCATCGTTCGGGCGACGCTCAATACCCCGATACCGGCTGTGACGTTGAAGCACAGCACGATCCAGAGCTGCCAGAATTGCGGTGTCATGAGCGCCCGGTCGATATGCACGTTGGCTGCGCTGATCATGCGTTTGGCACGGTGCGCGGCGTCGGGCGGCGTCCAGCCTTCGGGTTTCCAGTCGGGTGCGGGAATGCGATACGAGAATGCGGCGATCATCATGACGACGAAGTAGATCAGTCCGATCGCGAAGAACGTCTGCGCGACGCCCACCGAGCCGGTGCCGGCAACGTAGACGCCCTCGGGCCCGGGCACGATCATGCTCGCGATGTCGTTGGCGCCGACCACGACGACCTCGCGCAGCTCGCCCGCAATCTCGACGTAACGTCTTCCGACCTCGGTGACGAGCTCGACTGCGTCCAGCGTTCCGACGTACTCCGGCGCCGCATAGAATAATCGAATGAGGGCTTCCTTGAGGGGTGCGCCGATCATGGCGCCACCGCCGAAACCCATGATCGCCATGCCGGCCGCCATGCCGCGGCGATCCGGAAACCAGCGGATCAGGGTGCTGACCGGCGAGACATAGCCGAGCCCCAAGCCGCAGCCGCCGATAACGCCGTACCCCAGGTAGATGAGCCAGAGCTGGTGCTGCACGATGCCGAGGCTGCCGATCAGATAGCCGCCACCCCAACAACAGGCCGCGACAACGCCGACGGTCCGCGGGCCTACGTCCTCGAGCCATTTGCCAGCGAATGCTGCGGCGAGGCCGAGGAACACGATGGCGACCGTGAAGATCCATACGACATTGCTGAGACTCCAATCGTCGGCAGCAGGCGTTACGACGCCGAAGACGCGAATCAAGGCTGGGTTATAAATGCTCCAGGCATACACAGACCCGATGCAAAGATGGATGGCGATCGATACGGGCGGCACCCACCAGCGGTTGAACCCGGGTTGGGCAACGATGCGTTCTTTAGATAACAGCGGCGGCATGGCGTCTCGGTTTGTTTTTGTTGTCCGGTCGAGTGCGCATACTACTCATTCGGGCCGCGGCGGGTCCATGGCCGCGTGCGCAGGGCGGTCCGGCATCGGTGTCCCTGCTATAGTCGCCCCCGGCAGCAAGGGATCAAGATGAATTTCGACCAAATTTTTCTGTTGGTGCTCCTCGCATGCGTGTTCGCGCTGCTGATCTGGGGCCGCTGGCGGTTCGATCTCATCGCGTTTACCGCGCTTGTCGTTGCATTGCTTGCTGGTGTGATTCCGGCCAACGAGGCTTTCTCCGGCTTCGGGCATCCGGCCACGGTCATCATCGCGCTGGTGCTCATCGTCAGCCGCGCACTGACGAACTCGGGTGTTATCGAGCTCATCGGACGATACATGCTCGCAGCCTCGCGCAGCCTCAGTATGCATGTCGGGCTCATGGCCGGCATTGCGGCAGCGCTATCGGCGGTCATGAATAATGTGGCCGCACTCGCGCTGCTCATGCCGGTCGATATCGAGGCAGCATCCAAGGCCGATCGTAGCCCGGCATTGACGCTCATGCCGCTGTCGTTCGCGTCGATTCTCGGCGGCATGATCACGCTGATCGGCACGCCACCCAATATCGTAGTGGCCGAGTTCCGTAACGAGGCGCTCGGCGAGCCTTTTGCGATGTTCGATTTCGCACCGGTCGGGCTCGCTTGCGCGGTTGTCGGCGTTGCGTACGTTGCGCTGATCGGTTGGCGGTTGATACCGAGGATCACCGGGGAGGCGAAACCGATGAAGACGCTCTTGGATTTTGGCGAGTATGTCGCCGAGGTCCGGGTGCCCGAGGGGGCTGGTGTTGTCGGCAAGCACGTGCGAGACCTCGACGATGCAGCGGACGACGTCGGTGCAACGATTATCGGACTCGTGCGGCGCGGACGGCGCATGCCCGGCATGGCGCGGCTCGTGGATATTCGCGTCGGCGATACGCTCGTGCTCGAGGCGCATCCAGACGCCATCGACCGCCTCGTCGGCGTGCTCAAGCTCGAGTACGTTCGCTCCGGTAGCCGTGAGACGCCAGTTGCTAACGAGGACTTGTCGCTCATGGAGGTCGTCGTGCCGGAGGGCTCGCGCATCGAAGGCCGCTCGGCGGCCTCGCTGCGGCTGCTCGGGCGGTACGATGTCACGTTACTCGGCGTGTCGCGCCAAGGCCGTCGGTTCCGCGAGCAGGTTCGCAAGCTCGAGATCGCGGCAGGCGACGTGCTGCTGTTGCTCGGTCCGACGGAGCGCTTGCCTGAGGTTACGACTTGGCTCGGTTGTTTTCCGCTTGCCGAGCGCGGGTTGCACGTCATTCAGCGGCAAAAAGCGTTTTCGACGATCGGTATCTTCGCCACGGCCGTGCTGCTCGCGAGTTTCGGTGTAGTCTATTTGCCGGTTGCACTGGCAGCGGCGGTTGCGCTGCTGGTCGTGACGAAGGTCGTACCGCTACGCCAACTCTACGACTCGATCGAGTGGCCGGTCATCGTGTTACTCGGCTCGATGATCCCGATCGGTGTCGCACTCGAATCGAGCGGCGCGACCGCATTGATCGCAGCGGGTATCGTCGATTTATCGGCGGGGCTGGCGCCGGCCGTGATTCTGACTATATTGATGATCGTCACGATGACGCTGTCGGACGTCATGAACAACGTGGCGACGGCCGTGATTGCGGCCCCGATCGCGCTCGATATCTCCGTGCGCCTCGGCGTCAACGCTGATCCGTTTCTGATGACGGTAGCGGTGGCGGCATCGTGCGCTTTCCTGACGCCGATCGGCCACAAGAACAACACACTGATCATGGGGCCGGGCGGATACCGCTTCGGCGATTACTGGCGGATGGGCCTTCCGCTGGAGATTCTGGTCGTGGCGACGGGCGTGCCGATGATCCTCTGGGTCTGGCCTCTCTAGGCTAGATCTCTCGCTCGGTCTAGTTGTCGTTGCCGAGGTAGTAGCGCACGCCCGCGCGGAAGATGCCCTCGTCGCCGCCGAACTGAAATCCACCGAAGAGCTTCAAACGCTGCGTGAGTCTGTACATCAGGGCGACGTCCATCGTCGTCTCGGATGTGTCCGAGTCGTTGAGCGTGACGTGGTCGATACTCAGCCGGAACTCCATCGGCGTGTGATTGATCTCGCGGTAGCCGATCGATACGCCATAACCGTCGTCGTCGGCGCTCCCCGATCCGAGGCCAGGAATATCTATGTCCAGATCTGTCGTCAGCACTGACACATTTAAAAAGACGCTCTTGGTGTCCGAGAAATCGTAATGCGTGCCGACGCCTGCTTCGATGAGCGTGGTCTGTAGATCGATATCGTCGAAGTCCGCAGCGCGAATGCGGCCGAATACCTGCAGGATGGGCATGATCTCGTACGAGCCTCTCAAGTCAACGCCGATGCCGCGTTCGTCCTCGCCGAATGAAGTGTCGATCTCGCTGACGGTCAGCGTGCTTTCGAGAAAGCTGTAGCTGATCTGGGCCTGGGCCCAGGACATCGGAAAAAAGGCCGCGGCGGCGGCGAAACCGTACACAAAGCGCTTCATGATCTGCTCCTCCGAGCCAGTAATACGGCCAAATTAAACTAAATATAGTCGCCAGGCCGTGAAGACCGTCACATCGGCCCGCAGCGGCTTCGGCGCCCGATAGGACGCCTCGCCAGAGCGTGCGGTGCTACCATTCCGCTCAGGGAGGGATTATGAGGCTCCGCAGCGCAATCAGGCTTCGTTTCACGGCCGCCGTATTGGCGGGGCTTGGCTGTATTTCGGGCGCGACGCTGGGATGGGCCCAGGATGCGGGTTCGGTGCTCGTGAACCCGGATTGGCTCGCGGCAAATATCGACCGGGCGGACGTGCGTCTCATCGATCTCGGCAAGCGCGCCGAGGAGTTCGAGGCGGCACATATCCCCAACGCCCAACACGTCGACTGGCGCACCGATCTTGCCGATCCCGCCAACCGGGAGCACTTCGGTGTGCTGCAACCCGAGGCGTTCGAGGCCCTGATGTCGCGGCTCGGTATTGCTGCGGACACGACCGTCGTGCTCTACGACAGCCACAGCAATCGGGTTGCCGCTCGCATGTTCTGGACGTTGCGCAACTACGGGCACCGCGACATACGCATACTCGACGGTGGTTCACCGGCGTGGGAGGCGGCCGGCGGTGAACTGACCGCGGAGAGCATGCCGGTGACGCCAACGGACTATCGCATCAGTATCGCCGAGCAGCCGTATCGCGCCGAGAAAGCCGACGTGCAGGCGGCGCTAGGCCGCGAGGGTTTCGAGATCGTCGATGCTCGGGCGCCGCAGTTCTATACGGGCGAGTCGCGTGGGTCGCGGTTCGGCAGTGATGTGCCGAATGCCAAGATCGGGCGCGTGCCCGGCGCGCAGAATTTTTTCTGGGCCGATCACGTCAACGACGACGGCACGTACAAGTCGATCGACGAGCTTCGGACGCACTACGAGGCGCTCGGCATCACGTCTGAAGACAACATCATTACTTACTGCCACATCGGGCTACAGGCATCGACACCGTGGTTCGTGCTAACGCAGCTGCTCGGTTATCCGAATGTGCGTCTGTACGACGGCTCCATGGCAGAGTGGGCGAACGCAGACGACACCGAGCTTGTCGTCGACGAGAATGACTAAAGAGTAGAGACGGCACCCGTTCGGGTGCCGATAATGAGGACGGGACTATGAATACTGAACGCCGGCGCAGCTCTAGCTGCCTAACGCTCGCGAGTTTGATCTGTCTGTGCGCGGGACTCGCCGGGACCGCAAGCGCGCTTGCGCAGGAGCGCGGCGGCATCGACATCGCCCTGAGCGAGAACCCAATCGTTACGGCCATCGGCAACGTCCGCACGCCGGCGGACTGCACCGCACTGCTCGGCCTGAATCTCAAAGATACAGCGATCACCGCGGCGAGGATCGTGCCAGCATCCGGGCAGGTGCCCGAGTACTGCCAGGTCGAGGGTGGTGTCGAGACCGTGATCCTGTTCGAGGTCGCGATGCCGACGAGCGCCTGGAACGGACGTTTCTTCTACGTCGGTGGCGGCGGTTACAACGGCAACATTCCGAACATGACCGGGGCGCTCGCCCGCGGCTATGCGGCTACAGCGACCGATACCGGACACCGGGGCGAGCATTGGGACGCCTCCGCGCTCTACAACGACCCACAGGCGCAGCTGAACTATGCCCATCGCGGCGCGCATCTCGTGACCGAGATCGCCAAACAGGTCGTCACTTCTTACTACGAGGAATCTTCGAGCAAGTCGTATTTCCTGGGCTGCTCGAACGGCGGCAAGATGGGTCTCATGGCCGTGCAGCGGTATCCGGAGGACTTCGACGGCGTTGTGATCGGCGGCCCGGTCATCGACCGCACGGGACTGATGATCATGTTCGACTGGTCGCAGCGCGCCTTGCTCGGCGCGGAGATTCCGCCGTACAAGATTCCGGCGATGGAGCGCGCGACGCTGCAGGCATGCGATGCGACCGACGGCTTAGTTGACGGCGTCATCGGTCGGCCCGATCTTTGCGAGTTCGATCCAGCCGTTCTGACGTGCGAGGGTCAGGATAGCGCCGAGTGCCTGACGGCACCGCAGGTAGATGCCTGGCGAAAAATTCTCGACGGGTCGCGAACCTCCGATGGCGAGGCCCTTTACCCAGGCTATTTTCCGGGGCATGAAGATGACTATCCGGCGTATGTCACAGGCCTCGGTGTGAATCATGGCTATCCATCGAGCAACTACATGTACATGGATAACTTCATGCGTTATTTCGTGTTCGGCCCGAACTACGATGCTGTGCACGACTTCGACATCGACAACGATCGAGGAGCGCTAGACCGGTTCGTTGCAGAGCAGGACGCCGTCGATCCGGATCTGCGCGACTTCGAGGCGCGCGGGGGTAAGCTCATTATCTATAACGGCTGGGCGGATCACTCGACGCCGCCACAGCGTGCGATCGACTACTACAACGCCGTGCGTGATGTGCACGGTGACGATACCGATGCCTTTGCCCGTTTGTTCATGGTGCCGGGCTTCCATCATTGCTCCGGCGGCCCGGGTCCGAACATCTTCGGCTCGAACGCTCGTCCGCTCGTGAATCTCAACGACCCGGATAAAGATCTGATGGGCGCTATCGCCAACTGGGTCGAGAACGGTGTTGCGCCCGATCGGATTATCGCGACGAAGTACGAGGGTGATGACGTAGGGCAGAGCATCGAGCGCACGCGGCCGCTGTGTCCGTATCCGAAAAATGCCGAATACGCAGGCTCGGGTAGCATCGACGAAGCGGCGAGCTTCGTCTGCGTCGACCCGGGGAACTAGCTTGCAAGACGCCGGGGCGGTGTGGTCGATCCCAGACGTTCGCTGCACCATGGTCGCCTGAAGTTCACGCTGCCGGAGTGACGTCAGCGCGACCCCCATACAATCTGCTCGAATCGCCTGCGGGTCGCCGCTGGCTGTTCGCGCTGCTCTACCTCAGCGAGGGCGCGCCGATCGGATTTGTTTGGTGGGCCATGCCGACGCTGCTGCGCGGCCAGGGCGTCGAGCTCGGCTCGATTACGGTGCTAACGACCGTCGCGACGCTGCCGTGGATCCTGAAATTTCTCGCCGCGCCTCTCATCGATGCGAGCCTGCATCGAGGGGGTTCGCTGCGGCGTTGGATACTGTCGTGTCAGCTCGGCATGGCGGTAGCGCTCGTGCCGCTCGCGCTGCTCGACTGGAACGCCCAATTCCCGCTGCTCGTCGGTGTCGTTGCGGTTCATGCGATCTTTGCCGCCGTTCAGGACGTAGGTATAGACGCTCTGGCCATTCATAGCGTGCCACGAGAGGAGTTGGGCCGCGTCAACGGCTGGATGCAGGCCGGTATGCTCGGCGGGCGCGCGGGGGTTGCGGCAGGCAGTACGCTCATTGTGAGCGCGCTCGGGGACCCCGCGCTGGCCGTTCTGTTTCTCGCGGTCTTGATCGCGCTGCCAGCCATCGTGCTCGTCGTCGCTGTTGCCGAGCCCGCCCTGCACCACGGCGCGGTCGAGATACGAGCGGTCCTGAAACTCGTCGCGACTCGAGTGGGGCTCGCCGGGCTTGCGATAGCGCTCCTCGCAGGCGGCGGCTTCGAGTTTTTCGGCATTAGTGCCGGGCCGCGGCTCATCGATCTAGGGCGGAGCGAGAACGACGTCGCGTTATTTTTCGGATTGTTCGCGCCGGCCGGTCTCGCGCTCGGGGCGCTGCTCGGCGGCACCGTCGCCGATCAAATCGGCCCGTTGCGCGGCACGGCCCTGAGCCTCGCCTTGTTAAGCTTGATTTTATCCTCGATCGCAGTGGATGATCTCGCTCCCGTTTTTGGTGGCGGTCATGTTTTCTGGTTTGCAGTCGCGTACTTCGCGATCGGTGCTCTGACGGCGAGTTCGTACGCGCTCTTCATGCGGCTTTCGCACGGAGAGTTTGCGGCGACGCGTTTTTCCCTATTCATGGCGATGACCAACGCTTGCGAGGCTTGGTCAGGATTCATCGGCGGGTCGTTTGTGAGTGCGAGTTACGGTCTAACCCTGATGTCGTTGACGGCGGCCGCGTGCCTCGCGGCGATACCGCTGTATATATTGTGGCGGCAGTCGCCGCAAAGAGGATCGAATGAACAATAAGCAGTCCCAGCTCAACATGCGGCTCGCCACGCTGGCCGACGTCGACAGCATCATCGAGCTCGTGAAGCGTGCGTATCCGCAAATGTCGCCCTACATGCCGGCGATGATCAGAGGTCAGATCAATGCCTTTCCCGAAGGTGTCTGGATCGCCGAGCTTGGCGGCGAGATCGTCGGCTACTGCGCGACAATTCGGCTGCCGGAGAAAGAGGCGCTCGGCCCGCACACCTGGAACGAGATCACTGGCGGCGGGTACGGGTCGACGCACGATCCCGATGGCGAGTATTTGTACGGCTACGAAGTCTGTGTCGACCCCGCGTTCCGGCGTTATCGAATCGGTCAGCGCTTCTACCGCGCTCGGCGGCACTTGGTGGAATCGCTATCACTGAAGGGAATAGTGATCGCCGGGCGCATGCCGAACTATGCGCGGCGAAGAAAAGAGTACCCGACGCCAGAGCACTATCTCGAAGCCACCTTGCAGCGGAAGGTGCGTGATCCGGTGATCGGTTTCCAGGTACGCAACGGCTTCGAGGCCATCGGTGTTCTGCCTGGATATCTGCCGGTGGATACCGAGTCGCTTGGTAATGCTGTCCATATGGTGTGGCGCAATCCTCACTTCAAAGAGGAGGAGCGTGCGGCCAAGAGCAAGACTGTGCTCCAGGGTCTGACATCGGATCGTGTCAGGATCGCGTCCGTGCAATACGGTCAGCGGCGAATCCATTCATTCGACGAATTCCGGCAGATGACACTTTACTTTATCGATGTCTGTGCCGATTATCGTGCGGATTTTGTAGTGTTTCCCGAGCTCTATACGCTGCAGCTCCTATCGATCGAGAACGAGCCGATTCCGCCGAATGAGGCGATCCGCCATATTACCGAGCACGAAGGCGCGATCATGGACTTCGTTCGTGATGCAGCAATCAGATACAACATTAATATCATTGCCGGCAGCACACCATCGTTGCGCGGCGATGCCGTTTACAACGTCGCTCATGTGTTCAAGCGCGACGGCACGCATCAGAGCCAGGACAAGATTCACCCGACGCCGAACGAGTCTTACTGGTGGAACATCATGGGCGGCGACGAGGTCAAGCTCATAGAGTCCGACTGCGGCCCGGTCGCGGTGCTCGTCTGCTATGACGTCGAGTTCCCTGAGCTCGCGCGCCACCTGACCGATCAGGGTGTCAACGTCCTCTTTGTGCCGTTTCTGACTGACGAGCGCCAGAGCTATTTGCGCGTGCGCTATTGCGCTCAGGCGCGGGCCGTCGAGAACCAGATCTATGTCGCAATGTCGGGGAGCTGCGGCAACCTGCCTAACGTTCACAACATGGACATCCATTACGCGCAAAGCTGCATCTTGACGCCTTGCGATTTTCCGTTCGACCGTGATGGTATCGCTGCGGATACGACGCCGAACGTCGAGATGGTCGCATTTGCGGATCTAAGCCTGCGGGATCTTCGCTCGGCACGGCACAGCGGAACGGTGCGCAACCTGCGCGACCGCCGGCACGATCTCTATAGCGTGGTCTGGCGTTCGGAGCGATAGCTGCGAGAGCCGGCCGGGTATCCGCGTGGGGCTGACCGAAGACACGCCGCGAGCGAACCGAGCCGTGATGGGTAGAACTCCGAGCTGCCAGCAATGCGTTTTCAGGTGAGTCTGTTGCGCATCTCGTAACGGCCCAACCGGCTACGCCCGCGGCGGCAGGCGTCTGTGCGGAGCCTACCGGCTCAGAGCAGAATAGACGGCGTCTAGATTCTTGCTCAGAATCTGCTGCAGACCATCGGTCACCAGCTGACGATCCACGACCATCCCAGGGTCGGCCGTGTCGAGCACGATGAGCTCTGCCCCTGCATCCTCCACGGCACTCAGGATCTCGGCGCTCGGCATCCACTTGTGAATCACGACTCGGATGCCTCGGTCCTCGAGGTGTTTCGTGAGCGCCGTGAGATCAGCGTCGGTCCAGCGGATGTCTTGCTTGATGAAATAGCCGTCGACATAGAGGCCCATATCGTTCGTCAAGTACACGAAGTCGCCGGTCAGCGCGAAGACTGTATCGTCGCCTGTTTCAATCAGGCGATCCTGGTACCCGTTTCGAAGCGTCAGCAGATCCCTTTTCAGCGCATCGAGATTATTCGCGATGACCGGCGCGGACTCCGGAAAAATCTCGGCGAGATCGTGGGCAATGATGTCTCCCATGCGAATTGCATTGGAAACGCTGAGCCAGAAGTAAGGCCCGGTCGCAGCCTCTCGGGGATCGGTGTCGCTGCCCCAATCGACATTCGAGACCGGCGCATCGCTCAGCGCCACGCCTGGCGAGCTCAGCGACCACGGAATCGCGGCGTCGATGCCGATGATGCGGATGTTGGCCTCGCGGGCAAACCGATAGATCGGGTCGCCGGGCAAGGCATTGGTCAAAGAGATGACGGCCGTCGCAGCGGCAAAGGTCGGGGCCAGCCTGTCCATCCGCCGTGCGATGTAATCTTTCATCAGCGCGAGCTGACGACCATCTGCTGGAACGTTGAGCACCTGGATCGGCGTCCCAAGAGTCAACGCGGTTGCCAGAGAATAGGTTGCTTGGGTGCCCGTCAGCACGGTTGCGCCTGGCTCGTCGGCCGCTTGCACCGATGCCGTGAGAAGCATCAGCAGGAGGGCCCGGACGATTCGAGCCTTAGACCGTAAAACCGCTAAGTTCGCCATCGCCGGTCCTCCGTCGTGCCGCCACCTCACAGCGCTGCCTCCCGGAAACGGGGCACGGCCATACGTATGACCATCGTCAGCAAGAAGATCGAGGCTGCCGTCAAGATAATCGCACCGCCCGAGGGAACCGGCAGATCCCAGCGCATCGGCGCGTAGATTCCGATCAGGCAGCTGGCTGTCGAGAAAATGACACTCCATATCACGAAACCGCGAATCGAGCGATTGAGGTTGCGCGCGGCGGCCGCCGGGATCAGCAGCAACGCCTCGACCAGGATTGCTCCTACGATCTTCACGCAAGCGACCGTCAGAATGGTAACGAGTAGCACGAAGACATACTCCAGCAGATGAACCTTGATGCCACGCACGTGAGCGAGCGCCGGATTCAGGCTTGCCAGCAGCATCTGGTTATAAAGCGGAAGCGCGACGAGCGCCGTCAGGACCGCGGTCACGAGCAGCACATTCATGTCGGTATCGTTGACGGTCAGAATCGAGCCGAACATAACGGTGTCGAGAATATGCGTATTCACGCGTGCCGATACCCAAAGGAGCGCGGTCGCGCCGATCGCGAGAGAGATCGACAAGAACACGCCGATCAAGGTATCTGACGACATCTTGGTGTGATTCTTGGAGAAATTGAGAAACAGACCAAACAGGATGCAAAAGCTGAACATCGAGACATACGGCGCCGTATAAGACTCCCCGAGAATGACGCCGATAGCGACACCAGTCAGCGCGGCATGGCCTACCGCCTGGGAGAAGAACGCCATGCGCTTGATGACGACCATCGTACCGATGCCACCCAGCAGCGGGCCGACGACGAAAGCACAGAGAAAGCCGTTGACGACGAAGGCGTACAGAAACGTATAGTGGATGACACCCTCGTCGGCGAGACCAATGATGTACTGTCGAGGTATGTCGTATAACCAATCCATCGCCCTTACTCTTCAAGATGTTGTCGCGCCGGCCAACTCGAGCGACGGGAACAGGCCCGCTGCCGCGCCGCCCCTCAGGACTTCGCGCGCGTTGCCCTGCAACCGAACTTTACGGTCGACGTACGTCAATGTGTCGGCGATTTCGTTGACCTGAGCGATATCGTGATTGATCCAGACGACCGTGCCGCCCGCACCGGCAAACTCGACAATGGAGCCGACGAGAAGATCGCGGCCGCCCACATCCAGTCCGGTCATCGGCTCGTCCAGCACCAGCAGTGCGGGCTCCGGAATCAGAGCCTGCGCGAATAACACTCGCTGACGCTCGCCGCCAGAAAGGTTACCGAGTTTGTACCTGCCTTTCCCGGCCAGCCCCATGCGATCCAGCACTTCATCGATCTCCCGGCGACGCGCCCGGGAGATACCGAGGAACACGGGTCGGCGCTGACACGTCATTCCCATGAAGTCATTCACCGTGACAGGCAGGGTCTTATCGAAATCGAGCGCCTGTGGCACATAACCGACGACCCGATTGTCGTGCCAGTGGATCGCGATGCGGCCGGAATGCGGCATCTGGCCCAGCATCGAACGAACCAGAGAGGTCTTACCGCCGCCATTGGCCCCGATAATGCAGTGAATGCTGCCTGCGGCGATCGAAAAATTGATGTCCTCGAGAATCGACGTGGCGCCCAGCGTCAGGCCGACATGCTCGAACTCTATTGACGGGCCCTGCATGCTGAGTTCCTTAGCTTCGACGCGGGCTCAAGACTTGTCGGCGGCGGTGTCATTGATGGCCAGAGCAAGCGTATCGAGGTTCTCGCGCATCTCCTCGATAAACCTTTCAGGCGTATAGGGGCCGCTGCTGATGTGGGAGATCGAGTACATCTTCACGCCCGTGGCTTCCCGAATCGTGTCCGAGAGCTTGCTCGCGAAGTATTTCTCCGCGAACAGCACGTTGACGTCCGCAGCGTTGATGCGATCGATGGTATCGGCCATTTGCCGAGCCGTCGGCTCGACACCATGGCGCGGCTCGATGACTGCGGTTACCTGAAGACCGAGCTCTTGCAGGATGTAGTCATAGCCGCTGTGCATCGTCGCGCAGCGAAAATTCGACAAATTGACGCCAGCCACCTTTTGATCGAACTCCGACCGTAGCCGGCGGATCTCGAGCGCATAGCGGCGCGCGTTGTCGCGGAACGCAGCGGCGTTATCGGGATCGAGCTCGCCGAGCTGGCGGGCAATCGTGTAAACCTGCTGGATAGCCGCCGTCGTTGAGATGAAAGTATGGGGATTGACGATTTTCTCGCCACTGGGATCGCCCGCAACCGGAATGAGCGACACGCCATCATTGGC
>Ga0224512_10001346_pt1 | contig 23820 bp, 24 predicted proteins | sample SF_May12_sed_USG_4_FD_169103 | JGI IMG/M metagenome (GOLD analysis project Ga0224512, IMG submission 169103) | Sediment microbial communities from San Francisco Bay, California, United States - SF_May12_sed_USGS_13 | ecosystem: Environmental > Aquatic > Marine > Sediment | place: USA... | reverse complement strand
ATCATGATGTATAGCGGTCCGCTAATGCTCGTCTCGTCCGTGCTGATGCCCCTGATGCCAAGCCCGCAACTGGCACTATTGCTGTTCGCGCCGCATATTCTTGGCGCCGCGGGCATCACCGCGGCGGGCGGCGCTGCCCTGATGCTGGTGACGCCAAATCAACTGCGCGCCCAGACGGTCGCTATTTATTACTTCATCATCAGCCTGGCCGGTCTGACGCTCGGCCCCACCAGCGTGGCCCTGCTTACCGATTACGTGTTTCGCGATGAGTCGGCGCTGCGTTACTCACTGGCAATTATCGGCCTGCTTGCGCCGTTACTTTCAGTGGTCTGTGCTGTGCTGACGCTGCGCCCCTATCAGCGCAGTATTGCCGAAGCAGAGACATGGGGTGACTGATGAATGTGCTGATCGTCTTTGCCCACCCTGAACCCAACTCGTTCAACGGCGCAATGAAAACGGTCGCGATTGACACGCTCAGTTCGGCCGGCCACACGGTCATCGTGTCGGACCTGTATGCCGAAGGCTTTGGGGCGATTGCCGGACCGGCCGATATGACCGAGCGCGTCAATCACGAGCGGTTTGACCTGGGGCTGGAACAGGCCAACGCGGCAAACAACAGCTGCTTTGCCGACGACGTGCAGGGCGAGATAGATCGTCTGTTGGCAGCCGATATGCTCATTTTACAGTTCCCGATGTGGTGGCACTCGACGCCGGCGATACTCAAAGGCTGGATCGACCGCGTATTCGCTTTCGGCGTTACCTACGATTTTGGACGGACCTGGGACCGCGGCGTAATGCAAGGAAAACGCGCGATGCTGTCTCTGACAACCAGCGCGCCACCGACGACATTCCTGCCTGACGGGCGCAACGGCGATTTGGAGCAGATCCTCTGGCCGCTGCATGGCGGTGTGCTGGCGCTGTGCGGCTACGACGTGCTGCAACCATTTGTCGCCTATTCGGTCGGCTCGATCGATGCCGACGGGCGCGAAGCCATCTTGCAGGCATATGCCGAACGATTACGTAATATCGAAACAGATCAGCCGATGTTTTTTCACACGCTCGACGATTACGATGAACATTCGCGACTAAAGCCGGAGATCGAACCCGGCACGCCCTGCCAACATCGCGGCACGCGCAAACATCTAAGTTCATAAGCCATTGACAGCCACAGCATCTGGGCCTATGTGCACATTTTGCTGTTCGTGTACTGGCCCGGGGCTGACACCGGATTGTACCTGGCCATGTCGATGGCCAGAAACCCCGCGCTGAGCTTCGAGACGCGCACGACTTTAATCAGGCTCGCATTTTAAATCGACCTGTTTCCGCGCATCACTTTCGCGCTGATCCTGCCGGTGGGCATGCACCTGGCCCGGGACCTGAACGTCTATCCGATCGGCGACGGACTGCTCCTGCTGAGCTGGGCGATCGGTGTCCTCTGGAGCGGGGTGCATCTGGGCATTGTCCGTTAGAAGGGCACACCGAAAAGACATTCGCTGAGATAATGCGCAACGCGGTGCTTCCTTATTTATTTGATGAGTTCATAGTGCGACGACATATCGCCGGGTCGGAAGTCGAAAGCTGATGAGAACTCGGACAAGTGAACCGAAAAAAATGAAAGCAATAAGACATATCAAGAATTAAATTAAAGTGACTTCTAAGCGGTTAACTAGCTTATGCTTAATTGCCCATACGACCCGCAACGCCGCTTATCATGCGCACTGTCCGACTCTCGGACAACTCCGCCCATTATTTGAAGTTTCCGACGAAATTCGTTTTTATCTGCTGCCTGCGTTTGCTTTTTTGCAGCGGTTCTGTCCCGCAGACGCAGAGGTTAGTTCAAGATAATTGCATTTACGCTGATGTCGCTGCTGACCACTTTTGAGTCTCGCGCGACCTTGAATAGCATGATCTTGGGTTTAATCAACGGTCCTTCATCGCCACGGTTGGCAAAAAGTTCACATCGCCATGGACGGAATAACTTCGATTAAGGGGAAAAAAATGATCCGAAAAACTTTATCTTTGTTCCTGGCCCTGGCGCTGCCATTGCTGGCCGCCGGAACAGCGACAGCAAAACCTGACGGCGTATCCGCGGGGCGCGACCAGCTGATACGCGCCTTCGATGCGGCCTGGGTTCGCGTCCTCAGGAGCGGCAAGTATCGGGACATCATCAACTCGTTCGATGAGCCGATTCCGGGCGTAATCGACGCAACGGACTACATCATCAATCAGTCCGACTGTCTGCCAAACCCGGACGTGACTCCGTTTCCAAAAGCGAACGGTGTAAAGGGCATGTTCAAGCGCATACTCGAAGACCGGGAGATTATCCGCGGTGAGGTGTTGGGTTCAGCGGGCGCGAATCCCGGCGGAACGACGGCGGACTGGTTCAGTGCCGGCGACCCAAACGGGCCGGGTAATTCGGACATCAGCGCCGAGATACTGAAGGCGATACTTGCCGAGATCGCGGCGTTCTACGGCACAGGTCCGATTGCCGTGACCTCGATCGAGATTCCGTTCCCGTTCAATACGACCTCGGCATTGCAGGACGGTATTTTCGGTACGAACCTGAATTTCTCGAGCCCGAACTATTTTCCGTTTCAGTTCGTGAACCTTCCCGGCGTCACGGTCGACTTCCTGGACCAGTTCAATGCCAAGGGCGGCGAGACGGAAGAGTATCGGCGCCTGACTTCGCGCCGATCAACCTGTACGTTCACGAGCAGCGGACAGTTCATTCACATTCCGGCAGCCTCGCCGCTGGCCGCATCAATCCAGAGCATCGACGATCTCAGGGCAAACCCGAGCGTCGAGATCTGCACGGGCAACCTGTCGACCCAGCTGTCTAATCAGTACTTTCCGGATAACCCGGTTTTCACCAGCCGCGGTCAGGACATCGTGGAGTGCTATCAGCGGCTGCTGGACGGCGATTCAGATATCCTGATCAATTCGCTGCCGGTGCTGCCAACCCCGGCGCAACTGGGGGTGCCGGGCCCAGCCATGGCGCCCGCGGTCAATACCTTCATCGTCGCCGGAACACCGTACTGGGTTCGTGAGGACGACGTGACCTGCGAACCAGTCTTCGTGCCCGGTCCGTTCGAGTTCGGCACGTTCAGGGAATGCAGAGAAGGCAAGTGACGGGCACGGATTAACATTTGCAGAATTGAGCTGCAGCTCGACGAATGCCCCGGCTTCGGCCGGGGCGTTTTTTTACGCGTGCAACGGTCAACCCATTGCGCTAGCTTATGTCGATCGACTCTTCATGGTATGCGGGGGCAGAAAGATGACCGATAAGAAATTTACGCACAACGATGAATTGCTAACACGCCGCAGCGCGATGTCGGGTCTTGCCCTGGGCGGCGCCGGCCTCGTGGCTGCCGGCCTGAGCAGTCCGCCGGCTTTGGCCAAGTCAGAATGGAGCCTTGACCTCGACTCGGCTGCTGACAACTGCAAGGCATTACTGAAGCTTCAATGCGACATCTCCGGTGCCGACAGCTTCGGCGGCTTCACCGGTAACGTCTGGGCCTGGGTGCCCGGGGAAGGCAATTACCATGTCTTCAACACTTATGGCATTGGTGCGAGCCACGTCCAATATATGCCCGATGAACGCGCCTGGCGTTTTTATCATCGCGAAGCGCTGCTGTACCTCGATCCAAATACGAACGAAATCCTCGACAGCTGGTACAACCCGTTTACCGACCGCCGTGTCGAGGTCCTACATATCATCAATGACCATGTGAACCGCTATTACAAACTGGACGGTAAGGGCTTCTCATTCCCGAGACCCTATGAAATTCATGGCGATGACCTCGTGTTCCGCGTGAGTTTTTACCGGCTCGAAGACAATGTCATGCCGCGCAAGGACTATCCCCTGCACTCGCAGAGCGACAAGTATCAGACTACGGAACTCTGGGGCATGATCGGCCGGCTCAGCGAAATCATGGACCCCGACGTGACCTCCGCCAGTTGCGTGACATCCTGGTCCCGCATTGCCGGCTGGCTGCCGTTCATGGAAATGGGCAACCGGCCCGGGCAGATGGTCTACCACAGCCATGCCTACAAAATGAAGGACGGGCCGGCGGAACTGCCGGCGAACATCAGGGCGTTCTTCGAAAAAGACTACCCGGAGTATTTCGAGTCGCCACGCGAGTGGACGACCGACGCCGAGCGCGTCAGCACCTGGACCTACTCGAAGGCTGTCATTGACGAACGGCGGGCGTCCGGCCTGAAGGACGGCGAGACTCCGTTCAGCTGGCCGAAGACCTGAATTCCCCGCCAGATAGGGTCTGCCGGCTCAGCGATTCTGGGCGGCGAGGCGCATTGAATGGCGTTTGCCTACTATAAGCGCCTGTCCCGGCGCCAGCAGGCTATCTATCGACAGAGCGCTGCAATTGAGCACGTGCGTCTGACCGATGCGCATGCATTCTTCCCACTGACTGACGAGCTCGCCACGGCGATGGCTGGCGAAGATCAGAAGGTGATTTCGCGCATCAGCAGTGAGCTTATTGCAGAACTCTGCCGCTCTCTGAAAGCACCAACGGCCCGCATTCGGGTTTTGGCCAAGCGCCCGAGCGATGACTGGGGCGAATTACACGGCCTCTATGAACCGGTGGATCGAAACCAGACAGCGAGAATGACCGTCTGGATGCGCACCGCGCAAAAGAAAAAGGTGGTCGCGTTCAGGACATTTCTGCGCACTCTGCTTCACGAGTTATGTCATCACCTGGATTACGAATTGTTCTCGCTCGAGGAGTCCTTCCATACCGAGGGATTTTACAAACGCGAATCGAGCCTGTTTCACCAGATCGTTCGCGACGCCGCGAAGAAGACCGAATAATTCAGACAAATGATGGGGACATGCCTCATTACGCGACTGACGGGATAGCGGGGACAGGCACCTTTTTTCAGGATCAGCTGGATATTTGCGCCTGTCGCTAAAAAAGGAGCCAGTCCCCTCTTCCGATTATTTTAGTTTTTCCTCGACGCTACGCACCTTATCCGCCATCGACTGCGGTCGATCGGCACGGGTGCCGATCTTCAGCGTCGTCGAAATTCGCGGTGCGCCCATCGCATGCAACTTTTCATGACACGCTTTGATGGCCGCAAGAACGTCATCCCATTCGCCTTCGACATTTGTCCCGTAAGCGTGCAGCTCGCACGTCAACCCAGCTTTGTCGAGTATCCGCTGACACGCGGCGATGTACTCTGACAGTGAAACGCCGACGCCAATCGGAATCACACAAAGATCGACGATGACGCGCATAACAGGTCGCCTAACGCGGTGTGCCCGGGCTCAAGGCCAGATTCTTGGCCGGATCAACCTTCGGCACGGCTATTGCCTCTGAATCTGCGGTCATCAAGGCATCGGTCAACTGGGCCAGCGCCGCGATTTGCCGCCAACACAATTCCTTGTCAAAACTTTCCAGCCCCGGCGTCGTCGTCCAATAGCCGCTCATGCCGGAGCTCAACGCGAATCCCGGCATATTGTATTTGATGGCAACGTCCCCGAGCCCTGCCCACATGCCTTGTTTTTTGCGGGATGGCACGCGCACTTCGGCACGCGGAATAGCATTGTCTTTGACCGCCTGTATCGCAAGCTGGACCAGTCGGTCATTATCCTGCGCAAAAAACAGCGTAGGTTCCGGCAAGCCGTTCAAACCATACTCATTGCCCTGCTCGGCATACTCGCGCTGCCCCAACTGTTCGACGCCGATACTCGACACGACTTTTGACATGATCTTCGGATGATCCTCATACCAGTGCACGAGGTGCCTGCCGGGCATGTAGTGTTGCGGGTCGAACAGGATCAATAGAGTTCGGTTACGGTCGACCTGCGGCACTTTCGCGAAGTAATCGACGATACCGACAATCCCAAGCGTGCCATTTTCCTGCGTCAGGTTCGGGCCTTCGGAGTGTGTCACCAACAAGACGAGTTCGTCGGCATCAGTGCCGTAATGCCGGCCCGGCAGGTAGCCATAAAAGAAGTAGGTTTGTGTCTCTTCTTCGGCAGCGACCAGCGTCATCGAGGCCGTTCGCCCGGCAAGGGCAGCTTCGCGCACCTGTTCGCCGGCCACCCGATCTACGTAAATGCCCGGCACGCCAAAAACCCCGGCATTCAGCAATGGGAAAGCATACAAACCGCGGACACGTCCTGGGCTCATATCATAAATCACTATAGCCCCTGCAGCGCCACTGTCTTTCAGCAATTCATCGTATTTTCCGAAGCGTGTGATGTAGTTACCCTGGTACCACTGGTCCGATGCAATCGCCCGTTCATCGTGGTTACGATCGTCGGTTTCGTATTCGTTTCCGGCCTTGAACATCGGTCCCATCGATGCCGGCACGGCACCGACATCGAAAACGACAATATGATTCTTTAGCGCTGCAACCGGCATCTTGCGCTCGTAATAAATCAACGGCGCGCTGACACCGCCTGCGCCCGTCGAGCCCGAATACGCCCAGTAGCCCGCAACGGGAATTTCTGTGTCATCGATGCGCAGATTGCGTTCGCTCGCCTCAGGATTATCTGAGGCAAACCATCGAGTATAGGTAATGGGCTCCTTGGTGATATCGACGACGCCGCGGTCAAGCAACGCCGCTTCGACAAACTGCATGTGGGCCTGCCAGGCGGGACCGCCGGAGAAGGTCGGACCGAGGCCGGCTTTTTCGACATGCCATTGCTGCAATTGGTCGGCGGTCGGCAGTTTTCCAGGGTCGACCGTTCCGGCGCTCTGGGCCGCATGTATCACAAAAAGTCCAAGACACACGGAAAGCGTTATCGATGCAGGTTTCGTGTTCATAGGGTGAGGCATTATCCGAGATTAACGCAGCACACTCTGTGCCGGTATCGTCATGGGATAATACTGCAAAATACTGCCGCTGTTCGCCTGTAAGACATTGCGCACGCGGCGGTTGCATGTCCACGCCGGTGAGGACTCTTGCGCCCACAATGTGGTTTTAGATCCCGGGTCTCGCGGCCGGACTGTCAGTCATATGCTAAGGTACTGCGCAAGATCACCGGCGGCCTGTTCGTCGTCTCAAAAGAATCAGGGATTTAAAATATGAAAAAGGAAGCCAAAATCAAGCCTTTCTGGTACTCGGACCTCTGGATTTTTCCAAAGCTGATTACCGTCATCACGACGCTTGATGAACAGGGGCGTGTCAACGCCGCGCCTTATTCGCATATCATGCAATACGACGTTATGCCGAGAAACCCGCGCATGCTGCTTGGCTTTCGGCAAACCTCGCACACCTGGCAGAATATACTTGCGACCCGCGAATTCGTCGTGAACTGCCCGACGGCCGACTATCTCGACGACATGATGGAAACAGCGCGGTTCTGGCCCGAAGGGGTCAATGAACTCGAACATACCCGGTTCACGCCAATCCCGTCACTGAAGGTCAAGCCGCCCAGTCTCGAGGAATGTCCACAGATCGCCGAGTGCACCGTCGATCAAATCATTCGGCTCGACCGCAGCAGTGGCATTATTATTGGCAAGATCGAGGCCCTGGTATTCGATGAGGAACTCATCGACATGGAGCGCGAGGATCGCATCCCGGCCATGAATCTTCCGGTTGGCCTGGGCGATCAGAATCGCAAGTATTATTACCATGCCCATCTCAGGGATGTGACCATGCATGAACTGGAAGAGCCGCCAGATGCGATGCGTGGGATTGACACGCGCACGACCATGGAATGGGCGCCCGATGCGATGAAGACCTTGATGACGATCCCACCCGGTGTGCGAAAAATGGTGGCCGAAAACACCGAAGAATGGGTCCGCGGCGAAGGCGAGGAGACCGTCACGATGGAGCTATTTAATGCCTTCGCTGCAGAACAGGGCATGGATGCGGATTTCTTTGATCGGTTTAACGCGAAAAAGAAAAAGAGGAAGAAAAAAATTACCGTCTGACGACCGCAATCAGACCGGCGCCCGGACCTGCCTAATGGAGCGCTACCGTAAACAAGTCTGGAGTTGATATGAGAATCCATTTTATCTTCGAACCAGATTCGCCGGAGCAATTTCTCGAGCTCGGAATGCGCGCCGAAGAATACGGCTTCGAAGCGGTGTGGACAGCAAACCATCTTTCGGCTCGCGACCCGTTCATGTCATTTGCGTTGCTGGCCCGGGAGTCCAGCAAAATTCGCATGGGACCGGTTGCGGTCAGTCCATTCGAGCTGCACCCGCTAAAAATGTCCAATCAGCTGTTCACCTTGAACGAGTTTTGCCAGGGACGCGCGAACATCGTCGTTGGCGGTGGTGGTGGCACGTTAATCGCGATGAACCTGAAGTCCGGTCGCTATGTCATGCATCCGCACATGGTAACGGGCGTGCGCGAGTGCGTTGACTTTCTGAAGGGTATTTCGCCGGATGAACCGTTGAACTTCGAGGGCGAGCTGTTCCAGGTACAAAATCACCAGCCGGTCTGGGCAACCGACAGTCCGCCGCTCATTTATGTCGGCGCCACCAAACCGCAAATGCTGCGGATGGCTGCCAAGGTTGCCGATGGCGTGATGTTCAGCGACCTGACGCTCGGCCGGCTGGATGAGACGATGAAGATCTTGAATGACGCGCTGGCGGCCAACACGCGCTCGGATACCGGCTTTCGCATCAATAACCTGATGGCCTGGCACGTTAAGCGCGACCGGAGCGAAGCGATGGCGGAAGCGCGCCGCAAACTTTGGGTCCGTGGCATGGTCGAGCGCTGGTACATCTCGCCGGTATTAAACGAATCAGACTGCAAATTTGTTGCGGATAACATGCCTGCGTTCATCAAGGCCTACACGACGAATTCTCCGGAGATCGAAGGCGTACCGGACGAAATTGTCGATACGATCGTCGACGAACTGACTTTCACGGGTGATCTCAGCGATATCGATGAGCTGATCGAGCGATTCTGGCGTTTCAAGAATGCCGGCGTCAACGAAATGGGGCTGCGCCTTTACGATGATCCCGCCTATTCGATCCAGGTCATCGGCGAAACGATTGGACCTGAACTGCGCTAATCGCCTGACCTCAAGATGGTTCTCGAATCCCCGGCTCTTGGGTCCTGGAGCAGCCTTGGTTATAGTGTCTGCTGACTCGATAATGAAACCGGGCCAGACCCGGGCATAAAAAAGAACAACATTTAAACATGCCCCAGCGATACTACGCCCTCGCCTGCCAGACGATCGTTCGACCGATCACCGAAGACATTAAGAGCAGGAGTGACGGCCGGGCCATCATCAAGGAGAACCTGGATGCGGCCCTGAACCTGATGTGGAAGGGTCTGGGCAATAATCTCGGCAACGCAAAGCTGGTCACCTTTCCCGAAATGTTTTTGACACTGGCGCCGGTCGGCTGGCGTACCCGGCCATCCGCCGACTGGCTGGATCTCGCCTGCCTGGAAGTTCCGGGGCCGGAGCTGGAACCCCTTTTCCAGGCAGCTAAGGAAGCCGGCATCCACATCGCCGCAAATGCCTATGAATATGACCCGAAGTGGCCCGGCCGGTATTTCAACTGCTCCTTTCTGATTGACCCGAACGGCGCTGTCATACTCAAATATCGCCGCCTGCACAGTCCAGTCACGCCCTCCCCGCACGATTTTCTCGACGAGTACGTCGCCGAACACGGCTGGGAGAGTCTGTTCCCAGTCGCCGATACGGAACTCGGCAAAATCGCGATGTTCCCGTGCATGGAAGTCGTATTTCCCGAGGTCGCCCGGATGTATGCGCTACAAGGCGTCGAAGTTTTGATCAACCCGACAAATGACTCTCCGGACGTTCCGGGCTGGGTGGCCTGCAAACAGGCGCGGGCCCTGGAAAACAATTGTTACCTGATTTCGACCAATGCGGGCGGGTGGGTGACCCGCAGAGGCCTGCTCGAATCAACCAATGCCGGAGGCACGATAATCATCGACTACAAAGGCGCCGTTATCGAACAGCATAGGCCGGCTGGAGAAAGCATGAAAGCACGCGCTCTGATCGACATCGAACAACTCAGAGCCTACCGACATTCGACCAACGCAATGAATTTTATTCCGCAACTGCGCACCGAACTTTATCGAGGTTATCAGCAAACGATGACGCCACCAAACCGCTTTAAGGATCCGATGAATGATCATGCCGAACTCAGAAAACTGTATTCAGAAGTGATGACGCGACTCACCGAACAAGGTATTTTCCGTCGTCCCCTAAATGCCGATATTTGATCGGTCACTATGGCTCATACATTAGATAGGATATTCATGCGATGCAGGTAGATAAACCAAGCACGATCATTGCCGCCGTGGCCCTGAGCTGCATCGGTGTGTTCGGCATTCTGGCGGCACCGATATTTGCCAATATTCTTGGCGCAGGTCTGCAGCTCGATACGGACCAAATCGGTTTGATCATTTTTGCAGAAATTGCCGGCGGAGCGTTGGCCTCCATACTCGCATCATTCTGGATTCAAAAAGCCAACTGGCGCCTGGCCGCAAGCTTTGCGGTGATCGTTGTAATCGTCATCAACATCCTGTCAGGATTTCAGTCTGATCCAACGATGCTGGCCGTGCTGCGATTTCTCGCCGGTTTTCTCGGTCAGGGAATCGCGTTCGCCGTCGCCATCGGGATCATCAATGCCAGCAGCAATCCGGATCGCCTGTTCGGTTTTGCGGTCGCCTCGCAGGTTTCGATTGGGGTACTGACGTTGCTGGTTCTGCCGGGCCTCGGCGAGCTTTATGGCGTCAAAGGCGTGCTGTGGCCGCTGGCGTTGCTCGCAGTCGTTGTGTTGCCGATGCTGCCCAGCGTGCCGAGCAAAAGTCCGAAGCGCGTCGAAGCGGGCGCCAGCGCACCGGTCACGGGTTCAGCCACGCCGGCAATCATCGCGCTCGCCGTGCTGCTGATCTGGTGCATCGGATTGGGCGCGGTCTGGGCATTCCTGATCAACATTGGCGTTGCGGGCGGCCTCGAAAACACGGCGGCCGGACAAGCGCTGGCCATTAGCACCACCATCGGCATTGCCGGCGCGCTTGCCGCATCGTGGCTGGCAGGCCGCGGCGGGCGCCTGGCCCCGGTCGGCATCGCGCTGCTGATCCAGATCGGCGCCATAATGCTGTTACAGGGCGAAATGAGTTTTCTGCGCTTTACCGCGACCTGCGCGGTCTTTCAGGTCTTCTGGAATTTCACCGGCCCTTATCTGATGGGCATGGTCGCCGCAAGCGATAACACGGGCCGCATCAGCGTGCTGATTCCGGTTGCACAAACGGGTGGCTTCGCCATCGGGCCGGCGATTGCCGGCAGCATAATGGCTGGTGACAGCCTGACGGGCGCGAATAATGTCGGCATGGCCGGAATTCTGGTCGCCCTGGTGATTTTTGTGCCGACGGTGGTGCGATTAGCGAAACAGGAAAGCACCTGATTCGAGCCGGCATGGCCAATGTATTTGGAATAAAAAAGCGCCGCCTCGGTATTTGTATTCCCGGCTAAGGGGAGCCGAGATACCGAGCGGCGCAGTGGGGAAGCCTTTGGAGGTTCGCGCCGCTTCCCTTTACATAAGCTAACTTCTTTTCCACGTTGAATCAATCACCTATATGAGTGATTTTTCCAGAAAAATCGCTTAAAAACGATATCAACAAACCATCTTAAGCGACTGTATTATAGATAACTATTTGAGAAACATAATTTTTTTGATAATCATTTATACGTATAACCCATTGTATATGACACTGTTCAAATAGTGGTCATTACTAAAGAAAATAGAAAAAGCCAATCTGCATATATTGTTTTAACATAATCATGGGAAATTAGACCCATATATAGTCCCAGTTGGCGGGGCGGTTGGCCACAAATATGACGGCCGCGCAGCCGGGTCGCTATTCGTATCTCCGGCCGATCGAAGGTCTGGCCAAAACGACGCTGCAAGCCATTTATAAATCGGCAGGCGCGACGAGCAACTCATGCAGCCAGTTTTTCCAGCGGAAATACTTGGCTGCAAGATAGGAGCCCGCTTCGGTGTGTTCGACAATGCGGGTGCTGGGATTCGCGAACGGTTCAAGCCCGGCGGCAAGTCGCGCAGCCCCCAACAAGGTGGTTTCCTGTTCGTTCAATACCGCCACGGCACGTCCCAGCAGGCTTGCAAGCCCCATCGCGACGCCGGGATCCCGCAGCAGTCCGCCGGAAATGATCACGCGTTGCGGTAGTTGACCGTCGCCGAGATCCACAAGAATTTCCATGACGCGGAATAACAAACCTTCCAACACACAGCGACGCCGGGCGCCTGGCGACAAGCCTTCGGCGGCGCCCGACAGAGTCAAGCCGAAATCCGGTCGCCAATGCGGCGAGCCAAGACCCGCCAGATCGGGAATCGCGAAACCGTCCGGACAGGGGTCGTCGACCGGAAAGTCCGTCGGACCCGGACCAAACTTGTCCACGGCCGGACCGGCGCCATTGATCGTGCCTTCACAAACGAAGCGCACGCCGTCCGTCGCCGCGGCCCCGCGAACCGGGGCCGTCAGATAACCCGCTTTTCGCATTGTCGGGTCAGCCGTCGGGTAGAGCACAAACGCCCCGGTCCCAAAATTGACCAGCGCGACGTCATCATCCGGATCGAGCACCGCAATTGCACTGGATGCCTGGTCAGCGATACTCGCTCGCAACGGCATTCCGAAATCCGGCAACAAAGCTTCTCCGCGCGTTGGTACGAGTTCCGGTAAAGCAATTCGAGGCACGTGAAACAGATCCAGCAGCGGGCTGGACCAATCACCGCTTTCGATATCCAGCAGCGCAGTGCGCGCACCCATCGAAAGATCAGTTCGATGTATCCGTCCATGAGTCCAGTTCCAGATTAACCAGGCGTCCAGGTTGCCGACCAGGCAATCTCCCGAAGCGAGTTGGCCGGCCAGCATCGGATCGTCGGTCTGCATGGCAGCCAGTTTGGGCCCCATATAATGGGGCGACAATCGCAGGCCCGCGCGGTCCCGGACCAGATCGTCCAAGGCTGGATGTTCATCACACCAGTCTGCTGCCCGCCGATCCTGCCAGGAAACCATCGGCGTCAACGCTAGCGCGGAAGACTTGTCCCAGATCGTGAATGTGGAACGCTGACAAACCAGGCCAAGCGGAATCCCGGCAGCTTCGGCCGGCAATTGTTGCAGCAGACGCGTCGCGGTATCCAGAAATTCTTCGGGTTTACCCTCGCGAATCAGGCCATCGCCCGTGAGCCGAGGCCCCGGTGCGGCCCGCAGATCATATAGCTGACCGTTCGCGGCCAGCAGAGCCAGTTTGAACCGCGTACTACCAAGGTCGAGCGCAGCGGCGACGGGTCGATTCGGCTTTTCGGAATTGATCGGCATATACTAGGAATGACTTTTTTGACGCCACCATGATACCTGCAGCCACAGTCTCCGACCTGCATTCCTGGCTGAGCCGGCTCTTACGTGCGGCTGCCGGCGTGGCGCTCATCGTCGTCCTGGGCATCTTCCCTGGACCTCTGCCGGCCGCGGATGAACCGGCACCGGGCATGTTTCTTGTAGCGACCCGCGATCTGACGGGATCCAGTTTTTCCGAATCAGTGGTGCTTTTGATCCAGCACGACGAAGACGGAACTATGGGCCTGGTAATCAATCAACCCACCGACATTGACCTCGCAACGATCGTACCCGAAATAAGTAACAATGTTGTCAGCCGGCTGTATTTGGGAGGCCCAGTTGCCACTTACGGAATCATGCTGCTGATTAAAAGCGCTGACGTCTTGAGTGACGCTGCCCATGTATTCGGCAACATATATGCAAGCGGCAGCCGTGACTTGCTAATTGAATTGCTCGATAAAGTCGATACGGAATCAAGCATTAGACTTTATGCCGGCCATGCCGGATGGAGCCCCGGCCAGCTCGATTACGAAATCAACCGCGGCAGTTGGCGGGTGGTGCCGGCCAGTGAACGGATAATCTTCGCCGAAGAGCCGTTGAAGATCTGGCAACAAATGGTGCCGCCATCACGCCCGATCATCGTCCGACACGACAGCGAGGCGTCAGCGGATTTTGTGCCATTAGCTTTTTACAGATAAACGTATAACAACAGCAGACCGCAGATGAGCCCTATGCGGTGTGGCCATCTTGCCAGGCTTTCCGACGGGTGGCTCAGGCCAACAACGCCGTGTTGTGGTTCATAGATCAGCACGTGAAGAATCGATCCTGCGACGAATGCCTGGAAAAAGGCAATGCTGTCGCCCCCCATCGTGGAAATTAGATCAGGGCCAAGCGCGTAACCTGACAAAGTTCCCACAATCAGGGCGAGCAGGACGCCCCATGCGACTGTTCGGCCAAGCGTCCCGGCCAGCAAATACCAGACGGCCAGGCCCAGCGGAATTCGATGCAAGACAACGGCCATCGCCAGGTAATTACTTCCATGCCGGTGCCCTAAATGCCCCCAGTTCTGCTGATCTTCAAGGGTTATCAGATTACCGGCAGCCAGCGCGACACCATCAATCGCCGCATGCACCGCCAGCCCGGCAACGCCGAGCAGTAGCACGACCATGTGGGCCTGCCGTGCCAGACGATGGAAAAGTCGCTCGAGTCCTATCGGAAATAGCAGACCAAGACCCGCAAGTAACCAGGCCGCTGCGCCGCCAGCGCTGATTGCCTGCGGCAGAATGCCGAAACAAAGAAGTCCGGCAATCGCAATAAACGCGAATCCATCAAAGAATGCCAGGGTCCTCGAACCGGATGATGTCACCTGAAATAAGAGCGGACCTAAAAGCAGCGCCGCAATACTAGCTGCCAGCAACATCTTGACGGTCCACCTTAACGGTAACGATTAGCTGCTCAACAAGGGTACCGACGTCACGGCCCAGTCGTCTGGTTTTTCGCGCCGCGCTGGACATGGAATCGCATAAGCGACGCGATTACGGTTCTTTTCCATCTCCTCAAGATTCATGCGCCAGCCGTTTGCCTCCCAGTCCATCCGTTGCTTCCGATAATTCATCAATATGTCGTCGGCCGGGACTATGAATTCACCCACCGCTTCTTTGGACGGTATCGGCGGATCGAGCTTTTCGATAACAATGCGATCTTCTTCAACGGCAATACCCATTCGTTCGCTAAAATTCTTGTCATATTTCTCTTCCAGGCGGCAGTTTCGCAACGAGACCAGAAAGATTTCAAGGTCCAGTTCATCGCGCGGCACGGCGAACAAATAAATATAAAAACGGTCCGTTGCATTGAAGTTTATATGCGTCCAGGTCGACGAAATACCATGATAGCCGGAGCCCGCATCGGTGTTGCCCTCGCCGTCGAGGTCTTTCATGGCCGGATCCGACAACCCCGGCGAATAGAAGCGAACCATCGCGCCGGCGCCCCATTCGGTCTCGTCAATTTCTATCTTGGGCACCTGGTAATTTTCGTCGCGCCCGGCGAAGCCAAATCCACCGTGCACATACTCGACATGCGATGGATCAGATTGATTCTCGACCAATCGCACATAGTTGGCTTTCCAGCGGTAGCGCATGGTGACCTCCGCCCAGCCGGGCAGCCCGTATTCGTCGACGGGCATGATTGTCGGCCGTTCCGCTTCTGGCAGGTCCCCCAGAAATACAAAGATCAGGCCATAGCGTTCCTCGACAGGATAAGCGTCGATCTTGGATCGCTCCGGTATTTTCGTGAGTTTACCGAGTGACGGAATGCGTTCACATTGACCAGCACCGTTGAACAGCCAGCCATGATAAGGGCATTGAATACAATTACCGACCACCTTGCCATCCGCGAGTGAACCACCGCGGTGCGTGCAGGTATTGGCAACACATTGCGCGCTGCCCTCTTCATCACGCCAAAGAACGAACTGCAAGCCCAGCATTTGCACTTTGAGTGGCTCATTCGAAACGTTCTTACTCTCTTCGGCGGGGTACCAGAAATTAATGAACATCTTGTTGTAATCCTTGTTTCTTGTGCGCGGTACTTAGGCAGCCGGATTGACTATTGTTTTACATGGCTAGCACTATCGCGATTAGTTGCCAGAGTATGCCATGCCGGCTACCAGTGATCACGCCTCGCGGGCGGCCTTACCAGAGCCGCTCGGTGGCGCGATACGCGCCTTCCACCAACGACTCAAGTTTCGCCCAGGCGATATCCGGATGCACGGTCGGATAGTCTCTAAAGGTCGAAAAACCGCAATCCGTTCCCGCCATGACGCGTTCGCGGCCAATCACATCGGCATACCGGCAAATGCGCTCAGCCACCAGATCCGGGTGCTCGATGTAATTCGACGTGGAATCCACGACGCCAGGCACCAGCACCTTATCGTCGGGCAAGCTAAACTCCTCGAACACGCGCCACTCGTGTTCGTGACGTGGGTTGGCCCCTTCGAGGAGCAGGTAAGCAGGTTTCGCGTCCAGAATGGTGCCGATGATTTTGGCCAGGGGAATATCCCGGTGATGCGGTCCAGGATAATTTCCCCAACACACATGCATGCGCATCTTACTCGCCGGAATATTCTCGACGGCCAAATTCAAGGCCTCAATATTACGCCGCACGATCTTCAGAAATTGAGCTTCGCTCAAGTTCATAAAAGCCAGGTGCCGGCCCATGGCAAGATCCGGGCAATCAATCTGCAGGACAAATCCGGCATCGACAATGGCCTCGAATTCGTGACGCATCGCCATGGCCACTGCCTCGATATAAGTTTCATCATCCGGGTAATACTCGTTTTTCTGAAACATGGCGATGACGCCCGGGGAAGCCGCATTCATGAATGCACCCGGCGGTTGCCTCAGCTCCACTGCCGCACGAAACCGCGCCAGATCTGCTTGCAGGCCGCCAAGGCTCTTTACCGAGACTTCGCCGCGGCAACAGGCGCCACCGGCGTTCGGCACGACGGCGCCAATTTCAACCTGACGACGCGCAAAATCGCGATAGTCGAGCAAATCCTGGGCGGCATGACCCCGAAATTCACCGCTAAATCCGGTAAGCCGCTCTGTAATATAGGTTGCGTAGCTGGGCTTGCTCATCTCGCCGTCACTGATCAGGCTAATACCGGTTTCGACCTGGCGAGACACTATCTCTTGTACGGCATCCGCGAGCGCTTGCTGCAAACGCTCGGAGTCTATCGGCATCTCGTCCGGATCCGGGTGCATGAGCGTCAGCAAGCTTTCGGGTCGCGGCAAGCTACCCACATGCGTTGTCAGGATCTGATCAAATGGCGGAACAATATCGGTCATCTATTTTCTCTGTCACCCTATGATGCGCATCTTGCCATCTCGATTGTGTTGGTGGACTTTCTGCTTCGAACGAAGCGCAACAAAAACAGACGACTGATATCGCGGTGGCAAAATCGCTATACGGTCCAAATATTTCCGCGCATCTCTGCATCCCGACTATTCGCCCATTTTTGCTATGCTTGAGAACGAAGCGCTAGATAAGGATACATCAGTGAATATTCGCCCGCCTCTCCTGTCGATTCTATCGGTCATCGTGGTGATGCTGATGAACTGGAACTCGGCAAACGCTGATCCGACGAGCCCAACAGTACTCATCACCGGTTCCAATCGCGGCATCGGGCTGGAGTTTGTCCGCCAATATGCGGCGCGCGGCTGGCGGGTCATTGCCACCAGCAGACGTCCCGAAGCCGCCAGCGAACTGCAGGCGATTGCGGCGGATCACGATAACGTCATGATCGATCGGCTCAACATCACGGATCATCACGGTGTCGATGCGCTTGCCGAAAAATACTCAGACACACCCATCGATGTGTTGCTGAACAATGCTGCATTGCTTGGCTCGCGCAGCGATCAGGCATTAGATGTGACCAACGAAGCCATATTGGTCGGTCTCGTCAATCCGGGCCTCGTTGATACGCGCGGACTCGGCGATATAGGCCCCGATGACCCGGTTCCGGATGACTTCAAGAAAGTCGTCCAACTTTTGCGCAGCGGTGCGCTGACCCTCAGTACACCAGAAGAAGCTGTAAGCCGGATGATGGTCCTGATCGACGGTCTGACACCTCAGCAAAGCGGGGTTTTCCTGAGTGCCGACGGCCAGTCCTTGCCCTGGCAAACCGAAGAGAATATCTCGATATGATTGACCCGGAGTGGCAAGGCGCCGTCCAATTCTATGAACTGATTTTCGGAACCTGGCTGGTTTACGGATTTCTCGCGCTTATCTGGGAGCGGATTCTGCGCTGTCCGCTGGATGAATGGAAATACGTTCTGATTACGTTTCTGGGGGCCGGAGCTTTCTGGATAAATCATTACTTCCAGCATGCGCCATATTATTTTTTAACTTTGAATATTTACACCGTCGTCTTCATCACGCTCTATTATCTGATTGCCGTCCGCGGACAAGCGCGCTCTATTGGCTGGCGCGTTACCGCAACTCTGAGCAGCATACTGTTTACCGTCGCGTTCATTCTGTTCGAAAACATCTCGCGTTTTGTCGTTGCCCGGGGCGTTGATGAATTCTGGGTGATGCTGATCGCATACCTGGGTTTCGTTGCCCTGATATTGTGGCGCGGCCCCGGAAGAAAAATCTAAATCCGAATACATTCAGTACAAAGTGCGTTGGAGTTTCGATCCAGCCGACGGGATTATTGCTCTCCCAGTTAACCATGATTCGGGAGAAGCAAAATGGCGAGATGGATCACGTATTCTTTCAGGATTAGTACATTGCTATTTTTGAGCGCTGCCAGCCCTGCGGCAACGCTCACCGCCGCCACGCTTTCGCCGAATAGTCTCGTTGTTACTGAATATCTTGCTAACCCGGTCGGTGTCAGCGATTCCGAGGGTGAATACTTTGAGATCTTCAACACGACGAACTTCGATATAGACCTGAGCGATCTGATTATCAGGGACGACGGCAGCAACAATTTCATCGTGTCAAGCCTCATCATCGGGCCGGCGAGCTTCGCCGTGTTCAGTAATTTTGACGGTGTGTCTATGGGTTTTACGCCGGACTATATCTATTCGGGAAGCATGAGCCTGACCAATACGGATGATGAAATCGGTCTGTATCGTCCGGATGACATGCTGATCAATAAAGTGGCCTATTCGGATGGCGATTTCTTCGGCGACGGCATTTCTCACGAACTGAACGAATTGACCCTGGCAACACCCTCGCTGTTGTTCGGCCCGCAACTCGGAATGGATTACATGGCTGCCGTGTCCGGCTTGCCACTCGGCAATTTCGGCTCACCGGGCTTCGCCGGTGGCACCTCCATTGACCTGGCACCCGTGCCGCTGCCGCCCGCTGTCTGGATGTTCGGCGCCGCCCTGAGTATTCTTGGCTGGATACGACGCAGAATCACCGCCCCGGGCGGGATTAACGAAGAGGTGGATATCGATGAAAAGTGCGATGGGCCCGTCCTTCATGGCCACAGTTCTTCTTGGCGTGACCCTGGCCACCTCGACGCCATGCTGGGCCGGATTTGATGCTGGCCGGCCCACTGTATTGATTACCGGTGCGAACCGGGGCCTCGGCCTGGAGTTTGCACGCCAGTACGCGGCGAAAGGATGGAACGTCATTGCCAGTTGTCGTCGACCTGAGCAAGCTGAAGACCTGATTACCCTTGCCGCTGAATTCGACCAGGTCGAGGTCGAGCGTCTCGATGTGACCAGTGACGCGCAAGTTGGCGCACTGGCCGAAAAATATGCTGGACAAGCTATCGATGTTCTACTCAATAATGCAGGTATCTACGGGACGCTCGAAAAGCAGACACTCGGTACGTTTGACTTCGAGGAATTGAAAACGGTTTTTGATGTAAACACGATCGGCTCGCTGCGTGTCAGCGAAGCTTTTTTGGATAATGTGATCGCCAGCGAACAGAAGAAAGTCATTAGTCTCGGTGGCGGCATGGGGACGCAAAGCATCGGACCGCTGTTTGGCGGACATTATTTCGTAAAAATGAGTAAGTCCGCGCATCTAATGGCGATGGGCGTTTTGCAGAAGGATATGCGCGACTCAGGAATCATCGTCACGATGATCTCTCCCGGGCGGGTCGATACGCAGCTGATGCGAGACTCAGGCTGGACCGGCCGCTCGATCAGCGCTGAGGAAAGCGCCGGTCATGTCATCGAAAGAATCGCGCTTCTGGACGAGTCGATGCGCGGAAAATTAATTACCTATGACGGCAAGGTTATTCCCTGGTAAGCCGTCAATTGTAATAACTCAGACTTAATCCTACGGGCAACGTTAGGTTGGTAACTCACAGGTTGACCGAGTCCAAACAGTCGTGACCTGCCCAGGTCTTGTCAGCGGCATACCCTGTGCAGGGAATAAAGCGGACCGCAGGGAGCCATCCCTGCACAGGGTATGCCGCTGACAAGGCCGAATGCCTGGCAGAGGACTTCGGTTGGCGGAATTGTCGGCTATTCCGGATATGTGCCATCGTTCGCGGCAGGCCGCCCGAGACCCTTTCCTTGGGATGGCTCCCTGCGGTCCGCTTTATTCCCAAGGAAAGGGTCTCGGGCGAACTGCCTCCATCAGTGGATTTGCAAAGTCCGTTTTTCGCTTTATCGGACACTGTCTGGCCGATCAGATCTGACGTTTCACACGTGAATCACATTTGGAGCCCGCCTCCCGGCACGCCACCACCGGCACCCGGAACGATGATTGACGACGCCTGCTCACGGCGCAATTCCTCCAACCGCTTCACCGCTTCTTCCATCGCCGCGTTTGCGCCATCGGCAAACTTTTCCGCAGCCTGCCCAAGGCTGTCTGCCTGCAGCTCGAAGCTCAACGGCAAGGCTCCGGCCGGCGTCATAAGCTGCGTCTGCCCCATATACAACACCGTGCCGCCGTCAATGGGCTGACCATCGCCATCCACCGGTGTCAATCTTTGTATCGTCCCAATACGTCGATCGGTGAAAACCTCTTCTCGATACAGAGACCGTGGATCCATTTTGATTTCTGTTTTCAAACTGTCTTCTGCCATTTTTCCGGCATCTCCGCTGATAATTAATTTCGCTCCAAGGCCGGACAGTATAATCTATTTGCCCATGCCGATTTCTGAAGACGCCAGTCTCGCCTACCAACAGCTCCAACCAGACGACATCCTGACGTCGGTCGAAAGTCTCGGTTATCGATGCGACGGCCGGTTTCTGGCTCTGAACAGTTATGAAAACCGTGTTTACCGCATCGGCATCGAGGATCAGCCACCGGTGGTTGCCAAGTTTTATCGACCAGCGCGATGGAACGATGATGCGATTCTCGAAGAACACATGTTCTCGCTGGAGCTTGCCCAACAGGATATCCCGATTGTTCCGCCCAATACACACGATGCAAAGACCCTGCACAAATATGGGGCTTTCCGTTTTGCGGTCTTTGCATTTCATGGCGGGCGCACTCCCGAACTCGATAATATGGACTTATTGCAGCAAATAGGACGTCTGGTTGCGCGAATACATCGGGTAGGCGAAGCAAAGGCATTCATGCATCGGCCTTCCCTGGACCTCGCTTCCTACGGTGAAAAATCGCGGGATTATCTGCTGAATAACGCATTCATCCCGCTCAATCTGCAATCGGTCTACACCGGAATTTGTGAACACTTATGCGACAGTATTCGTGGCTGCTACAGTCGAGCCGGTCAGCCCAATCATATTCGTCTGCACGCTGACTTCCACCCGAGCAATGTGCTGGTTGCCGAACGAATGGTGCATATCGTTGACCTCGACGACACGCGCATGGGCCCATCGATACAGGACCTTTGGATGTTTCTGTCCGGAGACCGCGATGAGCAGACACCGCAACTGGAGAAGTTATTGGAAGGCTATACGGGGTTCAGAAATTTCGATGCGCGTGAACTGCATCTGATCGAGGCGCTGCGCACGCTGCGGATCATGCATTATTCGGCCTGGCTTGCGAAACGCTGGCAAGACCCGGCATTTCAACACGCTTTCCCGTGGTTCAACTCGATGCGCTATTGGGATGAACACATTCTGGCGCTGCGCGAACAGGCCGCATTGATGGATGAAGCGCCGCTGGCCTGGCAGATTCAAGGCAACCGCGCCTGAGAAAAGCCCGGTGGCATGATCCAGGCACGCCAGCGGGCTTTAAATTCGAGCGCTTGCGGCGAATAATCAGCATGAATTAATCGACGCTGCTTGACTCCAGAACGTATTCAAGCGCTTATCAGCCGGCGAACCCACCTGGTCTGACAGCAGAACAGTCAAAAGGTAGATTTATTCCAGGCAACCCTGTATAAAGCGCAGCTAAGACAGAACTACCCGCCTATATTGCCCTCTTGAATCCTATTTCCTATTCCATGTTGTCCGATACCCTTTTCGGGTCGATCGGCTGTGGGTAGATATTTTCATTGGGGGAGCGTAATCGTTGTGTGCAGGCGAATAAGTAGAGCGGGACCTGCGCACGTGGAAATACCCGTCAACGGGTTTGTTTGGAGCTAGTGAATGAAGAAAATCTATGTAGGCAACCTTCCATGGAGTGCCGACGATAATGCGTTACGTGATCTTTTCTCAACGATCGGAGAAGTACATTCCGCAGCCGTGATCGCTGATCGGGACACCGGCAGGTCACGTGGATTCGGATTTATTGAGATGGAAAACAGCGATGCGGATAAGGCTATTTCTGAATTGAATGGCCAGGAATTGGACGGGCGCCAATTGCGCATCAACGAAGCCCGGGATCGAAACGATCGCGGCGGTCGTTCGTCCGGTGGTGGCGGAGACCGCTGGTAGCCACTCATTGAAACGCTGGAAATCCGCCTGCGGTTTTCCAGCGTTTCAAACCTTTACCGGGTGACTCGATTTTCTGGCCGGTCGGTCAGAATTTCCTCTATGGATGTTGCGGCAGTTCCCGGCCAGCAATACCTGCGAATATTTCCGTCGCACCGCTGTTTTTCGTTGCGACAGGAAACCCATGGTGAAAGCGGCAGCGTGGACAACAGCGCCGTATGTAAGCATAAAAAACCCCGCCGGAGCGGGGTTCATAGCGCAATCGCAAGCACGTCAATCACTAGTCAGCGACCGGGTTGACCTGGACACGAAGGCGAATCCTATTGCCCGGATCGTTGGCCGATCGAGTCATGTAGTTTCGTCCGTTGAATCTATAGGCGACCTGGTATCCCTCGAGTCGCTGTTCCTCGTGGACGACTTCCTCAACCTCACAGCGCCGTTCGTTGACATATGATGTCTGTGTATATGCTTGGCGACGATAGGCCGCATCACGGCCAATCGATGCGCCGAGTAAAGCACCGGCCACAGTCATCGCGTCCTGACCGCGGCCACCGCCGAACTGATTGCCGACAACGCCGCCGATGATTCCACCGACTACGGTTGACGTGAACGACCCGTGCCGGCCGGGACCGTAATGGGTTTGCCGAACCGGTTCATCCCAACACACCTCGCGGGGCGTCGTCACCTGCACGGTCCGCATTATCGGCTGTACGTCGGTTACCGTGCCGTAGGCATAATAAATGCCGGCCTGCTCCGAACGACCGCGATGGTCGCTGGCGAAGACAGCAGACAAATTGAACATCGCGACCAGGGCAATGATGAAGAATTTGTTTGCGTTAATCATGACAATCTCCCGTTACGGCCAAATCTTCTCAGCCTCAGAGAAAGCATAGCCCAGCATGGCTTAACCCCAGCTGAACGCTGAAAATCCTCGTGCCGCGAGCTTTAGCGGCGTGCCCGGTTGAAGTCAGCTGGCTGCGGGGGTAGCTGTTATGCAAAATCCGGGCGATGCCCTCGTCTTGCGCCCTTGCGAGACAATAGCGCTATTGAAAATCCGACCTTTTCTGCGTCTCGGCAAACGGATACGCCGTCATACGCTCCGGATGTTCGCGCTCGAGGCGCATTCTGAACTCTGCGGGCAAGTCCGCCACGGATGCGATCTTGGCGCCCGCGGCATGCCAGATCAGGTGCCCCG
>Ga0224512_10001345_pt1 | contig 23837 bp, 18 predicted proteins | sample SF_May12_sed_USG_4_FD_169103 | JGI IMG/M metagenome (GOLD analysis project Ga0224512, IMG submission 169103) | Sediment microbial communities from San Francisco Bay, California, United States - SF_May12_sed_USGS_13 | ecosystem: Environmental > Aquatic > Marine > Sediment | place: USA... | reverse complement strand
CTCCACCCAGATCGGGAGGGGAGCGCCGGGTCGAGCCGATCGCGATGCCCATGCCCGCCATGCTCGCGATGAGCGGGATCAGGATCGCCGTTTCGTCATCATCGGGCTGAACCAGGAGGTCGATCCCGAGTCCCCCGACCCCGCCCACCAGCGCTCCGAGGTTGATCATGCGCACGCGAGCTCGGCTCACGTCGAACTTGCTGGCGAGCGCGGCCCCAGCGACGAGCCCGACGTTCCCTCCGATTAGCGCAGAAGCAAGGACTTCGTCCCCGTCGGGATCACCGAGAGCCGCGATCATCGCGCCGTAGATGGAGGCCCAGATCGAGCCCCCCTGCGCGCCGCTGGCGACGCCGGACCGGATCGGGTTGCGAGCGAGGAGTGCGCCCCCGGTGATTCCGGCGAGGCTACCGATGATCATCGAGGCGAACAGCTCCTCCTCGTTGTCCTCGTTCGAGTAGCAGCCGAAGTCGGAGCAGATCTCTTCCACCCCGAGATCCAAGATCTGGGTCCACCCGAAGCCCTGCCAACCACCCCACACGCCGCCCCAGCTGATCGCGCGAGCCTGACCTTCGGTCACCGGGTTGGCGCGCAGGAGCGCACGCGACCCAAAGAGGCCGAGGGGCCCGCCGATCAACAGCCCCGCGCCGTACGCCTCGGGGTCGTTCGCACCGAAGGCGGCCGGCACCGCGACACCCAGGAAGAGCCCATATGTCGTACCGAAGACCTGGAGCTCCACTCGACTTGCCCGGGCGGGTCGGTCGGATTCCGGCGCGCTGAGGCGGGAGCGCGCGGCGGCGGCGGCGGGTGTCCCGGCGTAACGCTCGGTGATGTGAACGTAGATCGCCTCGGCGACGTCCCAGAGGCCGTCCCGCTCGAACTCCCGCGCCGCTTCCAGCAATACGGCCGCGGTGTCGGCGGGTGAGATCTGACCCTCGACGACTCGTGGCTGTCCGGCGAGAACTGCCGCCGCGAGGAGGAGAGCGAAGGAGGCACCACGAACGAGACGGCCGACGGGCGACGGACGGGACACGGAGACCTCGAGAAGAGGGTCGATGGATGTCCTGATACGTCTCGGAGCCCCCAGTTGTTGCCGGGTGCACGAACTCGGCACTTATTCGTTCATGCCAACCACGGACGTAGTCGTGATCGGCGCGGGCATCAACGGAGCCTCGTGCGCCTACCATCTGGCGTCGCGCGGCCTCGACGTGACCGTGCTCGAAAAGGAGCCGGCCCCGGCCATGGGCTCCACCGGACGGAGCGCTGCCGGGGTCCGGGTCCAGTTCACGACCGCCGCGAACATCGCCCTGTCGCTCTACTCGCTGCCGGTCTTTCGGACCTTTGCCGAGCGGTACGGCCACGAGATCGGCTATCGGGACATCGGGTACCTCCTGCTGGTCCCCCTAGCCCGCTGGGCGCGCCACCTCGAGTCGGTCGAGTTGCAGCTGAGCATGGGCGCACCCGTCGAGGTCTTGTCGCCGGGCGAGGCTCGACGCTACGTCGATTTCGACCCGACGGGGCTGGCCGGAGCCACCTACGGTCCGTGGGACGGGGTGGTCGATCCGCACATGGTCACCCTCGCGTGGGTCGAGATGGCCCGAGACCTCGGGGCGGTGTTCGAGCTGGGCACGGCGGTGACCGGACTCCGCTCCTCGGGCGACGGATGGCAGGTCGAAGCCGAGACCGGCATCTGGCAATGCTCGCACGTGGTCAACGCCGCCGGAGCGTGGTCCGGACAAATCGGCGCGCTGGCGGGGCTGAAGGTACCGGTCGGCCCGAAGCGCATCCAGATCTTCATGAGCGGGCCGATCGCGGACGACCGCACGTACCCGCTCACCATCGACCTCTCCACGGGGGTCTACCTCCGGAGCGAGGGAGACCGGGTCCTCTTCGGACTGGACAATCTCGAGCAACCCTTCGGCTTCACCGAGGGCGTCGACGAGGCGTGGCTCGAGCACGTCCTGCTCACCGGCGTGGACCGCTTCCCCTGGTGGGAAGAGATGGGCGTCGACCTTAAGGCGAGCTGGTGGGGCTACTACGGTGTGAGCCCGGACAACAGCCCCATCATCGGCTACCATCCCGACGCCCACGGGTGGATCGACGCGTGCGGGTTCTCGGGCCACGGGATCATGCACGCGCCGGCAACCGGGGTGGCGGTAGCCGAATTCGTCGCCGATGGTAGGGCCTCGACCGTGAACGTGGACCACTTCTCGCATGCGCGCTTCGGGACCGGAGTGCCCGTCGAGGCGAACATCTTCTAGCCCCGAATCATTCTAGCCCCGAAGCGGGGCCTGCGACGCCCATGGATCAGCTCCTCCTTTTCTTCGAGCAGATGCCCGCCTGGCAGAAGCTGGCGTGGGTCATGGCGTGCCTCGGCGCAAGCTGGATTCTCGAGGGCAGTTTTCCACTCGTACGGCTCGCCTACCGGAAGTGGCGTCACGCCGGCGCGAACTTCGCCTTCCTCGGCACCTCGCTCGTCGTCAACGCCGCCTTCGCCGGCGCGTCGGTCGCCGCCGTCGCGTGACGTCCTCGACCCGCTTCGGTCTCCTTCACCTCTTCGATCTACCGCTCGGTGTCGAGCTCTTGATCGCGCTCGTGGTCTTGGATCTCGTCGCCCAGTACTGGGCACATTACCTGCTCCACAAAGTGCGCTGGATGTGGCGGCTTCACGTGGTGCACCACAGCGACACGAAAGTGGACGCCACCACGGGGACTCGACTGCATCCCGGGGATTTCGCGGTCCGGGAGGCATTCGCGCTCGTCGCGCTCGTCGCAACGGGCGCCCCCCTGGCCTTCTACGTCATCTATCGGGTCACGACGGTGTTCTTCACGGTTCTCACGCACGCCAACGTATCGCCACCGGCGTGGCTCGACGCGAGCCTGAGCTGGGTCTTCGTCACGCCGAACATGCACAAGTTCCACCATCACTTCGAGCGCCCTTGGACCGATACGAACTACGGCGGGATCCTCTCGGTGTGGGACCGGATGTTCGGGACCTTCGTCTACGGCGACCCCCGCCAGGTCGAGTACGGCGTGGACGTGGATGATCCGTCGTTGGACGAGGACCTCCGGCACCAATTCCTGCTCCCCTTCCGACGGGGGAGCCGGCTCGACCGTGACTGAGAGATCCCGCCCGACCTCGCCGGTGACCCGCGCGCGCCCGCCCTACATCGGTTCGTCGGCGGTCGGGCCGTAGTGCCCGGGAACGGGCACGTCCAGCATGCGCAGGTAGACACCGAGCTGGGCGCGATGGTGGACGTTGTGATTGAAAATGAAGCTCCGAAGCACGGCCCCTTTGGGCATGCTCATGACGACTTCTCCGTTCTTCTTCATCGACCACGTTTCCATCATCGTCTCGCCTGACGCGCGCGCGAGCGCCTCTCGGGCGTCCTTCAGTTGGGCGTCGAAGGTGGACAGGATCTCTTCCTTGGTCTCCGGCACTACACGCTCGTATGGGGCGTCCAGGTCGAAGACGTCCATTTCGAGCGTCACCCGCATCCAATTCGGGATCTCGGCGAGGTGCCCCGATAGCGCGTGCAGGGAGAACGACTTCTCGTGAGGCTTCCAGTCCAACTTGTCTTCGGGAATCCGCTCGAGCGCTTTGCGCGTCTCGGCGAACTCGTGGTCGAACTCCGGTAGCAGCATCGAGCCGTTCATCGTCTTCGCCTCCTCCTAGGTCGTTGGGGGGCGAAGATGAACCGAAGATCGGTGCATGTGCAAGATCGGCTCGTCGACGACGAGACTCTTGGAGCGGAGCCCCCCGGCAGCGATATTACCGTTCGTCGCGCACGACCGTGCGCGGTCTCGAGCGCCCGCCTCGCCGGCACTCGAGCCGAGAGGCATGCCGCCGGTCTCCCGGCCCAGGACTCGCCCCGACGAGGGGGGCCCGGTCCATTTGAGCGTAGCAAGAATGTTGCGCATTCCGACGTACGTCGCCCCCAGCTCCATCGCGGGTGTGGGCGTCTTCTCCGCCACCCACCTCCCCGCCGGAACCGTCATCTGGGAGTTCACCGAGGGGGTCGACCGCCGGATCACGGCCGATGAATTCGAGCGTTTCCCTGAGGCGTTCCGGGATTGGATCCGTCACTACCTCTACCGGGACGACTCGGGTCTCTTCGTCTTCTGCGGTGACAACGCGAAGTACATGAACCACGAGGACGATCCCAACTGTGACGACTCGGGACCGAGCTACACGATCACGCGACGACCGATTCGCTCCGGCGAAGAGCTCACCTGCGACTACACGCTCTTCGACGAAGACACCAAGGTCTCTGGGCTCCGGTTCGGGTCGAGCGTGGGGAGTGCCGCCTAGCCGGGTCGAAGCGAGATGACGCCTCGACCGAACGAAGGACGCGGAGTCCGAATCGGGGTCGGCGGGAACCCCCGGCCTACCTCAGGGGTGCAGGGTCTTCGTCATGGCACGCGTCCTCATCCTCTTCGCCCATCCCGCGCTCGAACGCTCGCGGGTCCACAAGGGGTTGCTGCGTGCGCTGCCCACCTCGCCCGACCTGACGCTCCACGATCTGTACGAGGCGTACCCGAGGCTCGACATCGACGTGGAGCGGGAGCAACAGCTTCTCGTCGACCATGACGTCATCGCGTTCCAACATCCGTTCTACTGGTACTCCACGCCTCCGATCCTGAAGCAGTGGCAGGACCTCGTCCTCGAGCACGGATGGGCGTATGGCTCGGAGGGAAACGAGTTGGCGGGCAAAACCTTCATTCCCCTCCTCAGCGCCGGGGGAGGAGAGCCTGCGTACTGCTCGCAGGGGTACAATCGGTTCTCGGTCCGCGAGCTCCTCGCGCCGGTCGAACAGACCGCTCGGCTTTGCGGCATGCACTTCCTTCCACCCTTCGTCGTCTTCGGAACGCATCAACTGGACGCCGAGGGAATCACGGAGCAGGCCGGCCGATATCGGAGGCTTTTGGAGGCGCTTCTGGCGGGTGAGCCGGACGAGGCAGAACGGGAGCGGCTCGCAGGTGCCATCACGATCAACGGTTTCGTCTCACGCCTGGCCAGCGTCGAATCGTGACTGAACGCCGCCGTTCGCAGGACCGACTCCTGTGAGCACCGAGACCTTCTTCCTCCAGGCCTTCGTCTACCTGACCGCGGCAGTGGTCGCCGTGCCTCTCGCCAAGCGGTTCGGCCTCGGGTCGGTGCTCGGGTACTTGTTGGCGGGCGTCGTGATCGGGCCCTTTGCGCTCGGACTCGTCGGTGCGGAAGGCGAAGACGTGATGCACTTCGCGGAGTTTGGCGTCGTCATGATGCTCTTCGTAATCGGCCTCGAATTGGAGCCTTCCCTGCTCTGGCGGCTTCGCGCGCCGATCCTCGGTCTCGGTGGCTTGCAGGTCACCCTCACGGCCGGTCTCGTCACGGGTATCTGCGTGGTGCTTGGTATTCCGTGGCAACAGTCGATCGCCGTCGGGATGATCATCGCGCTCTCGTCGACCGCGATCGTGCTGCAAACACTCGCGGAGAAGGGGCAGCTCAAGAGCTCCGGCGGGCAGAGCGCGTTCTCGGTACTCCTGTTCCAGGACATCGCTGTGATCCCGATGCTCGCGCTCATGCCGCTGTTGGCGACGGAGCATGTCGAGCTCACCGGCGACGAGCACCACGTGGCCGAGGCGTGGATCTCGACGCTACCTGGGTGGGCCAGGGCACTCGCTGTGCTCGGCGCCGTCGCGGCGATCGTGGTGGGCGGGCGATACCTGCTCAGGCCGTTCTTCCGCGTGCTCGGCCGCGTCCGCATGCGCGAGGTCTTCACCGCCGCTTCGCTCTTGTTGGTGATCGGTATTGCCCTGCTCATGACGCGCGTGGGTCTCAGCCCCGCGCTCGGGACCTTCCTCGCGGGGGTCGTTCTCGCCAACAGCGAGTACCGACACGAGCTGGAGGCCGACATCGAGCCGTTCAAGGGTCTCCTGCTCGGGCTCTTCTTCATCTCGGTCGGCGCGTCGATCGACTTCGGACTCATCGGGGCGGAGCCGGGGCTCATCGCCGGGCTGACGCTGGGCATGATCACGTTGAAGTTCGCGATCCTCCTCGCACTCGCCCGGGGGTTCAAGCTGGGTACGGACCAGGCGCTCCTCTTCGCGTTCGCTCTGCCCCAAGTTGGCGAGTTCGCGTTCGTGCTCCTGTCCTTCGCGAGTCAGGAGGGGGTGCTCGGCGGGTCGATCACCGATCCACTCGTCGCGGCCGTCGCGATGTCGATGGCGTTCACGCCCCTCCTCCTCGTCTTCAACGAGCGCGTCCTCCAACCGCGCCTCGGTACGAAGACCACCGACGACCGCGCACCCGATGCGATCGAGGAGCACAACCCGGTCCTCATCGCCGGCTTCGGGAGCTTCGGATCCACGGTTGGACGACTGCTCAAGTCACAGGGGATCGGCACGACCGTCCTCGACGTCGACTCGGATCAGGTCGAGCTTCTTCGACGGCTCGGCCTCAAGGTCTACTACGGTGACGCCACTCGCCACGACCTACTCGAGACCGCTGGGGCAGCCGAAGCGAAGATGCTCGTTGTCGCCCTCGACTCCCCGGAAACCACGCTCGAGGTCGTAAGGACCGCGAAGAAGCACTTCCCCGCGCTGACCATATTCGCCAGAGCCTTCGAATGGAGGGACTCGTACGACCTCTACGAAGCGGGCGTCCAGTACGTATACCGTGAAGCGCTCGACACCTCGCTGCGGCTCGGCACGGACGTCATGCGAGAGCTCGGTTTCAGGGCCTACCACGCGGAGCGTGCGACCCAGAAGTTCCTCCGTCACGACCAGGAATCGCTCGCCTATCTCGCCACCATGAAGGGTGAGGAAGAGGCGACGTACATCACGGCGGCGCGCCGCCGCATCGAGGACCTCGAGCGCATGCTGGGCGCAGACCTGGCGGACGACGGTCTGGAGCGCGACGCGGGGTGGGACCCGGAGACCCTCCGGGAGGAGTTCAGCCAGCATCCGCCGCGCGCGGCGAAGTAGCCCGCTCGCGCCGCAGGTCGGAACGAGCCGACCCGGGTCGTCCGTTCCTCCTCGAAGCCTCGGCGTCAGCCGCTCGCCAGCTCCGCGCGCTGGACGATCAATGTCCCGGCGTCGTGGAGCGGCGTGGGCACACCGAGCTCGCGCCCCATCCGGGCGATCGTTCCACCCAGGTCGTCCATCTCGGTGCGCCGACCGCTGTTGAGGTCGTGAATCACGCTCGGAAAGAAGTCGTCGGGAAAGCGATCGAGCCGCTCGTCTATGCGGGCGTTCGCATCCGTCGGGATCGCCACACCGTAGGCACGTCCGACGCTAAGCACCTCGCCGATGGCCGCTCGCTGCAGCTCCGCCCCGAATGGATGGCGCCGCACCGAGCCCATGTTCCGGTCCCCGATCGCACACAGGACCGTGAGTGGGCAGACGACGGCCATCTTCTCCCACAGCTCGACGTCCACGTCATCGGCGACCTCGACCTGGACGATCGTGTCGGCGAACGCGCCCAGGACGCGCTCCGAGACCGCCCCGTCTCCTACGACAATCCTCTGGTGCGCGGCCTTTCGCTCGACCACGCCCGGCTCGAGCCGAAACGCCGTCATGTACGCGACTCCGTCAGCAATCTTCTCCGCCGGGATACCCGCGGCGGCGAGACGCCGCCGGGCCGTGACCCCGTTCAGCAGCGAAACGACCGCCGACCCACGCGCTGCGAGGTGCACGAGCTGGGGAGCGACGTCGTCGAGGCTGAAAGTCTTGGTAGCGAGGAACGCGAGCTCCGCTCCTTCGAGCTCGAGCCCGGAGCCCACGCACGCGGGGCGGGCGACGAAGTCTCCGGCGTGGCTCTTCACCCGGAGCCCGTCCGATTCGATGATCGCTCGGTGGTCGCCTCGGGCCACCAGCGTCACCTCGTGCCCCGCCTGATCGAGCACTCCGCCGATGTAGCTCCCGAGGCCGCCCGCCCCGACCACGACGATCCTCACGGTTCCGCCTCCCGGGAGGAGGCCCGCACCGATTTCGTCATAGGTCGGTCACACACCCGAGGGACGCGGAAGACACGCTGCGCGCGTACTTGAGTAGGACGCCACCTTCGGTCGCGAGGGGGGGCTCGACCCATGCCGCTCTCCGCTCGCGTCGCTCCTCCTCCGCGACGAGCCAGTCCAAACGGTTCTCCTCCGCGTCGATCGAGATCCGGTCTCCGTCTTCCACCAGCGCGAGGGGGCCGCCGTCTTGAGCCTCCGGTGTGACGTGGCCGATCACGAAGCCGTGGCTCCCGCCCGAGAAGCGACCGTCCGTGACGAGCGCGACGGCTCCACCGAGACCCGCGCCGACGATGGCCGAGGTGATGGTCAGCATTTCGGGCATGCCGGGCCCGCCGCGCGGCCCCTCGTACCGGATCACGACGACGTCGCCCTCCCCGACCTCTCCTCGTTCGAGCGCCGCGAGCGCGGCCTCCTCCCGGTCGAAGACTCGGGCTGGACCTTCGAACCGCAGCCCCTCCTTACCCGTGATCTTCCCGACCGCCCCGTCCGGGGCCAGGCTCCCCCTCAGGATTCGAATGTGGCCGCTTCGTTTGAGCGGTCGATGGACGGGACGCACGACGTCCTGGCCCGAGGCGAGCGGATCCACCTCCTCCAGGTTCTGTTCCAGGCTCCGACCCGTGACCGTGAGGCACGAACCGTCGAGCAGTCCTTCCTCGAGCATGAGCTTCAGGACGGCGGGAACCCCGCCCACCTCGTGCAGATCCTGCATGAGATAGCGCCCACTCGGCTTCAAGTCGGCGAGGTAGGGCGTGCGATCACTGACCGCTTGGACGTCGTCGAGGTTGAGCGCGACGCCGACGGAATGGGCAACCGCCAGGAGATGGAGAACCGCGTTGGTCGAGCCGCCGAGCACCGTCACGAGCGCGAGCGCGTTGTCGAAGGCGCCTCGGGTCATGACGTCCCGCGGCCGCAGATCGGCTTCGAGCAGCGACTTGATTGCGGCACCCACCGCGCGGCATTCGCTACCCTTTCCCGGTGAGGCGGCCGGCGTCGACGAGCTGTAGGGCAGCGTCATGCCGAGTGCCTCGGCGGCGGCGGCCATGGTGTTGGCCGTGTACATGCCACCGCATGCGCCGGGCCCGGGGCAGGCGTTCTCCACGATCCGCTCGAAGCGCTCTTCGTCGATCCGACCGGAGATGAACGCGCCGTAGCTCTCGAACGCGCTCACGATGTCGAGCGGCGTGTCATCGAGACGTCCAGGCGCGATCGTCCCCCCGTACACCATGACGCCGGGGCGATTCAGCCGCCCCATCGCCATGAGCGAGCCGGGCATGTTCTTGTCGCAGCCCGGCACGGTCACCACCGCGTCGTACCACTGGGCGCCGACCACGGTCTCGATGGAGTCGGCAATGAGGTCGCGGGAGGGCAGCGAATAGCTCATCCCCGCCGTACCCATCGAGATGCCGTCACTGACTCCGACCGTGTTGAAGCGCATCGGCACGAGGTCGGAGGCCCGGACCCCCTCGGCGACGGCCTCGGCGAGGTCGAGTAGGTGCATGTTGCAGGGATTGCCCTCCCACCACATCGAAACGATCCCCACCTGCGCCTTGTCCAGATCGGCGCGGGTCAGGCCGGTGGCGTGCAGCATGGCTCGGGCTGCCGCCTGAGCCGGCTCTTGCGTGACACGCGCGCTGTGACGGTTGAGCGTGGGTAGTCGCTTCGTCACGACCGGCCCGCCACCGGTCAGCCGTTCGGAGGTGGAAGCACCCGAATCACCTCGATCGTCGTGCCCTGCATGCACATGCTCGCCTCGACGTACCGGCCTTGCACGACGACGGGCTCACCCGCGCTCAGGCCGTCGGTCGCCCCGATGAGCGTGTAGAGGAATCCGTCGGTGTCCCGCATCGCGAGGCACTCGACGCCTTCTCCAGTGATCTCACCGGTACGCTGGAGAATTCCGTCGGGGCGCGTCACGTGGAACGGTTCGGAAAGCCCGATCGGCGCGAAGATCGCGTCGAACGCCACGAGGAGGACCGCCCGGTCCCATGGTGCCGTCTCGGGAATCGTGATCGTCGCGGAGACTTCGCCCCACATTCCCTGCTCGGCCTCGTGCAGCGCCTCGAAGCCGGTACGCGTGGCGCCCACTCCGACGTGCACCTTCGCCTGGATCGGGAGGTTCTCCGTATAGATCGTGACCTCGGTGCCCGGCGGTCCGTGCATCGGCTCCACACGCTGGATCTGGCGGAGCGAATCGGGCGCTACCCGCCGCTGAGCATCCGCGGGGGTCGCGAACGCGACCAGCGCGCACGCGGTCAAGGCCGCAGCAGGCCACAATGATGTCCAACGCAACCGATCCATGAAGACCCTCGCTCCTGATCCGACCTCCGACCCGAAGGCGACGGCAATCCCGGCGCTCCGGCGTGGCTCAGATTGACATAGCCTGCGCGCCGTGGCGAGACAATAGTTGACGGCCCCAAAACGGGCGGGTAAGTCCACTCCTGCGCCGCTCCCTCCCTTCCCCGGATCGTACCCGTCATGCCCGCTCCGCTGGTCGCTCGACGCCTTCGCGAAGGTCAACTCAAGCAGTCGCCGATCCGGGAGATCATGAAGCTGGCCGACCGCCGAAACATCGTCGCCATGGGGCTGGACCCGGACGACGTCATCTCCTTCGCGGGCGGATGGGTCGCGCACGAAGCCCCGGCCGGTCTGCGCGCCGAGTACGGGGCAGTCGCCGAGGACCCGACGCTCTTCCACGAGCTCGGCGCATACTCGCCGACGCGGGGTCTCCCCCGCCTGCGTGACGCGCTCCTCGCCGTGGACCGGACGTTCTACGGGACGGACGGTCTCTCCGACGAGCATCTGCTCGTGGGTGCGAGCTCGACGCAGCTGACGCACACGCTGTTCACCGCGCTCCTCGACCCGGGTGATCGGGTCGTGCTCTTCGACCCGTCGTACGCGAACTACGGTCCCCAGCTCGAGCTCGGACCTGCGGGGATAGAGATCGTCTGGCTTCCGGTGTTCGATACCGACGCATGGGCATACATGCCCGATCCCGACCAAATCGTGTCCCGGTTCGAGGAGGCGCTGTCGAAGGAGCAGCCGCGCCTCGTGCTGTTCTCTTCTCCGGACAACCCGACCAGCCAACTCATCCGCGACGATGTCTTCGCGCAGATCCTCGAGCTGGCGGCGGGAGCAGGGTGCTTCGTCGCGGTCGACTTCGCGTACCGCGCCCAATGCTTCGACCAGCCGGAGCCCGAGCACTTCGCGACGAGCCCCGCCGTGCACCCCAACCTGATCCGGCTGCACTCGAACTCGAAGTGGTGTCGCGGGCTCGGACGCCGGCTCGGCTGGATCGAAGCCGCGCCGGAGGTCGTCACGGCGATTGAGGTGGTCCAGCAGGGCACGACGCTCTGCCCCGACACCGTGCATCAGCATGCCCTGGCCGCGTACCTGGAAAAGGCGCTCGCAGACGGGTCGCTTCGCAGCTACATGGACGAGACCCGCGCACTCTACGAACGAGCGGCGCGCCACACGGTCGCGTGCGTGCGCCGCTACATGGAGATGCCTTGCTTGGAGCCGCAGGGCGGTCTCTACACCGTGGTCGACGTCGGACGCGACGGGGACGACTTCGTCCGGGACATTCTCCCAAAGACCGGTGTCATCTTCGTGCCCGGTAGCGGCTTCGGCTCGTCGCTCACGAACGGGGTGCGCATATCCTATGGCCCGCTCGTGAACGACCTGGACCGGATCGAAGAGGGAATTCGGCGCGTGGGGGAACGCCTGACGACCTGATCCTAGGAGATGGGCCTCCGTGGTCTCGGAGGCGCGATGATCACCGAAAAGCCGGCCTCTCGAAGCAGCTCGTTGAACGCGTCCAGCCGCGGCCCGAGCAACTCCTCATTCGTCGCCTGGTGCACCGTCCACCGGGCACGCAGATCGCCGAGGACATCCCGGGAGCCCATGCTGACGCCGGGCTCATCGGCATCGGCGTTGCCGTGCAGGAATACGTACTGGAACTTGAGGCGGGTCGGAAAGTTGATGACGGTCTGTCCGTCGACGGTCCGGCGCTGATACAGCGAATCGGCCACGGTCTCGAGGTCGCCAGCGAGCTCCTGCCCTTCCTCGGTCACCGCGTCGGCGCCGTCATGACCCTCGACACGCTCCATGAGCGTTTCGATTTGGCCCCGGACGTCGTTGTTGCGTGCGACGGCCCGATGGAGGGCCGTCAACTCCGCGGCGACATCGGCGACGAATCGGTCCTGCTCGATGTACTCCGCGAGTGACACATCGAGACGGGGATCCATGCGAACCTCGAGAGGCTGGGTCATCGACCAATCGCCCACGCGCAGGCGGACCTGGTACGTACCGGGGACGACACGCCGACCCTGCAGCGACCCGAAGACGTACGCGCCCGGAATGTTGGGAATGGCTTCGTGCCGTAGATCCCAGACCATCCGGTTCACACGGCCCACCGACATCGGTGACGTGCCAGGGCTCACGTCTTCGTGCGGATCCGTCGAGTAGGTGCGCACCAGATCCCCCGCCGCGGTGAGAATCTCGATCGCGACGACCTCTTCCTCGGAAGGATCGGACCCGAGCGCGAAGTCAATGACGGCTCCGTTCGGGGGATTCTGTCCCGCCGAGCCCCCGCCGCCTCCACCGCCGCCGGCCCACCGATACGCGTGGTCCGGAGCGAACAGATGATGCGCGCCCCCGGCCACGTCCATGGCCTGACGCAACGGTGCGAGCTCGTCCAGAATCCAGAACGAGCGGCCTGAGGTGGCCACGACCAAATCGTTCTCGCGTTCGTGCACGATGAGGTCGTTGATCGGCGTGTTCGGCAGATTCAACTGTAGGGACTGCCAGTTGCTCCCGGCGTCGAACGAGACATAGACGCCGGTCTCGGTGCCGGCGTAGAGGAGCCCAGGCCGCACGGGATCCTCTCTCACGACGTGCACCCACGCCTCGTCGTCGAAACCGTCGGAGATCTCCCGCCAGTTCGTCCCGTAGTCCCGGGTCACGAACGCCATGGGCGTGAAGTCGTTGAACTTGTACCGATTGATCGCGGCATAGGCGGTCGCCGGATCGTGGGGTGAGACGGAGATCTCGTTGACCATCACCTCGCCCCAGCCGCCAGGGGTCACGTTCTGCCAGGTCACTCCGCCGTCGCGCGTCACGTGCACGAGCCCGTCGTCGCTGCCCGTCCAGAGCGTATTGGCGTCGTGGGGTGACTCGTCGAAGGCGTAGATCGTGCCATAAATCTCCCCACCGGCGCCCTCGTTGGTGATCGGACCCCCGCCGTAGTCCTGCTTGTCGTCCTCGTCGCGCGTGAGGTCCGGGCTGATTTCCTGCCACGACATGCCGCGATCGCGGGAGCGTACCACGTGGTTCGAGGCGTGATAGATCGTGTTCGAGTCGTGCTCCGACACGATGATCGGCGCGCTCCAGTTGTAGCGGTACTTCATTTCGCGGGCCTGCAGAGCGGCGGGCATCACCGGGTACGCCGCGATGTCACGAGTCGATCCCGTGACGTGATCGTACTCGCTGATGATGCCCATGTAGCAGCCGGCGTACACGAACCGCGGATCGTTCCCGTCGAAGTCGGGACGAGCGCTCTCGCATCCGCCCACGGAGTACCACGCCTTCCAATCGATGCCGCCCGAGGCACGGCTGGCGATCGCGACCGAGCTGTTGTCCTGCTGGCCACCGTAGACGTGATAGGGGTAGCGGTCGTCGACGTTGACCCGATAGAACTGCGCGGTGGGCTGGTTCTGCTGCGTCGACCAAGAGGCTCCGCCGTTGAACGACACGTTCGCGCCGCCGTCGTTCGCGTTGATCATGACCTCGTTGTCGTGCGGACTGATCCAAAGGTCGTGGTTGTCTCCATGGGGGACCGACACGTTGCTGAAGGTCCGGCCGCCGTCGATCGACTTCATCATCGGCGCGTTGAGCACGTAGACCGTCTCTTCATCGATGGGGTCGGTGAAGACTTCGATGTAATACCAGGCACGCGCGCGAATCGTCCAGCTCTCACTCACGAGCGTCCACGAGGCCCCGGCATCGTCCGACCGGAAGAGTCCCCCACCGGGATCCGCCTCGACCATCGCGAACAGTCGGTCGGGGTTCGCCCGCGAAACGTCGATCGACGTCTTTCCCATCTCGTCCGGCAGCCCGTCGTTGATCTGCTCCCACGTCTCGCCGCCATTCGTCGACTTCCAGAAACCGCTGCCCGGGCCGCCACTGACGACCCGCCACGGCAGTCGGCGGTGGTCCCAGAAAGAGGCGTAGAGGATGCGCGGATTGGTCATGTCCATGGCCAAATCGGAGGCGCCCGAATTCTCGTCGACGTGCAGGATCAGCTCCCACGATTCGCCCCCGTCCCGGGAGCGATAGATGCCCCGCTCCTCGTTGGCGCCGTAGGGAGCGCCCTGGGCCGCGACGTACACGAGGTCGGGGTCATCCGGATGAACCCGGATTCTCGAAATCGAGCGGGTCCGGTCGAGACCGAGGTGCGTCCACGTGCGCCCAGCGTCCGTGGAACGGTAGACACCGTCGCCGTGCGAGGTCATGACGCCACGGACCGCGTGCTCACCCATGCCGACATAGACGACGTTGGGGTCGGACTCGGCCACCGCGATGGCGCCCACGGACGACGTCCCGAACTGACCGTCGGTGACGTTTCGCCACGTCGTGCCGGCATCGGTCGTCTTCCAGACGCCACCCCCGACGGTTCCCATGTAGTAGGTCAGCGGTCGAGAGGGCACACCAGCGACCGCAACGGAGCGCCCGCCGCGGAAGGGACCGATGGAACGCCACTGCATCTCCGCGTACATGCCAGGGTCGACGGACGTCTCTTGAGCGAGGGTGCCTGCTGGCAGGATCGCCAAGAGAGCGCACACCAACGAGATCGCGACGGGGATCCCCGGGATCGCGGGGCGCGAAGGCGCCGCGCCGCGGGAAGGGGCCGGAGGGGTGCCGAAGACTGGAGCTTCGCGGAGGAATCGGTCGGTCATGAGGCGGCTCGCATCGGGTGATCGGGGACGGGAAGATCCCCGGAGGCCGGGACGGCTCGCAAGGGCGCGGGTTGTCTGAGGTCAGCCGGTGGTTCAGACTCCCGCATGCTCGAAAGCACCGATACGCTGCTCTCGCTGGCGGAGATCGCCGCCGCTTTCGCCGGCTTCGCCGCTCTCGTCAGCGTCATCCGCCGCAGCTCCGAGGACCACGCCGAGGGGATCCACGACCTTCTGCGACTGCGTCTGGTCATCTCCAGCGCCGTCGCCGGGGTCGCGGGCGCACTCATCCCGGTGGGTCTCGCAGGCTACGGTCTTCGCCCGGATCTCGTCTGGCGCCTGTCGGCGCTGATCCTCCTGATCTTCGACTACGGGATCATCCTGTCGTTCCTGAAGAGCTACCAGCCGGTGAAGGGGGTCTTCCCGCCGGACCGACTGGCGGCATCGTTGGTCACCGGCCTCGAAGTCGTCGAACAGGCAAGCGTCATCGTCGTGCTGCTCGGGCTACCTGTCGCCAATCCGTCGGCGCTCTACATCACCGCATTGATCGCCAACCTGTGCCAGGCCGGCTTCATCTTCATTCGCTTCGTGGGATCGGCCTTCGCTCCCGAAGAGGCGTAGCGGGAGCTGCTTTCGAGGCCTCAGCCCTCCACGATGAGCGGCCGGCTCGTCACGACCGGCGTGCGTCCCGCCAGCTCGAGCCTGAGGTGGAGCGTGTACTCACCCGGCTCGACGTCACGAAGCTCGATCTCGACAGACCGGAAGATCGCCTGAACCCGATCCGGTCCGGTGTCTTCGAAGGTGATGTCGATGTTCTCGTCGGACTCGATCGTCTCCAGGAACTCGTCCGGGTCGGACAGGAAGTCCGGCAACCCCTCGCTGTAGCCGATCGTGACCCGAACCGGCTCGTCGATCCGCAGTCCGTACACCTCCCACAGCACGCCGAACCGTTCGCCGGGGCGCACGCGGACGCCCGGGCGCACGTACGGGAGGGCATCGTCGAGCGACTCGGGGAACGGAGCGCCCTCCTTCAGGATCATGAGGTCCGACACGCCCACGAGGCCCGGTACGAGGGGCTTCTGGACCACGCCCTGGCGGGCCCGCCATGCTCGCCGGTTGGGGAGGTCGACGACCTCGAGACTGCTCACGTAGCGTCCCGGGCGCGTCTCGAGCGTCAGCACGCCCTCGGGATCGCGCCCCTGCACGTTGATGAGCGGACCCCCGTCTTCCGGCACGAGGAAGAGGGCCGCATAGGGGGGCTCCTCCGCCGATTCGTCGTTGCCCCACACCGGCACCGTCGACGCGCGCCGATCTTCGGCCGCCATGGTGGGTCGGTACGCACCGACGACGAGCATGGCATCGTCTCGACGGAAGCGTCCGACCTGCGTCTCGAGCCCGTTGATCTCGGGGGCGTAAAGCGGAGCGTGCCACGTCCGCGCCTCGCGCGGGGCGGTGATCCAACTCTCCGGAGGAATGTCCGACGGCGACTCGAGGAACTCCTCCGGGAAGAGGTATCCTCGACTCTTGGGATGATGGTGTCCGACCATGCGTCGCGTGTCGACGAACCCGTTGCTCATCATCCGCGATGGGTCATGGGTTCGGCTGTAGCCAATGTTGCGCCCGTAGCGGATCAGGGTTTCCTCGAGATCTTCCTCCCACTCCAAACCGAGAGGGTCGGCCGAATCCCTCCGGTTCATCGCGACGACCCATCGCGCATAATGGTCGGTGAATCGATCGTTGCCCTCGAAGAGGAAGAGCGGATCGGACAGACGCCAATACAGGCGCCAAAGCCGGTCTCGCTCGTCGGCGGGTAGCTCGTCGAACTCTTCGGCGTCGTTACGCGGGAAGATGTACAACGCGGTCATCCACTCCTCGCGCTCCGACTCGGGCATGCCATCGAACGCGTCCATGAACGCGGACTCGGCCTCGACGTACTCGGTCCGGAGATGGAGCGCGTACCCGAGCAGCGCCGAGCACCACCACGTTTCGTCGATCCCGCATTCGTCGGCGACCCGCTCGGCCTCTCCGAAGTTGCGGTTCTCGACCAGGTAATGAACGAGCTGTCCGATGACCCAGCGATCCGGCGCGTCCTCGAGGGCGTCGAAGAGCCTCCGGATCAAGGCGACGCGGGCCTCTTTCACCTCGTCGAGCTCGACCGGGAAGGACTCCTCGTCCTCGCCGCCGAACCAGATACAGATACGGCCGATCCGTTCGTCGCAGACACCGTCGGGCCTCGCACCCCTCTTCACGGGCGTGTGATCGCGGCGGTACTGCTCGAAGTCGCGTTGGGCCTTCCGCGCCTCCTCCAGCACCGCATCGGGGTCGGGGGACTGGGCGGAGACACCGTCGATACCCCCGGAGACGAGGATACCGGCGAGGGCGAGCGTGGTGACGATGTTCGGGCAGAGCGTGTGTGCGGTTCGCATGGGAATACTAGGCGTCGAGAGCGCGGTGGTTCCCGTCCGACCGCCCCGGGCAGGTGCGGTGGTGAGGCCCTTCGGCGACGCACCGTGGCGGAGTACTCCGACCGATCGTACCCTCCCGAGATGGTCACCCTGGAGATCATCCGAGCCCTCGATCGCAACGCCCCGCTCATCGCCGGGCACGTCGACGGCGTCGAGCCCGCGCAACTTCGGTGGAAGCCGAGTCCCGGGGAGTGGTCGATGCTCGAGGTCCTCGTGCACCTGGCGGACGAGGAGGTCAGGGATTTCCGGGCGCGAGTCGAGATCACCCTGCGCGGCTCCGGCGAGGCGTGGCCCGCCATCGATCCCGCGCGCTGGGTCGGCGAGGAGCGCTACAACGAGCGGGATCCGACCGCCGAGCTCGCTCGCTTCCTCGAAGAGCGCGCCAAGAGCGTGCGTTGGCTCGTGGGTCTACATGCTCCGGCCTGGGACCGAACGTACGACCATCCCTCGCTCGGTGTGATGCGGGCGTCCGACCTGCTCGCCGCGTGGCTCGCGCACGACTTCCTGCACCTGAGGCAGCTCAACCGGCTGCGACGGCAGCACCTGGAAGTCGTGCTGGCGAAGGGCGCACGCCTCGGCTACGCCGGAAAGTGGTAGGTCGGCGCACTCGGGTCAGTCGCTGACGTTGCCTCGTATTCGCCGCAAGGCGAGATCGAGGAGGTCCCGGTGGTACGTTCGGAAGTTCTCGGGCGTGAGCAGCACCCAGACGTCGGGCCAGACCGGGGCATCCCGCGAGCCCTTGCGCGCCCGCCGACGGCTCATCCCGACGCCGGCTAAGGCCTCTCGGCCCTCGCCAACATCCGGCGCGCCCACACGAACTGCGTCGCGAGCAGCGAAAGTCCGGCCGTGATCACCACCGTCCCCAACCCCGGAACGAACGACAACAGCGCGCCACATAGGAGGAGCGTACCGCCAACGATCAGGACGATGCTCCGACGTGCGGTCGCCAACGTGACACGCATGAGTCGATCCCGCTCGGCCTCGACGGGCGACTGCACGCGCACCGGATGAGGAGCGACGACGGAGGCGAACACGCCGGCCGTCAAGATCCCACCGATCACGCCGAGTGAGACCGTGACCGGGAACTCCACGTGATGGAGCGTCAACATCTTGATGCCGACGAAGGCGAGGATCAGCACGAGACTGGGCCTCAGATATCGGAAGTGCTCGAGCGCCGGCGCGAGCGCGAAGTAGAGGCTGCGCAGCCCGAGGATCGCGAAGACGTTCGACGAGTACACGAGGAACGGGTCGCTGGTGATCGCGAAGATCGCGGGGACCGAATCGACCGCGAAGAGGAGGTCCGCGGACTCGACCATGAGGAGCGTGACCAGGAGCGGCGTCGCGAACCTCCGCCCATCCTTCAATACCGTGAAGTGCTCTCCGTGGAGCTCGTCCGTGGTGGGCACGAAGCGCCCGAAGATCCGGACGAAGGGGCTTCGAGATGGATCCAGGGAATCGTGCCTCACCACCATCATACGGACCGCGGTCACCAGGAGGATCCCGCCGAACACGTACGACATCCACGCGAAACGGTGGATCAGCTCGGCGCCCACGGCGATCATGATCCCGCGCAGGATCAGTGCGCCGCAGACCCCCCAGAACAACACCCGATGCTGGTACGCCAGGGGGATCCGGAAGTGGGAAAAGATGAGCGCGATGACGAAGATATTGTCGAGGCTCAGCGATTTCTCCAGGAGATATCCGGTGAAATACTCCAACGCAGCCGTCCGGCCGCTTACGTCGGCAGGAAACGCCAGGCCACCCCCCACGACGTTGTTCTCGTAGAGGAAGTAGACGACGCCACTGAAGCCGAGCCCGAGACTGATCCAGAACGCGCTCCACGAAGTCGCCTCGAGGAACGAAGGCGCCTTGGACTCCCGGTGGAATACGCCCAGGTCCAGAGCCAGAAGGATCAAGATTCCGAGGATGAACCCGGTCCATACCAGCGTGTCGATGAGTTACCTCGGGCGGAAGGCGGAGATATCGACCGGATCTTGGCGACCGGGTCGCGCAGGTCGCAAGGTGGCGCGGGTTGACGCTAGTCGGCGTCGTCCTCGGTGCGCGGACGGACCCGTCCTTCCCGTTGGCGCTCCAAGACGATCCCCGGAAGCTCGGCGGTCGGCGCACCGTCGTCGACCACGAACCTGCCGTTGACCAGCACCCAGTTCATTCCCTCCTGGTAGACGTATGGGTCGAGGTAGGTCGCGTCGCTCCGAACCGTCTCCGGATCGAAGACGACGATGTCGGCCTTTTGTCCCACGGCGATCCGTCCGCGGTCTTCCAGACCCAGAATCTGCGCAGCCAACCCGGTCATGGACCGGATCGCGTGCGGAAGCGTGATCGTCCCGCGTTCGAAGACGAACTCGCGGAGGAGGCGCCCGGAGGTGCCGAACTGGCCAGGGTGCGTCGAGCGGCTCGAACGGTCGCCGGTGTCCACCATGCGGTCGAGAGCGACCCCGGTGTAGTCCTGCCGCATCCACTCCTCGATGTCGATCATCCCGACTGCCTTGGCCATCCACAGAACGCCACCCGGCTGGTCGAGGCCGTTCATCTGCAGCCAGATCGCGGTTTCGAAAATGTTCTCGCCGCGGGCTTCGGCGACCTCGGCGAGGGACATCCCGATGAGGTCAGGGTCGGAGTAGTCGACGATGATCAGGTTCTCCGCCCCGCCCTGTCGGATCGCCTCGTACTCTACGTCACGGCGGATCATCTCGCGTAGGTCAGGATCTCGAAGTCGGGCCCGCAGGTTGTCGAGCATCCCCGTGTAGTCGACCGGAGGGAAGTCGTCCGCGGCGCTCTGTCCCGGTACCTCGCCGCGGATCAGCGCCCAGCGAGGCACGAGGGTGACGTACGCCGAGTAGCCGTCGTAGGAGTGCATGTTGAGGTAGACCTGGGACCCGTCCTTCCAAGCCTGGTCGATCATTTGCGTCGTCGCCTTGCTGACGCCCCATTCCCTCGGGCCCTTCGGGTGGATGTGGTCAATCATGACCGGGACGTCGGCGGCCTTCGCCACATCGAGGATCTCGACGATCGCGTCGAGCCAATCGACATGGGTTTGCGTCGGATGATCCATGTGGCTCGGAAGGAGCCACTTGGAGTAACGCCCCTGGCTGCGCATGTGCGCCATGAAGAAGCCGCCGTAGGGCGCGACCTCTTTGGCCAGCTCACGGACCTCCTCCTCGGAGCTGTAGCGCATGGGAGTGTATTCGAGCCCGGTGCTCATGCCGAACGCGCCGTCGTCCATGCCCTGTCGTACGAGCGCGCGCATCCGATCCAGCTCGGCCGGAGTCGCGTGGCGCATGACTTCCTCGGGCTCCGTGCCCATCACGAGCTCGCGCACCTGCCCGTGCCCTACCATGGGGACGAGGTTGAGCGCGTGGCCGAGCCGTTCCAGTGAATCACGCTGAAGCGTGAGCGGCCACACACCGGCGAAACCGTCGGCATTGATGACCGCCGTCGTGAACCCCTGGGTCGTGTAGTTGGGCACCCGGTTATGGCCATCGAGGATGCCCGACCCGAGCCCCCCCTCGATGTGCTCGTGGAGTCCGATGAAGCCGGGCGTCACGTACTGCCCCGCGGCGTCGATCGTGCGGACCGCATCCGAGCCCGCGAGCGCACCGACCGCCACGATCTCGTCACCGCGAATACCCACGTCGGCATAGACGTACGGATTCCCGGAGCCGTCGAGCACGCGCCCGTTCACGATCAGGACGTCGTATGACTGGGCCGCCCCTGTCCGAGGCGTGACCAGGAGCAGGAAGATGGCGACGGCAGCGAGGCGATGGATGGGAATCATGGAAGCGCTTGGAGGCAGGGCCCGATCAGTTCGAGTCGGGCGTGGAACGTGGCACGACCGGCAGCAGCAAATACGAGGCGCGCTCCGGTGCGTGGTGGATCGTCTGGGTCGCGAGGCTCAGGCCGTCCTCGACGCCGAACGGCGCACCGGTGTTCGGATTCCGGTCGAAGCGGGGGAAGTTGCTGCTCGAGACCTCGAGTCGAATGCGGTGGCCGGGGAGAAAGACATTGCTCGTCGCGAGGAGGTCGATGTGCAGCTCGACCGGCTCGCCCGGACGAAGGAGCTCGGGCTCGACCGGTCCGTTCCGGTAGCGCGCCCGCAGGATCCCATCGGTGAGCGTCCTGGCGCGTCCGTCCGGAGCGACGTCGATGAGCTTCCCCGTGAAGTCGGTGTCCGGGGCGCTCGACGAAATCCAGAGGGTGAGGCCGACGTACCCGGTGACCTCCAGCCGCTCGTCGAGCGGCGCGCTCGTGTAGACGACGACGTCCGGTCGCGCCTGCAGAGGCGTAGGGTCGGACGGCGCCCTCGAGTACCCGCTCATCGCGCCGGTCGGAACCGGGTCCCGCGGGTCGTACACGTAGCGGTCGGGAGACTCTTCGGCGCCAGGCCGCACGAGGTCGAGCCGCCCGTCGTCGGGCTCCGAGGCGGCCGACCCGTGGCTATGGAGGTAATAGCGGGTCGGGACGGCGCGATCGAGCGGCCACGACTCCTCGTCGCGCCACTCGTTCACCCCCATGACGAAAAGCCGAACCGGAGGCCCCTCCATGACCCCGGGGTCTCCGTCCTGGAGCCAATGATCGTACCACCTTCGAAGGAGCGATTCGTAGTCGAGGCCGGCGTCCGGACCGAAGTCGACGTCGTCGATTCGGGTGCTCTCGAGCGTGGGGCCGGAGTGCGTCCACGGCCCGACGACGAGGCGCTGGCCTCTGCGAGCCCGTTCCGTCGCCGCACGCGCATTGAGCCCGCGGAAGTTCTCGAGCGTGCCCTTCAGCAGCGTGTCATACCACCCGGTCACGTGGAGCGCCGGTGTCTCGAACCGGTCATGTCGCAGGCCGATGTCGTACGTCTCCCAGAATTCGTCGTAGCTGGGGTGCTCGAGCATCCAGAAATAGCCCGGAGCGAGCGTGCGGATGTCGAGCACGTCGATCGAGGCCAAGGGAAGATGCCAAAGCCACTCCTCGCGGAGCTTCGCCCGCTGCGCCCCGGTGAGTCCGATCGGGCCGTCGCGGTCGACGAAGGAAGCCCCGTCTCGCCGGCGCCGAACGTCGGCCGCCTGGCCCAGATTCCAGCCTAGACCGTCGGAGAGGTAGAAGGCGCCGCCCTGGAAGACCATGTCGTACCGACTCGTGTACGACGAGCTGGGAGCGATCGCGACGAGGTGCGGTGGCGCCAGCCCGGCCGCGGTGAGCTGCGTCGTGGCCAGGTAGCTCCCACCCCACATGCCGACTCGACCGTTCACGTAGGGGAGTGAGGCGACCCACTCAACGGTGTCGTAGCCGTCCTCGGCCTCGTCGTGCGGCACGGCGACTCCTTCGGATGCGTATCGGCCCCGCGTGTCCTGAACCACGACGACGAGCCCGTCCGCGGCGAGCGACTCGAACCGCTCGGCCGAACCCTCCGAGCTCTTCGAATACGGCGTCCGTCTCAAGAGCGCCGGGAACGTGCCCTCCGCCTCGGGGCGGTAAACGTCCGCGCGCAGGATCACCCCGTCGCGCATCTCGGCAGGGACATTCTTCTCCAACCGGACCGCGTACGACGGCCGGGACTCCGCACCAAGTCGGTCTCGGCCGCCCACCTCGTCGTCACCGGCTCGAGCGCCACCCTCGGGTGCGCCTTCGCAGGCCGCCAGCGCCGCGAGCAGCATCGCGGTGAGCAGCGGCTTCGCGGCGCACGAACGCGGGCGTCTCATCGCGACAGCCGGTTGTATGTCCGAAGGATTTCGCGCAGCCGCTCGTGCGGCAGTCGATGCACGGTCACGGCGTCGGCACCCGTCATCGTCTCGGCGGCGACCATCGCGTTCACGACGGCTTCTTCGGTCGCCTCGACCGTAGCGCCGAAGATCGGGTTGAGCCGCTCGTTGGCGACGATCGCCAGCGACGATCGGCCGTCCCGCTCGCGGGCGGCCTCGCGGTTCGCGGTCGAAAACGCGACGAAGATGTCGCCCGAGCCGTTCCCCGATGTCGAGCCGTTCCGACCGAGGCCCAGCGAGACTCGTCGCGCGACACGCTTGAGCTGGTGCGGCAGGAGCGGCGCATCGGTCCCGACCACCACGATGATCGATCCCTCTCGGTCGGCACCGTCGTCCGCGTCCAGCTCGATGCCGTCGGGACCGGGTCGGGTCGGAAGTAGATCCGGGATCTCCCTTCCTACGGGAACACCCGCGATGCGGAGCTGCTCCCGGCTCCCGTAGTTGCACTGCACGAGGACGCCTACGGTGTAGGGCGCGCCGTCGACCTCTACCGCTCGAGACGACGTGCCGATGCCGCCCTTGAAACGATGGCAGATCATACCCGTTCCACCGCCGACATTGCCCTCGGGCACCGGGCCTGCGGTCGCCCCGTTCATGGCCGCCAAGGCGTCGTCGACCGTGACGTGCTGACCCAGGATGTCGTTCAGGGTGCCGTCCCAC